>Ga0163144_10016452_pt1 | contig 15151 bp, 15 predicted proteins | sample OliLak19BULKMAT1_FD_123175 | JGI IMG/M metagenome (GOLD analysis project Ga0163144, IMG submission 123175) | Freshwater microbial mat bacterial communities from Lake Vanda, McMurdo Dry Valleys, Antarctica - Oligotrophic Lake LV.19.BULKMAT1 | ecosystem: Environmental > Aquatic > Freshwater >... | reverse complement strand
GTTCCAGTACCCGACTTAACAGGACGCACTTCTGCACCCATGAGCTTCATGCGGAATACATTCAAAGACTGACGCTCCATGTCTTGCACGCCCATGTAGATTACGCATTGCAAGCCAAAACGAGCGCAAACTGTCGCAGTAGCAACACCATGCTGACCTGCACCTGTTTCCGCGATGACGCGCTTTTTGCCCATACGGATCGCTAGCAGGACTTGAGCTAATGCATTATTGATTTTATGAGCGCCAGTGTGATTGAGATCTTCGCGCTTTAGATAAATTTGAGCAGTGCCATAATGCTGAGTCAATCTTTCTGCAAAATAAAGAGGACTAGGTCTACCCACATAATCTTTTAAATAGCCATCTAGTTCGCAATTAAAGTCGGCATCTTCTTTGTAATGATAAAAGGCGGTCTCTAGCTCAGCGAGCGCACTCATGAGAGTCTCGGGGACATACTTACCACCAAAAATGCCAAACCGACCTAGTACATCGGGACGATTGACGAGTGTGGATTGAGAAATACTTTGTGAAGTTGTTTTTGGAGCGATCGGCGTTGTGGTCATTACGGTGAGTCTTAAATGATGAGTTAGCTACTATTAAAACTTGGTTAGTGTGATTTTGGTTAGTGGGATTGTTGCACTGTAGCTAGGATAACAAAATAGCTAGGTTAACAAAATGCTAGATTTTGCGATCGCATGGTTAACCGTTGATTTTTATATCTGCAAAACTTTAAAAACTCATAAAGTCCAGAGCCAACGCTTGTTACTGAGTCTGACTTGATGGGTTTTGATGAGAATTGCTGTAAAATCAATTTAATTTCTTAAGAGACCGTCAGAAATACTTTTAGAGAAATATTTTTAGAGAAATAATTCAAAGACTGGCTACAGTAACCAAAGGATAGGGCGATGAACGAATTAAGCGATGTTCTAACATTAGCGACCGATGAAGAGCTACATCAAATTGCAGATATCCTCTTTCGGCGCAAATTCAATCCCCTTGATTACTTTGGCACTCCGCCTGTTCAAGAACTACAAAGCTGGGATCGTGATGAACTAATTTCCGCGATCGCTAAACGATTTTGCTTTCTTGCTGCTGATGGCTTGACAGTTTTACGTCGCAAAACTAGTAATGTCAGCTATCGCGAAGTCCTAGAACGTGTATGTCAGCATCTAAATATTAAATATTCTAAAAATCAAACCGTCGAAGATATTGAGTCTGAGTTATTCCTAAATTTAATCAGTAACTCATGGAAAAAGCTTTCGCCCCAAGAGCGTTCAAAAATTGATGAATCGATGCAAACAGCTCTTACAGAGTCAAATTTACAAAAGTCTTTACCCCTCGATGCTCAACGTAATCCCATGAGCTTGCTAGTCAAAGGCGGTAGCGCGATCGCAGTTAGTACCGTAATCCGTTCGGCAGTCCTTACCGCGATCGCTCGCCAGATGGCATGTCATTTTGCGTCCTATCAAGTTGGTTATGAAGTTCTTAAGGCTGGTGGTACGGCGATCGCTACGCGCTTAAATGCCTATGTCTCCACCTATCTCGCCAAACGAGGGATGGCAGTTGCCGCTACTCAATATACGGCTGCGCGTACTGTTTTTTCAGTGATTACGCCTGCTCTATGGGGTTTGTTTTTTGCTGATTTAGGCTGGCGGGCGATCGCTACTAATTACGGACGCATCATTCCCGCGATTTTCATCGTTGCTCAAATTCGCCTGCTGAGAATGTCTTAACAATGTCTTGAGAAAGTGACAGCGCTTCGTGTCGATGTTGCTACAGCGCTATGCGCTGCCATAAAACCCAGATAATTTTTTGAAAGTGCCGCGAAGCGGCACTTTCAAAAAATTATCTGTATCACTTAAACCCTCAATAGGCTGTATCAAAGAGTTAGTAATAGATCGTATAAGTCTTCGGCAAATTTACGCGGATTCCATAGGGGGGAAAGAGTTTCAGGTTGCTTAGATTGTTGTAAATGCGATCGCAATGATTCTCTTAAATCGCTATCTTTGCCAAAGCGCTCACCCCATTCCACATATTCTTCCCAATTCCAAGCAATCCCCTCTTGGATGCCTAAAGTTTGGAAAAAGGAATAACCAAAACGCGAGAACATTTGTTTGCCGACAATTGTGATAACAGGAAGATTTTGCCAAAATGCTTCTAAGCTATGCGTACAGCTATTGTATGGGTATGAATCGAGCAGTACGTCAGCTAGTTGATAAGTAGAACGATGTTCTTCTTCGGTTTTAGTACGTGCGGGTAAAAACTTAATCCGATCGCTGTTCACACGATAGCGATCGCAAGCTTGATCGTAAGTTCCTTTTACTACTTGCAAATCACCTTTACCTTTATGCAAAAATATACTGTCAGGAACACGATGCAAAATCTGAGCGATCGCCTCGGCAGTATCAGGATTAAACTTATGCCCTGCTGAAATTGAGAGATAAACTACCTGATTTGGTTCAATTCCCATAGAACGGCGCACGGCTTCGCGATCAATCGGTAGACTTGCAAGTTCAGATATAGCCAGATAAGAGTCGGGCATTCGCAACAACTTTTCTAAATAATATGGCTCAACTTCTGGTGGTAGAAGATGGCGATCGCCTAAGAAATAATTATTTCCAGAAAGATAGGGCGCTGCAAATCCTGGCCAAGAAATACAATGCTTAGCAGGTTTTGCAGCCATAATCGTAGCGTGGAATATATTCATGATTGCGTCAGATTCAATCAAAATATCCAAATCATCATCGATTAATTTCTGAATCATTTCCGCAGCTTGTTCATCTCGGCTCGTAGCTTTGATTTTATATAGGCGATCGCCAAACTGTTCATATTTTTGAGTAACATCGTCTGATGGGAACTGAGCAGTAAGATAGAACTGTAGATCAGGCGCGATTTTTGCCAGCTCAAACAACCAATCTTTTGTACACCAAGCATTTGCATGACGGCGAAACAGTCCTGACATGATGCCAATTCGGAGCGATCGCTTAGGTACTAAACCAGAGGTTAGAGCAGCGGTAACTGGGGAAGTAATAGAACTAAATTTAGGAACAAGCTGGAATTGTGGATATTGATCAAAAAAGTTAGTGAGACAGAATTTACGATACTGATCGGCAATAAATTCAAAGAGTTGTCCATTGCTTATGGGATCATCGCGTAAGAATGGTACAAAAAATAGCATTTCCTCATACAGCGATCGCCAATCTCTCTCAGTTAAGTGTTCAGGATTTCGATAGATTTGTGTTTCTAATTCGCTAAAATAAGCTACTGCTGCTTCATACATTCCTGACATTAAGTAGCTTTTGAGCAGGCTAGATGCTGATGGTAAATGGAAGTGATTATTTGATTGATTGATTGATTCGCTTAATGCTCGACAAACTTGCACATATACTTCTGCTACCTGTCGCCAATCGCTGTATACTTGTAGCCCTGAATTTACGAGAATCCCTAAACTTTCCAGCAAGCTTTCATAAACTTCTAGTCGTTCAGGAATGCGCTCCAAAGCTCTTTGATATTCGGCGATCGCTTCATATATTTTCAGTTCGCGGCGATAGAGTAAGCCGAGATAGTAATAGGCTTCGCCGCTCAAGTTTTCTACGGCTTCAGGATATTGCGATCGCAGTTCTGTGAAGATCGTGAATACAGTTGGAATTAAATCCTGTGAAATCACAAATTTTTGTTCTATGAGTAGTTCCATTACTTGAGCGAATGCTTCCCAATCTAGCTCTAATTGATCGTCCCCTAAATTCTTAACTGCCTGAAGTGATGCCTGAAGTGAGACTTGTAGCGATCGCATCCAGTTTTCTAAATTTGGTGCATTTTCGCAAGCGTAACGACATAACAACCAAGCATTTGACCAATTACTTAATGATTCTTGGTGTTGTGCCTCAGATGCTAAAGCTGCCAATAATTCAAAACAAAATCTCTCAGTTTCTGATTCAGTCAAATCATTAACTATATATAACCACGCCATTTGTGCTTCTTGTTCTTGCCCTTGTAAGAGCATCGCTATGCCCGAATATACATAATTGCGATAAATCCTAGTCCTTAATTCAGACTGGCGTTCTGCAAAATCTAGAGATTGATCTTCAGTTAAATATTCACTTAAATATTCATTTAATTTGGCGATCGCCTGTTCATACATCGCGATCGCTGTTTCATATTCACAGGAGCGCAAATACAAATGTGCTTGCTTTTCCCACCCCTCTCCCCCTACTTTGTCTGATGTCTGAACCATATAATTGCTCAACTATTTACTTAACTTTAAGCATTTTTTAGTCTACGTGATTTTTCTGGTTTGAATGCGATCGCATTACAATAGAGATATGTTACGGATTGTTAAGAGAAATCTTATATGCCTCTCTCATCTTCTAAAAGCGTTAAATCTGAAAGCGTTAAATCTAAAAGCGTTAAAATTTCTGAATCTCGTCCTTTCGATCAGGAAAGCAGATCAGCTTGGAATCGCATCGAAGCACCAATGTGGCAAGGCAGCGAAGCTGATATTCGCCAAGGTTTGCCCTTCAATCTACTATCCCCTACTTGGCAAATGTTTTTGCTCGGCGATGGCGCACCAACAAGGCATTTGCAGCTATTGACCCAATCGGAAATCTCGGTTGACGTGGTTGCTATGATACCGATTGGTGACGATGATGACAACGCACCAGCCGATATCTCAGCGATCGCCTCACCAAGGATTCGCCGTCAAATTTGGTTGCGATCGCAACAAACTGGCGAGATATTTTCTCATGCAACATCTTGGTGGTCAGTTGCCACGATGGAAAAATATTTAAAAGATCCATCTTTACCAATCTGGGTGAGCCTCAATCAAAAGTACACTGAGCTTTATCGCGATCTCAAAGGTATTTACAAAGGAGCTTGTCCAAACGTAGCTACTGCCTTTGGTTATCCAGAGATTGATACATATTGGGGCAGACACTATTTGCTATGGCATGGCGGCGAACCAATCACCATGATTTATGAAATTTATTCACCTGCGATCGGCAAATATTTAGGCTCAAGCAGCCTATAGTCAAAAAGAAAAACATGCTTAGCGTGTTTTTCTTTTTGGTTAAACGCTTAGCGCTATATAATCGCTATCTTTAGCGATGGAGATGCTGCATTGATCGCTATTTATCCAGGTAGTTTCGATCCCATTACTTTGGGACATCTCGATATTATTAAGCGCGGCAGTCAATTATTTGATCGCGTGATCGTCGCCGTTTTGAAAAATCCTAACAAAACGCCCCTTTTTACAATGGAGGAGCGCCTGACCCAAATTAGTAAAGCAGCCCAGCATTTGCCTAATGTTGAGGTTGATACTTTCACAGGGCTAACCGTCACCTATGCTCATCTCAGGCAAGCTAAAGTTCTGATTCGGGGATTGCGAGCAGTTTCAGATTTCGAGATGGAATTGCAAATGGCGCATACCAATAAAACTTTAGCAAATGACATTGAAACGGTGTTTCTATCTACTTCTAATGAATATAGTTTTTTAAGTAGTAGCGTCGTGCGAGAGATTGCTCGTTTTGGCGGAGAGATTGGGCATCTTGTCACCGCAGAAGTAGCGATCGCCTTGCGACAAAGATTTCAAAATATCTAAGTAAGGCGATTTCTTGAAAAGATTTTACCGTGGTTGTGCCGCGCTTCCCGCGACACAACCACATTTTGGTTTTAATGTTTAGATATCACCTAAAAGCCGTATAAAGAACAGCTCTGATTAGATATTTTTCAACTTAAGTTAAAATACCAATGGGCTGCTCGGTGTTGTGTTCAAAAATTTCAAGGAGCATTAACTAATGAAAGTAATAATTGCGGCGATCGCTGCGCTTGGTGCGATCAGTTCATTCACAGGAGCAGCGATCGCGGATGTATCGATCAGTATTCGATTTGGTTCTAGTCCATCCCATAACACTTATCGTAGTTACGATTCCTATCGCTCTAACGTCTATCAATCTGTATATCCCGTTCCTTATTACCAAAATAACTATGATCGATATAATAACAATCGCAATGTGAACTCGTCAGTCATAGTGCGTGAGGTATATCCATCTTCTTCTTACTATGGCAATTCATGGGGCAATTCATGGGGCAATTCATGGGGCAATTCATGGAACCATCCAGTAACGCCTAGCTATGTTATTCCTTCAAATCATCCTTATTCCACTCATCCTTATTCCACATTTCGCTCAACTGTTTACAATCCTTATAACGTGGATTTAGGCGATCGCTACGTTATTCAAGAACGGATTATCCGAGTTAGATAAAAAAAGCGCCTGCTTATGCAGGCGCTTTTTTTATACAGGTTGCTTAAGGTTTTCTTCGCCCTTAGTAATCGTGATTGATTCGATGCGATCGCCAACTTGAATTTTTTCGACTAGCTCCATCCCTTCAGTCACATAGCCAAATACGGCATAGGAACCATCAAGGAAGTAAATATCATCGAGGGCAAAATAAAACTGGCAGGAAGCAGAGTTAGGCGATTGCGATCGGGCCATAGCGATCGCCCCTTTGCTGTGCTGTAATTTAGGCTTTTGAGTAGGCGCTAAAATTTCGCCATAGAGAGGTTGTTTTGCACCGTCAGGCAATATTTCAAGAGGGATATAACGGGGTTGGGAGGTCACAGGATCAACAAAGTTACCTGTACCAGTGCCAAGCGGATCGCCACCCTGAGCGACAAAGGGCGTTGGCTCTTTAACTACACGATGAAAATTTAAGCCGTTATAAAGTCCACGTTTGACCAAATCGGCAAAATTCCCTGCGGTTAAAGGCGCACTGTTACCATCAATTTCGATCTTAACTGTTCCAGATTTTAGTTTCAATTCAACCGTTGCCATGCCTTTTAACTGAGTAAATTTGGCAAGAGCAGCTTCTTGAGCATTTTGAGGGCTAGGGCTAGATGTGGGTGATTCAGTAACCTTAGCGATCGCGGTTGGTGATTGACTGCTTGCTGTCGGCGATGCACCTGCCGAAACGCCTGCCGAAACACTATTACCATTGGCGCAACTGGTCAGTAAAACGCTAACTGCTAAAAGACAACTAAAAATCCAACGCAACATTCTTTTTCCTTAATAATTTTTATTTTCACGACTCTTAATTTTAAGAATGGGCGGATCGTTGTGGAGCCTATTCTTAATTAATTTATAAGCCTTCTAATGGAACAACCAAAAACTTAGCAATTTCCGCAGCCCGATCTTCAAGAACGGTTAATGAGATTGGTTGACCAACTTCAGATAGTGGTAAATCGCCTTTACCTTTGACACGCAAGTACAAGGCACGTTTGGGACTCAGCCCATTGCGAATCTCGACCCGTACTGCTTGCACATCAGCAATCTGGTAAGTAAATTCAAGATTATTGCTCTTGGTACGACCGCGCCGAAAAATTGTTACCTTGCCACTGTTGCGATCAAACTCGTTGTAGCCACTACCGTAGTCGATCGCCATCACGTATAGCAAATACAGCTCTAACAAAGTACCTGCAACGCCATAAAAAGAAAGCGCTAATCCTTGAGGTACAAATTCCAGTTGGAGAGGATCAGGAAATGGCAACAAGTTAATTTTTAAAAAGCTAGATATACCTGCTAGCAGGAAACCCGACGCACCTATGGCAACAATAACCGCAAAGCAATAGTTACTAAAGCGTCGTGACCCGACAATGTCATATCGCAGAACATTGGATTGAGATTTTGTAGTTACCATCGGTTGAAATAAAAAATTACTAAAATTACTATGTAGAGAAAAACAGTATATAGCGGCTTGCAGCCTCTAGCCAAATAGTAGAGGCGACAGCTTCGCGCTTTTCTTTACTATGATATTTGGCAACCACTACATCTGACAGGTTCTAAGTTATGATGCAAGGGGTTTACTAAGAAATAATTAGCAAAGTATCTTGCATGTGCAAGTATTTCAAGGCTTCAATCTAACCTGTCCCTTACTGTTACTTATATTTCCAAATTAATCGTGAAAAAATCACTCAACTATTCTTTAAAGCACATTGTTGTAACAGCGATCGCTGTTAGTTGTGTTTCGGTATTGTCAGCTTGTCAGCAAACACCCGCTCCAACTGAAATTGCGACAACACCTAAGCCTACTACTACTGCCTCCACATCTCCCTTAGCATCGCCTTCCGTCAAGCCTACTGAAACTGCTCCAGACAAAACTAGCAGCAATGCTAGTCTTGACAAAGTTGCTGGTGATTACAAAGTTGTTTTAGATCCTAAAGTTTTAGCTGATGCTGAAAAAGATGGAGTTAAGTCAGTTTCAGGTAAATGGACAATCAAACCCGAAGGGACTTTTGAAGCTACGCTTAAAGCGGTTTCTACAAAAGATGAAGTGCAAGAAATTAAGACTGTGGGCAAGATTACCATCAGAGATGGAAAGGTTGTCTCTCAAGTCGAGACTGTGAATGGGGAGAAACCACCTCAAGCCCCTCCTGAACAGCCTTATACCTTGTCCGCAGACGGCAAAGAATTGCAAGCTGATGGTCAGCCTGTAAAACTGGTTAAACAGTAATTTCCAAAATTTCCAATAGTTTCATGGCGATCGCCGTAAAAATAAAAACTAAATAAAAACTAGAGATAGCGCTTAGCGCTATCTCTAGTTTTTATGGCTTCTAGTTCAACAAAAGTTAGGTTTTATGTATAACAGTTTGCATTCGTCCCACGATCGCATTTATAACTTTGAAGAATTAGCCTTTCCTAGCGAAGGTGTAAAATTTGAGATTGATGGTCTCACAGCTACCCGCCCTTATATCGCTTTTAACATGGTGTCCAGTGCTGATGGTAAAGCGACAACTTATAAGGGCAAAATTACGGGATTAGGATCAACTCCTGATCGACTATTGATGAAACGATTGCGTTCACAATTTGATGGAGTGCTGGCAGGAGGAACGACTCTGCGCCAAGATCAATTTATTCCAACCGTACCACCAGAATTACTAGAAGAGCGTCAAAAAAATTTTTTGCAGCCTCAACCTTTCGGCATCGTCATCACTAATTCAGGTGATTTGCCAAGCGATCATCATTTTTGGGATGCAGGTAAAGATTTGCGAATTGCTTTGCTAGGAGAACACACTCCAGTCGCAGCATGGCTAAATGAAAAAGCACAAATTTTTCGATTTCCAACTCAAGATAATCAAATTGATTTAAAGCAAGTGCTGCCAATCCTATCAGAGCAGCTCGGTATCAAACGTCTTTTAGTTGAAGGTGGTCCCGCTTTAAATTATTCTCTAATTTCGCAAGGGTTAGCCGATGAATTATTTCTAACTCTGTCTCCTTATATAGTCGGTGGTTTGGATAATATGACGGTTGTCGGCGGTGCGAACTATGGGATGGGCGGTGGTAATTTGCCTAAACTCAAGTTGCGATCGCTGTATCAAAATGAATCAGAGTTATTCTTACGCTATCGATTTGATTAGAGCGTAAATCGCTTGCGGTGCTCTTGTTACCCATATGGACGCGGATAGGGCTTTAACATTGGTGAAGCGCGATAGACAAAGAACATCTGCACTGCTTGTCCGCCACGCTTAATCGGAATATCTACAATCTTTTCGAGAGATTGAAAGTAATCTTTATACTTATCCAAAGGCTGCGGAAAACGTTCGTCTTTTAAAAAGAGTTCTGAAGTAATATAGAGTGCATTCTTACCGACAAAATCTTGGGCTTTACTCCAATAAGCAAAGCCGCGCAAATCTTCATCAAAGCAAGTCACTTTTTTGCCCAATGGTTCGATTGCCATCCCAACTTGTCCTGCTACAAAGAAGTTATTACTAAACACAAAATCCGCTTTTTGTAACTCAGCCTTGAGCATCGGTGAATCAACAAATGATTGACGCAATTGCACTATGTCAATCATTTGCGTAGAAGGATCATCCTTTGCTTCCCAAAAACCACCTGCGATCGCGGCATCGCCACCTTTTTGAGCAATACCAAAATGCACATGGAGTAATCCAATCAGTAAAAGCGGCAAAATCACTACACCCGATCCCCAGAGCCAATTACGAATAAATAGGGGACGCTTTAACTGCACTTGAGTTGCTCTCTGTCCTAATAAAAGTGTGGCTCCAAAAAATCCTGGCATATGCCATGAAGGAAGGATTTGGATAAAGCCGCCCATAAAAGTGAACCCAAAGAAAATCGGCATTGATACGCAAAGAATTAATAACTGCTTCTCACGCAGAAAATCGAGGGCGATCGCTTCTGCTTCACTCCTAATTTTGCGATTGGTAGATTGCAATAATTCTCCAAATGTACGGAAACTTGTCCACCATAAAGGAACTCCAAAGGTTGGGAATAGATAGCCGAGCGCCAATAAAATTGTGACTAGCAATCTCTCCAAGTTATAACCCTGAGAAGGTACAGCCCGACCACTCTGAAATCGAAATGAAGCCCATTCATGTTGAGAATTCCAGAACAACACAGGTGATATAGCGATCGCAAATAAGGCGATCGCTGCTAATGTCCATCCTGAAAACAGTGCGGTACGATGACGACGACTGAGCAAGCAAAATAGCACTAGCCCTCCACCTAGCAGTACACCGTGATATTTGCCTAAAAATGCTAGTCCCACTAATAAGCCAATGATCGCCAGTCGATAAGTCGGTCGATATGGTTGCGTATCTTTCAACGGAAAAAACTCCACCGCCGCAACCCATAAACAAGCCATCCAGAAAAACATTAAGGCGTTATCAGGCAAAGTGAGAATTCCAAAGGCAATCTGAAAAATGGGGATTGTCGTCAAAATCGCCAAAGTTAAAGTCGCAGTTCGCTCTCCAAATAAGCGGTTGCTAGCCAGATAAGAGAAAATCAGTGTGCCTGTATAAAGTAAAACGCCCCCAATCCGAATTGTAAAAGGAGTAGCCGCACCCGTGAGCCAAACCCCGATGCCAGCCGTAAAAGCCACAAGCGGCGGATGATCGAAATAACTCCAGTTCAAGTTTTGGGTGTAAAGGTAATAATAAGCCTCATCGAAGCCTAGATTGAGATAGATAGCGCACGTAGCCCTAAACAGGAAACCCCACAATAAAATGGCGATCGCCCACTTATAAATTTTCACTCTCGATTCCTTAAATATTTTGATGTCATCAATACTGCCGTCATCAATACTATCGCGGCATTAATACTATCGTGGCAGAATACATCCGTAAAATTACGCCGCGCTTCGCACACCACAATTTGAAAAACCGATTAAGTGTAGAACGAGTAAAGCACATCCGATACTTTATGGGTTTTATATCTTAACCGCCTTAGCGATTGCTATAATTCGGCATGATCACATGAAATTTAGACGGAGTAAATCAAAATGCCGAGAGAACCTAAAAAACCTAATGAATATATCGTGCATTTAAAGCTAGAAGGTGGGCAAGAAGTTACGACAAAATTTATGACTATTGAAGAAGTTAAAACTTGGTATGCTTCGCAATTTAAGGCAAAAGCAAATGAAGATGATCTTATGCCTATTCCTGTGCGGGCTGAACTAAATGAAATTTTGCTGGTTCGTCCTAAGCGCGTTGTTGCTATTCACGTAGAGCCAATTTATTCCTCTAGTGTTGAGATGTTTTCATAGAAATCCAAAAATGAGAAGCTGCCCAATAAGCTGTTTCTCATTTCTTAGTATTAAATTTTAAATGCTTCTTCATCAAGTTTCTGGGCGATCGCGTTTAGGGCTAGCGCTATCGCTGCTTACGGTTTTACTTTGGGGATTTCTAGCGATCGCCCTCAAAATAGTCCTCCAAGAGATTGATCCTTTTACAGTTACTTGGTTTCGCTTTACTGTCGCAGGAGTCCTGCTAGGGGCTTATTTGGCTATACGATAGAAGCTACCAACATGGCAACAATTACAAAAAACTTCATTGCCGACTTTGCTAGTTGCAATCGGGGGACTATCGCTAAACTATATTTTATTTCTAATTGGCTTAGATAAAACTTCGGCAAGTAATGCTCAAGTCCTAACCCAGATAGCTCCTGTAATGATGGGACTAGCTTCATTAATCATTTTCAAAGAGAAGTATAACTATAAACAATGGATCGGCATTGCTGTTCTCATTTGTGGATTAGTGTTGTTTTCTCATGAGCAAGTGCGATCGCTAGTTACAACCTTTGACAGCTATGTATGGGGCAATATTTTGCTAGTACTTGGTGCGATCGTGTGGGTTTTTTATGGACTAGCCCAAAAGCAACTACTGCTAAATTTACCTTCGCCCTCAGTGATGCTATGTATTTATCTCAGTGCGGCAACTTTATTTACACCACTAGCTCATCCTGACAAATTGTTTACCCTGTCAGGATCACATATGGCAATCCTAATATTTTGTGCTCTCAATACTTTGATTGCTTATGGAGCATTTGCGGCCGCCCTTGAACATTGGGAAGCTTCACAAGTTAGCGTGGTACTCACACTCACGCCTTTAGTTACATTAGCGGCGGCGGCATTTTTGCCAAATTTCATCCCCCAATTATTATCGCCTTCACCATTAAGCCTATTGGGTTGGATTGGTGCGATCGCTGTTGTATCAGGATCTTTAGCAATTTCTCTTAGCTCAAGCTCTAAAAATTAGAGAGGAGCGCAAAGCGCTCCTCTCTAATTTTTAGAGGAGCGCGAAGCGCGGGTCAATTGTTGACTTTAAAAGAAGCAATGAAGCGATCGGCATCAGCATTCGAGAACTTTTCTGTAGTACCCAGTGTAAATACCTGATAAAAACGAGTATTATTAGCCAGACAAACGCGACCTTTCACGGATGAATTAGTTGCCTGAACCTTGCCCACCGCTTCAAAATCACGGCAGGGAATTTCGCCAAGCTTCGATGCCTTGGAAGATTTAACCTCACCGTTTATACTTTTCACAATGCCATTGACAGCTCCAGTTAACTTTTCTTGAATATCAGAATCAGCAAATTTATTTGGGAAGTCAGCATAACTAGCAAAATAGGCTAAACCATCTGACTCACTAAGCACCATATGCATCTTGACAGTGGCAATATCCGTTTTTTGTTCTTGAGATTGTTCTTGTGGCTTGTTAGGCATTTGCACGCTAAATTTTCCTGGCACCGAACTGTAATCTTGCCAACCTGTTGCATTTCCACTCGTAGATTTTGCATCTACTTTGGCTTTCCCATCTTCAGGTTTATTAGATGAATTAGTCGTCGTCGTTGTTGTCTGGGAGGTTGCTTGGGTTGTACTTGTATTTTCGCTTACAGGAGTAGATGGAGTACAAGCGCTTACGGAAAATAAAGCTAAACTTGCCAAGCAAGAAACATACTTTTTCATATTTAGTGATCACTAATTTAGAGATAAGCATAAAGCATGATGATTTCTATGTAGCGGTTTCTTTTTGTAGCCCCTAATTTTGATTTTTTAGTCTAGGTGTTAAAGCAAGCATTTTGCTCTATCTCCAAAGCTAAACACGTTGCTTAGAAAGGCTTTCAATAAATTTATAAAACAACTTTTCAAATTTCTTTCAAAAATACTTAAAAAAGGTTGTGCGATCGCCACATTTATACGCTATATTAATTAACGCTGAAGTAAAAAACAGCTACATTCCTCAGTAGCTCAGTGGTAGAGCAATCGGCTGTTAACCGATCGGTCGCAGGTTCGAATCCCGCCTGGGGAGTTACTATAAAAAAGAAAGTACGCATTGCATACTTTCTTTTTTTTATAAATTGCGATAAAATCTGGCAAAGAGCAGTACTGGCTCTACCCAAGTCGCATCATGCCCGATTTATATCATGCCCCAGTCGCAAGAAATTTTCAAAGAGCGTTATCAGTTGCAAAGTCAGCTAGGAATTAACTCTGGACGGCAAACGTGGCTGGCAAAAGATTTAGCGGCAAATGACCAACTTGTTGTCGTCAAACTACTTACCTTTGGCGGCGAGGTGCAGTGGGATGACTTAAAACTATTCGAGCGTGAGGCGCAAGTCCTTAAGCAATTAGCCCATTCTCGTATTCCTAAATATCTTGACTATTTTTCGATTGATGATCGATCGCTTTGGTTTGGTCTAGTTCAAGAACTTATTTCAGGTTCATCTCTCAAAGATTTACTTGTGCAAGGACAAAAATTTACAGAAGCGCAGGTGAAAAATATTGTCACCGAAACTTTAGAAATTTTGATCTATTTGCACGAACTGAATCCCCCAGTATTACATCGTGATATCAAGCCTAGTAATTTGATTTGGAGCGATCGCCAAGAAATTTATCTGGTAGATTTTGGGGCGGTACAAGATAAAGCATCAGCCGAAGGCAAGACTTTTACGGTAGTTGGTACTTATGGATATGCGCCGATGGAGCAATATGGCGGTCGGTCAGTACCTGCTTCAGATTTGTATGGTTTAGGTGCGACGACAATTCATTTGCTAACAGGTATTTCGCCTGCGGAGTTGCCCCAAGATGATGAGTTAAATATTCAATTTCGCGATCATTCTGGTGCAAGTACCCAATTTTTAGATTGGATTCAGAAAATGACTGCTCCATCTCCAAATCGGCGTTATGTCTCAGCGCGTAAAGCGATCAAAGCGCTACATTTAAAATCTAGACAATCTTCATCAAAGTCTTCATCAAAAGCTAAAGCTAGTAATCGAAAAAAAATCCCTCAACCTGTATCCAGCAAAGTTAAAATTTCGCGATCGCCAACTGAATATCGAGTCACTATTCCTCCGTTAATTGGATCGATGATAGCTTCAGCAGTTTTAGGGTTGCTAGCAGTATTGCTCATACTATTTTTCTCATTTGTAATTTTAAAATTTAGTGCCCTATATTCACTATCCCTAACTGCCATTGTTGTTTTTCCAATCACTCTAAAAATGGTTTATTGCGGTTTAATTACAAACTGGGCGACTATTCTTTTGGTGATTGACACAAAAGATTTTTCTTGCAAACTAAGTAAGAGAACCTTTGGAAGAGAACATTATCTTCAGGAATTTATGATTGATGAAGTTAAATATGTCCACCCAATTTGGAAAGATCAAATTACTGAAGCATCATCGGTTGTGCTTAATAGAGTTAATGGTTCACACATAACGCTTGGTGATGGTAGGCTGAATAAACTAGCAGCTGCTTGGTTATCTCAAGAAGTTCAAGACTGTTTAAGAAATGTTCATTAAATAGCAACATCATTAAATTAATTAGGAATACCTAATTTAGATAGTTGTTTGAATCCACTGAGTTGCTTT
>Ga0163144_10016451_pt1 | contig 15151 bp, 10 predicted proteins | sample OliLak19BULKMAT1_FD_123175 | JGI IMG/M metagenome (GOLD analysis project Ga0163144, IMG submission 123175) | Freshwater microbial mat bacterial communities from Lake Vanda, McMurdo Dry Valleys, Antarctica - Oligotrophic Lake LV.19.BULKMAT1 | ecosystem: Environmental > Aquatic > Freshwater >... | reverse complement strand
TCCCACCGGTCAGCCTAAACACTTCACCCCACGCCACCCAACCGCTTCGTTGCCGGTCAGCCTAAACCCATCGTGACTGGCCAACCCCAACCCCAACCCTCACCACACAATCGCACCACCACAGAGTCCTCCGCCAGAACCCGTCAGCTCACCCACCCTCCGCGTTGGCGAATGACTGACGGAATGTGAGGCTACTCGTTCGCTCCGCAACGCCGGACAATGCCACGGCCACCTTCACGGCGCGCTTCACCGCAGTCTCGTGCAACTGGTGTTGGCGCAGTTCCGCGGTACTGACGTCGCGATCGAGACTGGTCGCATGGAAAACCCACTGCCATTCCCACGCTCAATCGGCACTGGGAACCCTCCGGGCGAGCGCACCCGGAAGGGCTACGGACCCGGTTCCGCGGACTCGGACGTCGCGCAAGAACGGTGCGGCTCAACTGCGCGTAACTTGGCTGTCGCCGCTTTAATCCTTTCCTGGAGGCCCCGATGCTTCGTCCAACGCTCGCTGCCACTTTACTCCTCCTCGCCATCGGCGTCCCCACCCTCGCGACGTCGCAGCAGGCATCCGTCGTCTTCACGGGCGTATCGGTGATCCCGATGGATCGCGAAACCGTCCTCACCAATCAGACGGTGATCGTCGAGAACGGACGCATCACATACGTCGGCAGTCAGAGGTCCGCGCCGCCGGGTGCAACGTCCATCGACGCACGCGGCAAGTTCCTTATGCCTGCGATCGCCGAGTTCCATGCCCATGTGCCCAGCGGCGCGCAGGCCATGCATGCCCACCGGACCCTTTCATTGTACGTGCTCGCCGGCGTCGCGACCGCCCGCGGTATGCTCGGCGCTCCCATGCACCTCGCCCTGCGCGACAGCATCGCCGCCGGCCGGCTACTCGGCCCCCGCCTCCTGACGTCGGGACCCTCGTTCAATAACAATTCCGTGACATCGCCAGGCACCGCCGCAGCCATGGTCCGCGATCAGAAGGCCGCCGGTTACGACCTGCTCAAGATTCACCCCGGTGTGCCAAGGGTAGCGTTCGATTCGCTCGCCGCCGTCGCGAACGCGCTGCGCATTCCGTTCGCGGGGCACGTGCCACTGGAGATCGGACTCGACGTCGCTCTCACATCGAAGTTTTCCACCATCGATCACCTCGACGGCATCGTCGAAGCGATGTACACCGGCCAGCAACCGCTGACGCCGCAAGTGAATGGATGGTTCGGGCTCGGCATCATGGGGCAGCTCGACCAGTCGCGGTTCGGCGCGATCGTCAATCGCATTCGGGCATCGGGCGTCGCCATGGTCCCGACGCAGATCCTCATGGACAACTATGCGAACGACGCCACCGGCGAGGAGCTGACATCGCTCCCGGAGTTCAAGTACTGGGTTCCGCAGCAGACAGCGGCGTGGCGCACCAACAAGAACAACTACCTTGCGCAGCCTTCCGTGTCGCGCGAGCGGCGGCAGGAGTTCATCGCGCTACGCCGACGTCTCATCAAGGCGCTCTACGACGGCGGCGTGCCCTTCCTCCTCGGCTCCGATGCCCCGCAGCTCTGGAACGTTCCCGGCTTCTCGGCACACCGCGAGCTGGGTGCGCTTGTGGCCGCGGGCCTCACCCCGTATCAGGCGCTGCGCACCGGAACGGTGGACGTGGCGAAGTTCCTGAGCGAGGAAGGGAGATCAGGCGTGGTGCGCGTGGGTGCGCGCGCCGATCTGCTGCTGCTCGATGCAAATCCGCTCGACGCGATCGCCAACTCGCTTCGCATCAACGGCGTCGTCATGAACGGCCGCTGGATCGGACCCGCCGAGCGGGGACGGATGCTCGATGCGCTGGCGTCGCCATAGGCGATGACGCATAGCGCCGCTGGGCCGCGTAGAAGTTGAACCGACGGAGCCACGCCAAATACGTCTCCTCGGTGCGCGTGCTGTACTGCCGTAGCCGAAGGGCACCGTGCTTCGCGCTGAGGCCGGCCTAGCTCGCCCCCCCCATCTCCAACACCAGCACCCGCCTCGCGTCGGCGATCACGGCGCGCGTTCGGTCGCGCAGCGCCACCACATCGTTCACGGTCAGCCCCGCCGTCTCGATCGGCGGCAGCACCTTCACCCGCGCCCGCGCCCGCTGAAATCGGAACGACCCCTTCGCCATCGCATCACGCGTCCCCGCCACCACGAGGGGAACGATCGGGACGCCCGCCTCCAGCGCCAGTCTAAACGCGCCGTCCTTGAACGGCAGGAGTTCGCCGTCGCGCGATCGCGTGCCCTCGGGGAAAATCATCACGCTCACCTGCTTCTGCAGCCGATCGCGCGCGTCCGCCATCGCCTTCACGGTACTCGTCCGCTCGCCACGCGTGACGGGAATGTCGCCCGCCATGCGCATCATCCAGCCGAAGGCGGGAATTCGGAACAGCGTATCCTTGGAGAACCACTTCATCTCCCACGGCAGATGCGAGATGAGGAAGATGTCGGCGTACGATTCGTGATTCGACACGGCCACGAAGGGGCGCTTCGGAATCTGTACGGATTCCCGCGACAGCTCGAATCGCCACAGCGGATTGAGCTTGACCGTAGCCACAGCGAGCAGCCGGAACAGCCGCCCCGTAACGTACCGCCCCCTATCAAACGGGGCGGTAACGCAGAAGACGAGAAAGAGCACCGGCGTCCCAAGAATGACCATGATCACGGTCTCGAACCAAGCCCACGCGTTGAGCAGAGATGTCATGGTCGAAGAGACACGGTAAGAACTCTCGAAGGATCCAGCGAACGCCACCCACTATCCGTAGCCCAAGAGCACCACAAGAAGTGTGAGACAGAAAAGAAAATCTATCATCACGCCCCCAATCGCCGCCCCCCTCGCCCCTCGCCTTCTCGTCTTCTCGCCTTCTCGTCTTCTCGTCTTCTCGTCTTCTCGTCTTCTCGTCTTCTGCTGTTCTGCTGTTCTTCGCCCCACCCAATGCCGCTCGGCGCGCCCCTCCCCCTCCCCCTGCCTCGCTTCCCCCGCCTCGCAGCGCTCGCCTCCCTCGCGGCGCTCGCCCAGCTCGCCCCTGCCAGCGCCTTGGCGCAGCGCGCGTCGCAAGCGGCAGACTCCGCCTCCGCAGCCGCCCGCTGGGACGTGACCCTCGCCCGAGGCAAAACACGCGACATCGACTTCACCACGAGTGAAGGGACGTGGATGTCGGTCGATCTCTCTCGCGACGGCTCGTGGCTCGTCTTCGACCTGCTCGGCCACATCTATACAATGCCGGCGTCGGGCGGCGAGGCACGAGTGCTCACACAGAACAGCGGCGTGGCCCTCAACTTCCAGCCGCGTATCTCCCCCGACGGGAAATCCATTGCCTTCATCACCGATCGCCGAGGACAGTACAACCTCTGGGTGATGAACGCGGACGGCTCCAACCCGCGCGCGGTCTCGAGCGACCTCACCGTCACAGCGTTCGAGCCGGCGTGGACTCCCGATGGCCACTTCATAGTCGTGCGGAAGGGGGGACGTGGTACTGGTGAAGGGGCCCCGCCAGCGGGCGGTCTCTGGATGTATCACAAAGACGGCGGCACGGGGGTACCCCTGGTGAGCGCAGGTACGGGCGGGAACAACAGTGCACCAGCGTGGCCCAGTGTCTCCGCCGACGGGAAGTACCTCTACTACCAGGTCGGCATGAATGTCACCGACCGCGAGCCACTCTCCGGCTCGTTGCAGCTACGGCGCTTCACCTTTAAGGACGGCGAGACGCTCGACATCACGGCGGGCGAAAGCAACAGCGCGGCAGCGGGTCGATTCTCCAGCGGTGGTGCCGCCGCGCCCGAGATTTCACCCGACGGGCGCTGGCTTGCCTTCGCCCGCCAGATTCCCGACGGCACGCTCACCTTCAAGGGCCACCAGTTCGGCCCGCGCACGGCGCTCTGGCTTCGCGATCTCAAGTCGGGCGCCGAGCGTTTGTTGATGGACCCTATCGAACCGATGGCAGGGAGTGGCTCCAAGACACTCGGCATCCTGCCACGCTACAAGTGGGCAGCCGATGGCGGCTCCATTCTCATCACACAAGGTGGCAAGCTGCGACGGGTGAACGTGACGTCGCGCGACGTGTCAACGATTCCTTTCACCGCCACGGTACACCGCACCATCTCGCAGATGGCGCGCCACGAATTCCGCATCACCGACGACGATATCAAGGCGAAGTTCTTCCGCTGGGTTTCGTCCAGCCCCGATGGCCGCACCATCGCCTTCCAGGCGGTGGGTCGCATCTATGCACAACTCGGCGCCACAGGAGCGCCTCGGCGCCTAACGCCTAACTCTTTCTCGCCGCTCGAGTTCGCGCCGGCGTGGAGTCCCGATGGGCGCTCGGTAACCTTTGTCACCTGGGACGATACCGGTCGCGGCCATGTATACAAAGTGCCGGCAACAGGCGGCAAGCCGCAGCGCCTGACGAGGGACCCCGGCGACTACACCGACCCCACCTGGAGCGCCGACGGACGCAGCGTCATCGTCGCCCGCGGCGAAGGGGCCACGGCCCGGCAGCGAACCATGACGCACAACGTCTGGTTCGATATCGTGCGCATCGACGCCAACGCCTCGGCAGAGGGCGACACAGGCATCACGATCGCACTGATCAACCGACCCACAGGATCATCCATCAGCGGCGAGGCGCGTCGCCAACTCCCGCGGCCATCGGTGGGACCAGAGGGGCGCATCTTCTGGCCGGAGGAACGGGCGGGTAGCGGCGTGGGGACCGGTACCGTAGTGCCCGGCGGCACCGCGCTTGTGTCGGTGAAGCCCGACGGGAGTGACCGACAAGTGCACCTGACCTTCCCTGCCGCCGACGATATACTCCCCAGTCCCGATGGCGCATGGGTGGCCTTTCAGGAGGGCGACAACGTCTACGTCGCCCCCATGGCGTTAGGCGGAATAGGTGGCGGCGCGCAGCGCGTGGAGAAACGGCGCGGTCAGTTTCCCGCCACCCAACTCACCCGCGACGGAGGTCTCTTTCCGCGCTGGCGCAACGCCACCACGCTCGAATTCGGGAGCGGCGCGGCGTTCTATGTGCACCACATGGAAAGTGGTCGCACCGACAGCATGACCTTCAAGCTGAGTGTGCCGCGCGACGTTCCCACCGGAACGGTCGCCTTCGTAAATGCGCGTATCATCACCCTCGACAAGCGAACGGTCATCGAGCGCGGCACGATCGTCGTGAAGGGGAGCCGCATTGCCTGTGTAGGGTCGTGCAGCACCGTTGGCGTGAACCGAATCATCGATGCGGATGGCAAGACGATCATCCCAGGCATCGTGGACATGCATGCGCATCACTATCGCGAGTGGCGCGGCATGCGCCCCAAGCATGACTTCGAGCAGGCTATCTATCTGGCCTATGGCGTGACGACCACCATGGACGTGTCCATGTACAGCCAGAACATGTTTCCCACCGCCGAACTGATCGAAGCGGGCGAAATCATCGGGCCGCGCGGCTTCAGTACCGGGGACAACATCACGGCCGGCGATGCGGCGCGCGCCAACGAAATCAACAACCCGCGCGATGCCCTTGCCATGGTGCGCAAAATGGCCGACTGGGGTGCGACATCGATCAAGCAGTACGCGCAACCCCGCCGCGACCAGCGCCAGTGGATGGCGGAGGCGGCGCGGACGGTGGGTGTTAACGAGACGAGTGAGGGCGGCTTTTTCTTCGAGAACCTCGGCTTCACCATGGACGGGCAGACGGGGTGGGAGCACGCCTTCAGCGAAGTGCCCATGTACTCGGACGGCGCCAAGTTCCTCGGCAAGGCGGGTGCCACCTACTCACCGACCCTGGTCGTCGCCGGACCGGGCGCATGGAGCATCGAGTACTGGTTCCAGGAGAGCGACGTATGGAAAGACGCCAAGCAGCGGAAGTGGTTTCCGTGGCGCGCCCTCGTTCCGCACACTCGGGTACGGTGGCTGCGCCCAAGCACCGACTACAGCTATCCCCTCATCGCCCAGGCCATGGCCGACATCATCGCCGAGGGAGGGTGGGGCGCTATTGGAAGCCATGGCGAGCACCACGGTCTCGCCCCGCACTGGGAAATCTGGATGGGGGCATCCGCGTTAGGCAACATGGGAGCGCTCGAGGTGGCGTCGCTGCATGGAGCACGCTTTCTTGGCGCCGACAAGGACCTGGGGAGCATCGAGGTGGGGAAGCTTGCCGACCTCGTGGTGCTCAACGCCAATCCGCTGGACAACATCCGCAACACCGCCAACGCGATGTATGTCATGAAGGGAGGCACGCTGTATGACGCGATGTCGCTGGACAAGATCTGGCCGACCGTGGTGCCCTTCGGACCTACCTATTGGGTGAATGAGGATGCGCTGCAAATGAATACGAAGGGGACGGACACTTTCGACCGGGGAAAGAAGCCATAGCGGCTCGAGTAAGACGGCTCGCGTCGCCAACGTCACGTCTGAGCACCAACTGTTGGCCCCTAGCACCTCCCGCACGGTATAATTATCGCTCCCCTACCCTTTCAGAGAGAGAAGAGACTATGCGTCGCGCCTACGGTTCCGCACTGGCAGTTGCCGCCATGATGGTCGTTCCGATGACTCTGTCCCAGGCTCAGGCCGAAACAGCCCGCTCCGTTGCCGGCGGTGGAATTTCGGTGGCCGGGTGGGCGGGAAAGATCGACGCCAACGAAGCCAAGAACGGACAGATGCTCAACAATTCGAAGCTCGCCAAAGACGGTGAGAACCTCGCCGTGACCACCGGCCCCGCCGTGACGTACTGGAATCCGGCCAACAAGGCGAGCGGCAACTACACGGTGAAAGCGACGTTTAAGGAAGCCAAGTACATGAACATCAACTCGCACCCGCATCCGTACGGTATCGTCATCGCCGGCAACGAACTCGGCACCGAGCAGCAGAGCTTCCTGTACTGCGCCGCCTACGGCAACGGGAACTTCATCGTGCGCGGCTTCGGGCCGACCTCATTCCAGTTGAATGGTCGTGGCGAGGCCAACGCGGCGGTGAACAAGGCGGCGGGACCAGGGCTGCCTGTCACGCAGGAAATCGCCGTCTCGGTGAAGGGAGACAAAATCGAGTGTGCGATCAACGGGACCGTGGTCGGTAGCTACGACAAGTCAGCGGTAGTGGCGACCGGCAGGCTCAAGTCGACGGACGGCGTGTATGGGATCCGCTTCGCGCACAATACCGAAGCGATCGTCAGCGGCCTGACGATGACGAAGCAGTAGCTCGGCGAAGGCAAGGCGACGGCTCGTTGAAGGCTCGTCGAAAGCCCGTCGAAGGCCCGTCGAAGGCTCGCCTAAGGCTCGACAGTAGCTGGGTAGTAGCTGGGCTTTAGCTCAGCGACGGCACCATGGTAGTAAGCACCTGCAGCTCGCCTAGACTTCCGGACGTCACTTGAAGGTGGCGTCCGGACGCGAAGGCTGCGCTGCGATGCCTAACGAATTCTTCGCGTTGCTTCCCGCCGCCGCGTGCCAGAACTCCCCGACATCACCCTCTACCTCGAAGCCCTCGACCGGCACATCGTCGGCCATCCCCTGGTACGCCTCCGCCTCTCGAACCCCTTTCTGCTCCGCTCCGTCGATCCGCCGATCGCGACAATCGTTGGTCGTACTGTACACGGTCTGCGCCGTCTGGGAAAACGCCTGGTAATACACTTCGGCGACGATCTCTTCCTCGTCATCCACCTCATGATCGCCGGCCGCCTGCGTTGGCGACCGCCTAACGGCAAGGACTCAGCCAAACTCGCCCTTGCCCGCTTCGAGTTTCCGCACGGTGTTCTGATACTCACCGAAGCCGGAACCAAGCGCCGAGCGTCGCTCACCCTCGTGCAAGGATCGGAGGCGCTTGCCGCGATCGATCGTGGTGGCCTCGAAGTACTCGACGCCACGCCGCAGGCCTTCGCCCACCAGCTGCAACGCGAGAACCACACCCTCAAGCGCTCCCTCACCGACCCGCGTCTCTTCAGTGGCATAGGGAACGCCTACTCCGACGAGATTCTTCACCGCGCGCGTCTATCGCCACTTCTTCTCACCTCTCGCATGACGGACGACGAGATCGAGCGCCTGCGATTGGCAACGGTGGCGATCCTCACCGAGTGGACGGATCGGCTGCGGGCCGACGTGGGCGACGGCTTTCCCGAGACCGTGACTGCCTTCCGCGAGGGAATGGCGGTGCATGGGCGCTACGGTCAGCCGTGTCCCGACTGTGGGGCTCCGGTGCAGCGGATACGCTACGCCGACAACGAGACCAACTACTGCGCCCGCTGCCAGAACGAGGGCCGAGTGCTTGCCGACCGCGCCCTCTCGCGCCTCCTCAAGGAGGACTTTCCTCGCACCCTGGCCGACGCCGAGTAGCGAGGAGCGTCCGCATGCCCGGTGAACGCCATCGACACGTCTCCCGTCGGGGGGCGCGATGCTGGTACGTTTCTCTCGCCCAGTTCGCTCATCCCCGGGTGCCACGCCCGAGGAGTGCGCCGACGCGCGACGCCCTTCACCGAACCCCGCTATGATGTCGTTTCTGCTCTGGCCACTCGGCGCGACCGTGGTCCTGTATATCGGGCTGACGCTCTACATGGCGACTGTGATGAAATGGGAGGACGAAGAGACGGTGGGGCTCGCCTACTACGGGCGCACGCCGGCCGGCCGCGACGCCTTCAAGAAGACCCTCCGGCGCCACGCCTCGATCCTTCGCCCGATTCTCTGGATCAACGCCCACATGGCGAAGCTCGATTTCAGGCGGGCTCGCATACAGCACGACGGGGTCTCCGCGCCCTCGGGAAGCTGCAGCACGGAATCGTTTGCCAATGCTGTGAGCCATACGCCGCGTGCCGACGACATTTTCGTGGTCACGCAGATGAAGTGCGGGACCACGTGGATGCAGCACGTCGTTTACGAAGTGCTACAACGAGGCAACGGGAACCTCGTCGACACGGGACAGGAAATGTATGCGCTCTCGCCGTGGATCGAGGGACGGAAAAGCGTGTCGATGGAAGAGGCGCCCCTCATCGGAAGCGAGCGCCCGTCACGCATCATCAAAACGCATCTGCCGGCGAAGCTGTGTCCCTATAGCGATGCCGCCAAGTACATCTACGTCGCTCGACATCCGGTGTCATGCTTCGCCAGCTGCATCGACTTCATCGACACCAACGTGGGCGGCATGGCGCCCGCTGTTGCGGCATTCGAGGAGTGGTACACGTCGCCCGACCTGATGTGGTGGGGTACGTGGACCGACCACGTGAAAGGCTGGTGGTCGCGCGCGCAGGACAATCCGAACGTGTTGTTCGTGTACTTCGAAGACATGAAACGGGACCTGTCGGCGGTCGTACGGCAGGTCGCCGCATTCATCGGCGTCGCGCCGCTCACCGACGCCGAGGTGGCCGAAGTCGTGCGCAAGTGCAGCTTCGCATATATGCAGGAATACCAGGACAACTTCGAAATGCATCCTCCGCATATTCTGCAGACCAACGCGGAACTGTTTGTGAGCGGCACGGCCGATCGTTACAAGAATGTTCCGGCTGACGTACGGCAGCGAATCGCGCAGTGGGTGGTGCGCGAGATGAGCGGGAGCGACTTTCCGCTGGCCACGGTGTATCCGGATGTCCTGGAGCGGACCTCCTGATGCGCCGCGCCGAATGCAACGGTCGCGTCATTGCGAACATCTCGCCTTCAAAGCGCACATGTGCCCTCTTGCGACCACACTAGGTCCAACTGCGCTCATGTTATGTGGTGCCCGCGTATACCCTGCTCGACCCGACCGGTAGCTGGAGGCTGTCGGGGGCGATTCGTGTGCTGGGGGGCATCAACCGTTTGCTGGACGCGCGCTCTTCCTCCTTCTCTCCGGTGCATTGCATGCATTCGTTCCGCCGAGTCATCATCGCCCTTACGCTCGTTCCGGCGCTCACTCTTCCGGCGCAGAGCTCCGAAAAGCTGGATTACGCAATGCTGGGGCGAATCCGCGAGGAAGGGATGCAGCGCTCCCAGGTGATGGATGTCATCTCCTGGCTGTCCGACGTCAACGGCCCTCGCCTAACGGGAAGCCCGGCTTTCAAGCAGTCCGGCGACTGGGCCATAGAGCGGCTCAAGAAGTGGGGAATGTCCAATGTGCACTACGAGCCGTGGGCCTTTGGACGTGGGTGGTCGCTGGAGCGCTTTAGTGCGCATCTTATCGAGCCACAGATTCAACCCCTTATCGGCTATCCCAAGGCGTGGACCCCTGGCACCGGCGGCGTCATGTCGGGCGACGTGGTGCAGGTGCTCATCAACACACCGGCCGACTTCGACCGGTATCGCGGCAAACTGAGAGGGAAAATCGTTCTTCCCCAGACGCTGCGCGAGGTGCACATGCTGGAGGGTCCGATTGTCCTCAAGATGGGCGACAAGGAGATCAAGGAAGCCGAGTCGTCGCCAATTCCTGCAGCTGGCGGTGGGCGACTCGCGCCGCCAGCGGTGTCAACAGCGCAGGTGATGAAGTTCATGGTGGATGAAGGGGTGGCCGCCGTGCTCGACCGCGGCTCCGACTCCGATTTGTCGGCTGGCGGAAGCGACCTTTCCTGGCAGACGCAGCGCACCGACGGTGGAACGATTTTCGTGGGGTCGGGCGGGGGCCGCGAGCCTAACGCGGCGCCGGTGCCGGTGCAGGTGACCCTGGCGGTGGAGCACTACAACCGGATGGTGCGCATCCTCGACAAGGGGGTCCCGGTCAAGGTGGAGCTCGACGTGCGGGTCAAGTTCCACGACGAGAGCACGCCCAATGGCTTCAACATCATCGCCGAGATTCCGGGCACTGATCCCAAGCTCAAGGACGAGATCGTGCTCATTGGCGGGCACTTCGATTCGTGGCACGCGGGCACCGGCGCCACCGACAACGCCACCGGGGCGGGGTCGATGATGGAGGCGCTGCGCATTCTCAAGGCGTTGGGCGTGCAGCCCCGCCGCACCATCCGCGTCGGACTCTGGGGTGGCGAAGAGCAGGGACTTCTGGGCTCGCGCGACTACGTAAAGAAGCACATTGCCGATGGCGCGACGCTCATGCCCGAGCACGCCAAGCATTCCGCCTACTTCAACATCGACAACGGCACCGGCCGCATCCGCGGTGTGTGGATGCAGCAGAACTTTGGGGTGCAGCCCATTTTTCAGCAGTGGATTACCCCGCTCAGGGACTTGGGTGTTACCACGCTCGGGCCGCGCTCGGTGGCAAGCACCGATCACTCGTCGTTCGACGCGGTGGGCATTCCCGGTTTCCAGTTCATGCAAGAGCGATTGGAGTACAATTCCCGGACGCACCACTCCAACATGGATGTGGTGGACCGGGTGCAGCGCGAGGACATGATGCAGATGGCGACGGTGGTGGCCTGGTTTGCGTACAACGCGTCGATGCGCGACGAGAAGCTTCCGCGGAAGGCGATGCCGGCGGCGAAGGTGGCGCAGTAGATGGCGCGCCTGCGCGCGTTGTGCACCATCACGCCGGTGCTCCCCGGAGCCGAACTGATCGAACAGGGAATTGCGGACCTCGCGCGCGGTGCCGTCACCATAGAATCGCTTCTGGTATCTATCGGCGCGCCTCGCCTTCGTGCACTACACTGGGATCTCCCCGCAACACTGCCGAACGCCGAGGAGCGGCTCCACGCGATGCTCTACGCATCTCATGAAGACGGCGCGCACAGTCGATACAACGCCCTGGTGCGACGACTCGTCAGCTTTCAGCGAGCGGCGGCGTGCGCGAGGTAGCCGACCGCGGGAGCGATTACACCTGAACGTGGAATTGGCATCGCCCGGTCAGTTCATTCCGGTGCCCGAAGGGTGGGAGGAGCGCAGTCGCTTTATTCGCACTATCGGGAACGCGATGTTTTTTCATTACGATCTGTATGCACAGGCGCTGGCAAAGGTCGAGCGCGGACATGCACGAGACCTTGCGGACATCCGCGCAATGCTGGACCGCGGAGTGGTCGAAGCGGGGAGGGCACGCGAATACTTTCAGCGTATTGAGCCAGCGCTCTACCGGTTCCCGGCAATTGACCCGCCGACGTTCAAGCGCGCAGTTGACGCAATGTTTCCGCTGTGAGCGACGCGATCGCACGGCGGCTCGCCATGGCGACCGCGCGTAGATTGACGGTCCACCCTCTCGGTGCACAATGACTCTTCCGCCCCCTCCCGGCACACTCACCCCACGCCCCATCGACGCCGGCGTCCGCATCGGCCACGTCCATCTCAAGGTGGCCGACCTCCAGCGCGCGCTCGATTTCTACTGCGGAGTTCTGGGATTCGAACTCCAACAGATGCTCGGCGACCAGGCTGCCTTCATTTCGGCCGGCGGCTATCACCACCACATCGGGCTCAACACGTGGGAGAGCCGGGGCGGGACGGCACCACCATCGGGGACCACGGGTCTGTATCACACGGCGATTCTCTATCCCACACGCGCCGCGTTAGGCGATGCGCTCAAACGGCTCATGGCGGCGAATATCGAGCTCGACGGGGCGAACGACCACGGGGTGAGTGAAGCACTGTATCTGCGCGACCCCGACGACAATGGCGTCGAACTCTACTGGGATCGCCCGGTGAGCGAGTGGCCGCGTGATGCGACCGGGACGCTCGCCATGGGAACGCAGCGGCTCGATCTGCGCCAGGTGCTCGCTGCTGCGGACGGCTGAGGGTACAGGCGACATGGCCCGACTTCCCGTCGTTGCGTTCGAGGTGGCCAATGGCGGCGCCTATAGCGAATACCGTAACGCCATTGTGTCGGCGTTGCGTCAGCTGGAGCGGGAGAGCACTGCCTACTGGAACGCGCTGCCCATCGACGAGTTTCTGGCCCCGTTAGGCAGTGGCTGGTCACCGGGAGAAAACGTGCGGCACCTGACCACGTCGGTGAACGGTGTGGCGCGCGCGATGCGACTGCCGCGCGTGGTGCCGCGGCTGTTATTCGGCCTGGCGCGCACCCCGTCGCGCACCTTCGGCGAGGTGCGCGCCGCGTACCACCAAGTGCTTCGGGCGGGCGGGCGCGCGGGTCGCTATGCACCAACCCGTGTGGAGATTACTGGCGACCGCGAACACTATCGGCGCAACCTGATGCAGCGCCATCAAAAGGCGATTGCCGATCTCTGCACGCGCGTGTTGGAGTGGGACGAAAGTGCACTCGACCGATACCGGCTCCCGCATCCGCTGATGGGCAAACTCACGGTGCGTGAGATGTTGCTCTTCACGCTGTATCACAACCAGCATCACGTACTGGTGGTCGCTCGACGGCGCGGAGAGCTTACGTCGGAGGAGACGCCGTTACACTGAGAGCGATGTGCCCTCACTTCAGAATGATTCGGCCGGGAATTGCATGATGACGTCCGATCCCGCCGTCATGGACGCATATAGCGAGAGCGTAGTGGGAAGGAGACGCTGAAAGTAGAAGCGCGCGGTGAGCACTTTGGCTTCGTAGTAGGCGGGTGGGAATATCCCGCCAGTCGACAGACGCTCGTGCGCCACCCGGGCGGTGCGAAGCCACTGGTGACCTAACGCGACGTAGCCGAAGATATTCAGGTAGTCGTTGGCGGCCGCGCCCAGATCATCCGGATTCCGTGACGCGCGCTGGGCAATCCATTCAGTGGCCTGGGTGAGGGTGCCAGCCGCGGTAGTAAGGGCCGCCACGCAGTCGGCCAGTTCGGGCACCGCCGCCGCTGCGGTTATCTCCCGTGTTACTTCGGTCGCGTAGCGCGTCATCAGGCGTCCATTCCCGTCGGACAGCTTGCGTCCCACGAGGTCGAGGGCCTGGATGTGATTGGTGCCCTCGTAGATCATACCGATGCGGGCGTCGCGCACGAACTGCTCCATCCCGTATTCGCGGATGTAGCCGTGCCCGCCCAGGGTCTGCAACCCGAGATTGGTGCTGGCGAACCCCATGTCCGTAAAGAACGACTTGATGATCGGCGTGAGCAGCGCCACCAGGTCGGCTGCTTCGGCCCGCTTGTCTTCGGACGGGTCGCGGAACTCCTGGTCGATGAGCATGCCGGTCCAGGTGGCAAGCGCGCGTGCGCCTTCAACAAAGGCCCGCATGCTCAGCAGGGCGCGTCGGGTCTCGGCGTGCACGATGATCGGGTCGGCGGGGCCGTCCGGATTCTTTACCCCGGACAACGAGCGTCCCTGCAGCCGCTCGCGCGCGTAGATCACGGCGTTGTTGTACGAGTTGTCGGCCAGCCCCAACCCCTGGACGCCGACCCCGAGCCGAGCCGAGTTCATCATGGTGAACATGGCGCGCATTCCCTTTCCTGCTTCGCCTACCAGGTAGCCCACCGCACCATCGAAGTTGAGGACGCAGGTGGCCGACCCCTTGATTCCCATCTTGTGTTCGATGGAGCCGCAGGAGACGCTGTTGCGCGCACCTAACGACCCGTCGGCATTGGGGATGAACTTGGGAATCAGAAACATCGAGATACCGCGCGTACCGGCGGCTGCTCCGGGAAGTTTGGCCAACACGAGGTGGATGATGTTCTCGGCCAGATCGTGTTCGCCCGCACTGATGAAGATCTTCTGCCCCGTTACGCGATAGGTCCCGTCATCGAGTTGTTGCGCTTTGGTAGTGATGATTCCCAGGTCGGTCCCGGCGTGCGCCTCGGTGAGGCACATGGTTCCCGCCCATTGTCCGCTTGCCAGCCGCGGGAGGTATAAGGCCTTCTGATCTTCGATGCCGTGGGCGTGGATCGCTTCGTACGCGCCTTGCGACAGCCCCGGATACATGGCGAAGGAGAGATTGGCGCCGACCACCATTTCGTCCACCACGAAGCGCAACGTCAGGGGAAGACCCTGACCACCGTGTTCGGGATCGCAGGCGAGGCCGATCCACCCGCCATCGGCGTACGCCTTGAATGCCTCCTTGAATCCTTTGGGAGTTCGCACTACGCCATTCTCCCAAGTGCAACCCTCAGCGTCGCCCGAGGCATTGAGCGGCGAGAGAACTTCCTCGCAGAACTTGCCCGCTTCCTCGATCACGGAGATCATGAGGCCGGGCGATACATCGGCGTACTCTTTGTAGGCCGTGAGCTGTGAAGCATCGTACAGCTCGGTGAGGATGAACCGGAAGTCTTCGACTGGAGCGCGATACGTCGGCATGAACACAACCTGTGAGCGAGCGTGTGGAGGAGCGTGTGGACGAGCCGGTGGACGAGCCGGTGGACGAGCCGGTGGACGAGCC
>Ga0163144_10016449_pt1 | contig 15152 bp, 12 predicted proteins | sample OliLak19BULKMAT1_FD_123175 | JGI IMG/M metagenome (GOLD analysis project Ga0163144, IMG submission 123175) | Freshwater microbial mat bacterial communities from Lake Vanda, McMurdo Dry Valleys, Antarctica - Oligotrophic Lake LV.19.BULKMAT1 | ecosystem: Environmental > Aquatic > Freshwater >... | reverse complement strand
CATCGATGTCCGCCATCCCAATCGTGCCCACTCCTGCAGCAGCGAGATAGAGACTGATCGGTGAACCCAGCCCACCGGCACCGATGCAGAGCACCTTGGCATTCAGAAGCTTCTTCTGCCCCTGCACACCGACTTCCGGAAGGATCAGATGGCGCTTGTAGCGGTTGACCTGCTCGGTTGTCAGTGGCGGTAGGGATTGGGTTTTCTGAGTCATATCTATCGGATCATAGAGGGTGGCGCACAGAGATGTCCAATGCCCGTAAATCCTCCTCCCGATGCCGCCCAAATCCATTCAGTCGGCTTGACTTTCTGCCGACATGATGACAAAATGTACTCACCGGCATGACGACCATCAGTGAGACGCGGTTGAAGGACTTCTGGGCCATCCACCCGGATGCGCGGCGTGAACTGATGATCTGGAAACGGATCGTGAAATCGCACGATTGGAAACACCCGGCGGACGTCAAAGCGACGTTTGGCGCCCGGGTTGACTGGACGAAGGTTGCCAGCGGTCAAACCGTGTTCGTTTTTGATATCGCCAACAACAAGTACAGGATGATCGCGGCCATCCATTTTGATAAAGTGAGACTCTTTGTCCTGCGACTGTTCAGCCACAAGGAATATGACGCGAACCGATGGAAGGCAGAGTTGAAGGAGTGCGATCTGCGACTCTGGAATGAGACAGCGAATCATCGACCGAAAGGTCGATCCTGATCGGCGGTTAGCCGAAAATGCTCGGGCCGGGCAATTCGGTCACGGTGACAAGAGGACGTAAGTATGCCGACTCAACACGCCAAGGCCGCGCGCGACGACGCGACATCTGAAAGCTTTAACGAGCTGAACGCACAACTACCGCTGCGCCCCATCAGCGACCGTGTCGATCTCGACAACGCCATGGAAATGATCGATCGGCTCGCTCTGCTTAAACGTCGGACGCGAGACCAGGAAGACTACCTCGAAACGCTCTCGACGCTCGTCGAAAAGTATGAGTCGGAACACGACTCCGTTGGAATGGATCAACTCGACCCCATCGAGACGCTCAAGTACCTCATCGAAGGACGCGGCATGACTGCATCCCAGTTGGGAAATTTGCTGGGGGAACGATCGCTGGGCTCAAAAGTTCTGACCGGCGAGCGGGAACTGAGCAAGAATCACATTCGCACGCTTTGTAAGACGTTCAATGTCGGCCCCCAACTGTTTCTGAAGATTTGACGGGCAAACCTTTTCTCGTGCGCAACCCATAAACGGGCCCTCGTCACGCATGACAATTCGCAGCGGCGACTTCCTCGTCGATCACCGCGTCGTCGGTAACTACGTTGCCGCCGCGCCCCAAAACGTCTACGCCTTGAACATCGGTAGCGTTTTGAACTGCTGGCCGAGGATTGGCTTGCTTGGTGTGTCGAGCCAATCTTGCAGGATGGTCGCGTACACGCTGCGGAAGTCGACGTTGTGTTTGAGGTCGCCTTGGTCGAGGTCGGTCAGCGACGGGTGTTTTCCGAGGACGCCCTGCTTGAGCTTGGGGCCCATGACGAACATGGGTGCAGCAGCGCCGTGGTCGGTGCCACCGCTGGCGTTTTGTTGGACACGGCGACCGAACTCGCTGAAGGTCATCATCATCACGCGGTCACCGTTCTCCTGCTTGAGCATGTCGGTCCAGAACGCGTCGACCCCCTGCGCGAATTGCTGCATGAGGTTGTCGTGCCGGCCGCGCGAACCGGCGTGGGTGTCGAAGCCACCGAGCGTGACGTAGTACACGCGCGTCGAGAGCTTCCCACCGATCATCGCCGCGACACTGCGCAGCCCGTCACCGTATCCGCCGCGCGGGTAATTGCCTTCGGGTTTGAAGTCGCGGGTGATGCGCAGCAGGTTATCGCTCGACACCTGCGCGTCCATCGCCGTTCGCCTTAGAAAGTCGAGCTGATCGGTCGCGCTGGCGACTTCGATCTGCTTTTTCTTGGGCTTGATGATCGGCTTGTGCTCGGGGTCGTTCGCCATCGCGGGGTCCATGCCCTCGTACTTATTCAGTTCTAGGTACTGCTCAGTGTCTTTGCCCTTGTAGCGATAGTTTTCCGGCCGATCGAACGCCAACGGGGTGATGCGCTCCCCTTTCATCGCCAGTGGCAGGTTCTCACCGATCGCCATGCCGACGTGCGGGTCGTCACCCGGGCAGGCATTGTCGAAATACTTGCCGACCCAGCCGACGGTCGCCATCTCGTCGTTTGGCGCCGCGGTCTGCCAGATGTCCATCGACCGGAAATGCGACCGGTTGGGGTTCGGATAACCGACGCCCTGAATGATCGACATCTGCCCGTTGTCATACAGTTTTTTGAGAGGCGCGAGGTTCGGGTTCAGCCCGATGTAGTCGTTGATCTTCAGCGCATCATTCTTCGCGATGCCGATCGCAGGACGCGCACGGTAGTAGGCGTCATCCGCGTAGGGAACGACACTGTTCAGCCCATCATTCCCGCCGGAAAGCTGGACGACGACGAGGATCTTGCCGTCCTTGCCGGTGTCCTTCTGCACGCGCGTGCCCTTGCCCAGCGCTGGGTTGTCCATCGCCCAGGCGGTCCGATCCAGAAACGCCGGCACAGTCGTCGCGGCAGCGAGGATGCCGAGGCCGTTCTGGAGGAAAATACGACGAGTCGAAAGATTATCGTTCATGGTGTTAATTGTTAGTTGTTAATGGTTAATTGGGGGCTTTGGTGACTCCCGCATCTTCCGGCTCAAGTAGCGATGACAGGCATTGAGTTTCGGTAAGAGTTCGGCCAGCACTGGCGCGATGACGTCAGTCGCGCCTTCCTTGAGCAATTGCCTTCAATACGCTCGGCGTAGCCAATGCTTGGTTTCATAAAGCGACCCTCTCGCGTTGCGAATATATTGCCGATCGTCCCTGTAGGTCCCGCGGCCATTTCCTTCCGCAATATTGGCATCCACACTGTCCGCCGCACGAACCAACTGCTTGCCAACGGTATCTTTGGCCAAGCTGTCCCACTCACGCACAACGTTCCAGATCATATCGGCCAACGTCTCGGCCAGCTCATAGATGCGTAACGTCTCAAAGTTCGGCTTTCCCATTGCCTACCCCAATTAACCATTAACAACTAACAATTAACACAACTGGTATTCGGGCATCGACACGATCAACTGCACCATTCGCCGAACATTCTCTTCACGGTTCGGTTTCCCGGCTAGCGCCTCGGCCAGCACCTTCTTTTGCTTGTCGCTGACGGGCCGTTGGATCAATTTTGAGGTCCAGGCGTTCACGACCGCGTCCACATCATTTTCACCCGCGGCGGGGTTGAAGTTCACCTGGCCGTTGCGCTTCATCACGCGGTCCAGCATTTTGCGACCGGTCGCCGCGGGGACTTCGCCACCCGTGAGCCAGAGCGCGGTGTTGTAACGGACGAAAAGCGTCGTCGTGTTGATCCACGTTCGCCCACCGGGCCAGCCTTTGACGTTGGGTGGTGCCAATGGCACCTGGCCCATCTGCGTCAACGCGTTCTGCAGCGCGCCGACGGACGGCATCTCCAGGTCCAGCTGTCGAATCGTCCCGATCACGAGCTGAATCGGGCTCTTGATCTGGCTGCCGATGACCTTCGGATCGTAGAAGCCCTTGCTCGTAAAGATCTGCCGCAGCACAGGGCGCAGGTCGTACTTTGCGCTATACATCGTCTCACCAAGCGCCTCAGCGAGCGATTCGTCGACCGGGTCGGCGACGAAGTAAGACCACAGGCGTGCTGCGATGTATTCCGAGCAGCGTTTACGACTCAGGATGATCTCGATGACGTCGCTGCCGTCCCAGTTACCTCGTTTGCCGAAGAAGGTCTTTTCGTCGAAGTCGTGGTCGTACTTGCGGAAGACGTATTCATCCCCTTCGTGGGCCCACCCCGTGAACGCGCGGGCGGCTTCTTTGATGTCCGCCTCGGTGTAGTGACCGATGCCGAGTGTGAACAGTTCCATCAGCTCGCGGGCGTAGTTTTCGTTGGGCCGGCCTTTTTTGTTCTGCGAGTTGTTGAGGTAATCGAGCATCGCAGGGTCGCGCGAGATGTTGTGCGTGAAGGCTCGAAAATTGCCCGCAGCGAATCGGCGCAGGGTTTCGTTCTGGTTCCAGATGAGCATCGCGCTGCGCTCGTCCTGGGCGCTGGTCGTGAAGTGACCATGCCAGAAGAACGTCAGCTTTTCCTGAAGTGGGAACGGCCCGTACGCCATCCGCCGCATCCACCAGGCGCGCGTCTCGCGTACAGCTTCACGGTTGGCGGCCTGAAACTGCTGTTGCAGCGCCATGCGCTCTTCGCGCGTCTTGCTCTCGAGGAGCTTGCGATACTCGCGAAAGCTGGTCGGGTACCCGTCGACGGCCGACATGTTGGGCACGTCGTCCTGGCTCAACTCTTCCGCCGGCGCGTCTGGAAAATCGAGCAGCCAATCGACCGCGTTGCGCGGTCCGAGCTTCATCACCCTTTCAATCTCGGCCGGTGTGCCGCCAAACCCCGCACGGTTCAGCAGATGCGCAGCCTTGGTGTAATCAAACGGATCCACCGCGGACGGTGTGTAAACGGCAAGCGATGGGTGTGGCATGGCCATGGGACAGGTTCCTGCTACCTCATCGAAAACGGACGGGACGAGGGAATATTCCTCACCTTATATTACTCTACATCGGAAAACGCGTTGCGGTTACCGGAATGGGGAATTGCAATTCGGGCCGCAAAGCCCATCTTTCATCATTTCTGACCATTCTGGCGGCTTTGGTTGTCTCGCCCAAGCCGTTAGTGGCGCTTATCATCGATCCTATGGATACCCGCCTGCTCCGCCTTGGTCATAGCCCCGACCCCGACGACGCCTTCATGTTCTACGGTTTGGCCAAGGACAAACTGCCCACCGGCCCCTGGCGGTTCGAGCACATCCTGCAGGACATCCAGACGCTTAACCAGCGGGCCATGAAGGGTGAACTGGAGATCACCGCGATCAGCATCCATGCCTACCCGTTCGTTGCCGACAAATATGCCCTGACCAGTTGCGGCAGCAGCATGGGGGACAAATATGGCCCCATGGTCATCGCGCGCGAACCTATGAGCGTCGCCGACCTGCGCGGGAAGCGCATCGCCATCCCGGGCAAGATGACGACCGCGTTCCTCGTTTTGCAGCTTATTCTCGGTAAGGCCGGTGAAGCGTTTGACTACGAAGTGGTGATGTTCGACGAGATTCCCAAAGCGGTGCAATCGGGCCAATTTGACGCCGGGCTGATCATTCACGAAGGCCAACTGACCTATAAAACGCTCGGGCTGCACTTGATCGTCGACGAAGGCGTCTGGTGGTTCGAAAAGACCGGCCTGCCGCTACCGCTGGGTGGCAACTGCATTCGGCGAGACCTCGGGGAAAAAGCGATGCAGGACGTGACCGACATCCTCAAGCAAAGCATTCAGTACAGCCTCGACCACCGTGCCGAAGCGGTTGAATATGCACTGCAGTTCGGCCGCGACTTGGACCGCGATCTGGCGGATAAGTTCGTCGGCATGTACGTCAACGACTGGACCCTCGACTACGGCGACCGCGGTCGCGCCGCGATCAGCCGACTGCTCAAGGAAGGCGCCAAGGCAGGGCTGGTGCCGGACGTGGGTGAGATCAATTACGTGACGGCAAAGTGATGAGTGAACACGCAATCACCTGAACCGCAACGCCGGTCGCTTGCACCTTCGGGCTGCTCCGTCGAAAAGACGAGACATGCGACCACAGAGACCACTGAGACCACTGAGACCACAGAGAATACAAAGGGACTTCTTTGCTTTGTGACCTCTGTGTTCTCTGTGCCCTCTGTGGTTGCATCTGTTTTCAACCCACCAGCATCGCGCCGGTTACGTGGTAGCCAACAACGCGCCATAAGTCGCACAGTGCGCGCCAATGAACGCAGCAGCGCACCGGCCTAAACGCCATTCTCAGTTCATTTCATTCCCAAACTGCCTGAAAACCCAACCGATCGCCATAGGAAAACCGCGGCACGTGATGCTGGCGCGCACCGGATTGGAAGGGTTGGACGACGCGGTTTTCGACCTGCGCAGGTCGATCGGCGGCGTCACGATAGCCAATCGACAGTAAGGAAAGGTCATATGGAACGGCGTCGGTACATGTCGGTTTTACGTCGGTTTCTGTCGGTTCGCGGTCGGTTCGCGGTCGGTTTTTGGAGGACTGGCAAATGGCCACTATTATCGCAAACCCATTACAAAAAACCGTTTACGACATTCGCGGCGGCCGGAGGACCCCTCAAAACTTTTTATTTCATCGACGAGGGCATCTCACCGGCTCGACCGGGCAAAGAGCCAGATCACGGACCAAACCCTTCCGGTTTAGGCCCGCGGGTCATCAGCTCGGTCAGCGCCGCGATTACGTCCTTGTTCTCGAACAGGATGGAGTAAAGTGTCTCGGTGATCGGCATCTCGACCTTGTAACGCGATGCCAGCATTCGCACCGACTTGGTCGTGGGCACCCCCTCGGCGACACTGTCCATCTTGGCCAGCACGTCGGTGAGCTTGCGTCCTTTGCCGATCTGTTCACCGACCGTGCGATTGCGACCCTCGGGGCTGACGCAGGTCGTGATGAGGTCACCAAGCCCCGCAAGCCCACCGAATGTCTCGGGTTGGGCGCCCATCGCGACACCGAGCCGCGTGATCTCGACGAGCCCGCGCGTGACCAGCGCCGCCTTGGCGTTGTTGCCCGCAGCGAGACCGTCCAGAATCCCCGCAGCGATCGCGATGACGTTCTTGGTCGCGCCGGCGAGCTCGACACCGACGACGTCGCTGTTCGTGTAGACCCGAAACCACTGGGTCGAGAACAGCGACTGAACGCGCTGCGCCAGCGCCTCGTCCGAGCACGCAGCGACCGCGGTTGCGGGCAGGTACTTGGCGATCTCACCGGCGATGTTGGGACCCGACAGCGCGACGAGCCGATGGCGTGCCGTGGCGCTCCAGCCCTCACCCAGCGCGTCGGCGATCACTTCCGTCGGGCGCATCAGGGTCTCGTTCTCGATCCCCTTGGAGACACTGACGACCGGCAAACCCGCAGGCACGTGTGGTCGCAGGCGCTTCCAGACGCTTCGCATGTACTGGGTCGGGATCGCCGACAGGATCAGCGTGGCGCCGTTGAATGCCTCGTTGTCGTTGGCAGTCAGGTGCACGTTCGCCGGCACGCGAACACCCGGCAGGAGCCTGCGGTTCTCGCGGTCCTGCAGCAAGCGGTCGATCGACTCCTCGAACGCCCCCCACATCGTCACTTCGTGCCCACCCTGGGTCAGCAGGATCGAACAGACGGTCGCCATCGCGCCGTCACCGAGAATCGTTATGCGTTCAGCCATCGGACCCGAAGTTCTACCGGAGAGAGGACCACAAGTCATGTTGGTGATGTCATGCCGTTCGATTACCTTCCGCCTGTGCAACGAGCTCGTCCGAATTTCGTCGTGATCGGTTACGGATTTGCCGGCCGGTCGTTTCACGCGTACCTGCTGGGCCTGGAACCTCGGTTACGCCTGCATGGTGTGTGCGCCCGCGACCCGGAGAAACGCGCCGCAGCCGCGACGAACCATCCCGGCATCCGAACCTACGCGACGTTCGAGGAGGTGTTGATGGACAGTGAGGTTGACGGGGTCATCCTCGCCACACCGCACGACACACATGCGCCCCTGGCCATCGCGGCGCTGGACGCGGACAGGCATGTGGTCAGCGACAAGGTGATGTGTCTGAACCTCACCGAATGCGACGCAATGATCACCGCGGCCGAGCGCAGTGGGAAGCTGCTGACCGTCTTCCACAACCGTCGGTGGGATGGTGATTTCCTGACCGTTCAGAAGCTGATGAACGAGAACAAGCTGGGTGACGTCCGCTGGGTCGAGTGTTCGTGGCAGCGATATGGTGTGTGGGGTGGTTGGCGCGCATCGATCGAAAAAGGGGGTGGCCGCACGTACGACCTGGGCGCGCACATGCTCGACCAGATCCTGACTCTGTTCCCCGCTGCCGTCACGAGCGTCCACGCGCGCATGCATCGCGACTGGGCCAACGCGCCCACCGAGAGCCACGCGATGGTCACACTGACGTTCGCGGACGGCCGGACCGTGATCGTCGACGTCAACTGCGTCACCCGGTGGTCAAAACCGCGCTGGCACGTCGTGGGTAGTGAAGCGACCTTCGTGAAGTGGGGAGAAGACCCGCAGGAGAAGGTCATGATCGCCGGCCAGATCGACACCGCCGTCGAGCCGCCCGAGAACTATGGCAAGCTGTACACCGGTCACACGAAGACCGGCCACGACGCGACGGTCGTCCCCACATTGGCGGGTCGCTGGCGCAACTACTATGAGAACCTCGCCGACGTCCTGACACGCGGTGAGTCACCGGCGGTCACGTTGAAGCAGATGCGACGGCTGATGACCGTCCTCGACGCGACTTTCGCGTCGGCTAACACGAGTGAGGTTGTCCGGTTGTAAGGGCAGCAAGGGGGCATCATGTCCGCAACACGTCAGAGATTCCGTTTCGCCACAGCGGTGCTGCTCCTCGCTGTCCGCATTCAGGAGAAAGAGACGCGAAGGCGCGAAGCACGCGAAGGGGATAGACGCGAAGGAAAGGAAAGTGCATCCCAGTCCATCGCGTCGGGTTCGTTCCGACTTCCTTCGCGTTTGCTTCGCGTCATCGCGCCTTCGCGTCTCTGCCGGTCGAGCACTCAAGGTTCGCCGACTTGCGCACCAGCAGGGAAGCATGACAAGCCACTACATCCGATTGCCCGCACCCGCGGCTGTGGGCGCAGCATTCTTGCGCAGTGCTTCGACACCCGCTTCTGCGACGGTGTGGTCCTTGTCTACGGACGAGCCGCTTACACCGATCGCGCCGATGATCGTGCCATCACTGCCCTTCAGCGGGAGGCCACCGGGGAAGCTGATCAAGCCACCGTTGGAGACTTCGATGTTGTACAGAGGACCACCGGACTGCGAGAGCTTGCCGATCTCACCGGTGGGCATGTCGAAGTAGCGGGCGGTCTTGGCCTTCTTGATCGCGATGTCGATGCTGCCCAGCCAGGCGCCGTCCATGCGGACGAACGCCTTGAGGTTGCCACCGGCGTCGACGATCGCGATGTCCATCTTCGTGTCGATGTCCCTGGCCTTGGCCATCGCGGCCATCACGATCTGCTGGGCCTGGGCCGTGCTGATGTCGCGCGTTGTGATGCCCGCCGCCATCGTGGTCGGCCCGGGCGCGTCGAACGACTTGGTGGGCGTCATGGGTGCTGCGTTGACGCTGCGCCCACCCACCGACGACGACCCACTATTGGTCGGCGCGCAGCCACCAGCGAAGGTCAAACCGACGATCGTTCCACAAATGCTCAAAGCTGCCAGATGCCTCATATCCATTCTCCATTGCAAGTTCCGTGTCAGGGTCACCAGCGACGGATCCGACCGCGCTGCGACAACCCCGACTGCGGGTTTGTCGCCAGTTTAGGGCTGACCGGTGCATCCTGCAGTGGCAAATCTCAGCAATCCACCGGGCACGCGGTTCAAGCGACAACGAAAACGCCCCCGATGCCGGGTGGAATCGGGGGCGCGTGGGTTGGGCTGTTCAAGACGTGCCTAAGCGATCACGTCAAAAGTCAGCGACAAGCTAAAGCCGGCCAAGTGGTCGGCGTTGGGACCGGTGAACGGGCTGGCGGTGACCGTGTGCGAGCCGAGGGTCAACGGGACGCTGAGGAACGCGCCACTGACCGTGTTACCGAAGAGGCTCCACGGGTTGGTGACCTCGACGCGGTAGTTGGCGTTGCCGTCAAATCCGAACCGCACACTGTCGGCCGGCCCGATGACGACGGCGCGAATGCTGAGTTTCGCGGGCAGTTCGGACAAATCGAGCGTGTCACCGGCGACCAGTGGGCGGATGTCGGCGCCCGTATTGGCGTTCACCAGCACGAAGCTCGTCACCTTCGGTGTGACGTTGGTGTCGATGATGCGGAAGCCGACCGACAACGCCGTGCCGACCTGACCACCCGTCCTGGCGAACTCGTACGGCGTGGCGGTCAGCACGTGCTGGCCGACCTGGAACTTGCCGGCGTCGAAGTCCTCACCGGTGTTGCCGAACATCGCGTAGGGGAAGATGTTCTCGATCGCAAACGAAGGCATCGCGTCGTAACCGACCTGCACACTGCCCACGGTGCCCGGCGAAGTGAGGATACGCACGTTGAGGTTGCGCGTGGGCAACCCCGCCAGGTCGATTACGTCACCAGCGACGATCGTGCGAATGTCGGTGTCACTGTCGGCATCGACGAGGACGAACGACGTGACTGCAAAGCCACCGGTCGACGCCGACGTCACGATGATGCTGGCGGTGTCGGTGTCGACGCCCTCGTCTCCATCGTTGGCCGTCAGCGTTGCGGTGTAGGTGCCGGGATCGGCAGGGGTGAACGTGATGCTCGCGCCGCTACCGGACGCCACGGTGCCACCACCATTCTTCACGACCACCCACGAGTAGGTCAGCGGGTCGGGCGCCCCGGCGGGGTCGGTTGCAGAGCCGATCAACGTCACTGGCGCGTCCTCGACGACGGTCTTGTCGGCTCCGGCATTGGCGGTCGGCGCGACGTTGTTGACCTTGAGCGCGACGCCCGGGCTGACGATTGCCGCCCCACCGCTAGGCGTGATACGCACCTTGACGGTGTAGTTGCTCGTGCCGTTTCCATCGATGATGCCGAGCGCCTTGAGCTGTGTCCAACTGAGGGTCGGCGAAGCGCCGGTGGCATCACCAAACGTTCCATCACTATTGACGTCCCAAGAGAACGTGCCGGTGACACCAACGGCCGAACCGCTCAAACTCAGCGAAGAGCCCTCGTTGATCGTGTACGGCCCACCCGCGTTGGCGGCTGGCTGGGTGGCGGACGTGACGGTAACCACGACGGTGTCCGTGTTACTCATGCCACCATCGTCGTCGGACACCTTGTAGCTCAGCGTGTAGATGCCGGCAGCGGTCGGAGTGAACGAGAAGTTCTTGGCCGTGCCGTTGGAAATCGCCTGGCCGTTGCTCGCCGAGACGGTCCAGAGGTAGGTGAACGTGTCGGCGTCACCCGGATCGGTGACGGTGCCGGTCAGCGAGACCTGTTGACCGGTGGTGCCGGCCTTGTCGGCGCCCGCGCCGGCGGTCGGCGCGACGTTGTTGACGGTGATCGTCTTGCCGGCAGAGGTCGTGGCCGCGCCCTTGCTGTCGGTGACGCGCACCTTGGCGGTGAACGTGCCGTTGTCCTTGATGTTCAGGGCTTTCAACTGAGTCCACGTGAGGGTCGGCGTAGCGCCGGTGGCGTCTCCGTACGTGCCGTCACCATTGACGTCCCACGTGAAGGACAGCGTGTCACCATCGGGATCGGTGCCCGACCCGTTCAGCGACAACGGCGAGCCTTCGTTGATCGTGTATGGCCCACCCGCGTTGGCGGTCGGCGCGCCGTTCTGCGTGCCGGTGATGTTGATGATCGCGGTGTCGCTGGTGGTGATGCCATCGTTGTCGGTGACGCGAAGGGTCACGGTCTTCTGCGTGCCACCTGTAAGGCCGTTCGCCTTGAAGACGGGGTCGGCGACGTTCTCGACACCGTTGGCGGCTGCGGCGCCGGTCTCACCGAACACGCCGTCACCGTCGAGGTCCCATGCGTACTTCAGAGACGTTGCCGATTGGTCGGGGTCCGACCCGGTGCCGTTCAAAGCAATCTGCGCGCCGACCGCGACGCTGTACGGCCCACCCGCGTCGGCGGTCGGTGCTTCACCGGTCACGGCTTCACCGACCGTCTGGTTGCTGCCGCGCAGGCGCGTGAGGAACGCGGCGCTATCGTAGAGACCGTCGGCGGTATCGGCGATGACCAGCTTCAACGTGTGGTTCGTCCTGGAACCGTCGAGTGGCGCCTGCGTCGTGATGCGCGGCGTGAGGCCATCGTACTGGATCGCGAACGTCACTGGCGTCTTGCCGGCGACGTCGGGCTCCGTCGCAGGGTTGGTGATGCCACTGTTGTTGAGGGTGAAGAAGTTGTTGTTGACCGTGATCGGTTTCTTCTGCGAGTCGAAGCTGATCTGCACACCGTCCAGGTAGGCCGCGAATGCGTCGTTGAACGAGCCGACGAACTCGGGGAACTCCTCGGACGCGAAGACGAAGTCAAAGAGGATCGATTTCGTGCTAGCGCTCGTGGTGAAGTTGATCGTGAGCGAGTTGGCATCAAAGGTTTCAACCGGCGTTGTGGCGCCCACGTTGACCAAAGTGGTGAGATTCGTGTCGCCGGACGCATCGTGGTCTTCCCCGTCGGAATCCGTGTTGTTTGGCGGCAACGCGTTGTTCGCCAGACCGGTCGTCAACAACACGCCATCGGGCATCGACAGGGACGTAATGCCACTGGTGAACGCGAACCCGTTGTAGCGCCCCGCCTGACCGTCCTCACCGACGAACGTCGAGTTGGAGACGGTCAGACCAGTGTTAGCGACGATCAGCGCATTGGTCAGCGTGCTTGCAGCCCCGGGATTGAACGGGATGACCGACAACGCGAAAAGCGTGCGGTCTTCGAGCGCTTCCAGCACCGCTCGGCGGATCCGACCATCAACGACGCGGCGAGACAAAAGGCGGGACGACATACTCTTCACTCCATAAATCGGAGGCCCATCCAAACGTCGGCAGTCCGAGATGGCGATGCAGATCGCACCCTGCGTTTTGACTGCTATGTCGATCGCGGCGGATACCCCTCACCCTTAAAACATGACCATCGTGCCAGTCTTCGACCGGCACCCACACGACAAAGCTTAGCGATCGGTGCGAATCGAACAAGCATATTAGCGCTATCTGAACGGGCGCGGTTGTCGTTGGGCCGTGCTACAATGGACGAGGTGACCTATGTCATGGATTGAAAACCGATTTGAGGAAGGCGTGATCGTCACAAGCCTCGACTTCTTCATCAACTGGGGCCGGAAGAACTCACTGTGGCCGATGACCTTCGGCTTGGCGTGCTGCGCCATTGAGATGATGGCTGTCGGCGCGTCGCGCTTCGACCTCGACCGCTTCGGTGCGGGCGCGTTCCGCGCCACACCGCGGCAGAGCGATCTGATGATTGTCGCCGGCACGGTCAACTACAAGATGGCCAGCCGTGTGAAAATGCTCTACGACCAGATGGCCGACCCCAAGTACGTCATCGCGATGGGTGCCTGCACTGTCGGTGGTGGACCGTATTTCAAGTATGGGTACAACGTGGTGAAGGGTGTCGACCTTGTGGTGCCGGTCGACGTTTACGTCCCCGGTTGCCCACCACGCCCGGAAGCTTTGATGGAGGGGATCATGCGCCTGCAGGACAAGATCAGCCGCCAGACGATCGCCGCCCGGCGGGCTGTGAGAACGGCCGTGCAGGAACAACCGATGGACCCGAAGCTGGTTGTTGGTGCCCTTTAGGTCGCGCGTTCATGCCGTCCACTCTTGGCCGCACTCATGGCACTCGCGTTTGCGGGATAGAAATGGGAGTGGAAATCCCAGGAGCATGAGGCTGAGAAACGCCGACTGCCGACTCCAGCGTAGCCGATGTGTGTTCGCAGAACCGCACGCTGGACATTCCGGAATCGCCGAAGCGTAGGACACGCCGCCATCAGGTGACGCATCGTCTTCCGTTCCGACCTGTTTTTCCGGGACGTCGTCATGCGTTGGTCGCTCCAGCGCCGCGCGCGCCTCAGCCAACCGCGCGACCGGCACCTGCACCTTGATTCCCCCGATCGCGTTGGCGTATAGCCAATCCGTTGCGATGAGGAACTCGTCGACGATGACGCAATCGATGTCCTCGGACTCCAGTTTGATGCGGGCCAGGTGAGCCTCGGTCGATTGCCAGAATGTCGCGACGGTCACCCAAGGACCGGCGTCCCCTTCGTCCTCACCATCGTCCGGTGGATTGACCTCGCCGGGCGGTTCGATAGGCTCGTCGAGGGCCTTGGGCATCAGCGTAGATGAAGACATCAAGGACGATTCTAACGGACAACCACGACAATTGGCCATGCAAAGAAAACCGGCGTGACCGCAAAAACGGCCACGCCGGTGGTTTGATGACGAGGTGCAACGGACCGAAGGCCTTATGCGTTGTCCTGATACGCGTAGTACGTCTTGATGTTGCGGCCGTAATAGCCACCACCCTGGGCGCGGACCGCGTTGAGGATGATGCCCAGATGCTCGGCCTTGAGCTGACGCAGCGTGTCACGCATGCGCTGTAGTAAACCACGGCTGTTGCTGCGAGCACGGACGACGGTCACAACACCATCCACACGCGGGGCCAGCGCGATTGCCTCGGAGACGACCATGATCGATCCACTGTCGAAGATGACGTGATCGAAATCCTCGAGCGCCCGTTCGATAAAGTCGACGAGCAACTGGCTCTCGAGCAATTCGGTTGAGTTGCCGGTCTTTGTGCCGGACGTTAGGACTGAAAGGTTCGGCACGGCCGTCTCACGGACGCACTCTTCGAAGGTGTCGATGTTCTGCAGGGCATCGGTAAAGCCCTTGCCAATTTCGATCTCGAAGACCTTATGCAACGCCGGCCGGCGGAAATCGGCGTCGACGATGAGGATACGCCGACCATTCAGTGCGAGGCCCGCAGCCAAGTTGCACGCGACAACTGTCTTGCCGTCGTTCGGGCCTGGGCTGGTGACGAGGATGCTGCGCGTCGTGTCCAGCGAAGCTGCATACTGCAATCGAGTGCGAACTTGGCGCAACTGGTCGGCCATCATGCTTGCAGGTGCATCGAAGATGACCAGCGGCAGGCGCGAGCCAGTCGCCTGCGGGTCGTCTGACTCGTGCGGGATCATACCCAGGAAGTTCATGTTACCAATGCGATGGATGTCGCGAGGTGAACGGATAGTGGTGTCGGCGACCTCACGCAGGAACGCGATGCCCACGCTCAACGCAAGCCCCAGCGCGATGGCGGCGGCCATCGTCAACTTCAGCTTTGGGAATGACGGTAAATCCGGTGTCTGGGGCAACTGGGCCCAAAGCACTGTCGAGTTGCTCTGCTGATTTCGGACGACGTTGATCATCTCCAGCGAATCGTCCACGTCCTTCTTTTTCTCGCGCAGCAGCTTCTCGTTGTCCTTGTCCGTCAGGTAAACGCTCATCGTGTTGGTCAGGGCAGCCATCTCACCCTTCATCTTT
>Ga0163144_10016447_pt1 | contig 15153 bp, 21 predicted proteins | sample OliLak19BULKMAT1_FD_123175 | JGI IMG/M metagenome (GOLD analysis project Ga0163144, IMG submission 123175) | Freshwater microbial mat bacterial communities from Lake Vanda, McMurdo Dry Valleys, Antarctica - Oligotrophic Lake LV.19.BULKMAT1 | ecosystem: Environmental > Aquatic > Freshwater >... | reverse complement strand
TGCCTCTGCCATTCTAAATTCTAGAATTTAGAATGGCAGAGGCACATCCGTAAACGTCATTTCCTTAAAACAAAGACCATCATTGTGATCTGACTACCACTTATTTCTGCTTTCTATTTGATCAACTTCCTGGCATCACGAAAATGATTATAGTAATAACGAATTTATGGCATAATTTCACAGTAATGATAGAATGTTTAAAAGGCCGCACGCGGGTTCAATTCTTTTTTAAGTACCGGGATTTTAGGGGTATATTCTGGGGTATGACGCGAAAATTTAACTCTGAAATATATTTAAAATCAAAAGATTAACAATACAATTAAATTCCCGCCGCCTCATCTGACTTCCTAACAACCTTTTCAACTTCCTCGCTGTTTAGACTTGTTCGTTGATACTCCTTCCTTCGGAGGATTGTTAGGATCTCCCACGTTAACTGCTCCCACTTTCCTTACATGCCATGCTCTCAGACCCCGAGAGTGATCGATAACACTGCCGATAGTATTACTATGCATTATCTATTTTCGCTTTCTGGCTCTGTGACGCCATCTACCACTCCTCATGTCGTCATTAACGGGGCTCAATCACTTCAACCTCTCGGTTTACGGCCTATAATTTTCCATGCCTACGCTTGATCGGCTTCTATTACATTACTGCAGCCCATCCAAGGCTTGGTACGAAATGTGTTCGGTCACACTTTTCCCGTCGCACTTTCAGCGACTAGCGGGAGCGCTCTTTCGTGGCGCACCACAGGCCTGACCCTTAATGTGCAAAATTTCATCATTTCAAACTCTAAAATAGAGAATGGGAGCTATAATTAAATTAAATAATTTTGCCATAGCCTTATGATATACTTTCAATAAACAGGAGATTTTTATGTTTCAAAAAATGTATGTTACCGCCGTAGCCGCTTTAGTTTTGGCGGGATGCCAATCAAATCAGTTGACTCCCGCAGCACAAAAAGTGATGTTAGCTCCGAACGCTCCCCCTTCCAATTGCCGGTTTATCCAGTCCATTTCCTCGGATAAGCAGGTAAATTTTTTGAGCCATGGTTTTTCAACCAACAGCACAGCAGAGCAAGCCGCTATGAACGATCTTAAAAATCAAGCGGCTAGTTTAGGCGGTAATTATGTGCGAATGTCCACTAATCGATCAAGCATCAGCAATGATAAGGAACAAATTCAAGTAGCCTATACCGGTAAAGTTTATAAATGTCCTAGATAAAAGTTTTGAATGCATTGAGGTTAGACCTGATAATAAAAAATTTGTTAAGCAATCAAATTACCTATGTCATAGGTAGCCACAAATAAGAAGAAGTTTAGTTGTCATCAATGACACGGGTAAGTTTTTACTTTAATTATTTTTTTTATAGAAAAATAAAAAATATGGCCTAGCCTGGAACCTAGAATCTTTTAAATTTTATTTTCGCTAAAATTCTAGCCGCAATAGCCAATATAGAGATTTTTTCTAAAACGTATTGTAAATATGCATGCGAGGATTTTTTGCTCAGCTCTCCGATCATACTCCTGACACCAAATATAACTCTTCTATGGAACAAATTGCAAAAATTATCGAGAAATTCTGCACTTTTCCTGAGGTCGAAAAAAACACTCTATTTGCTCGGGTGTTATTTAATTATCATGTGGGTAACGAAGATATACACTTAAAAAATTTCTCTTTGTTGACCTTGAATGATAAAGTTCAACTAAGCCTGGGTAATGCCGTGAAGAAATGGCTCTACCATTACCATGACTACATTTATTGTGACTATGAATATACTCTAAAAAATTTATATTTCGCCGACCTGGTAGAACCTCACAACAAATACCTTCATGAAAAGTTTGATCAAGTAAATAATCGTCGCTTTGGGGAGAAGAGAAAAAAAATTAACCCATTTTTGCGCTGCACTACTCCAGAAATTATTTCAGTGGTTGAAGTTATGTTGGGAAAAAACTAAACGGACCCTATTGATGTTTTTTATTACCTTCGTGAATGGAAATAATCTATAAGTCTTTATCAAGGATAAGCTGGAATTTTCCTCTTTAAAATGTCTGAATCCCAGACATTTCGATAGCAGCGATTTCTTCGGCATTTAAATTAAAATCAAATATTTGCAGGTCCTGTTGCATATGTATCTGATTAGTGGTCCCGGTAAGAGGCGTTATTCCGACTAGCGTGGCAAAGCGAAAAATCACTTGCGCTGGTGTTTTATTCAACTTTTGAGCGATCTCATTAATTTTTTTACTGTTCAGCACTTTACTATTTGCCGTTAATAATGAAAATCCTTGATATATTATTTGATGTAGTTCGCAAAATTCCCGAATGTCTTTATCCCAACTCAAATGAGCATAACAGCGGTTTTGCACGATCATCGGCTTAATTTTGGCTTCTTGTACCCATAATTTTAATTGCTGGAGATTGACGTTGCTGATTCCAATGTGCATGGCTTTACCTATCGTATATAATTTCTCTATAGCACGCCAGGCTTGCCAATCTTCTTCTATCAGACTTTCGCGAGAATAAGGGCCATGTAAAAGGTAGGAATCAACGTAATCCGTGTGCAGATGACTTAAAGAAGATTGAAAAGAAGCTTCAACTTGTGTGGCAATATCCGCCTGCGGGTCATAAGGTATTTGCTGATCTTGTCCATTCGGCGAGGTAAACTTAGTTTGTAAAAATAAAGTTTCGCGGGAAATGCCCTGCTTTTGCAATGTGAGCAAAGCTTCCCCAACGAGAGATTCGGAATAATGCTTCGGCTGATTAGCAGTATCAATCGCTGTAAAACCTGTTAATACCGCCCTTTCAACAAGAGCAGCTGTAGCGCTCTCTTTCCAGGCCGTACCATAAATAATCTTGGGAAATTTTTTATCATTCATAATCATACCTTGTAAAATCAGGCACCTAATATTAAGCTTTTCCGGTTTGCACAGTCAATAACGGAACATTAATTGTATACCTTTGAGAAATTTGTTACTTTAGTGCTAATTAGTATAAAAAAAATGTCAACAGACCCTAATCTCAGATTAGATTAGAAAAAATTTCGAGTTGAAAATCGATCTAAAAACATAATTAATTTTAAAGGTGTGATATGAAAAAAGATGAAGTTGAATTACAAGATGAAGAAATGGATGAAGAGGGAGACGAAGAAGGAAATGAAGAAATGACTGAAGAAAACATTGGTATTGCTGTTCCTCCCGCAATCGTTTCAGAAGCTGATAATATACTTCAAACTCTTCTCAATGGTGGGGTATCATATCTTGAAGCGAATAAAATGAATATTATAAATTTAATAACTGCTATAGCAAATCTCAATCTAGGTAATGAATCTAAATCTATTTGGTCATCAGCTTCTTCGCCCGCTCTTTTACCTCCTCCCCCCCAAGTGCAAAGTAGTTCAGCATCAGCGTTGATTGACAGCTGTGTCGACCGCCTGAATTCATTAGCTCCAAGCGCAGAGTTTGCCGTCTTGAGGCAGGAATTATTGACTTTGCGCGACACCCTGGCTTTGAGACCATTGACACCAGAAGAAACACAACGATTACAAGGAATTTCTGAACAATTATCTGAACAGGAACATAAAGTATCTGTAAGCTCAGGTTCTCGCTAATACTCAAATCTTGGTTCTCGAAAAATTTTCAACCGCCTGTATTACTTCTTACAGGCGTTGAGGTCATATCACTAATGTTTCTGACAGCGTGCCTTGCTCGAATTGTTGGATATTTTTTAAAGTAGTCGACGCAATGTGCGTTAAAGCTTCCTGGGTAAAAAAAGCTTGATGACCGGTAATTAATACATTTGGGAAAGTTTGTAATCGGGAAAATATATCATCTTGAATAATCGAAGCTGATAAATCATGAAAAAACATCCCTTCCTCTTCTTCATAAACATCCATGCCTAAAGCCCCTATTCTTCCTGTTTTCATTGCCGCAATCAGCGCCTGCGTATCCACTAACCCGCCTCGGCCAGTATTAATTAACATGACCTCAGGCTTCATTTTGCCTAAAGCTTCTGCATTAATTAAATGATATGTATCTGGCGTCAATGGACAATGCAAACTAATAATATCTGCGTGAGCGTACATTTCTGCCAATGAAGTATAAACCAGTCCCAACTTTAAACATTCGGCATTTTCAGCTACATCATAACCCAGTAAGTTAACCCCAAATCCCTGCATAATTTGACAAAAAACCTGGCCTATCATACCTGTGCCTATAATTCCTACTGTCTTGCCGTGAATGTCAAAACCCAGCAAACCTTCTAAGGAGAAATTATGATCTCGCACTCTGGCATAAGCACGATGTATTTTGCGATTTAAAGAAAGGATCAGCCCTACAGCAAATTCAGCGACTGCATAGGGAGAATAAGCGGGTACGCGGGTTACTGTTAATCCATAGTGGCGGGCGGCGGTTAAATCCACATGATTAAAGCCGGCAGAACGTAATGCAATTAATTTTGTTCCTTGTTGGCATAAGGTTTCTATTACTTGGGCGTCTAATTCATCCGTCACGAAACAACTCACCACCGGAAATCCATTGGCTAAATTCACTGTTTGACGAGTTAAATTAGTTTTATAAAAATGAATATCATATCCATACTCCTGATTGGCTTGAGTAAGATACTTGCGATCAAAAGACTGACTACTAAAAATAGCGACCTTCATTAGATGCCCCCATACTTAATTTAAGAAAACCATAAGAAAGCTTGTTTATTATCAAATAATTAAATTACATCATTCCAGAAAGAAAAAAGAAAGGAAAACATGAATAAAGAAGAAAAACTAGAAGTTAAGGAAGAGATTTCAGAAAAAATGCATGATATATTGATCAATGAAATCCTTAGCCTTATAAAAGACTCTAAAGAACAAAAGGAAAATTCTTTAGAGCATGAAAAATTTTTAGAAATGGAAAAACATTTAAAAGAAGGTGTTTGTAATGGATTAAGTCATATGATGGCGTTAACTAGGGTTGCTGGTTTAGATATTAAGCATTTCCAAACTTGTATGAATCGTATGCAATGGATTAACGCTAATCAAGGCAAAATAATTACCTTATTATATTCTGCTAAAAAGGCCATCAAACAAAAAACGCCTTATGATCTTTTATCTTCTGATCAAAAAAATGCTTTAGAAACACTCGCTTTTTTCGAGGGTATCATTCTATTTCAGATGCTGAATATAAATAATTATTACCAAAAATTTACATTTGGTCACGATTTTTTTTCTCCGGTAGCATCAGCAGCTACTGAAGGGATTGAATTTCTTTCTATGTCTTTTGATGATCAAAATTATTATTACGGGAAACTAAAATTATCATTGCAGATATTAAGCAATGAATTAATCGATAAAAAAATCACAATTCCTATTATATTGACTTTCTGTAATTATGAACACTCCATCAATATCGTATCTGAACTCTCTCACCCAGATAAAATTTCTTGGCGATTTTTAGGGGCTAATCAACCTTGGGAATGGAATATATTGAGCAATGAAGCTAAAACAGCTGAAAAAATCTTTAAAGAATTTGCTAAATATCAAAAAGGGAAAACTATCCTATTCGAAAATATAGAAATAATTTTTAGAAGTGATCTAGCACCTCTCATGGAAGCATGTGTTCAAGAATGGAATAAGAAAATAGTTGACAATGAATTAATTCATAAAAATTTCCATAAAGCTGTAACAGAAGGAGATCAGAAACAAGTTATTAAACTTCTGGAATCTGGTATTGATGTTGATTATTTGGATGAATACAACATTACCCCCATGGAAAAGGCTATACATAATAATCATCCTGAAATTATCAAAGCTTTACTTAAAAAAACAGCCTTAAGAGCCGATAGCATTAATTTATTGGACGCTAGTCTGCTACATCTAGCGGCTAAGTTAAACCGTTGGCAAATCCTGGAAATTTTTTTAACCAATAAAAGCGTAAATCCTGATGTTATGAATAAGTATGAGGTTTCTCCCTTAGACCTGGCTATTCAAAATAAACATAAGGCTTCAGTCATGGTTTTACTTGATAAAATTTCTATTAATTTTTCTCAAATACCATTAGATCATTTAATAGAAGAAAAACACTCCTCATTCATCATTAAAGTGTTATTCGAAAAGTATCATGAATCTAATAAAATTAAGTTAAATATACCGAAATTATTTAAAGCAATCCGAAAAAATCCTCAACAAGAAGTGATAGAGATAGTATTGGATTCAAAAAATAAACAAATTAATGAAGCTTGGCGATACTATGCCACTGATAAAAAACATTATATGAAATTTATCTCTATGGTATGGCAAAATGAAGTTAATTTCTTAAAATTGATGAATAAATTTGTACCTCACTTTCGTAATTTTGCTTCTATGGCCTCGTTATTGGATGCGGTCTTAGGGTTAGAAAAACAAAAACAATGGCTTAAAAGTACTCAGTCATCTAATTATAATACATGCTGGGCTATTTTTTGGTTATTAATTAAAACTCAAATTAAACAAATTAATAATTCTATAATAAAATCAGAAGTAATTACCCAGCCACATTACAAAATATTGATTAATGCCTTAGCTATTAAACGAAAATCTCCTTCTTTCTCCATTTTTGCCGCCAGTCATAAAACTGAGTTAAAAGTGGTTATTGAAGATTTTAAAGCTGCGGGAAAAAGTCCTGGTAGTTAGCGGCGTGTCAACACATTTGCCAGCAATCTTTGTTGTCTAAGTAAATGTAGGTCCTTGTTCACATGCCCAGATTATTCCCGAGCATGTGAAAGAGGTTTTAATTCTGGGTGAATTAATTTATTGTTTAATTTCTTGAGGTGGAGTCCAGCCCTTAGCCGCTCTAGCTTTAGCTTCTTTCCAACCTAATAGCTCGATAATCGCCATAGGGGCATTATCGCCAGCACGGAATCCACATTTCAGAACGCGGGAATACCCACCTGGACGCTCTTTAAAGCGGGGAGCTATATCATTGAATAGTTTAGCAACTAATTCATCATTGCGTAATCGTGCAAAAGCAAGCCGACGATGGGCAACGCTGTCTTCTTTCGCTAAAGTAATTAAAGGCTCAATGAATCGACGCAGTTCTTTTGCTTTAGGCAAAGTTGTTTCGATTTGACCATATTTTAATAAAGCTATGCTCATATTCTTTTTTAATGCTTTAAGATGGGCTGCCGTTCTATTTAAGCGGCGTCCTGATTTACGATGATTCATGATTATTCCTCTTCAACAATCTTTTCGGGGGGCGGTAAATTAGCCGGTGGCCAGTTTTTAATAGTCATCCCTAAGCTTAAACCATGTTGTATCAAAACTGATTTGATTTCATTCATGGATTTTTTGCCTAAATTAGGAGTTTTTAATAAATCGCTTTCACTACGTTGGACTAAGTCACCAATATAATAAATATCTTCAGCCTTTAAGCAATTGGCTGCACGCACCGTTAATTCCAAATCATCAACAGGGCGGGTCAATATAGGGTCTATAGCCTGCGCGCCTTCAGCAGCACCTAATTTAGCGGCATGTTGTAAATCCACAAAAGCAAATAATTGCTGTTGTAGAATAGTCGCAGCTCGACGTATCGCTTGTTCAGGATCTAAAGCGCCATTAGTTTCTAAGTCAATGATTAATTTATCCAGGTCAGTGCGCTTTTCAACACGTGTGTGTTCAACTTGATAACTGACGCGTCTAACTGGGCTGAATGAGGCATCCAGTAATAACGCTCCAATCGGTCGTTTAATGCCTTTATCGGATAAACGAGTTAAAGCGGGTTGGTAACCTCTGCCAATTTCAATGGTCAACTTAGCATTAAGAACGCCTTCTTTAGTTAAATGAGCAATAACATGACTAGGGTTGACAATTTCTACGCCAGACTCTAATTCAATATCCGCTGCAGTAACGGTGCCCGGACCCTTCTTACGAAGATTTAACTCAACCTTGTCTCTGCCTTCTAATCTAATTGCTACACCTTTTAAATTCAATAAAATATTAACAACATCTTCATGAACGCCTTCTAGAGAAGAATATTCATGAACAACGTTTTCAATTTGAACTTCAGTAATAGCAGCACCTAACATAGAAGACAATAACACTCGGCGCAAAGCATTTCCTAGAGTATAGCCAAAGCCTCGTTCGAAAGGCTCTAAAACGATGCGAAAATGGCTAGGTGAAATTGCCTGGACCTGAATATTTTGCGGAGTTAAAAAATTTTTTAAAACATCTTGCATAAAAGCTAGCCTCAAACTATTTAGAATACAATTCGACAACCAAACTGACTTTAAATTCAGCCGGCAACTCGCTGATTTCAGGAGCAGCTTTAAATTTACCGATCATGTCCTTGCTGTCTACTTCAATCCAGGAAACTGGGGTATGATTAGCAGCTAAAGCTAAAGCAGCACTAATGCGTAATTGCTTTTTAGCTTTTTCACGGACAGTGACGTCACTACCTGGAGCGACTTGAAACGAAGGAATATTAACCACTTTATTATTGACCAAAATGGCTTTGTGACTGACCAATTGTCTGGCTTCAGCACGAGTTGCAGCAAAACCCATACGATAAACAACATTATCTAAGCGAGATTCTAGAAGCGCAAGTAAATTATCGCCGGTCGAACCTTTAGTTCGATCTGCTTTTTTGTAATAATTACGAAATTGCTTTTCTAACACGTCATAATAACGGCGGATCAACTGTTTCATGCGTAATTGTACGCCATAATCAGTTGTACGTGTGCGACGCTGCCAGTGCATACCAGGAGTACGCTCTAGATTACATTTAGTATCGATACCCCGTATTCCACTTTTTAGAAGTAGATCAGTTTTTTCACGTCGAGATAAACGACACTTTGGACCTAAATATCTTGCCATTCTTTAACCCCTTAACTATTAGACTCGGCGACGTTTACGTGGACGACAGCCATTATGCGGTATGCCAGTTTTATCGGTTAGACAAATAATTTCTAAACCGGAATTATAAAGGCTACGAATAGCTGAATCGCGGCCGGCGCCGGGCCCGCTCACATAAACAACTACTCTTTTAGTATCAAACTCATCCAATAAACCCTTAGCAACCGCTTCAGCAGCCATTTGAGCTGCGTAGGGTGTGCCTCGGCGTGAGCCTTTAAATCCACATTTACCCGCTGAACTTTGTGTTAATAAATCACCTGAGAGAGTAGCTCCAGAGATAACGGTATTATTAAAAGTTGCTTGAATATGCACTGCACATTCAGAAAATTTTCGTTTTGTACGTTTTTTGACTGCCATTTTAAACTATTCCTCTTAAGCCCGGACCGCTTTACGTTTGCCTTTTCGAGTGCGCGCATTGGTTTTAGTTCGCTGCCCTCTAACCGGCAAGCCATGCCGATGACGCACACCTTGGTAGCACGCCAAATCGATTTTTCTTTTAATATTCATGGAGACTTCCCGCCGCAAATCACCTTCAACCATATAGGCGGCTACTGCATCTCGGATTTTTTTTAATTGTTCCTCAAGCAGATCTTTTATCTTAGTCATCGATTCAATTCCGGCTGTTGTGCAAATGTTTTTTGCCCGGGTAGGACCGATGCCGTAAATCGATTGTAAACCGATCACGGTATGTTTATTAACTGGGATGTTTACTCCGGCAATACGCGCCATTTTTTATGCTCCAGGTCTAATCGTTAAAAATTGTCTACTTTAACCCTTAATACTCAAAAAATCAAGTATAAATGAAACTATCTCAAGGCTGTCTCTTAGTAGAATTTTTAAGACAACCATAAAAATTATCCCTGTCTTTGTTTATGACGAGCGTCCTTGCAGATCACTCGAACAATGCCATGACGGCGAATAATTTTACAATTTCGGCATAGTTTTTTTACCGATGCTCTAACTTTCATAATTGTCTCCAAAATTACCATTAATTACTTAGAATGACCGCGATTAAAACTTGAAGTGAAATCTATAGTAAGCTCATCTTAGAACCGCGTTGTTTGGTTTTTTTCATTACTGATTCATATTGATGAGTCATTAAATGGGCTTGTACTTGCGCCATAAAATCCATAATGACTACGACAACAATAAGCAAAGAAGTACCGCCGAAATAAAAAGGGACATTCCAGGCCATCATTAAAAACTGGGGCATTAAGGCTACTAGAGCCAAATAAATAGAACCTACTAAAGTCAATCGAGTCATAACGCCATCAATATAATTAGCCGTTTGCTCGCCTGGACGAATTCCGGTAATAAAAGCGCCGGATTTTTTTAAATTATCAGCAGTTTCTTTTGGATTGAACACTAAAGCGGTATAGAAAAAGGCGAAGAAAATAACCATGATTGCAAAAGCTATCATATAAGCAGGCTGACCGGGAGATAAAGTCAAAGATAAATCATTCAGCCACCCCATACCTTTAACGCTGCCGAAAAATTGCGCGATGGTGCTTGGAAACAAAATAATACTTTGTGCAAAAATAGGAGGAATAACTCCCGCCATATTAATCTTAAGTGGTAAATGGCTGGTTTGAGCCGCATAAACAGTTCTGCCCTGCTGACGCTTGGCATAATTAATAGTAATGCGACGCTGAGCACGTTCAAAATAAACAACTATAACGGTAACGGCGACAACAGCAACTAAAACAAATAATAAAGTTAAACCTTGCATTTGACCTTGCTTAACTTGAGTAAAAACCTCACCGATAGCTGCGGGAAAACGCGCTGCGATACCGGCAAAAATGATTAAAGAAATACCATTGCCGACTCCCCGTTCTGTCATCTGTTCACCTAACCACATTAAAAACATGGTACCGGTGACTAAAGTGACAATAGCGACAAAATAAAAATTAAGTCCAGGGTTAATCGCAGCGCCGCTGCTGGCTAACCATTTACAAATACCAATTCCCTGGACTAATGATAAAATGACAGTGGCATAACGGGTATATTGATTAATTTTACGTCGGCCAGCCTCGCCTTCTTTTTTTAATTGAATCATTTTTGGGGAAACTGTGGCATACAATTGAACGATAATAGAGGCAGAGATATAGGGCATGATACCTAAAGCAAAAATAGTCAGACGGCTTAAGGAGCCTCCGGAAAACATATTGAATAAGCCTAGAATACCGCCTTCATGTTGTTGAAATAAATCAGCTAATTTTTGTGGATCCAAACCGGGGACAGGTATATATGCGCCTAAACGATAGACAATCAGGCCAATTAATACAAAGAGAAGACGGTTTCGAAGTTCAACTAAACCGCCTGTAGAAAGTCCGCCCCCAATTTTCGGCTGCTTCATGAATAAACCTGCTTATTCACTAGCTTCTGTTTTATCATGAAGAATTTTCCCACCAGCAGCTTCAATAGCAGCGCGCGCGCCCTTAGTTATTCCTAAGCCACGGATGCTGATTTTTTTATCTAAAGTGCCTGAGGCGAAAATCTTTACATATTTATGGATAGAAGAGATCAAGTCTGCAGCTCTTAAAGCATCTAAGTCAATCACTTCAGCTTCTACCTGATTTAATTCACTTAAACGAATTTCAGCACAAAACCGAGCAGTACGGGATTTAAACCCAAATTTGGGTAGACGTCTTTGTAAAGGCATTTGACCGCCCTCAAACCCTACTTTATGATAACCACCTTTACGTGCATGTTGGCCTTTATGACCACGTCCACAGGTTTTGCCTAAACCAGAACCTATGCCTCGGCCCACGCGGACTCGAGTTTGTTTGGAACCTTTACTAGGCTTCAAAGTATTGAGTTGTAAAGTCATTATTCTTCCTCAACTTTTAATAAATAGGACACTTTATTTATCATTCCCCGATTGGCAGGAGTATCAATCACCAATGAAGTTTGATGGCGACGGCGTAAGCCTAAGCCTTCAATACATTCGCGATGGCCGGGTTTACGACCAAATTTACTGCCCATAAGGGTGAGTTTTACTTTTTTAGATTCATTAACCATTTTATCGCCCTACCTTATACTGCTTCGGTAATTTCTTTAACGGTTTTACCCCGTTTAGCGGCTACGGATTCAGGAGTAGCCATTGATTTAAGTCCTTTAATAGTCGCTCGGACCACATTAATAGGATTGGAGGAACCTAAACACTTAGCCAATATGTTCTGAATACCCATAACCTCGAATACTGCGCGCATTGCATTACCCGCAATAACTCCAGTACCTTCAGAGGCCGGCAACATTAATACTTTGCTGCCGCCATGACGTGCAATAATTTCGTGCTGCAAGGTTTTATCTTTCAAAGGGATACGCAACATATTACGACGTGCTGCTTCACTTGCTTTTTGTATAGCGACTGGAACTTCTCTGGCTTTACCTTGGCCAAAACCAACAGTTCCTTCACCATCGCCAGCAACGACTAATGCTGAAAAGCTCATTCTACGACCGCCTTTAGCAGTTGTAGCTGTACGTTTAACGCCAACTAATTTTTCAATATAACCATCGGTGGCTTGATTTTCCATCTACTCTACCCTCTCTTAAAACTCTATTCCGCCTTCACGAGCGGCGTCAGCCAAGGCTTTCACCCGACCATGATATTTAAAACCCGAGCGATCAAACGCTACTTTATTAATACCTGCGGCTGTGCAGCGCTCAGCAATCAATTTACCTACCCGGGCGGCAGCGGTTTTGTTTCCGCCATAACCTAATTCGCTCCGCAAATCTTTTTCTAATGAAGAAGCTTGTGCAAGAACTTTGTCGCCGGAAGGAGAAAAAACTTGAGCATAAATATGTTGCGAGGTTCTGTGCACACATAAGTGATTAGCACCCAGACGGCGGATGATGCCTCTCGCCTTAGCAAAACGACGAGCACGTTTAAGATTTTTATTAATCATTATTTTTTCTTAACCTCTTTCAGAACAATCACTTCATTATGATAACGCACACCTTTACCTTTATAAGGTTCAGGAGGACGAATCGAGCGAATATTTGCTGCCACTTGGCAAACTTGTTGTTTGTCCACACCTTTGAGGAGAATTTCAGTTTGAATCGGAGTTTCTGCGGTAACCCCTTCAGGCAAAGGAAATTCAACTGGATGTGAGAACCCTAAAGATAAATTCAATACTTTACCTTGAACTTTGGCGCGATAACCCACACCGACTAAAACTAGTTTACGTTCGAAACCAGAAGTAACTCCTAATACCATATTATGAGTTATAGCCCGAGTGGTTCCTGCAATGGCGTTAGCTTCAGTAGTATCATTGTATGGCGCTATCTGAAGAACGTTATCTATTATTTCAACTTTCACTAAAGGATGGGCAGAGTATTGTAATTCGCCTAATTTACCTTTAAAAGTTAAATCCTGCCCGCTAATTTGAACTTCCGTCCCTTTAGGAATATTGACAGGAATTTTTGCAACTCTACTTACCATGATCCAACCTCAATAATCAACTGACGTAACCTAAAACTTCACCGCCTAATTTAGCCTTCCGAGCATATCGGTCTGACATAATACCCTTAGGAGTCGAAATAATTGCAATGCCTAAGCCATTTTTAACCTGAGGTAATTCCTCAACGCCGACGTAAACCCTTAAACCGGGACGGCTAACACGCTGAATTTTTTCAATGACAGGAACACCTTGATCATATTTTAAGGTGATAACCATGGTTGGCTTTTCAGCTTCTAATATTCCAAAATCTTGGATGTATCCTTCATTTTTTAATAGTTCAGCAACTTTTAATTTCAATTTTGATAAAGGCATTTCAACAGTTAATCTACCCATCATTTGAACATTGCGAATACGGGTAAACATATCAGCAATGGGATCTTGCATACTCATTAAATAATTCCTCTAAGCTACCAACTTGCTTTCTTTAAACCGGGCACATCACCACGCATGGCGGCTTGTCGCAGACAAATCCGGCATAAACCAAATTTTCGTAAAGTGCCGTGTGGACGTCCACAAGAACGACAACGTAATCTTACCCTAATAGGGCTTTCATTGCGATCACGTTTTTGTAATTTAATAACAATTTCTTCAACAGCATCAGGATTGACGCGAATTTGTTCCTTTAACGCTAAACGTGACTTTTTAGCTGCTTCTGAAAGCCGGATACGTTTTAAATTACGAATTACTGAACTTGTTTTAGCCATGTAACAATACCTCAATCTTTAAAAGGAAAACCAAAGGCTTTTAATAAGGCAATACCTTCTTTATTAGTCTTAGCTGTCGTGGTGATGGTAATATCTAAACCACGGATGGTATCAATTTTATCATATTCGATTTCTGGAAAAACAATTTGTTCTTTAATGCCGAAACTATAATTACCACGGCCATCAAAAGATTTCAAACTAAATCCTCTAAAATCACGAATACGAGGAATCGAAACTGAAATTAATCGCTCAAGAAAATCATACATTCTTTCTCGACGAAGAGTGACTTTACAACCGATAGGCATACCTTCACGTATTTTAAAGCCAGCTATTGATTTTTTGGCATTAGTCTGCATAGGTTTTTGACCTGAAATACGTGTCATATCGTCTACGGCATGAGTCAGGATTTTTTTATCCGCCAATGCTTCACCCACACCCATATTTAAAGTAATTTTAATAAGGCGAGGAACTTCCATTGCACTCCCATAATTAAATTGCGCTTGCAATTCGGAGGCTAATTTATTGAGGTATAATGTTCGTAAAGTATTCATCTATTACTCTCTTTACTTATCAACAGTATCAATGATTTCATCATTGGATTTAAAATAACGAACTTTGCGTTTATCGCCAGCTTCACCAACCCATTTAAATCCAACACGGTCGGGTTGATTAGTGGTCAGATTGAGTAAAGCAACATTAGAAATATGTATACTGGCTTCTTTTTGAATAATGCCACCTTCAATCTTTTTTTGTGGATTAGGTTTTACATGTTTTTTAACAAGATTAACCCCTTCAACAATAATTCGATTATTGGCTAATATTTTTAATACTTTTCCTACTCGGCCCCGGTCTTTTCCGGTTATAACCACTACGGTATCTTCTGATCTCATTTTTTGCATATTACAACACCTCAAGCGCTAAGGAAACAATCTTCATAAATTGAGCACTGGTGCGCAATTCACGAGTGACCGGTCCAAAAATACGGGTTCCAATCGGTTGTAGCTGTGCATTTAACAATACTACGGCGTTAGTATCGAAACGAATGACCGAACCGTCAACGCGACGTACCGCTTTGCGTGTGCGAACGACTAAAGCGTTCATCACTTCACCT
>Ga0163144_10016446_pt1 | contig 15154 bp, 9 predicted proteins | sample OliLak19BULKMAT1_FD_123175 | JGI IMG/M metagenome (GOLD analysis project Ga0163144, IMG submission 123175) | Freshwater microbial mat bacterial communities from Lake Vanda, McMurdo Dry Valleys, Antarctica - Oligotrophic Lake LV.19.BULKMAT1 | ecosystem: Environmental > Aquatic > Freshwater > Lake... | reverse complement strand
CTGGAACTTCCCGTCCTCCAGTCGCTGGAAATCTCCCCACGTCTGGCAGACATCTCCGGCGGAGATGTGGACGTGGATTTCACCATCTCCGCGACCGACGACACCAACGGCATCCTGGAAGGGCGCATCGAGCTGTTCGACCCTAACGGAAATCCGCAGGGGAGCACCATCTTCGACAGCGGTTCGAACTTCTCTGGCGACGCGCAGGACAGCCGTTGGCAAGTGACCCTGACGATTCCGGGCACCGCCATGCACGGCCTCTGGCGGGCCGAAATCGAGCTGACCGAGGATGTCTCGAACACGACCCGCCTTTACGGCGTCACCGGCGATCCCTTCCCGGCCAAGCGGATCGAGTATTTCCATGTCGGCGATCCCGGCGATGCCGACACAGACGCACCGCTCGTTCAGGAAATCTCAGTCACTCCCGGCACGGTGGATGTCACCGCAGGCACGGCCACGGCGGTCGTGACGGTCCAAGTCACCGATGCGGTACAGGGATTTTTCTATGGCGACGTGAATGTCAACAATCCGGACGACAACCAAACCGGATTCACATCTTTCGACAGCGCGGACCGCGTGAGCGGGGACGAGTTCAACGGCATCTATCAGTTTGAGGTTTCCGTCCCCGCCTACGGCAAGCCGGGGACCTGGTCGTTGGGTGCCGGGGTGTCGGATGGAGGCGGAACTTACCGCAACTATCCCAACGACATTCCCTTTCCCGCCGATCTCGATCCCACCTTCCAAGTGATCAACTCGGGAGCGGCGGATGTCACCACGCCGGTGATCACTTCCATCGACATCACCCCCGGCATGGTCGATACCAGCGGCGCGCCGGCGCAGGTCCAACTCACGGTCGCCATCGACGACAATCTATCCGGCATCCTCGAGGCCTACGCATATTTTTACGACCCGGCGGACGTTTTCCAAAATAACCTGTTCACCAATCTCAGCGGCAACCTGCTCTCGGGGAACGAGCTGTCCGGCGTCTATCAAATCATGAAAACCCTGCCGCAGGGCAGCGCCGTCGGCCAGTGGCGCGTCAGGATCTTCCTGCGGGACAAGGCCGGAAACGCCGTCTTCTACGGCGAGAACGCCGCGGCCTACCCCGACCCCGGAGACGGCTATTTCACGGTTGGCGGAGCGGTCCAGTCGGTCTTCGCCGCCTACGTCGCTGGTTTCGGACTCGCCGGAAATGACGCGTTCGCCTCCGCGGATCCCGATCACGACGGTGTCAACAACGCCACCGAAACCCTGCTCGGCTCCAACCCCGCGAACTCCGCCAGCACCGGTGCGGGCCTGATCTCGAACAGCCGCGACGCGACGAACTTCTATCTGAATTTCACCGTCGCCGCCGGACTCACCGCCACCGTGGATGGAAACTCCCTCAAACTCGGCAACGGCGGCGGAGGCGCGCCCCTCCGCCTCACCGGCCAGACCCAGGCCGGGCTGGCGGGACTTTGGACAGACGTCCTTCCGCAGCATGTCAGCGGGCAGGATTACCGCATCGCCATCCCGCTTTCCAGCGGACCCAAGGGCTTCGCGAGATTGATCTTCGAAGATCCCTGAAAATCCTCAAACCGAACTCGGGACGGGGCCGTAGATGGCGGACTTCCGCGTTCCGGTCGCCCTAACTTCCGGCGCTGTTGTTGGCGGCGCGACGCCAGGTGATCACGCTGAGCCAGAACGCGAAACAGGCGAGCAACGGATCCGGACAAGGCCCGTCAATGCTGGCCCGGCGGGTGAACGGGTGGCGCGGTTGGATACGGGCGTCGCTCCCGCGACCGGTCAGCACCATGCCGCGGGAAAAGGGAGATGCGGCGCGGAGTTCCGCGTCCATGTCCCGACCGTTGATGGCAAAGGTGCGGGTGAACGGATTGCCCTTCCGCGCGGTCAGCAAGACTTGCCCGCCGCTTTCCAATGTCCAGGTCCCGCTGGCGAAACCGTGTTTCCGGATCATGAATCCGCGTCCATCGATTTCAATCGCCCCTTGTTCACGCATCGCTCCAACCCGGACGGACGCCTGCCAACCTTCGCCGGTCAGGGCATAGTTCCAGGAGCAGATTCCCTGTGGGCGGCAGTCGATCATGAGGCGTGGGGCACCTGCCTATCCGCCAGAGCGAGCCGAGGAAAGCAGGAAACGGCAAAGCCGCCGGTTCTTCCAAGCGAGTGCATCCGCAACAGAGTCGGCAGCGGTGACCGGCAGCTTGAGTTCGCGAGACGAATCCCGCGCTTGCCGCCCGCCGCCGCGCCTGCTTCCCTTCGCGCCCCAACCTTTCAAACTTATGGCCAACAAAGATGTCACCGATCCCGCCCGCATGGAAAAAATCGTGTCGCTGTGCAAACGCCGCGGCTTCATTTTCCAAGCCGGGGAAATCTACGGTGGCCTCAACGGTTGCTGGGACTACGGCCCGCTGGGTGCCGAGCTGAAGCGGAATCTGAAGGACTATTGGTGGCGCAAGACCGTGCAGGAGCGTGATGACGTGCTCGGCATGGACGGCGCGATTTTGACCCATCAGGACGTGCTCAAGGCCAGCGGCCATGTCGATGGTTTCAACGATCCGATGAGCGAATGTCCGCTGACCAAAGCGCGCCTCCGCGCCGACCAGGTGCCCGCCGCCTCGCCCGGCACCGAGTTCACCTTCCTCGGCGCGACCGACGAGGCGTCCGGCAAGTCCACCGACAAGCCCATCTCCATTCTCATCCCCGAGGGCAAACAGGAACCCGAACGCTCCGCCGAGAAGCTTGCCAGCCAGTTCTATCGGGAGCTGCTGGGCGCGGGTTCCAAGCCTGTCGTCGGTGCCCGTGATTCCCAGCCCGGCCCGGTCAAGGGCGCTCTTTACAACCCGGACAACGGCGTCCGCCTGTCCGAGCCGCGCTCGTTCGACCTGATGCTTTCCACCAAACTCGGTGCGCTCGCTGCCGACAACGACCCGAAAGCGCTCGCCTACCTCCGTCCGGAGACCGCCCAGTCGATCTTCTGCCAGTACAAGAACATCCTCGATTCGAACCGTGTGAAGCTGCCCTTCGGCATCGCGCAGATGGGCAAATCGTTCCGCAACGAGATCAACCCGCGCAACTACACGTTCCGCTCGCGTGAGTTCGAGCAAATGGAGATCGAGTATTTCTGCCACCCGAAGGACGGCCTGCGCCTCACCGACGAATGGCTTGAGGCCCGTCTCACGTTCTACGGCGAGATCGGAATTCCACGTGAAAAGCTGCACATCCTCGACATCCCGGACGGCGAGCGCGCGTTCTACTCACAGAAAACCTACGACATCGAATACGAGTTCCCCTTCGGCATCCAGGAACTCGAAGGAGTCGCCTATCGCACCGACTACGACCTCGGCGTCCATGAAAAAGGCTCCGGCAAGTCGCAGCTCTATTTCGACGAGGAGACTAAGGAAAAGTTCCTGCCCCACGTCGTCGAGCCGTCCGCCGGTTGCGATCGCACCGTGCTCGCCCTTCTCTGCGAGGCCTTCGACGAGGAAACCCTCACCGATGAAAAGGGCAAGGATGACAGCCGCACCGTGTTGCGCTTCGTCCCACGCATGGCCCCGATCAAGGTCGGCATTTTCCCGCTTCTCAAGAAAAACGAGGAACAGGTCCGCATCTGCAAGGAGATCCAGAAAACCCTCCAACCGTGGATGAACGTCTTCTACGACGACGGGGGCGCCGTCGGCCGCCGCTACCGCCGCCAGGACGAAATCGGCACACCATTCTGCGTCACCGTCGATTTCGACACCCTCGGCGAGGAAAATCCCGACCTCAAAGGCACCGTCACCATCCGCCACCGCGACTCGATGGAACAGGAGCGCCTGCCGGTCAGCGGTCTGTTAGCCTGGCTGTTGGAGCGCGTGCGTTAGACCGTGGCCGGGGTTTTCAACCGCCATGCCTCACTCAAACCACTCCGCCGGCGGCGCGATCACCTGCAGCCCTTCCACACTGGAAAAATGCGCGTCGGAGGTCATCACCGTCGCGCCGATCGCCAGCGCGCTCGCCGCAATCACCACATCGGTTCCCGGAATCACCATACCTTTGCGGTCCAGCGTCCATGCCAGTTTCGTGGCCGCGTCCCACAGGCGGTTCGTTGAGGGAACGTTCACCATCACGTCCATAAATGCGGATAACCTCCGGTAAACTCCGGGATCCTTCACACCACGCAACACCTCCAAACGAACCATTCCACAAATCACCAGTTCCAACCCGGCATCACGCGACCACCGGCCGATACGCAGCGCTGGATCTTTCCGCAGTCGCAGAAGATCGATGTAAACGTTGGAATCGACGAGGCAGTCAGGTCCCATAATTCTTCGGGAGGTCGGCCATGCGCAGGGCGCTCAGGTCGTAATTCGGGTCCACCGCGTCCTTCAGTTCCTCCGGTGTCAGGCCGAGACCTTTTTCCGCAAATTCCTTGAAACGCTTCCTGCGGTCCATCTCGCGCAGCGCCATTTCCACCGTGTCCGTCTTGGTCTCGCAGTCGTATTCTTCCATCACGCGCTTCAGCAGTTCCGCATCAATGTGCATCGTCATCTTCATGCCATACCCGATATGGCAAGCAATCTCATTTGTCCAACTCTTTCCCGTTCCTCTCGCTTCTTGATTCTTCCAAACCACCCCGCCACCCTCTGCCCATGTCCGAGCCCGCGCTGACCCCCATGATGGCCCAATACCAGGCCATGAGGAAATCCCTGCCCGCCGACATGATCCTCTTTTACCGCCTCGGCGACTTCTACGAGATGTTCTTCGACGACGCGAAAAACGCCTCGCCCATCATGAACGTCGCCCTGACGAAACGCGGCGGCACCCCGATGTGCGGCGTCCCCTATCACGCCGCGCAAGGCTACATCGCCCGGTTGCTGAAAGCTGGAAAACGTGTCGCAATCGCCGAGCAGACTTCTGAAGCGGTCGCCGGAAAACTCGTCTCGCGGGAAATTTCCAGAATCCTCACGCCCGGTTCCATCGACGACTTCGAGCTCCTCGACGACCAGCGTCCGAACTACCTCGCCGCCGTTTTCCGCCACGGAAAATCCGCAGGGCTCGCTTGTGTCGATCACACCACCGGCGAGTTCACCATCGCCGAGTTTTCCGACAACGGACTTCTCGAGGACGAACTCGCCCGCATTTCCCCGTCCGAACTTCTCATCCCTGATCACCAGACTGCCGAGTTCGGAAAACTCACCAACTGTCTCGTTTACGAAGGCTACACCTTCCTCCCCGAGCACGCCGGCCAGCTTCTCAAGGACCACTTCAACGTCCACTCGCTCGATGGCTTCGGCTGCGCCAACCTCCACGCCGCCAGTGGAGCCGCCGGAGCCATCCTTCACTACCTCATCCACCAGCTCCGCCGCCCGTGCGAGCACCTGCATCCGCCGCGCGTTAGAGAAAGCGCCGACCACGTCCTCATCGACTCCGCCTCGCAGCGGAACCTCGATCTCGTGGACTCGCGCTCCGGCAAGGCCCACACCTTGTTAGGCGTGCTCGACCGCACCGCCACCCCGATGGGCGCGCGCCTCCTGCGCGACTGGATCCTCCACCCGCTCCGCGACCTCGCCACCCTAACATCCCGCCAGGACATCATCGCCGCATTGCTGGAGGAACCCTATATCCTCTCGAAATGTCGCGAGTCACTCAAAGGCATCCGCGACATCGAGCGCACCACCTCCCGCCTTTCCCAAGGTTCCGGCAATGCCCGCGACCTCCAGTCCCTCTGCATTTCCCTCAACCACATCCCCACCCTCAAGGAGGACTATTCTTCCCTCTCTCAATCAACAATCAACAATCAACAATCCACAATCCTCTCCCACCTCCACAAGTTCCACGAACTCACGGAAATGCTCACCACCGCCCTAACCGACGAGCCTCCTTCGCACCTCCGCGACGGCGGAGTCATCCGCGACGGCTGGTCGCCCGAACTCGACGAACTCCGCAACGCCTCGCGCGGCGGCAAGGACTGGATCGCCCGCCTGCAGGAAGACGAACGCAAGCGCACCGGCATCGACTCGTTGAAAATCAAGTTCAACAACGTTTTCGGCTACTTCATCGAGATCACCACCTCCCACCTGGCCAAGGTCCCCGACGACTACACGCGCAAGCAGACCATGTCCAACGCCGAGCGCTACATCACCCCCGCGCTCAAGGAAATGGAGAACAAGGTGTTAGGCGCGGAGGAGCGTTCGAAAAAACTCGAAAACGAACTCTTCCTCGAACTCCGCTCCCGCGTCGTCACCCACCTTCCAAAGCTCCAGGAAACCGCCGCCGCCGTCGCGGAAATCGACGTCCTCTGCGCCCTCGCCGAAGTCGCCCAGTACCACCGCCATTGCCGCCCGGTCCTCAACGAGGGCAAAGGCTTCTTCGTCATCAACGGCCGCCACCCGGTCCTCGAACAAACGCTCACCGACGTCAAGTTCGTCCCCAACGACACCGAACTCGATCCGGACACCGCCCGCCTCCAGATCCTCACCGGCCCTAACATGGCTGGCAAATCCACCTACATCCGCCAGATCGCCCTCATCTCCGTGATGGCCCAGATCGGTGCCTACGTCCCCGCGGAATCCGCCACCCTCGGCCTTGTCGATCGCATCTTCTGCCGCGTCGGCGCCTCCGACGACCTCTCGCGCGGCCAATCCACCTTCATGGTCGAGATGAGCGAAACCGCCCTCATCCTCAACCACGCGACTGATAGATCACTCGTCATCCTCGACGAGATCGGTCGCGGCACCGCCACCTTCGACGGTCTCTCCATCGCCTGGGCCGTCGCCGAGCATCTGCACGACACCATCGGCTGCCGCACCCTCTTCGCCACCCATTACCACGAACTCACCGATCTCGCTAACACCAAACAAGCCGTTGCCAACTACAACGTCGCAGTTAGGGAATGGAACGAGGAAATCATTTTCCTCCACAAGATCCTCCCCGGTGCCGCCGACAAGAGTTATGGCATCCAGGTCGCCCGCCTCGCCGGCCTTCCCAAGGCCGTCGTCGAGCGCGCCAAATCCATCCTCTCCCACCTCGAACTCCACTCCGTGAAACCCGAGGCCAAGAAACTGGGTCCCAAGGCGAAGAACATGGTCCAGGACCAGGACGCCCTCCCGAAACCGAATCCCCCGCAAATGGATCTCTTCGCGGATTTCTGAAGCCTTATCTTTTCACCCGTGAGAGACAACATCATCAACGAAATGCGGCTCCGGTTAGAGGATCATCGATTCCAAGGCCAACCCTGGGGCATCTGTATCAGTGTGATCTCTTGGGTCAAGGCTATCGCGTCATGAAAATTCCTGTTGGGCGCTGAGCATCCTGCGGTTTTGCCAAACAAATGCGAACCATGACCAAAAAGCGGCGTTAGCGGCAATCAGCAACACCAGCAGGATGATCCACCCGATCGAAGTTCCGATGCCGGCGGCTGACAACGACGGCAGGATCGAGACCAGTGCCGCGACCACCCCGATCCCGAGTCCCCAACGGATGCATTGAGCGGTTTCCAACAACACCACCCGCCGGGTAACGGCGAGTGGAATGCCGATGGTGCGAAGGATGGCAAATTCATAGCGCCGATCCATCAGGTTCCGCGCCGTGACCAAGCCCAATCCGGCACTGCCTACGATCACTCCGAGACCACCCAGCACTTGGAAAATCGAGATATAGGTATTTTCCACCCCGTGGAATGCCGCCAACCGTTCACGACTGGTATCCACTCTTGCACCACTCTCAGACAGCGTCTGCTGCAGAATCGCTCGCGCCGGTTCAAGGTCGGCTCCACTCTCGATCAGGAAAATCCGGGGACCTTCCGCCGATGGATAGTGCTTCAGAAACCGTGCTTCATCGACCACCAGGCTGCCTTGAAACACGGTCCCGTCGAGCGTCCCGGCAATTTCCACCGGAAAGTCCCGGCCCCATTCATCCTGATAGATAATCCGCTCGCCTAACTTTTTTTTCAAAACCCACATCAAGGTGGTCTCATCCACGAATGCACGCATCACCTCGCCCTCGCGCAAGCTGTCCCAGCTTTTCTCGCTGCCATCCACCACCTTCTTGATTGGAAAAGCTCCGAGCCGTGCCAAGGCCGCGGAATCCGTCGCTAACAAGCGCGGTTGGGCCACGCTGTTGAGGTTGAAACAACTCGCATCATCCCCCGCGCCGATCCGCAGCGGCAGGACCTCGCCAAACGACTTCCTCGCCTCGCCAAGACCGGCCCGGTCATCCGCAGCCCCCGCACCATCACGCTCCGCCGCAGTGGTGGTCTCCACCCAGAAGGCAAAACCACCCGCCCCGCTGTCCCGCTGGCGCCAGTTGTCATTCTCGTGTTTGCGGAACGCAGCCACTGCCACCACCAGAAACACTCCGCAGGCCACCGTGCCCACCATCACCAGGCTGCGGGTCTCACGCCGACCACAGTTCAAGTCCGCCATGCGCCGCGGCGATAGCCCGCCGCCCGCAGCAACCCTGCGCCGCAGCACCCAGCGATACGCTGCCAGACCACTCAACAACAAGGCTAAGCCTGCGAGAAAAAACGCCCCTTGGGGACCCAGCAACCCGCTTCCAGCAAGCGCGCCCAACCCGCAGGCCGCGAAGCCCGCCGCCAGCCACGGCATCCGGTTCGCGGATGGCCGCGTCACTTCCTCAGTGCCCGCTTCAAGGCGCAGGCTCACCGTCCGCCGCGCCTGCTTGCGCGTCACCAGCCAGATCACCAGCATCAACAAAACGGAGAATCCAAGCACGCCGGTTAGCAAGGTGACCGGCTCCACATGAAACCGGAACAAACGCGGTCCGTCGCCCTGGCTCCAGATCGTTTCCAGAAAACCCAGCAGGAATCGTGTGTATCCCGCCGCCAGGAAAGCTCCCGCCACACTTCCCACCAGCACCAGGCAAAGCCCCTCCGTCATCCGCCACCGCAGGATCTTTTTTGCAGGGATCCCCAACGCGTCTAACAATCCGCTCTCACGGTTGCGTCGTTCGATGTGAAAACGGAACAACATCGCTGTTAGTGCCACCGCAGCCGCCATCAGGAACAGGCTCATGCCGAGAAACAGGCCCGCGAAATCCACCGACGCTGTCGCCGCCGCCATGCCCGCCCCCCGGATATCTTGCACGACGAGGCCGGCAAGCGCGGGAGTCATTAGATCTAATAGATTTTGCGCAACCTCGTCCCGCGATCCCAGCGCCGCAGGTATCCGCAGCGCGGTGAATTCCCCCCAACGATTGCCAAACATTTCGCGGCCTTTTTCCAAAGGCAGGAACAGCTTGGGCGTGCCACGGTAATCATCCCAATACGTTTCGTCCTTTTCCCTGATCCGCTTCGTGTCGATCGGCACCCCTGCGTCCCATTCCGCGGTATTCTCAGCGCTGGCCACGCCCGGGAAATCAGGCATCCACATGCGGTCCGCCGCCAAGCCCGTCAGCGGCACCACGCCCACCACCGGGAATTTCGCACTCCGTTCCACCAGACGATTCTGCCCCTCCAGCGCGTAGTAAACGATGCCCACTTCATCCCCCACCCCCGCGCCGAGATCTTCGGCCTCCCATGCGTTCAGCACCACGCCTTGGAAATCCTTGGGCAGGAAGGGTGCCGCTTCCGGAGTGAGTGCCGTGACCATCGAATACGGTGTTTCCTTCCCGTTCGCGGAAATCGTATTGGCCATGTAGGTGATCACCGGCTGCGCCGCCGGGAAGCGCTCCCGGACGGCCTCCGCCACCTGCCGGTCGAGAAAGATCCGTGACGATCGCACCTCGTTCGCTTCAGCAAGAGGCACCTCCGCCACCGACAATCCGTAATCCTCCAGGGTGCAGCGACTCCTCACCCGCGCCATCAACTCATCATTGCCGAGCTTGTTGCGGTTTCGCATCAACATCAGGTTCGCATTGCCTGCGAATCCGATCGCTTGCTGCAGGCGTTCGATCGGCACAAACACCGTGGCTTGCGGGAGTTGCGTGGTCTCCAGGCTGAAGCGCCCGAATTGATCGTCACCACAGATCTCACCAACACCTCCACTCAATACCACCAGCTCCGACGTTTTTCCCGCCAGTGGAGCGTCCCGCGCGATCAATGCGGGTTTCTCGAACCGCAACACCAGCGTTTCATCCACCCCGCAATCCAGTGTCCGCGCCAGGTAATCGTTGACGAAAAACTCGCGGCCCTGCGGCGCGGAAAAGGCATGATCGCCCGGCCCGAGTTTCCAAAACCGCTGATCCACGCCAAGCACCTGCACGCCACCCACGGAACTACCGCTTCCCTGCACGCTCGCCGTCGCTTTCAAGAACAGAATGGGAGCAGCCTCCACATCGGCCATGTCATCGGCCAACGCGGAGCGGAAAAAGCGGTCGCCGCCGGACAGCACGGCATCGACCTTTCCCAGCCGCACCTCAGCCACATGGCGCAGCGTTTCCTTGACCGAATCCCCGGCCATCAGCGCACCTAACAAGATCATCGCGCCCAGCGCGGATCCCGCCAGCACTCCCAGATAGGACTTGCGGAAAAACCACAGGCCGCGCAGCACGAAGGAGGCCCCGGTCATTCCGAAACTTCCTCCAGTTTGCCCTGAGCCAGCGCGAAGGTGCGCCCGATCCTGCGGGCTAACAGGATGTTGTGCGTCACCACCATCATCGTCACCCCCTCCTCACGATTGAGCTGCAACAACAAATCCGCCACCTTGTCGGAGCTTGCCTGATCCAGCAGTCCGGTCGGCTCATCGGCCAGCACCAGGCTCGGCCGGTTGACCAGCGCCCTCGCCACCGCGGTGCGCAGCTTTTCGCCTCCCGACAATTGCCACGGCAGGTGAGCGAGCCGGTGCCCCAAGCCCACCCTGTCCAAGAGTTCCCGCGCCCGCTTGGTGGTCTCCTCCGCCGGCTCCTCCCAGTCTCCCGCCAGCCGGGGAACAAGCACATTCTCCAGCACCGAGAGCTGTGGCAGAAGATGATGTTGTTGAAAAATGAATCCCAGCGACCTGTTGCGGAAGCGGGCCGCTTCCTCCGGCGTGAATCCGGTGATGTCCCGGCCAGCGATCCGGATGGATCCTCCGCTCGGGCGATCCAAGGCTCCTAGCAGGTTCAGCAAGGTCGTCTTGCCGCACCCGGACGGTCCGACCAGCGCCACCACCTCTCCCGCTCCCACCGTTAGATCCAGCCCGTCCAGCACTTTCACCGATTCGCCGGGTGTCTCATAGACCTTGGACAGGTTGCTCGCTTCGATCATCACAGGATGATAAACGGAAACATCGGCTGGTAAACCGTTTTCACGGTTGCGCCTCTTGGACAGTTGCGCGGGAATAAAATCCGTGACACAAAATGACCGCCGTTGACCGAAGCCCGGCAATTCCCGATGAAGAAAGAAAACCATGGCAGACCTGGACTGAGGATCGTCTTTCTAACGCCCGGCACCGGCGGTTGGTATTGCGGAGCGTGCATGCGGGACAACGCGCTGGCGAAATCCCTGCAAGCCGCAGGGCACGATGTTTCCCTGCTGCCGATGTATCTGCCGCTCCATCTCGACGAGGACGCGCTTGTCACTGCCGAGGCGGCGCCGATGTTCTTCGGCGGAATCAACGTTTACCTCCAGCACAAGTTTCCCTTGTTTCAGCACACCCCCGCTTGGCTTGATAGAAAGCTGAACCACCCGCGCCTGCTGCGCGGAGTGGCCCGGAAAAGCCACATGACCTCACCCCGCGACCTCGGCGAGATGACCCTGGCGATGCTGCGTCTTGAGGAGAGCCGCCTGGGCAAGGAACTGGACAAGCTGAGTGATTGGCTGAAGCTCGAATCCCCCGACATACTCTGCCTATCCACCGTGCTGCAGGCGGGCATGATCCGTGAATTGAAACGCCGCCTCGGCGTGAAAATCATCTGCTGCTTCCAAGGCGAGGACTCATTCATCAACAGCCTGCCGGAACCCTTCCGCAGCGATTGCTGGCGGGAGCTGGCCCTGCGGGTCCGCGAGGCCGATGCGCTGGTTTCACCGAGCTCATTTTATGCGGAGTGGATGAAAAACCATCTCGGCACTAACGATTTGGCGGTCACCATCCTTCCTAACGGAATCGATCTCGAAGGCTACGCGCCGCAGCCCGAAAAGCCGGGCCCTCCGGTGATCGGATATCTGGCGCGGATGATCCGTGAGAAGGGATTGGAAACCATGGTGGAAGCGTTCATCCACCTCCGGACGGTGCTGGGACACCCGTCGGCGCGGCTTCATCTGGCAGGAGCCGCAAGCCCCGACAACCAGCCGCTGATCGAGACCATGAAACAACGCCTCGCGGCGGCCGGACTCACCGCGCATGTCCAGTGGATGCCTAACATTTCGCGCGAGGACAAGGCGGCCATGCTCGCGTCGCTGACCTTGTTCTCGGTGCCGGCGATCTATCCCGAGGCCTTCGGCTTGTATGTCATCGAGGCGATGGCGTCGGGCGTCCCCGTGGTGCAACCGGCAGCGTCATCGTTTCCCGAGATTCTAGCAGACTCCGGAACCGGAGCACTGTTTCCCGCAGGAGACTCGGTCGCACTCGCGCAGACGTGGCATGACCTCCTCGGGCAACCTGACGAACTCCGCCGGATGGCGGAAAGAAGCCGCCGTACCGCGGAACAACTTTACGACATCGGGGTCATGCGGGAAGGATTCCTCGCGCTGGCCCGCGACCTTTCCGGCCGATTGATTGTGGGAGACGAGCCGTGATTCATCCGGCTGAAAGGTCATTCGCTGTTTGCATGTAGCATCGGCCTTCGCTTCCTGCATTCGCGAATCATGAATCCCACCCTCATCGAATCCCACGTCAAGCTCGTCCTGCTGCAATGGATGATCATTATTGCGGCCGCGTGGCTTTTCGGGAGGCTGGGAAAAAAAATCGGACAACCCCTAGCCGTTGGGGAAATCCTCGCTGGCATCGTGCTCGGCCCCTCGGTCTTGGGGCTATTCTGGCCCGCGGATTGGCCGGTCCTGTTTCCGCCCGGTACGCAACAGTCCCTGCAACTGCTCGGCAAAATCGGACTGATTCTGCTGCTGTTCCAGGTGGGAATGGAGTTCGACTACAGCCACCTGCGGTCGCGCTCCAAGACCGTCACCGCAGTCTCGCTGACGGGCATTCTTTTCCCGATGTTAGGGGGGCTGGCCATCGGACCGTGGCTGCACCGTAATTTCGCACCCGATCTCCCGCTGGGCGGCTTTCAACTTTTTCTCTGCATCACCCTATCCATTTCCGCCCTGCCGATCATGGGCCGGATCCTCCTCGAAATGAAACTCGAGCGCACCGCCATCGGCGCGATGAGCATCAGCGCGGCGGCGATAGACGATGTGGTCGGCTGGATTCTGCTAGCGGTGGCCAGCGCTCTGGCGACTTCAGGATTCGATGGCTGGGCGCTGGTCCGACAGGTCGCCGGACTGCTGATCTTCTTTATCCTGTTGAGGAAACTGGTGGCCCCGCTGCTCCGCCGAGCGTGGCGCAAGAGCTTGGAGCGAAACCCGTCCGGTCACCTCTCCCCTTCTTACCTCACCTTGCTCCTGATCGTGCTGTTCGGCTGCTGCCTCATCACCAACCTGCTAGGCGTGTTCGCCATTTTCGGGGCCTTCCTTCTTGGCGTGGCGCTGCACGAACAGCGGGATTTGGTCCAAGCGTGGCGTGAGCGATTCTCGGATTTTGTCGTCGTCGCCCTGGTGCCGATCTTTTTCGCAAACACCGGCCTGAACACGGAAATTGGCGCTCTCAAAACGCCCCTGGCTTGGGCGGGATGCGCGCTGGTGTTTCTCGCCGCCGTGACCGGCAAGCTGGGAGGATGTTTTCTCGGCGCGCGCCTGACGGGCCAACCCTGGCGTGAATCGGCATGCATCGCGGCCCTGATGAACACCCGGGCGCTGATGGCGCTTGTGGCCATCAACATCGGACTCGACCTGGGACTGCTGAACCGCGAGATGTTCACCATGCTCGTGATCATGGCGCTGCTGACCACCGCCATGACCGGGCCGCTGCTTCGCTACTTTCTACCCAAGGAACTGCACCTGGCGCCACCCACCCCAGATCACGGCACGCCTTGACTCCTGTTCTAACTTGGAACTATCTCTCATGATCCAATCCACTCTGTAAAAAAACTTCAACATGACAATCACGAAGAAAATGAAATCGATACCTAGCCTCTCCACCTTATCCGGAATTATCGCCATCAGTTTGGTTTCGCCAGCCAGCGCCGAGGACTGGCCCCAGTGGCGGGGAATCCATCGGGATGGAAAGTCGCCCGAGACCGGATTACTCAAGACTTGGCCGGAGGGCGGTCCCAAACTGGTTTGGACGGCCAGCGAACTTGGCGGAGGTTACACCACACCCTCGGTGGCTGATGGCCGGATCTATGGCATGGGCTATCGCGGCGAAAAAGAGGTGGTCTGGGCTCTTGATGCTGAAACGGGCAAGGAACTCTGGAGCACACCCACCGCACCCGCCAACGTTAAGGTGGGCTATCCGGAAGGTCCGCGGTGCACGCCCACCGTGGACGGTGATCGCCTCTACACGCTGGGAGCGGGCGGCAATCTGATTTCCTTGGACCGGAAAACCGGTAAAGTGCTCTGGCAAAAGGAGCTGGTGGAAGATTTTGGCGGCAAGATGATGTCCGGCTGGGGATTTTCCGAGTCCCCATTGATCGATGGTGACAGCCTCGTTTGCACTCCCGGGGGAAGTCAGGGAACCATGCTCGCCCTCAACAAGCTAACGGGTGAGAAACTCTGGCAGTCCACGGCCATCACCGATAACGCGGCTTATACATCGATCGTGATCGCGACCCTCGCGGACGTCCGTCAGTATGTCCAACTCACCGATGCACACGTCTTTGGCGTGCTTCCCAAATCCGGCGAGGTCCTATGGAAAGCCCCGCGCAAGGGCCGAACCGCCGTGATCCCGACGCCGGTGGTTAGCGACGATATCGTGTATGTGACCTCCGGCTACGGAGTCGGCAGCGATGCCTTCAAGGTGACGAGCGCGGATTCCAAATTCAGCGCCAAGGAACTCTATTCTAACAAAGTGATGAAGAATCATCACGGCGGCGTCGTGCTCGTTGGCGGGTATCTCTACGGCTATTCCGATGCCAGTGGTTGGATCTGCCAAAACTTCAAGACAGGCGAAGCCGTCTGGGAGGAAAAGTCCAAGTTGGGAAAAGGCTCTATCACCTATGCGGACGGGCACCTGTATTGCCG
>Ga0163144_10016444_pt1 | contig 15155 bp, 10 predicted proteins | sample OliLak19BULKMAT1_FD_123175 | JGI IMG/M metagenome (GOLD analysis project Ga0163144, IMG submission 123175) | Freshwater microbial mat bacterial communities from Lake Vanda, McMurdo Dry Valleys, Antarctica - Oligotrophic Lake LV.19.BULKMAT1 | ecosystem: Environmental > Aquatic > Freshwater >... | reverse complement strand
GTCGTGCACCGCCTTGGGCTCGGTCCACTTCCCCCGTTCGAGGCGCGACACATAGATGTCGCGAATCTCGTCTTCGGTGCGATTGCGGAACGCCGCGATCGGCCCGTCGCTCGTCATGGCCGCCGTGGTCGGACAGCACTCGCACACGCGCAGATCCACCGGCAGTTCACTGGTCTGCTTCCACGCCGTATCGAATGCGCCGTAGCGAACGCTCATGGCCCCCGCCGACCCTTCGTGCGCGTCGTGGCCGGCCGCCGATGCCATGGCGCGGCCATCCAGCCAGATGAGGCCCAGGCCGGCGCCCGGCATCTGGAAGAGTGAGGCGAAGCCGTGCTCGGACTTCGTGCCGTCGTGGTGCGGCGTGAACGAAGGCGACCACGTGCGCCCGTCGTCGTTCGAGTGGGCCAGCCGCACGTCGTAGGCGTAGGTGTCCTTGCCGCTCTTCTGCAGCCAGTGCGCCGCGAGCGTGCCGTTGTCGAGGCGCAGCACCGAGGGCACGTCGGCCCAGTTGACGAACCAGTCGTCGCCGGCCGCAGCGGTCTGCGGCGGTGTCCAGCCGGTGGGCGTTCGCTCGGCGAACTTGAGTGTGGCGGTCGCGCCAGTCTGCTCGACCCAGCTGAGCAAGATGCCGCGTGGCGACACGGTCATCTGCGGCTGGGCGCTGGTGGGGCCTGCCGGCGAGGGCAGTGCCGCGACAGTCGGGGTCCAGACCCGTGGGGCGCCGGGCGCGCCCTGGTGCGCGCCGACCGCGGCCAATCCCACGAGCACGCCGAACGACAGCAGGACCGGTGTCTTCATGGGTCGATGATAGTCGAACCGCCTATACTCCGGGGATGACGGCGACGTCCCCGGATCCGCGCGCGGAGCACGTCCGCGACCCGGCTGCCGTGGCGGTGCTGGTCGACAACCACCGCGCCTTCTTGCGCTACCTCGAACGCCGCATCGGGAGCCGGGAGGTGGCCGAGGACATCCTACAGGACGCCTTCGTGCGGAATCTCGACCGCCTCGACGCCCTTCCCGACGAGGCCCTGGTGCCGTGGTTCTATCGCGTACTGCGCAATGCGCTCATCGATCGCATCCGGCGCCAAGGCACGGAGGCGCGCGCGCTGGCAGCGTTCGCCCAGGAACTCGAGGCGGCCGAGGCCCCACCGCCGGAGCTTGCCGGCGAGATCTGCGCGTGTGTGGGACGGCTCGTTCTAAGTCTCAAGCCTACCTACGCCACGGCTCTCCAAGCGGTCGACATCGATGGCACGCCGGTCAAGGCGTTCGCGGAGGCCGCCGGGCTCACGGCATCGAACGCGGGCGTGCGGCTCTTCCGCGCCCGGGAGGCCCTCAAACGGCGGGTGACCGAGTCGTGCGGCACCTGCGCTGAGCACGGCTGTGTCGATTGTTCGTGCCAAAAGCGGTAGAGAAATCGTCTGTGCGTAATGAAACAGCGGCGGTTGCGTGAAGGAGGTAGAAGGAGAACGGCAGATGAAGGATCCAGTGTGCGGCATGCAGGTCGATCCGGCGAAGGCCGCAGGAATGAGCCAAGACCAGGGGCAGACGTTCTATTTCTGCTCCACGGGCTGCAAGACCAAGTTCGACGCGAACCCCGGCCAGTACGTGTCGCCACCGGCGGCGCCCGCGGTCCAGTCCCATTCCCACACCGCCTCGGACCCGCGGGAGTACACGTGTCCGATGCACCCGGAGGTGCGTCAGATGGGCCCAGGGGCGTGTCCCCTGTGTGGCATGGCGCTCGAGCCCGTGGTGGCCTCGCTCGAGGAAGACACGTCCGAACTCGACGACATGACGCGGCGGTTCCGGTGGTCCCTCGTGGTCACCGTGCCCATCCTGGCCTTCATGATCTCGGATTTCCTGCCCGGCCAGCCGTTGCAACACGCGCTGGCGCCAGCGTGGATGACGTGGCTGCAGTTCGTGCTGGCCACGCCAGTGGTGCTGTGGGGTGGCTGGCCGTTCTTCGTACGCGGCTGGGCCTCGGTCGTGAACCGTCACCTGAACATGTTCACTTTGATCGCGCTGGGCGTCGGCGCGGCCTATGGATTCAGTGTGTTCGCCACGTTCGCGCCGGCATGGTTCCCGCCTTCGTTCCGCACCCACGGCGACCAGATCGGGGTGTACTTCGAGCCGGCGGCCGTGATCGTCGTGCTGGTGCTGCTCGGCCAGGTGCTCGAACTGCGCGCCCGTAGCCAGACGAGCAGCGCCATCAAGACGTTGCTGGGGCTGACGCCCACGACCGCCCGGCGCCTGGACGCCGCGGGGGTGGAGCAGGATGTGCCGCTCGAGCACGTGCACGTCGGCGATCGCCTCCGCGTGCGCCCGGGTGAACGCGTGCCGGTCGACGGCGTCGTGCTCGACGGCGCCACCAACATCGACGAGTCGATGGTGACCGGGGAGCCGATTCCGGTCGAGAAGACCGTCACCAGCACAGTGACCGGCGGCACGGTCAACGGCACCGGTACCTTCGTGATGGCGGCGCAACGCGTCGGCAGCGACACGCTGCTGGCGCAGATTGTCCGGCTGGTGAGCGAGGCGCAGCGATCGCGCGCGCCGATCCAGCGGCTGGCGGATACGGTCGCCGGCTGGTTCGTGCCGATCGTGATCGTCGTCGCCGTCATCACCTTTGCCGTGTGGGCCCTCGTCGGCCCCGAGCCGCGGATGGCGCATGCCCTGGTCAATGCCGTGGCGGTGCTCATCATCGCCTGCCCGTGCGCGCTGGGGCTGGCGACGCCGATGTCGATCATGGTGGGCACGGGACGGGGCGCCGAGATGGGCGTGCTGCTGCGCAGTGCCGAGGCGCTCGAGGTGATGGAGCGGATCGACACCGTGGTGCTCGACAAGACGGGCACGCTGACGGAAGGGAAGCCGGCGCTGACCACGGTGGAGGCGCAGCCCGGCGTGGACGAGCGGGAACTGCTGCGGCTCGTGGCCAGCCTCGAACGGGTCAGCGAGCACCCGCTGGCCGCGGCGATCGTGCAGGGGGCCGAGGCCCGCGGCATCGCGACGACCGGCGTGTCGGACTTCCGCTCGATGACGGGCAAGGGTGTGGTGGGCGTGGTGGATGGGCGCACGGTGGCGGTTGGCAACCCCGCGCTGCTCGCGGAGGCCGGCGCCGCAGTGGAGGCCCTGACGGTGCGGGCCGATGCGCTCCGGCGCGACGGCGCGACGGTGATGTTCGTGGCGCTCGACGGCGTGGCGGCGGGGCTCATCGGGGTAGCGGACCGGGTGAAGCCGACGACGGTCGAGGCGATTCGCGCGCTGAAGGCGGAGGGGTTGCGGGTCGTGATGCTCACCGGCGACAACCGGGTCACGGCGGAGGCCGTGGCGCGGTCGGTGGGCATCGACCAGGTGGAGGCGGACGTGCTGCCGGAGCAGAAGGCGCTGGTGGTGAAGCGCCTGCAGGGCGAGGGTCGTTGCGTGGCGATGGCCGGCGACGGCATCAACGACGCGCCGGCCCTGGCGCAGGCCGACGTGGGCATCGCGATGGGCACCGGCACCGACGTGGCGATGGAAAGCGCCGGCGTCACCCTGGTGCAGGGCGACCTGCGCGGCCTGCTGCGAGCACGTCGCCTGAGCCGGGCGACCATGCGCAACATTCGCCAGAACCTGTTCTTCGCCTTCGTCTATAACGTGCTGGGCGTGCCGCTGGCGGCGGGCGTGCTCTACCCCGCGTTCGGCCTGTTGCTGAGCCCGATCATCGCCAGCGCGGCGATGACCTTCAGCTCGGTGTCGGTCATCGGCAACGCGCTCCGCCTCAGGCGACAGGACCTGTAGTGGGTCGTACCGAGACCCGGCGGACGCGAGGCCGGGACGATGCGATGCGTTGGGCGTATACTCAGGAAGTGACGTCCGGAGCCAAGCAACTGACCAGCCTCGCGCTGGTGCTCGCGCTGTCGGGATCTCAGGCAGTGCTCACGGCGTGTATGGCGCTGTGCCTGCCTGCAGCTCCGCCGGCGGAGATGCTTCATGACCAGACCGCGCCGGTGGGGCACGCCGCTCACGCGTCCGCGTCGACCCCGGCCGTGTCGCCTGGTCACGGGCATCACGCTGTAGCCGCGACTCTCGAGTCACACGCGTCGGGCGACGAGCGATCGTCTTCGCCCGAGGCGTCGGCTGCACGACTGACCCAGACGTGCGGCAGTTGCTGCCTCGATGGGCAGGTCGCGCTCGCCGCCGGCGCTGGTGTCGAGCGCGTGCACGCGCCCGTGCCCGGGTCAGCGCCGCTCGCCTTGCCGGTCGCGTCGTTCCTGCTGACGACGGCATCCTTCGGAGCACTGCCGCCCGGCCCGCCCGTTCCGCCGCCCTCGCCGGTCACCGCACCGCTCCCTCTCCGGATCTGATCCCGCCCGCCTGCGCGCGTCCCGCGCGCCCCGCTTCCTGCAGTTCACTCGTTGGCAACGAATACCGGAGCACGTCCATGCGTTCGCAGAGCCACACTCAGTCCGTTCTCAATCGTCCCTCGCGGCGCACGTTCGTGCGGGGGCTGGCCATCGGTGGCGCGGCCGCCAGCCTCGGCGTGGTGCCTCGCATGGCAGGCGCGCAGACCCAGGAGCGGCAGGACCCGGCGGTGCTGTCTGGCACCGAGTTCAACCTGCGCATCGGTGAGACCGAGGTCAACGTGACCGGCAAGACGCGCACCGCCCTGACCATCAACGGCTCGATGCCGGGGCCGCTCCTGCGCTGGCGCGAAGGCGACACGGTGCGGCTGCGCGTGGCCAACGCGCTCGACCAGGACACCTCGATTCACTGGCACGGCATCATCCTGCCGGCCAACATGGACGGCGTGCCCGGCCTCAGCTTCTCGGGCATCCATCCCGGCACGGCCTACGACTACCGCTTCACGGTCAAGCAGAGCGGCACCTACTGGTACCACAGCCATTCAGGCTTCCAGGAGCAGCACGGCGTGTATGGTCCGCTGGTCGTCGACGCCCGCGAACCCGAGCCGTTCCAGTATGACCGCGAGCACGTGGTGATGCTCACCGACTGGACCGACGAGAGCGCCGCGCGCGTGTTCAGCAAGCTGAAGAAGCAGTCCGACTACTACAACTTCCGTCAGCGCACGGTGGGCACGTTCCTGCAGGACGTGCGCCGGCATGGTCTGAGCGCCACGCTGGCGGAACGAAAGATGTGGGGTCAGATGCGCATGAGCGCGGCCGATCTGGCCGATGTCACCGGCTACACCTACACCTACCTGATGAACGGGCGTGCGCCGGCGGGCAACTGGACCGGGCTCTTCACACCCGGTGAGAAGGTGCGGCTTCGCTTCATCAACGGCTCGGCGATGTCCTACTTCGACGTGCGGATTCCGGGGCTGAAGATGACCGTCGTGGCGGCCGACGGATTGCCCGTGCGGCCGGTGACCATCGACGAGTTCCGCATCGCCGTGGCGGAAACCTTCGACGTGATCGTCGAGCCCCTCGGCCAGGCCGCGTTCACGATCTTCGCGCAGGCGATGGATCGAACCGGCTTCGCGGCCGGCACGCTGGCCACGCGCGCGGGCCTGACGGCCCCGGTGCCCGAGGTGGACCCCAGGGCCGTGCTCACCATGGCCGACATGGGACACGGGGGCATGGGCCACGACATGAGCACCATGGCGCCCGCTGCGGCGCCGCCGGCCTCGCCGCCAGCCGCCGATCCGCATGCGGGCCATACGATGCCGGCGCCGACGCCGACGCCGACGCCGGCCGCTGACCCGCATGCCGGCCACACCATGCCAGCGCCGGCCGCGGCGCCGGATCCGCACGCGGGGCATGACATGTCGGCGATGGGTGGCGGGGCGATGCAGGCGCATCCACGCACCGAACAGGGCAACCCTCTTGTGGATATGCAGACCATGACCCCGTCGGCGAAGCTCGATGACCCCGGCATCGGCCTCAGGGACAACGGCCGCCGCGTGCTGACCTATGCGGACCTGTTCAGCCCGTTTGCGGATCCCGATGGCCGTGAGCCGAGCCGCACCATCGAACTGCACCTGACTGGCCACATGGCGCGGTTCGCCTGGTCGTTCGACGGCATCAAGTTCTCGAACGCCGAGCCGCTGCGGCTCACCTACGGCGAGCGAGTCCGTATCGTGCTCGTGAACGACACCATGATGACCCACCCAATCCACCTGCACGGCATGTGGAGCGACCTCGAAGACGAGGCCGGGCAGTTCAAGGTTCGCAAACACACGATCGACATGCCGCCCGGAAGCAAGCGCAGTTACCGCGTCACCGCGAATGCCCTGGGACGCTGGGCCTACCACTGTCACCTGCTGCTGCACATGGAGGCCGGCATGTTCCGGGAAGTGCGGGTCGATGAGGGGCGGCAGTCATGAGGGCCGTGCTGCGATGTCTCGTGGCCGGGTTGGTGATGAGCCGCCCACTGGCGGCACAGGCACAGCCGCCTGCCGCTCCGCACCAACATGACGCGGCGCAGGCACCGACCCCGCCGGCCACACCCGCGTCCACCGAGGACCACTCCGCACACCAGGCGCCGGCCACCACCCCAGCGGCTGTCGAGTTGCCGGCGTTCATTCCGCCCCTTACCGACGCCGATCGCCAGGCGGCGTTCCCCGACGTGCAGGGCCACGGCGTGCACGACAACGCCGTGAACTACTTCGTGCTGTTCGATCAGCTCGAGGGGCAGCACGGGGATGGCCAAGGCGGCTTCAGTTGGGACATCAAGGGCTGGGTCGGTCAGGACCTCAACCGGCTGTGGTTCCGCGCCGAAGGGGAGCGCGCGGGCGGCCGTTTCGACCAGGCACAGACGAATCTGCTCTACGGACGCGCCATCTCGCGGTGGTGGGACGTGACGGCGGGGGTGCGGCTGGACACGCTGCCAGACACGCCTCGTAGCGCGCTGGCGGTCGGGGTGCAAGGCCTGGCCCCGTACTGGTTCGAGGTCGAGGCCTCCGCCTACGTCGAGACCTCAGGGCGCACGCACGTGCGGGTGGAGACGGCATACGATCTGCTGCTCACCAACCGATTGGTGCTGCAGCCGCTCATCGAGTTCGAGATCTACGGGCGCGCCGACCCCGAGCGTCGCATCGGCACGGGACTGTCGACGGGCGAGCTCGGCCTGCGCCTGCGCTATGAGTTCCGTCGTGAGTTCGCGCCGTATGTTGGCGTGGTGTGGAACCGCAAGTTCTTCGGCACCGCCGACGTGGCGCAGGCGGGCGGCGACCGCATCAGCGGAGCCCGGCTCGCCGTCGGCGTCAGGTTGTGGATGTAAGGCAGCAACTGACGGTCCCCCTCTCGCGTGGGCGTTCCCGACGCCTCAGCGTTTGGCGACCCGCGGCGGCACGGCAGCGGCGGCGGCTAGTTGCCGCCGCGTCCGGCCTTGCGGGCCTCGTCGTCCTGGTATTCGATCTCCTTGCCCGACCGCGTCTCGACGATCGTGAGCGTCGTGCGCACGATGTCCTTGCCGAGTTCGAGGACGATCGCTTGCTCCTTGCCGTCTTTGTCCTTGAAGCCGACGGTGAAGAAGTGCTTCCGCTTCTTCGAGAAGAGCGCCAGCGGGTTGATGAGGATAGCCACGCCGACGCGCCGGCCGGCCTTCTGTCCGTACTCCAGGCTGGAGATGCTGGCGTAGGGCACCATCAGCGACGGCCCCTTGCCGCGTTCCGGCGTGAACACCATCTGCGTGTCGGTCGCGGTGTCGAGGTTGCCCTCGGCCTTTTCCTGGATCGCCGAAATGGTGCCGCCGACGTACTCGGCCTTCTTGCTGTCGACCGCGCCGAGCGTGACGTTGGCAACGACGACGGCCACGAGCACGGCGGCCGTGCCGCGGGTATGAATCTTCATGCAAGCCTCCTGCGCCGCGCTGCGACGCTTCCGTATGATAGCGCCAGCGCCGCGCGCGCCGGACGTGTTCTCCGAGCTGCTCCCGGACTCGTCGTGGCCGCACCCGAAGAGCGGCACCCTCGTTTCTCCTACGATACAGGGTGCGGGTCTACCCGCCCGGCTCGCCAGTGGCGGCGCCATTGATTGGGTTACCGGGGTCTTCTTCGTTGTCTTCCTCAGAGATGGAGAAGAACGAAGGCCTGTGGGCGCTGTGGACAACCCGGTCTGTGGGTTTTCCAAGGACCTTGCGATCGGCCGGTCTTCTCCTTCGTCATCCCTTGATCGTAACTCCCGGCGTGAAGCACGGGATGATGGTCTTCACGCACGGCACGATGGCGGTGACGATTCCGCCCTTGGCGGCCCTGGCACTCTTGGCTCGCAAAGGCAGGTCCTTCGGCTTCTGCGCCCGGCGTGTCGTGGCCCTGTCCTTCATGGTCGCGGCTTTCTTCATTGCCATCTTCTGCGTGATGACGGTTTTTCGGATGATGTCGGCGCAGCTCGAACAGCAAACCCCGAGCCAGGCGGCAACCGGCCAGACTGGCCTCGGATGGCGTATCTCGCGACATCACCGACCGCAAGCTGGCGGAAAAGTCGCAGCGCCAGCAGCAGGCGCTGCCGCGCATCGCCGGCCCGATTCCGCCCTCACTGGGCAGCCGCCGCACATACGCCACCAGCAGGGCCATGTTCCGACAGAATGACTCTCCGCGGCGCGCCGGTGAGGTCACGCCGCGGCCGCCGCTGGCAGCATGGCGCGGAACCTCCGCAGCAGCGAGCGCACCGCCCGGTCGCTGTGTTCCGGGTCCTTGGCAAACAGAATCCGCGTCAGCATCTCGAAGTGCGCGGCGTCGACGGGCCGCAGTTCGCTGACGTTGAGCACGCCCATGTGCCACGCCGAGAAGGTGCGCTTGGGCAGCGACGCCATGCGCAACACGCGCAGGTCGGTATGGCGGGCGTCTCGAGCGATGCGCTCGACGAGCGGCGCAATCGCGGGTGAGGGGCCTTCCAGCACCTGCAGGAAGTTGCCGCCGCTGAACAGCAGCAGGCCGGTGACGTCCATCCCGGCGTTGCGCGCACTGGCGGCAGCAGCCAGGAGCTACAACTGGTCATTCGTGAAGCTCTGGGCCGCGCGGCTGAGGTAGATGGCATGTTGCATCGTCGCGGCCGGGCGGTGGCTGGGCATGGGTGAGGTCATGATCAAGGTCCGGTCCTTCTTGCGCTATCGGCGCGGCCCGGGAAAGCTTGAAGGCCGCGCTGCGGGTGTTGGGATACCTGATCGTCAACGCCACCAAGTTCCGCCCATGACCGGCGTGGGATGGGCCTGTGCCTGCGGCGGTGCCGTGGCGATGCGCGGGCTCAGCGCACCGCGGCGGACTCGATTTGGTAGCCCTTGGCCACGGCGAGAACGTCGGCCGTCTCCCGGTCGATCCGGGCGGGGTCCCAGCCCAGTTCGCCCGCCATCAACCTGGCGACGGCGGGCACCATCTGCACTGCCGCGGCGGCGTTCAGGAAGAGCGCCCGGCACCGGCGCGCGAGCACATCCTCGATCGTCCGCGCCATCTCCTCGCGCACCGCCCACACGACCTCAGCGCCCGTGTAGGGCAGCGCCGGATGCAGCGGCGCGGCCAGCGTGCTGTCGGCCCGCATCAGTGCCTGAATCGCCGGTGCATCCGAGCCGTAGACGCTCAGCGCGCCGAACTGCCCGGCATCCGGGTGGAAGCCGTGAAGGTGGAGCTTGCGCGTGAGGCACCGGCGGTCGGGCAGGCGCGCCAGTTCTGCGGCCTGCGTGACGGTGTCTTCGGCCATGTGCCGATACGTCGTCCACTTGCCGCCGGCGGTCGTGAGCAGGCCAGACGCATCGATGTGAATGGTGTGATCGCGCGACAGCGCAGAGGTGAGCGTGCCCTCGCCGCGTTTCACCAGCGGCCTGATGCCCACGAACACGCTCAACACATCCGCACGCGTCGGCGCCTTGTGCAGGTATTGGCCCGCCGTCTCGAGGATGAAGTCGATCTCGGCGTCGAACGGACGCGGCTCGAGGGTGGGCACGTCAATTGGGGTGTCGGTCGTGCCGACCAGCGTGTGCCCGTGCCACGGGATGGCGAACATCACCCGCCCGTCGCTCGTGTGCGGCACCATGATCGCGCTGTCGCCGGGCAGGAACGATTTCTCGAACACCAGATGGATGCCCTGGCTCGGCGCGACGAGCGGCGGTGCGTCGGGTTCGGCGAGACGGCGAACCGCGTCAGCGAACGGGCCGGTGGCGTTGATCACGACCGCCGCGCGAACTCGCCACGTGTCACCGGATTCCAGGTCCTGGGCGACCAGGCCGTCGACGAAGCCGTCGGCGCCCTTGGTGATCTCGATGACCTTCGTGTAGTTGAGCAGAGTGGCGCCATGGTCGGCTGCGGTCTGCACGAGGTGGATCAGCAAGCGCGCATCGTCGAACTGGCCGTCGTAATAGACGACCCCGCCGCGCAGTCCCTCGGTTCTGATCGTCGGCAGGCGCCGCAGCGTCTCGGCGCGCGAGAGCATCTGGGAGGTGCCGAAGCCGTACTTGCCGGCCAGCACGTCGTAGACCTTGAGGCCGATCCCGTAGAATGGCGCCTCCCACCAGTCGTAGTTCGGCACGACGAAGGCCAGGTTGCTCACCAGGTGCGGCGCGTTCTGCCGCAGCATGCCCCGTTCCTTCAGCGCCTCCATCACGAGCGCGACATTGCCTTGCTCGAGATAGCGCACGCCACCGTGTACCAGCTTCGTGCTGCGGCTCGACGTGCCCTTGCCGAAGTCGTGCTGCTCGAACAGCACCACCCGGTAGCCGCGCGAGGCGGCGTCGACCGCGATCCCGACGCCGGTGGCGCCGCCGCCGATGATCGCGAGGTCGCACGTCCCCTGCGACGCCCGCAGGCGCGCCACCATCCCGTCGCGCGTCATGACCGGTGCGCTCCTACCGGCGTCGCGGGAACTGGTCGGGGTTGTCGGTGAACAACGCGTCGACGCCGAGGGTATAGAGAAACGTCGTCATCTCCTCGCGCAAGGCTGGGAATTTCGCCGGGTCTTTCTCACGGAAGGTCCAGGGCGTCACCGTCATGCCCGCGGCATGGGCCCAGCCGACGATCTCGCGCTGCCGATCGAGAATCATCTTGTTCGGCCCGAGGCCGGTCGCCCACCTGGCGATCTCCTTCACCTCCGCCTCGGTGTCGATGCTCGTCATCGTCTCGGGCGCCACCAGGAAGACGCGGGGCACCTGCGGAAGATTCTTCGCAAGAGCCTTCACCGTCTCGAGATCGAACGACTGGATGATGAACGGCGTCGTCGGATCGTCGATCAGGCGGTTCGTCTTCATGATGACTTCGAGCAGTTCCTCGGGCTTCACGCCTCGCTCGCGGTAGAACTCCGGGTCCTTCAGCTCGGGATACATTCCGACCTTGCCCTTCAACAGGTCGATGGCCTCCTGGAAGGTCGGAATTCTCGCCCCCGTAAACGTTGCGCCAAACCACGAGCCCGCGTCGAGTTGCCTGATCTCGGCCAGCGTGAAGTCGTGGACGAGCCAGCGCTTGACCGGCGTCGGGCCGCTCGTGTCTTCACTGAACCGGGTGGGGAACACCGCTTCGACGTCGGTGGTGCGCTCGAGCGTCAGGTCGTGAATGCACACGAGCACGCCGTCCTTGGTGACGGCCAGATCCTGTTCCACGTAATCGGCGCCTTGATCCATGGCCAGCGTGTAGGCGGCAAGCGTGTGCTCGGGCGCATACGCCGAGGCGCCGCGGTGCGCGACCAGGGCCTTCCTGCCGACGCCGGCAGGACGCGCAGTTTGCGCGCTGGCGGCCCAGCCGACGGCACCAAGGGCCAACCAGGTCGCGGCGGCCCACCCGAGGCGTGCACGCGTCAGAACGACACCTTCACGCCGAGCTGGAGCTGACGTGCGTCGTAGGTCGACGTGATGGTGCCGAAGGCGGGCGACGAACGGTTGGAGTTCGGCGCGCGAAAGTTCGTCTGGTTGAGCACGTTGAAGGCTTCCAAGCGGAACTGGATTCTCGTCTGGTCGCCCATGGGTAGACGGAAGTCCTTGGCCGCAACGAAGTCGATCTGCCAGAAGCCCGGCCCGCGAACGCTGTTCGGTGCGGCGTTGCCGAACGGCTGACTCGGGTCGGTCGGGATCGTGACTGTGGCCGGGTTCAGGTAGTTGGTCACCGAGTTCCTGTCGCCGTAGGGATCGCCGTTGACGTTCGGGCGATACGTATTGGCACCGCGAAAGTCCTGCTGGATACCCGACACCTGGAACGACGCGGCGGGGACGTAGCGCAGCATCACTGGCTCACCAGAGGTGAGGGTGCTGATCCCGCTGAGCGTCCACCCGCCGAGCAGCGTGTTCACGACGCCGCCCGCATCCGACAAGTACTTCCGGCCAGTGCCGAACGGCAGGTCCCACACCATGCTGGTCGTGTTGTTGAACGGCTGGTCGTAGGACGACGTGCCGAAGCTGTCGTCGAGGTCGCGGAAGCTCTGGGGCGCCGGCGCGCCGCCGTTGGGCCCTTCGAGCGAGCCCGACCCGTTGTCCTTCGCTTTCGACCAGGTGAACGAGTTCAACAGCATCAGCCCACGCCGCATGCGGTATTCGTACTTCAGCTGCAGGCTGTTGTAGCGCGACTTGCCGCCGTTGAACGCGTAGGTGATGTCGGCAAACTCCGGGATCGGGCGCCGTGCCTGCAGCGTCAGCGAGCCGGCGGCGTTGTTGGGCACGGCTTCGTTGTAGTTGGCAAGCAGCAGGAGGCCGTCGGCCCGATTACCGACATAGGCGACGTCGACGACCATGTTGGGCCCGAGCTCACGCTGCGCAGAGATGTAGTAGCTCTGCACGCGGCTCGATCGGTAGTCGTCGGGCATGTAGGTGATGTTGGCCGCCAGCGGATTGAACTTCGACGGATCGGTGAAGTCGGACGGATACCCCTGCTGCGTCGTGAGGAACGTGGGCAGCAGCGGGTTCGCCTGGTTCGCCACCGCGTTGATGACCTGCGGGCCGTTGATCGGCAGGATGTTGGCGCCGCCGGCGCGGTTGAAGTGCACGTAGCTGATCCCGTAGCCGCCGCGCACGACCGTGCGCGGGGTGAGCGTGTAGGCGAACCCGAGGCGCGGCCCGAAGTTGTTCCGGTCCGGCGTGATCAGGGCACGCTCCTCGAGCGAGCCGTCAGTGGCCGCGATCATCCGTCGGCCAACCGGGTCGAAGTTGGTCAGGATGTTGTCCTGCTCCCAGTGCGGCGTCGCGTACTCGTAGCGCACGCCGACGTTCAACGTCAGCCGGTCGTTGAGACGGAAGTCATCTTGCAGGTAGGCGAAGTGCATGTTCTGGCGAAGGTTGACGACCAGGATGTTGCTCAGCCCGTACTGGCTGCGTAACCCGAACATGAAGTCGGCCAGGTTGTAGATGTTGTTCGCCGCCGGGCCCGCGGGGCGCGTGAACTGACCCGTGTAGGCGTCCCGGCCGTAGAGCGGGTTCACGTCCTGCACCTCCGTTTGGATGTGCTGGAACTCGTAGCCCGCTTTCAGCGAGTGTCGGCCCTGCACCAGGGTGTAGTTGATCTTCGGGTTGAACACCTCCGGATACTGCCACTGGGGATTGGTGGCCTGGCGGCCCAGGTCGGCGTATCCGTTGATCAACTGCGTCGGCAGGCCGCCCGCGACACGCGAATCGGACGGCAGGCCGGTGATGCCAAACTGCGCCAGCGCTGCTTCCGAGCCGAGGGCCGGTGGGTTCTTGCCGCCAACGGTGCGCGACCAGCCGAACCGGCCCTCCAGCAGCGACGTCCCCGACTGCACCCACGTGAAGCCGGCCACCGACTGCTTGTTCGTCACGTAGGTCTCCCCGTTGCCGGCTCCCCCGGATGGCAGCGGCAGCGTTGGCTGGTCGAGGATATCGACGTCGCGATAGCCATAGCGCCCGAAGGCCGTCAACGCGGGGTTGACCTGGACATCAACCTTGCCGGCGTACTTGTCGGTGGCGCTGGTCTGCTCCTGCAGCGTCGAGAAGTTGTTCGCTCCTGCGGTCGTCGGGTCCGGCAACCCCGCCAGCACCTTGCGCGCAAACGCCGTCATCGGGATCGGCATGCCCGCTGGGTAGACTGCACCCGTCTGCGGGTTACGGACCTCGACCGCCAGGATGCCCTGGCGCTGTGTGGCGTCCGGAATGTTCGCGAACACGACGTTCTTTCGTGTCTGCCGGAAGCCCTCGAAGTCGGTGAAGAAAAATGCGCGATTCTTGACGATCGGTCCGCCCAACGTGAACCCGTACTGATCGCGCCGGAGCGGGGGTTTCTCACCAGATACCGGCTTGAAGAACCCGGTCGCGTTCAGCTTGGTGTCGCGGTAGAACTCCCAGGCCGATCCGCGGAATCGGTTGGTGCCGCTCTTGTAGGCCGCATTGATCGTCGCGCCGGCGCTGCGCCCGTACTCGGCGCTCATGTTGTTGGTGACCACCTTGAACTCGGCCACGGCGTCGGGCGAGGGCTGCATCACCTGGTTCGAGAAGCCCTGGTTCGATGTGCCGTAGGCGTTGTTGTCGACGCCGTCGAGCAGGAAATTGTTGAAGGTCGAGCGCAGGCCATTGATGTTGAACGATCCCTCGCGCGGGGTCGCGCTGCCGGTGTTGAGCGTCGACAATCTGACGCCGGGGCTCAGCAGCACCAGTCCCGAATACTCGCGCCCGTTGAGGGGTAGCTCGACAATCTGCTCGGCCGTCACGACCTGGCCGCGCTGGCTCGAGTCGGTCTCGAGGCGCGCGGCAGCGCCAGACACTTCGACGGTCTCGGTGAGCTGGCCGGGCGCCAGAGACAGGTCAACGCGTTGCCGGGCGCCGACCTGCACCTGGAACTCTGGAGCCAGCGCCACCGAGAAGCCCTCGAGTTCCGCGGTGACCTTGTACCGGCCGACGCGCACGGTCACGAACTCGAAGCTGCCGTTGCCGTCGGAAATCTTCACGGCTGACACGCCGGTGTCGAGGTTGGTCAGCGTCACGGTCGCACCAGGGACGACGCCGCCAGTGTTGTCCTTGACCGTGCCCAGCACGGTGGCGGTGTCGAACTGCGCGAAAGCGGGAGTCGCTGCCAGCAGCAAGCCCAGGAGGACGACCCAAACGGGGTAACGCTTCAGACTCGGCACGGTGCCCTCACAGTGGATTCCCTGGGACGCCGCTGCCGCGCCCCACTCATGGCGTCCTGAGACATGACCAAACACTCCAACGCATACTGCCCGGGGTCACGGCATGGCGTCAATGCCCGTGTGCGAGGCCTCGAGGAATCCTGGTAGCGCCGCGCCCACGCCGCCAGCACCTCCGGCCAG
>Ga0163144_10016443_pt1 | contig 15155 bp, 7 predicted proteins | sample OliLak19BULKMAT1_FD_123175 | JGI IMG/M metagenome (GOLD analysis project Ga0163144, IMG submission 123175) | Freshwater microbial mat bacterial communities from Lake Vanda, McMurdo Dry Valleys, Antarctica - Oligotrophic Lake LV.19.BULKMAT1 | ecosystem: Environmental > Aquatic > Freshwater > Lake... | reverse complement strand
TGATTTTAATAATTCCACCGGTATAATATCCAACGCAATTTTGTTCCCTTCATTTACAGGAAGTAGTGGTGGTGGTGGCACGTATGGAGTGGAGTTTTCTCCGGATGGCACCAGAATGTATGGTGTTATTGACATTCGTGATGTTTAGGGACGTGTCTTAATTAAGTTCCTTGTTTTATTTTGTAACATGATGATAATAACCAATTTAAAATTAAATAGTAGTGACTTAATTCAGACACAATCCTTACCAATTCAATCTTTGTGCAGGTTCCAATTCATTTCAAATCGTCACCGACCTAAAATACGCCTAACTAACTTACTGTCTATCAATAACTTCAAAGAACGGAAAACAAATTTAACGGGACACTAATGATGGTAAATGCGAAAGAATATATCTAATAAGATGGATAAAGAGTTTTTAACTAAGCACCTGCATTTATTAGGAAGATTTTTTGTTTGTCTTTTGTTCTCTGGTGTCACGCTATGGTCTAAGGCAAGCACCAATAAAATAACTCCTGAGCAAAAAATACAGGCACGGCAATGGATGAAAAATCAGCCTGCCAGCCTGTCCGGCAGGCAGGTAAAGTTTCTGGAGAATAAAGGGCAGATGATGGATATGGATGGTAATCCTGTGCCTTTTGTTTTGTTCAAAGCCGAAGGGCCTGGCGTAAATCTGTTTATCACTAAAGAGGGCTTAACATGGCAAACATTAAAGATAGAAGAGCATGAAAATGACGATAACAATGAGCAAGAGGCATTTCCTCAGCCTCTGCTATATCCTGAAAAACAGGAAGGGCTTGTGAAGATAGCTTGGGAGCGATTGGATGTACTTCTTAAGGGAGCAACTATTAAAAAGGAAAATATCATCAAGGAAAATCCTTCTCAGGGTATTTTCAATTTTTTTTATCCTCACTGCCCAAATGGTATTTATGGAGTAAGGGAATATGACAAAATAACTATCAAAGATGTGTACCCGGGGATTGATTGGGTTTTTTACAACAGCAATGAAAAAGGTTTTAAATATGACTTTATCGTTCATCCGGGGGCAGATTATAAACTGATTGAGCTGGTTTACAAAAGCAAAACTCCCGTAAAAATAAATTCGAATGGAGAAATAGAACTTTGGACCCAATATGGCAACATTACCGAAAACGCTCCTTTAAGTTTTTTACAGAATGAAGAAATACCCACAAAATTTCTTCTGAAGAACTACAATAATTTTTTGGTAAATAATGAAAAGGGCTATAAAACTAGCATCGTTTTTTTTCTGCCTGAAAGGATCGGTGTTAATCCGAAATCCACTTTGGTGATCGATCCGCAGTTAGTGTGGGGTACTTTTTGTGGAGGCAATGCCGCTGATGGCCCCAAAGCAATACATGCCGATAATAATGACAACATATTAATCACAGGGTATGTTTTTTCTCCTGATTTTCCAACTCAAAATGGAGGGGGTTATTTTCAAGGAGTAAAAAATACTTCTAACGATGTGTTTATTCAAAAATTTAATAACTCAGGTGTGCTGCTTTGGTCAACATATTACGGAGGAAATGCGGCAGATCAGGGTAATGCAGTTGTTACAGACGGAACTGGAAACATTTTTGTGACAGGATATACAAATTCTTCAAACTTTCCTACGCAAAATTCAGGAACTCTTTTCCAGGGAACCTCCATAGGAAGCGATGATATCTTCATAGTGAAATTCAATAACGCAGGAACTCGTTTATGGGCAACCTATTATGGAGGCACCTTATCGGATGTTGCAAGATGCATCACAACAGATTCAAATGACAATATTTTTATCTCCGGCTATACCAATTCAACCGATTTACCCTTACAAAATGCCGGAACTTTTTTTCAAGGAGCAAAAAATGCGGCTTCTGAAATATTCATTCTGAAATTTGATAATCTCGGGAATAGATTGTGGGCTACTTATTACGGAGGTAATGCCGCAGATGCAGCGAGTGCCATTGCAATTGACAATAACGACAATATTTTTATCACCGGACCAACTGCGTCAAACAATTTTCCGCTGCAAAATACGGGTACATTTTATCAAGGTACTTTGAGTGGTTCTGAGGACGCGTATATTCTAAAATTCGATAATTCAGGGGTATTACTTTGGGCCTCTTATTATGGTGGAACTGGAGATGACTACGGAACAGCAATAACAACAGATCCAAGTGGAAATATTTTTGTCGCAGGCTCTACAACTTCATCCAACTTTCCGCTACAAAATGCCGGAACTTTTTTTCAGGGCACATTAAACGGAACGCTTGAAGACGCATTTATTTTAAAATTTGATAACATCGGAGCCAGGCAGTGGGCAACATACTATGGAGGAAGCGGTAGAGAAAAATTTAATACGTATGATAATATTGAGACCGACAACTGCGGAAATATATATGTTGGTTTTGGAACCTACTCCACGGATTTACCTTTAATGCAAGCATGCGATGCCGGGTATTATGTTAATCAGGCCAGTACGGTTGGTAGCACCATATCAATTATTTCTTTTAATAACTTCGGAACTAGATTATGGGCAAGTTACCTTTCTGGAAATGGAGATAATTTTAATGAGGCCCTTACAATAGATTCAGATGCTAATTTATTTGCAACGGGTGAGTGGACATTTTTAACAAATTCCGCAAGCTACCCTGTAGTTAATCCCGGTGGAGGAGCATTTTATGATCAAAATTTTAATGGTAGCGATGATGGATATATTGTGAAATTCTCCCCTGCCTCAGTATCGGTAACTTCCTCTGTAAACCACCCAAACTGTAGTAACCCCTGCGGAGGTAGTGCAACGGCAACTTCTTTGGGCACATGCATCTATTCGTACCTGTGGAGTAACGGACAAACAACGCAAATGGCTACCGGGCTTTGTGCCGGAAATTTTACCGTATCAATAACAAATCAATTTTGTAAAGATACTTCGCTGGTTGTTACCATTAATTCAACCGGCAGTTTAACAACAAGCACAACTATTACATCGAGCAGTTGTGGGAATAACAACGGAACAGCAACGATAACTGTTAGTGCTGGAATAACCCCCTTCACCTACTCCTGGAGTAACGGACAAACTACTTCCGTTGCAACAGCCTTGGGGAGTGGAAGTTACAGCGTGGTAGTAACGGATGCAAGCGGATGCAGCAGTACACAAACCGTTGCAATAACTTCGGGAAATACTTTGAGTGTAACTGTTTCATCCACACAGCCAAACTGCTTTGGGAATTCAGGAACGGCTACGGTTGTTTCCAGCGGAGGAACAAATCCATTCACCTATAGCTGGGATAACGGGCAAAGCTCTCAAACTGTAACAGGGCTTGTTGCAGGGAATTATTCCGTGCTCGTAACTGATGCCAGTGGATGTACCAGCACACAAACTGTTGCCATTACACAACCCACTGCACTTACAGTTTCCGTTACTGCAAATACAGCTGCTTGTTTAAGTTCAAACGGAGATGCAACTGCAACGCCTTCAGGAGGGACACCAGGGTTTACGTATTTGTGGAATAATGGACAAACTACCCAGACTGCCACCGGACTTTCAGCGGGCAATCACACTGTAACAGTAACAGATTTAAACGGCTGCACTCAAACAGAAACAGTCACAATCACCCAGGCCAATAATACCTTAAGCGTAAGCACCACTTCGACTCCGGCAGGATGTACGGTTAGCAATGGAACCGCCACAGCAAACGCAAGCAACGGAACACCGGGCTACACCTATTTATGGAGCAATTCACAAACTACACAAACTGCTACAGGACTTGCAGTGGGAAATTATACAACCACAGTGACCGATGCAAACGGATGTACGCAGGCCCAAGTTGTGAGCGTAACACAAACTTCTGGTCCAAGTATTACTGCTTCTGCAACTGCCGCGAATATTTCACTTGGCGCAACTACAACACTTACCGCAACGGGTGGTGGAACGTACCTTTGGTCTCCATCCGCTGACTTAAGTTGCAGCACGTGTGAAAATCCAACAGCGACTCCTTCACAAACTACTTCGTACTGTGTAATTATCACCGACAATAACGGCTGTCAAGATAGCGCATGCATAACCATCACTGTGGATATACCCTGCGGAACGATTTACATCCCCAATGCATTTTCACCGAACAATGATTCGGAAAATGACCTGGAATGTGTATTTGGAAACTGCATTGAAATTTTTCACATCAAAATTTATAACCGCTGGGGAGAAAAGGTATTTGAGTCAACGGATCAAAAACTTTGCTGGGACGGAACTCATAGAGGCAAACCACTCAACAGCGCAGTGTTCGATTATTACATGGATGCAACCTTAACCAGTGGAGAAAAAATCAGTAAGAAGGGAAATATTTCTTTGATCCGATAGAGAAAGCATCCCGTCTTTGCTACGTACTCAATAGATAGTATTTTTGCTGAAGCGCAATGAACACAAAAAACATATTTTTTCTATTTTTATTTTCTTTCTTTCTTCCTTTTCTATGGACAGATCTTGAGCATTCTCTTCTTGCTCAGAACACCCGCTTATGGGGAACCTGTTACGGAGGAACGGGCGATGAAGAAGAATGGGCCATAACTACAGATGCAGGCGGCAATGTTTACATCGCTGGATTAACACGGTCTGCCAATGGGATCAGTACAGCAGGCAGCCATCAGCCGGCTTTGGCAGGATTTCAAAGTGCTTACGTAGCGAAATTTAATAGTGCAGGGGTTCGTCAGTGGGCTACCTACTATGGAGGCACCAACGGCAGTTTGGGATATGATGTGGCGGTAGATGCAAGTGGAAACGTTTATCTTGCCGGGTATACAAGTTCAGCAAATGCAATTAGTACGCCAGGCAGTCATCAGCCGGTAATTGGTGGATCTCAGGATGCTTTTTTAGTGAAGTTTGATAATGCCGGAGTGCGGCAATGGGCTACGTATTATGGAGGACCGGGAAATGAGGAGGGACGTTCAGTTGCTGTGGATGCAAGCGGAGATGTTTACTTGGCCGGACAAACTACATCTGCAATATCTATCAGTACCGGAGGCAGCCACCAGCCGGTTTTTAGCGGCTCCCAGGATGATTTTTTAGTGAAGTTTAACAGTGCCGGAGTACGCCAATGGGCTACTTATTACGGAGGAACGGGAGATGAATTCGCACATTCCTTAGTTGTAGATGGAAGCGGAAGTATTTATTTTTCCGGCACTACAACATCAACTACAGCAATCAGTACTGCCGGATGCCATCAATTAAATAATGGGGGAGGAACTTTATTTTATGATGCTTTCTTAGTAAAGTTTAATGCAGCCGGGGTCCGTCAGTGGGCTACGTATTATGGAGGAACAGGGTATGATGAAGGATACTGCGTTACTGCGGATGTTAGCGGAAATATTTATCTGGCAGGAGTTGCGCAATCCGCAACTGGCATAAGTACTCCGGGCTGCCATCAGCCTGCTCATACAAGTGCAACATGGAATGCGTATATGGTGAAGTTTACAACTGCAGGAGTGCGCCAATGGGGAACATACTATGGCGGAGCAGCAGGGTTTGGAACCGGGGATGTAGGATGGAATGTGGCAACGGATGGAAGCGGAAATGTATATCTCAGCGGATGGACAACCGCAACAACGGCTATCAGCACTCCGGGTAGTCATCAGCCGGTTTTTGGAGGAGACTTTGATGCTTTTTTAGTGGAGTTTAACAGTGCGGGAGTTCGCCAGTGTGCCACTTATTATGGAGGGCCCGGGCCTAATGTGCTTGCTTTTTATTCCGGCTGGCCGATGGCTGTAGATCTGAGCGGCAATATTTATTTGGGCGGACAAGCAGCTTCTGCTACGGGGATCAGTACTGCCGGGAGTCATCAGCCAATTTATGGAGGAGGACAGTACGATGTTTTTTTAGCGAAGTTTATTTCCTGTACCAATAATGTATTAAACGTAACAGCCACTTCAACCAATATTCCCTGTAACGGTCTGTGCGCAGGCACGGCAACCGTCACACCGGTAAATGGAACTTCACCATATACGTATACATGGAGCAATAGTCAAACTACTTCAGCGATTACCGGACTTTGCGCGGGAACTTATTCTGTATTAGTGAGCGATGGAGCAAGCAGCACCACCACTGCCACTGTTACCATCACGCAGCCAACTGTTCTCACATCCACAATATCTTCTACAAATTCCAATTGTAGCGGAGCATCGGCAAGTGCCAGTGTAACAGCAGCAGGTGGAACGGCTTCTTATACTTATTCCTGGAGTCCCAGCGGAGGAACATCATCCACCGCTACCGGATTATCCTCCGGAAATTATACCGCCACTATTACTGATGCTAACGGATGTACCAAAACTGAAACCGTAACGCTCACACAATCGCCCGCAATTACCGTATCAGTAACAACTAATACAGCTTCCTGTTTAAGTTCCAATGGAGATGCAACCGCAAATCCTTCCGGAGGAACACCTGGGTTTACTTATTCCTGGAATAACGGTCAAACCGCACAAACTGCCACCGGCCTTGCAGCAGGAGCGTATACTGTAACCATTACAGATGCTGCAGGATGTACGCAAACAGCACTTGCCAATATTTCAAATACCGGAACACCACAGGCAAATATTTCCTCAACGAATAATGTATCATGTAACGGAGGGAGCAATGGAAGCCTTGTTGCAAATGTCACCGTGGGAACAGCACCTTATACGTATTCCTGGAATCCAAGCTCCCAAACTACTTCTGCAGCCACCAACTTAAGTGCAGGAAATTATGCTGTGACCATTACAGATGCAAACGGGTGTATCGTGATCCTATCAGACACGATCACGGAACCTTCAGCAATAACAAATTCTGCTACAGCAACAAATACAAGCTGTGCAGGATCAACCGGCACCGCTACAGCCAATGCATCCGGAGGAACGTCAGGCTATGCGTACGGATGGAGCAACGGACAAACGACTCAAACCGCAACCGGGCTTGCACAGGGAAATTACACCGCAACTATTACAGATGCAAATGGATGCACGCAAACACAAATTGTTACAATCACATCCGCGAATAATAATTTAAGTGTGATAATTACTTCCACGCAGCCAGGCTGCACAGTAAATAACGGAACTGCAACCGCTAATGCAAGCAATGGTACACCCGGCTATTCTTACAGTTGGAATAACGGACAAAGCGCACAAACTGCTACCGGACTTGCCGCGGGCACCTACACTGCAACAATTACGGATTCGAATGGCTGCACACAAACACAAACTGTTGCTGTAACTTCCAATAATACTTTAACCGTTACAACCACTTCAACGCAAACAGGTTGTACACTTAGTAACGGAACTGCATCAGCAAACGCAAGCAACGGAACTCCCAATTATTCTTACAGTTGGAACAATGGCCAGAGTTCTCAAACTGCAACCGGACTTGCACCAGGAACTTATACAGCAACGGTTACCGATGCAAGCGGATGTACACAAATACAAACAGCAAGCATAACGCAAATCCCCGGTCCTGCTGTTACAGCCAACGCAAGTCCCAATACAGTTATATCAGGATCAAGCTCGGCACTCATTGCAACCGGAGGGGGAACATATGTGTGGTCTCCCTCTGCAAGCTTAAGCGATCCCAATATTTCCAATCCCACAGCAACACCATCGCAAACCACTGCTTATTGCGTAGTAGTTACCGATAACAATGGCTGCCAGGACAGCGCTTGCATAACTATCACGGTAGATATTCCCTGCGGAACGATTTACATCCCGAATGCATTCTCTCCGAATAACGATTTGGAAAATGATTTGGAGTGTGTATTTGGGAATTGCATAGAAATATTTCACATCGCCATTTATAACCGTTGGGGAGAAAAGGTGTTTGAGTCTTCCAGTCAAGCACTTTGTTGGGATGGAACGCACAAAGGCAAGCCCTTAAATAGTGCGGTGTTCGATTATTACATGGATGCCGTTTTAACCACGGGCGAGAAAATCAGGAAGAAGGGCAATATCAGCCTTATAAGGTAAAATCTTGGTCCTGATTTTAAGGGCATATCCTCTCTGCGGTTTGCCTTTTCCTATTATCTTTATTACCTAATAGAACTTTATGAATCGCACTATAAAAAAAGTTGCAGTACTTGGGTCCGGAGTAATGGGCTCACGTATTGCCTGCCATTTCGCCAACATCGGTGTGGAAGTACTTCTTCTGGATATACCATTTAAGGGAGATGCAAAAGCTCCCCTCTCCTCTGGGAGAGGGGCTGGGGGTGAGGCATCACGCAACAAAATTGTAAACGATGCGCTTGCATTCGCGCTCAAGTCAAATCCATCCCCTATTTATAAAAAGTCATTCGCGAACAGGATTACTACTGGTAATTTTGAGGACGACATGAAGAACATTGCTGCATGCGATTGGATCATCGAGGTAGTTGTGGAAAGACTTGATATTAAAAAGATAGTTTTTGAACAGGTAGAAAAGTATCGTAAGCCCGGAACGCTCATCACGTCTAACACTTCCGGAATTCCTATTCACATGATGTTGGATGGCAGGAGCGAAGATTTCCAACAGCATTTCTGCGGATCACATTTCTTCAATCCACCTCGCTATTTAAAATTGCTTGAGATAATTCCTACTCCTAAAACATCTAAAGAAGTAGTTGATTTCTTGATGCATTATGGAGATTTGTATTTGGGAAAGACAACTGTTTTAGCTAAAGATACTCCTGCATTTATCGCAAATAGAATTGGTGTTTACGGGATCATGTCCTTATTTCACCTGGTGGAAAAAATGGGCTTGACTATTGAAGAAGTAGATAAGCTCACAGGTCCTGTTCTCGGCAGGCCAAAGTCTGCAACTTTCAGAACTACAGACGTGGTAGGATTGGACACGCTCGTTCACGTAGCGAATGGTTTGGTGGCTAATCTTCCCGATGATGAGGCGAAAGATTTTTTCAAATTGGCTTCGTATGTGAAAACAATGAACGATAATAAGTGGTATGGAGATAAAACAGGACAGGGTTTTTATAAAAAAGTAAAATCGCCAACCGGTAAGTCCGAAATTTTAGCGCTGGATCTTAAAACGTTAGAGTACAAGCCTTCTCAGAAAGTAAAATTCGCAACGCTTGAATTAACCAAGCCCATTGAGAACCTGAAAGACCGTCTGAAAGTTTTGATCAGCGGAAAAGATAAAGCCGGAGATTTTTATCGTGCATCTTTCTTTGGATTGTTTCAATACGTTTCTAACCGTATTCCTGAAATTTCGGATGAGTTATATAAGATAGACGATGCCATGAAAGCTGGTTTTGGCTGGGAGCTGGGCCCTTTTGAATATTGGGATGCTTTGGGAGTGGAAGGTACAATTAAAGCAATGGAATCTGCAGGAATAAAACCTGCCAAATGGGTTTATGATATGCTTGCTTCCGGCAGAAAATCTTTTTATACGATTGAAAACGGAGCAAAAAAATATTATGCAATACCGACACCCCTCTCTTTCGACAAGCGAGCGAAAAGCGAAGGTTGGGAGCGTAGCTCGGGGGCTGGGGGTGAGGTCATTCCGGGTACCGAAGAATATCTTCCATTGGAAATTATTCGATCAACAAAAACTGTTTGGAAAAATTCAGGAGCTACATTAACAGATATTGGAGATGGAATCTTGAATTTAGAATGGAATACAAAAATGAATTCCATCGGAGGAGAAGTGATCCACGGTATCAATACTTCGATTGAAATTGCTGAGAAGGATTTTCAAGGATTAGTGATCTCAAATGAGGGAGCAAATTTTTCTGCCGGAGCAAATGTGGGAATGATATTTATGTTCGCAGTAGAGCAGGAGTGGGATGAATTGAATATGGCGATCAAGTTGTTTCAAAACACCATGATGCATGTTCGTTATTCAGCAATTCCCGTAGTGGTGGCTCCGCATAATTTGGCTTTGGGTGGTGCTTGTGAAATGAGCATGCATTCTGATAAAGTAGTTGCTCATGCCGAAACCTATATGGGCTTAGTTGAATTTGGAGTAGGATTGATCCCCGGTGGTGGCGGAACAAAAGAATTTGCCGTTCGCTTATCCGATGATCTGAAAGAAGGAGATATCGAGTTAAATAATTTCCGTGATAAATTTCTGACCATTGGCCAGGCTAAAGTGTCTACTTCAGCTCACGAGGCATTTGACCTTGGTTATTTGAGAAAGGGTAAGGATATTGTGGTTACATCCTATGCAAGATTATTGAAGGATGCAAAAGGGGAATGTCTGGAAATGGCGAAAGAAGGCTACAGCAAGCCTGTTCCACGGAAAGACATTCGTGTGCTGGGGAAACAAGCGCTTGGCCTTGCATACCTTGGAGCCAACTCCATGCTAAGCGGACATTATATTTCAGAACACGATGCAAAAATTTCTCAAAAGCTGGCGCATGTTTTGTGCGGAGGAGATCTGTCAGCGCCAACTTTGGTCAGTGAGCAATATTTACTGGACTTGGAGCGTGAAGCATTCTTGAGCTTGTGTGGTGAGAAGAAGACATTGGAAAGGATACAAAGTATTTTGACTGGAGGAAAAGTTTTAAGAAACTAAAAGCAAGTACGAGGTATTAAGTACAAAGTACAAGGACATGAACAGGCACAAAGAATTAAAGGTTTGGCAGGAATCAATTGATTTGGTTTCTTCTATTTATTCTTTTACAAAAAAATTTCCGAAAGATGAGTTGTACGGACTAACAAGCCAGTCGAATAGAGCAAGCGTTTCTATTCCCGCTAACATTGCTGAAGGGGCTGGAAGAAATTCAAATAAAGAGTTTGTTCAGTTCTTGAGTATCGCTATGGGATCAAGTGCTGAAGTTGAAACGCTTTTAATTATTTCCGAGAAGCAAGGGTATATTTCGAAAAATAATTGTGAAGGCGCTATTTTGAAATTAAATCAAATTCAAAATATGTTATTTCGTTTACAGGAAGTGATAAAAGAAAAATATAAACAAAGTGCATAGTACCTCGTACTTTGTACATAGTATATTCTTATTATGAACGCATACATAGTAGCAGGATTCCGTTCAGCAGTAGGCAAAGCCAATCGCGGAGGATTCCGTTTCACACGTCCGGATGATATTGCATCCGATGTAATAAAACATTTAATGGCATCCGTGCCAAGCGTATCTGCCGAACAGGTAGATGACCTCATCGTAGGGAACGCAATGCCCGAAGCGGAGCAAGGCTTGAACATGGGAAGATTAATTTCTCTCCTCGCTTTTAAAACGGATAAAGTTCCGGGTATGACGGTAAATCGTTATTGCGCATCCGGATTAGAAACGATTGCGATTGCAAGTGCGAAAATTAATTCCGGACAGGCTGATTGCATTATTGCCGGTGGCGCTGAGAGCATGAGTTTGATTCCGATGGGCGGCTGGAGAATCGTTCCGAATTACGAAGTGGCAAAAGTACATCCGGATTATTATTGGGGCATGGGCCTTACTGCGGAAGCAGTGGCAAATGAATATAAAGTATCCCGTGAAGATCAGGATAAATTTGCGTTGGGTTCGCACATGAAAGCAATGGCTGCTATTAAGGACGGAAAATTTAAAGATGAAATTGTTCCTATAAAGATTACCGAAACTTACTATGAAGAGGCTGTTGACTCCTCCCCTTCGGACAACCAAAGGTTGGGAGCGCAGCTCGCGGGTGGGGCCAAAAAAACACGCGACTTTATTGTAGACACGGATGAAGGTCCGCGTGCAGACACGAATTTGGAAGCACTTGCAAAGTTAAAGCCTGTATTTGATGCAAAAGGAAGTGTCACAGCTGGTAATTCTTCACAAACAAGTGACGGAGCTGCGTTTGTGATGGTGGTGAGCGAAAAGTTCATGAAAGAAAATAACCTGAAGCCCATTGCACGTATGGTTTCTTTTGCGGCGGCTGGAGTTCCTCCTCGTATTATGGGAATCGGTCCTATTGTGGCTATTCCAAAAGCGCTCAAGATTGCAGGATTAAAACAAGACCAAATAGATCTAATCGAATTGAACGAAGCGTTCGCGTCACAATCTCTTGCAGTAGTGCGTGAATTAAAATTGAATCCTGATATTATAAATGTGAACGGAGGCGCTATATCGCTGGGTCATCCTCTTGGATGTAGTGGAGCAAAGCTTTCGGTACAGATATTTAGCGAACTTCGCAGAAGGAAAAAGAAATACGGGCTCGTTTCCATGTGTGTGGGGACAGGGCAGGGGGCAGCAGGAGTATTCGAAATGTTGAATTAGTAGCAGGTATCAGGTAGAAAGTATCACGATCGAGAGAATGCATAATTTTAAGGAACTGAAAATATGGCAAGAATCAATGGGTGTGGCAAAAGAAATTTTTGACATAACGAAGAAATTTCCAGCAGAAGAGAAATATGGGTTAATATCACAATTGAATCGAGCATCCGTTTCTGTGCCAAGTAATATTGCTGAAGGAGCAGGAAGGGAGTCGCAAAAGGAATTTAACCAATTTTTGAATATTGCTTTAGGATCATGTTTTGAAATTGAAACACAACTAATTTTATCAAAAGAATTTAATTATATATCGGAAGAGAAATTACAAACATTAACTGAAAAGGTAACGAGAATTCAACGGATGATCAGTAAGTTGAAATATTCAATTAAGCAGACATCCTGATACTTGATACCTGATACCTGATACATTTTACATTATGGCTACAGAAACAAAAACCACCACCGCCCTCAAAGGAGGAGAATTCCTCATCAAAGAAACAAATGCGCAAGACATTTTCATTCCGGAGCAATGGAACGAAGAGCAATTGATGATCGCGCAATCCTGCACGGATTTTTTGGCGCAGGAAATCTGGCCTAATGTGGAAAAGATCGATGCGCAGGAAGAAGGACTTACTGTGAAGTTGCTGGACAAAGCTGCTGAACTTGGTCTGCTGGGACTTAGCGTGCCTGAAGAATACGGAGGTTTTGAAAAAGATTTCGTTACAGGAATGCTAGCCACTGAAAAGTTAGGTGCGGGTTATTCCTTTGCAGTTTCTATTTCGGCACATACCGGGATTGGCACACTTCCAATTTTGTACTATGGAAACGAAGCGCAGAAGAAAAAATATATTCCGAATCTTGCCAACGGAAAGTGGAAAGCATGTTATTGCCTGACAGAACCAAGTGCAGGTTCTGATGCAAACTCGGGAAAGACAAAAGCAGTTCTTTCTTCGGATGGAAAGCATTATATCCTCAACGGACAAAAAATGTGGATCACCAACGGTGGATTTGCGGAGATATTTACAGTGTTTGCAAAGATTGACAACGATGAAAACCTTTCGGCTTTCATTGTGGAAAAAAGTTTTGGTGGGATTTCTTTAAATCCGGAAGAACACAAAATGGGAATTAAAGGAAGCTCTACACGTCAGGTATTTTTTAACGACTGCAAAGTTCCGGTAGAAAATCTTTTATCGGAAAGACAAAATGGATTTAAGATCGCAGTAAATATTTTGAATATTGGAAGAATTAAATTGGCTGCTGCTGCATTGGGTGGTTCCAAAAAAGTAGCCGGTCAATCTGTTCAATATGCGAACGAGCGGAATCAATTTGGCAGGCCAATTGCTAAATACGGAGCCATCCGTTACAAGCTTGCTGAACAAGCTATACGTATTTATGCAGTAGAATCTGCACTTTATCGTGCTACACAAAATGTGGAAGATGCCATGAACGCTTTGGTTGCCGGTGGAATGGAACACGGTAAAGCGCTTTTGAAAGGAGTGGAGCAATTCGCCCCGGAAGCAGCTATTTTAAAAGTTGCAGGCAGTGAAGTATTGGATTATGTAGTGGATGAAGGCGTACAGGTTTATGGTGGAATGGGATATTCTGCCGATGCTCCGATGGATCGCGCGTATCGCGATTCCCGTATCAATCGGATATTTGAAGGAACGAATGAGATCAATCGTATGTTGATCGTGGATATGATGTTGAAACGTGCCATGAAAGGGGAATTAGATCTTCTCGGACCTGCAAGCAAAGTAGGAGCAGAGCTGATGAGCATTCCTGATTTTGGAGCAGAAGACACAGCACTATTTTCTGCGGAAAAAAAATATTTAAAGAATTTTAAAAAGGCAGTATTAATGACAGCCGGCAGCGCAGCGCAAAAGCTGATGATGGAATTGGCCAAAGAGCAAGAAGTGCTGATGAATATTGCCGATATGCTTATTGATCTTTACGTAACAGAATCTGTTGTGTTGAGAGTAGAAAAACTTGTCTCCATGCGAGGAGAAGAAGCATGCAAAGAACAACTGGATATTATGCGCGTTTACCTCAACGATGCTGCCGACAGAATAAATAAGAATGGAAAAGAAGCCATCAACTCATTTGCCCAAGGCGATGAGCAACGCATGATGCTCATGGGCTTAAAACGCTTTACCAAAATCGAGCCTTTCAACGCTAAGGATGCCCGAAGAAGAGTGGCTGCAAAATTGATTTCAGAAAATAAATATTGTTATTAGTTACTGCTTGGATAAAACCGAACGTGTGATAGTCGCAAAACGCTATGAACTAAGCAATCATTTAGGCTCAGTACTCACTACGGTGTCGGATCAGAAGATTCCTGTTGATAATAACTCAGACAACATTGTAGATTTTTATTTGGCTGATGTTACAAGCGCAACTGATTATTATAGTGGTGGATTTAATATGCCAGGACGATCATTTAACCCTACTGAATATCGTTACGGAAATAATACTCAGGAAAAGGACAACGAAATATTTAACGGAGCATATACTGCTTTATTCTGGGAGTACGATTCAAGAACTCTGAGAAGATGGAACAGAGATCAAGTGCCGAAAGCTTGGTTAAGTTCTTACGCGTGTTTCACTAATAACCCTATATGGAAAACAGACCCACTGGGTGATGACGATTTCTTCAATAGTGAGGGTAAAATAACATTAAGCACCAAAACAGGTTCAGTAATTCATGTTCAGAACGCGCAGGGAAATTATGTGAAGTTATCCCAAATGCCAATGAATAATATGGAAAGCAGACAAGTAGTAGCGAAAATTGCTGCATTCTATGCTGGTTTAATTGGTGTTACTGGAACTGTTGGTGTTTCGAATTATCCTGGTGGCAAAGTGGGAGAATCTGTCGCATTTTATAGTCCATTTTTAAAGGGTATTTTCTTGGATGCAAGAAGCGAACCTGCGGGATTAAGCCCTTTATTAGATGATATTAATAACTTA
>Ga0163144_10016442_pt1 | contig 15157 bp, 10 predicted proteins | sample OliLak19BULKMAT1_FD_123175 | JGI IMG/M metagenome (GOLD analysis project Ga0163144, IMG submission 123175) | Freshwater microbial mat bacterial communities from Lake Vanda, McMurdo Dry Valleys, Antarctica - Oligotrophic Lake LV.19.BULKMAT1 | ecosystem: Environmental > Aquatic > Freshwater >... | reverse complement strand
GGTGCGGGGAACTTTGTTTTCAGACCCGGAAATGCCTCTCGATTCACTACGGCTGCAAACGGAAACGGAGCTGAATGCAGTAGCTCATTTAATGTTGTGAATCGAACGAGTGGAAAGCCTGTATGGCAAGGAAGTAACATCCTAGATACATTTCAATATAATTCTGAGACCAACGATTTAAATTTTGATGCAGACGATCTTCAGAATTTTTTAATTGATAATGCTGCGACCTTATTCATGAGGTTTTTATTCCAGTCTATTCCTCCACCGTCTATGCGGGTAGAATTCTCTGGCGACGTTCAAGCATTCGGGCTTCGTTCGTATATACGAGTCTATGAGTTTGCTCCGTTTAACCGCTCTCAAATAGAAAGTGGCTTTAGTCTCTTCAGAGAGTATTCGCAGCTAAACCAGCCCGGCAATTGTTTAGGCGATCCAGATGGCGGGCCAAATGGAGAATGTATTTGGATTGATCCCTCTGACCCGCGCGTCGTCAGAATTGTTCATCCAAACGGCGCTTGGCCGAACGGCTTGTCATTTATGATTTTCATTTTGAAAGGTTTTGAATCAAAAAGACGACAGACGCTTGACCAATCTTATTATCGGCTACTTCGATAATTTATTGCCTGAGCGATTAATGAATTTAGAAAGACCTTTCGCTGGAGGTCGAAAAAAACCTCCAGCTCCTTTCTGAGACCTCACTGGGCAGAGTGAGATTTCAGAAAGGATATTTTGGGATTCAGTGGCAGCTGAATGAATGTCCGGAGAAAGCTAGCTAAGCCAGTGGCCCCTGCAAGCAACTCTAGTTGCGCAGCCAGAGACCAGGGCAGAGCCAGTTATACGGCGAAGCAAATTTATTTGCGCAGCCCAGTTATACGGCGAAGCAAATTTATTTGCGCAGCCCAGTTATACGGCGAAGCAAATTTATTTGCGCAGCCCAGTTATTCAGAGGAGGGAAAAATGCGACTGGCTTTACCAGCGCAAATTCAGTGTATTACTTTAGCCTTCGGGCTGGCGCTTGGTTTGACGGCTTGCAGTGGCAAGAGCAAAAAACCGAGTGACACCAATGGCATTCCATTTTCAATTAACAATGTTGGAATTCTTTCTACTTCTCCCGAACAGGGCGCAACCGATATTAAATTAGATCCTTCGATCGAAATCACTTTTGACCAACGCATCGATGCTTATTCAGCAATCCCAGAGAATTTTCAGCTTTATTCTGAAAATGGCACGACCGTGGGTGGAACCAAGCTCGTTAGCACAAAATTTGTTACAGACCCGCGAGACGATAAAAAATTAGTCAGCTTGATAAGAGTTACTTTGCAGGGAGAATTTCTGATCCCCGATACTCGATATATTTTTACTTGGGGTGAGCCAAAAGACTTGAGCGATAAAAATGCTAGCGCTTATGGAATCATGAATTTCTACGGGGATCGACTTCCGGCGGGTGCTATTTCATTTTCAACCGGAAAAAACTTCTCCAGTCTTCGCTCGAATACCTTTGATATCCTCAGCATGTCTCCCGGTCGGGTTTTTTCGAGAGGAAAGGTTTTCAATTTTGAAGGCTCATTGAAAGATCTTATCGACCGCGGCTCTACGGAGTCCTATCTGACGGTAACGAAGAACGCGCCCATTCGCATTCTCTTTAGCGACGCTATCGGCTGGATCGGCGGCATTGACCCCATAAGTGGTGTGCCCTTACCCGAGATCCCGCCAACTCCCATCGAAAGATTCCCAGGGCTGATGGTTGCACTTTTCGATTCAGATACTGCATTCGATCAGCTCTTTGCCTCGGTACTTAACTTGAATAACGATGCGTGGAGTAGCTTTCGAACCAGCTACACTCGTCGCTTAAATGGCAGCGTCCGAAGCGTTAACAGTCGTAGAACTTTAGTATTTGAATTAGACCAAGATTGTAACGGCAGTCGAATTTGTGAATACCCTGATACGGTGGCTCAAGCAGTGGTCGTCATCGTCCGGGGTCTAAGGGCAAATATTACGGGGCAGAAGCTGGGCGGCATAGAACGCTACGAAGATTTTATAATGGGTGGATTCATTCACTTTTCAGGGCTTTCGGTCGAATCTCCCCTCAAGTTTATTTGGGACTTCGGCGGCAATAACGGAGGCCGAATTTGATGAGAAGCCTTTTACTATTTGTCGTCATCGCCATCTTCTTCAATGCCTGTGGGGCGTCGACCTCTCTTCCTCAATCTCGGATTATTCGATCGAGTAAAAATCTAGAAAATACGGTCTCGGCAACGAGAAACTTTCCTGAAGACAATTCGATCGACGTCCCTCTCGACACTCAAATCAGCCTAACCTTCTCTGATAAAATTACTTACAATTCAGTCGATTTCTTTAAGTTTCGGGTTGAAGACGAGTTTGGCATTCAAGTGCCAGGAGAAATTAGAACATCAGACGATCAAACTACTCTGAACCTTGTTTCCACACACCACAGCCGACAGGCGAACCTGGCTCCCAACACGACTTACACCGTTCGCTCGCGTTTTATCGAAGATCGAGGTGGCAATGTAGTTGGCCCATACACTTGGCAGTTTCGAACCAAAAAAGCGGCGGCTAGTACGGGTCGTTTTAAAGTAGTTAATATTCTACCTGACGACACGCTGCTCTTTCCGGGGCAAAAGATTTCAATAAAATTTAATGAAGACGTGAAACCCCCCGAAGTGGATGACCGAGTTCCGAACGAGCCAGAATGTAGCACTTCACTTTGGAATGATGCTTTTCAAGTTTTAGTGGTCGTCCCGTTAGATCGCGAAGGCAACACCGAAGTCCGAACGCTGCAAGCACGAAAAATTTGTCGCAAAGTAATCGTAAACGGTGGGCCGGGTCAGGCCTTGGACACTTTAGTTTTTTATCCATTGAATTCAGATTCGGTACTACCAGGCGCATCTTACGTTGATATCGTGATTCGCCCGACCGAAGGTTTAAGAGGAAATACGAGCGGAGAAATGCTGCAAGAGTCGACGACGGCAAGAAAGTTCGTACTTCCTGACCCCCGAACAATTTTAGAGCTTTTGTTTTGAGAATTTTCCTAGGGGGTACGATAGAAAGGGCCTTTCTCTGACCGAACAGCAAGGGATGAATTGAGCTGCAGAGAAGGGCCCTTTCGACTATTCAATAGAGGCGCGAATTTTAAATAATTGGCTGCGCAACCAGAGTTGCTTGCAAATTGGCTGCGCAACGGAGTGAGCAATTGGCTGCGCAACGAAGTGAGCGCACAATATTCAGATCTCTACTACCGAAAAGCTGGCCAAAGACTTGCGTCGGCGCCTTTGAACTTTCAAAGCGGGTCTCAAAACCAAATCCAAAAAATCTTCGGCCTGATGCGTAGCCGCCCCAATTAAGGTTTCAGTGTCGCCCTTCATTTTCAGTTCGCCTCGCAAAGATTTCTCGCGCAGCTCTTCGTGGAGGGCTTGGCGAGACTTGCCTTCTAAGGTTCCCTTCATCATTTCGCGCTCGGTTTGAAAATAGCGCGCGTATTCTAAAAATCTTCTGCGAATATTCTGCTCATCAAGATCTACTTTCGAAAATAAGCGGAGCGCAATTTCTAATAGTGCATCCGCCGTCATAAAGGCCTCGGGTAACACGATTCTTCTTGCTGCCGAATCATCTAAAGATCGCTCCAACCACTGGGTGCCATGGGTCAAGGGACCATTCAAAGATAGAGTCATCAAGAAGCGAGAAAGGCTTGTCATCCGCTCGGCCAAGACCGGGTTTCGCTTATAAGGCATGGCCGAACTTCCTACTTGATGGTCGCCAAATCCCTCTTTCATCTCTCCTAAATGTTGAAGCAGCCGAAAATCATAACTAATTTTTGAAAGACTAGAAGCGAGTTGCGAGAGGGCTCCCAAAAACCAACTATCCACCTTTCGAGAAAGAGTCTGCCCACTGACCGGGACCGACCGTGAAAATCCCAACCGATTGGCTACTCGCTGATCGAGCTTTTTAACTTTTTCATAGTTTCCCTTAAAAAGTTCCATGAACGAAAACTGCGTCCCCGTCGCTCCCTTGCAACCCAGTGGAAGCAAGCGCGCCTGAGCGCTTTCTAGCTCTTCAAGATCCCAAAGTAAGTCCTGGGCCCACAACGATAAACGCTTTCCGACCGTCACCGGCTGAGCCGGTTGAAAATGAGTAAATCCCGTGGTGGGAAGGTCCTTCCATCTTTCAATCAGCCCTTCAAGAAGCTCTAAAACTCCCATTAACTTTCCCAATAGAAGATTGGTCGCATCCCTAAAAATGAGAACGTCGGCATTGTCGGTAACAAAACAAGAAGTAGCTCCCAAATGAATAATTGGCTCAGCCTTGGGGGCTTTTTCGCCGAAAGCTTTCACGTGGCTCATCACATCATGACGCAACAGCCCTTCAAAATGTCGGACCCGATCGAGATCAATATCGTTTTCGGCCCTCTTCATTGCCCGAATCTGATCTTCGCGAATGGGAAGTCCCAGTTTCTTCTCTTCTTCGGCCAAAATTATCCAAAGCTTTCTCCACAAGATCGCCCGGTTCTCTTCTGAAAATATCTCGGTCATGGCTTTACTTGCGTATCTCGTAGAGAGCGGATTACGGTATGTAGGAGTGTTGTCACGTTTACTCTTTGTTAACCTCTTCGTTACGCTCTTTTTTGCCATACATATTTGTGCCACGAATCTATTGGCCGACGAAAGCTCAAAGTCCGAAGAGTCTAAACTGGTTGAGATGCTCCAAATTTTCTACGTGAACGACAAAATGAAAAGCCCTTATGATCAAATCGAAATCAAAGGCTCGGAGGCGTTTGTACAAGTTTGGCGCGATCTGCCTTTAAATCCAGTCAAAGAAAAAGTAGAATGCCTAGGATATCAATGGCTCCTTAGTGGCCGGGGCGAAAAAATGGGAGTCGGGGCTCTAGAGGTTTTCAAGAGCTTCCCTAACCTGAAGGCGTTGAATCTAGATCTGGTCGAAGTTGAAAACGGTGTTAAAAGCGTAAATCAACGGGGCCAACTGGCTCAACAAGCAACGATCAAACGGTATTTACATTATCGAATCGAGCGCGATGAAATTCAAAAATTTAGCGTAGACCAAGACAACCTAAAAAAGAACCTCCGCAAAGATCAGGCCAGCTGTTTAAAGATCGGCCGCCGCTTAAATATGCAGAAGGAATTAAACTTATGATGAGCTTTCTTTTATGGACCCTCATTTCTTCTACCGCCTCTCAAGCGCAGAATCCTTATCAGAATCTGCCTTATTGGATGAGCGCGTTAGAGAGTCGCAACGTCGACTTAAAGATAAACGCTCTATTTAAACTTCAGGAGCTTCGTGACCCAAACTCAATTTCTGCAATCGAGAAACTTTTGAGCGACACCGATGCCGAGATTCGAGCTGGCGCGGCCAGGGCTTTGGGACGATTTCCCTATGATACGGCACTTCGCGCGCTTGAAGCAAAATTACCAGGCGAGAAAGATTCTTATGTTAGGTCTGAAATGAATCGTAGCATCAAAGGCTTGAAGTCTACTTTCAAGAAACAAGAAGACAAAGCAAGCGGAGCAAAAACTTCAGCTCCTAAAGAAACTGAAACTGACGATCTCGATCCTCCTACCGAATAATTTTAGGCAAACTGTGGCAGAAAATTCTCGATCAAAATATCCTCGTTTTTGCAAAGCCTCCTCTCTTTGGAATTGGACAAAGGCTCCGGCCGCCTATTTAGGAGCGTACTACTTGAGGCTATTAAGAATTTTTGTGAAGCGCCCGCGGGCCAAATTCTTTTTGCCGATTAGCTTTTTTATCTTTGGACTCGCTGGAATCGTTTTTTTTGTCTTGTTTGAATCCCCATGGGCTCCCCTACAAACCCCTGCGGCTTTACAATTTGGTTTGGTATTTCTGGCGATAGGCTATCTGGCAACTCTGGGGATTCCCCTCGGATTATGGTTTGGATACCAAGCCCGCACCACTCCCATCAACCGAGTGCTGCATTTTGATTCTTTTTTGGCCTTAGTTTCTATGGGCCTCGTGGTTTGGACCGCAACCAACAAACACAATTTGCAAGAAGCCAGTCCGGCCCTCCTTTGGATTGCCGCCAATCACTGGATCTACCAAGCCCTACGATTGTTAGAGGCCTCGTTTATGAGTGCCAAAATTGATGCCCGCGCTGAGAATTTTGTGAGGCGTGAGCTTCCCTTTCCGATGACTAAAAATTTGCACCAAGAAATCGAGCGCTTTGAACTCCTGACAATGGCGTCGGGTATTCTGCTGGTGGGATTAGCTCTCGCCCTTACCAATCACTTTACCGAAACTGCCGATCTCCTTGTCTTAGCGAGTCTCGGCCTTGCCCCGATGGCTCTTCCCTTTCATCAGGCTTTTTCTTCTCGAATTGTTAGACGTGCCCTCAATCATCGAGTGTATTTACCGAAACTGAGTCATTTTCGAGAAATTTCAAAGATTCGACATTTGCGAAGTCACCACCTCGGGGTGTTCACCCATCCGCATGTCGAGTTCGATAATTGGTGGCTTGACCCCAGTTCGGTTTGGACCGAGACCGAAATCGAAGAGCTGGTGGCTTCGATGACTCGCGATGTAAGCCATCCCATTTGCGAAGCAATTCATCGTCGTTTTCAGAATAACGATCTTCGAGTTCGACTGGCTGACCTTGAAAGTCTGCCTCACTTGGGATTACGGGTAAGTTTTAGAAATAAAGAGGGCCAGATTTTGAATATCTGCCTCGGGAATTTAAACTGGTTCTTGTCTGAGCTTCATGATTTAAGCCCCGAAGGCCAACGTGAATTTCAAAAATGGTCCGATGAATCAAGACTCACCACTTTTTTATCAATCAATCGCCGAGTGGTTGCGGGCTTTTCATTTACAATGCAAAAGAAATTAGGCGAAAAAGAATTCTTTCAAACCCTGCAAGAGCAAGATCGTCCGGTTTGCATGGTAAGTTCTTCAAATGGCTCAGCCTTACGTATGGACCCTTCGAACTTCAAAGAAATCGCGGTCGATCTATTGCCTGCCGAAAGAGAAGTACAATTGAAGCATTGGGCCGAGCGTGCTCCTCGCTTTATTGAGCTAAGGTCCACCTGGGATCATCCCTCAAGTGATCAAGCGTATGCCATTATATTTGGTCGCTCTCCTACTCGAGTTAGTTTTGAAAACCACGTGTGCATTTTGCATGAGTCGCTTCAGTCTTCTTCATGGTTATTTGAAGAAGCTGAATCTTGGACCAAGCAAAATCGAAACACATTTGTCTTTCCGCTTGTGATCGGTGCTGCCGGATTGGGGATCACCTACGGGGTCTCGGTTCTTTATTTGCCATCATTGATTTTGGTGGCTTTTATACTGTGGTCAACGAAGCGAGCCTAAATGGGCTTGTTTCTGGGACCTGAATTGACTATGAAAAAAGCTCTGCTTTGGGTCATCGAAAATTTGACTCTTTAGCGTGCGCGGGTGGCGAAACTGGTAGACGCACCAGCTTGAGGTGCTGGCGGAGTAATCCATGGGAGTTCGAGTCTCCCCTCGCGCACCAAACTTACCTCAGATTTTCTTTTAATACTTTGCGGATCAAAGAAATTTAAGACGACAACACCCATAAAAAAAGGAGTGGGTTTGGACCACTCCTTTTTTTAATACTATTCAGATAATTTTTTTTCAGACTAACTCTAGGTCAGTCCAAATTTGGTCCTTAGAACTTAAGAGTTCCTTGAACGTGCATGTCGCTGCTGGTAGCCGAAGCTCCAGAAAGCTTGGTCGAACCATTAGGCATAAACAAGTTGTAGCCTAGGTCAAAACGAAGATTGTCTTCAGCGTTGTAACCAACAGCCAAGTCAATTTCGAAACCTACACCACGTTTTCCAGCGGTACGTTCAACGGAGGTAGAGGGATCATCAAAGGGATTATTAACGCCATCTTTTTTGCTCTTCATGAAGTACCAGCCGTCAACTGCTGCATCAAATTCGTTAGAAAGTTGGAATTTGGTTTTTGCAGCCAAAGCCATTAAGCCAGACTCAAATTTAACCAAATCGGCTTTTCCAAGATGAGCATGGTCTGTTCCAACCAAGTCTCTCCACTCGCTGTTGGTATAAACACCTTCTACACCAATTCTATGTTTTTCCATGAAAGTGTATCCCGCTTCAGCGGCAGCCAAGAGACCTTTTTGCGACTTAAAATTCTTTTTGGCTTTCAAGACGCCGAGTCCAACTTTACCGAACTGTCCGGCAAATTCTAAGTTGTAGTCGAAGTTATTCATGCCGCCATCCAAAAGAGTCCCTACCATGAAGTAGTTAGTCTTAGACGCTTTTGCTTGATTCAACAAAAGAGTGGCGTACACGTCGGCTGAATTTAAGAATCCAGTTTGCTCGCTCAAGTTGAAACTATTGTAAAGAGCAAGAAGATCGGTATCAGGAGCTCGGTTAGCGACAGAACCTGCAGCATCAATTTGATTTTCATCGAGTTTTACCCAGAACAAATCAGAAGTTCCCATATCGTACGAAAATCGAACTCGCGCAGAGTCATGAGTCGCACCTTCTTGAGACCAGTCTTTAGCAGTAAAAATTCTCTTCTTACCGTAAACGATTTCTTGGCGACCTACCCAAAGACTAACTGAATCAGAGGGCATCCAGCTCATCCAACCTTCATAAAGATAAAGGAAAGCTGGGTTGACGCTAGGCGCTGACCACTGCCAATTTGCTTGTGGTGTAATTCTTACCTTCAAGCTATCCATCGGCATGAGATCCATGTTGACCCGTGCACGATTTAAAAACTGCTCACCCCACTGGGTTTTAGCAGTATTTTGGTTATCGACCATTTCGAAACGGGTGCGCATGTGACCACTAAAATTAGCAGCAGTGCCACCTTTATCAGCCGCGAACGACTGAACACTCGCCAGAGCCATAACTCCAGCAAAAGCAGATATGAAGAAGCGTAAACAAGTTTTCATAAAGCGAAATACCTCCAAGACCAATGAAACATTAAAAAGTTCTTCGAGGTCGAGCAAAAAAACCAAGAAAAATCATATATCTCTCTTGGGTTGGATTGCTCGGTCACCTCGAGCGGAATCTTCCGGTTATCGTTTGATCCCCTTTTCGGAGGATCACTTACCACCCATTTTCGTGGAGTCGGGAGAAATTAAAAAGCCTCCCCCGCGTTTGCACACAATTGTACGTGCGAATGTTTACGCGTCGCGTGAAGACGCGCCAACTATTAGGCGTGAAGACGCGCCCAACATGCGGCGCGGGGACTCACCTGCTCATTCGCGAGACGATCGTGGTGCAAATCGCAAAAAAAGTCGTGGCCAAGACCGCGGCTATCAACGTGAGCGAGGAATGACGGCGATTATTACTGAAGCCGATCTAAATATCGATGACCCCAATTTAGAGACAGAAATTCTCGCCCAAGAACTAGGCTTTCCCATCGAGTTCGATGACCAGATAATAAAAGACGCGAACGCGCTCGAGTATCGACACACTGCGAAACGAACAGATCTGCGTTCGGATTTCTTTGTCACAATTGACGGCGAGACCGCGAAAGACTTCGATGATGCCATCTTCGTGCAAAAACAAGATAGCGGCTATGTCTTAAAAGTGGCTATCGCCGATGTTTCTAATTTTGTTCGCTCCAAAACCGACCTCGACGATGAAGCCCGCTATCGTGGCACCTCTATATATCTTCCCGACCGAGCGATTCCAATGCTGCCCGAGAAGCTTTCTAACGACCTTTGTAGTTTAAGGCCTCAAGAAGATCGTGCCGTCCTTTGTTGCGAAATGCATTTTGACGATTCTGGCGCCCGAAAAAGCACCGCTATTTTTGCAGCGACTATTAAAAGTCGTTCCCGTCTTACTTACACAGAAGTCTGGAATTTTTTAGGCCCAGAGAAAAAACGTCACCCGAACCCCAAGATCGATCCCATGCTTCGGCAGGCCAATGATCTTTTTGAAATTTTAGAAAGCTTAAGAGTAAAACGCGGAAGTCTGAACCTCGATATTCCAGAGCTCGACTTTGAAGTGAATTCGTTTGGCGATCCCGTTCGAGTTTTTTTTAGCCAACGAAATCCGGCGCATCGCTTGATCGAGACTTTTATGATTGCTGCCAACGAAGCCGTCGCCGAGTTTTTGGCCGAAAGAGATCTTCCTTGCCTCTATCGAATTCATGAAAAGCCCGATCCGCTAAAAATAGAGCGGCTGACTAAGCTTTTTGAAAAGATGCAGCTCCCCATTCAATTTCCAAAAACTCTGACGCCGCTTGCCTTTCAGAAGCTGTTGAATGATTTGAACAAAGAAGAAGACGCCAAGTTTTTTCATAGCTTGATTCTTCGCTCTATGAAGCAGGCTCAGTATTCTCCAAGTAACCAAGGCCATTTTGGCTTGGCCTCTGAGTCTTATTGCCATTTCACGAGCCCTATTCGGCGATACCCCGATTTATTTGTGCATCGGGTACTTACCGAGTCTGCATTTGGTACTTTAGAAGTCGCCGCTAAGAAAGGCTGGCTCGAAGAGTTGGCAGAGAATTGCAACACTTCTGAGCAACGCGCCAACAAGGCCGAGCGCGAGATGGAAGATATCAAAGAAACCCGCTGGCTCGAAAAACATCTCGGTGAGAAATTTCGAGCTCGGGTTGTGTCGGTCAAAGAATTTGGATTCTTCATTCGCCTCGAAGAGCCTCCCATTGAAGGCATGGTCCCGCTTCGACTTCTTCCTCCAGACGACTGGCGCGTGGACGAACTCGAAACCGAACTGCGGGGTCGTCGACCCGATCGAAAGATTCGACTCGGTGATCAAATAGAGGTTCAAGCTGTGGGTGTCGATCGCATTAAAAGGAATAGGGATTTCAGATACTTAAAGCACTTAACTGACAAGAGGTGAGTTTTTTTTGTGACCGAGCTAGATTGCTCGCGTGGGCTTTCGAGAACGACTCAAAGAAAACATTCACCATTGGACTCGATTTCAAGCCATCGTTCGCATTTTTGTTAGACACGGATTCTCTGGCCTCATTCAAGAACTCGGTTGGCTCTCGGCAATTGGGGGTTCTGAAGAATCTTCAGAAGGCTCGCAAGCGGCTCGCTTGAGAAAAGCTTTCGAAGAGCTGGGTCCTAGCTTCATTAAATTAGGACAAATACTTTCTACTCGTTCTGATCTTTTACCCGCCGAATATATAGAGGAGTTTTCTAAGTTAACCGATCGCATTACTCCCCTCCCGTTTCATGAGATCCGAGAGGTAGTCGAGCGTGAGTTTGGACGGCCCATCGCAGAGCTTTTTGAAAGCATCGAAGAAATACCCTTAGCGGCTGCCAGCATTGCTCAAGTCCATCGAGCCGTCCTCAAAGACGAAAATGCTCCATTTAGAAACGTCGTGATCAAAGTTCAACGGCCTGGAATCACTGAAACCATTCAAAGCGATATTCAGATTTTGTATGTGGTCGCTCAAGCTCTTGAAAAATTGAGAGACGATTTTAAACTTTTCAATCTTCAGGCGGTCGTTCAGGAATTTCAAAGAAGTATTTTTGAAGAACTCGATTTTGTTTTGGAGGCAAAGAATATCGATACCTTTCAAAAAATTGTCGAAGATCACCCGCAAATTTCTATTCCGAAAGTTTTCTGGCCCCTCACCACTAAGCAAGTCCTCACCATGACCGAGTTAAAAGGAACAACCCTATCTCAGGTTTATTCTTTTCCTCCTCATATCGATCGAAAAAAATTGGCTGAAAGTACCGTTAAATTTTTCGTAGATAGCATGTTCTTCCATGGAATTTTTCATTGTGACGCTCACACCGGAAATCTTCTGATTAATTTCGAAGGGGCCGGTGAAGTGGGCGTGGTTGATTTCGGAATGGTCGGCAAACTGAATGAAGGGCTTCGAGATCGACTCACACGATTATTTCTTTCGTTAGTCACTCAAGATTTTCAAAGCATGGCGATTACTTATTCTGAGCTAACAGAATTTGGTCGCAGGCTGTCGGTTAGGGAGTTTCAGGCTGATCTCGAACATCTCTTGGCTCCGAATCTAGCGAAATCACTTTCGCAAGTAGACGTCGGCAAGATGATGCACGAATCTTTAAGTATCGCTCAAAAGCATAAGATTAGAATGCCTCGAGATTTAATTTTATTTTTTAGAGCCGTGGTCACCGTCGAGCATATTGGACGGAACTTAGATCCTGATTTTAGATTCTCGGAGTTTGGTCAGAAATTCTCTCGCGAAATCATCAAACGCCAACTCTCGACCCAGAATCTTTCTCGCGATTTGCTAAAAGGCCTAGAGGGACTTCGCAGCCTGCCCGGAGCCATCCGATCGCTGGCGCATAAACTAGAAAGTGACTCTCTATTTCCGCAATTCGAAGGCTTAGAGAAAGGCCTTGAGTCATTTAAGCGAAGCAATCAGCTCCTCGCCCTAAGTATAATTTTTATGGCCACTTTGGTTGGAACATCGCTTCTCACCGCTTTAGTTCCGGCTCATGTCATGATCTGGCCCCTCTGGGGTGCCGCCACTCTTCTCTTTGCGATTCTCGTCGTGAAAAGCCTCCGGAGTTGAATAAAGCAAAGGTCCCACCTCTCTTTGCCGCAACGCGTTTGATAGAGCTGGTCAAAAAAAGCCGTACAGCTTTTTAACTCCAGGTTATGATTGAAGAAAGATGCTTTCTTCAATTTTAGTATTGGCGCTCAATACCGCCGCTCAGTTTGAATACATGCTTCCCGAAAAAGAGCTCGGGCTAGGAACCCCTCGTAGTGCGATTTATTATCACAATCCTCCTGATCCTGTGAACGTGAGAACACTAAACTTTTTTTACCCGGCCACTCACTTGAGTATTCCTTGTTACGTCTCGATCGAGATTAAAGCCGCTTATAACTCTTATGCATCGGACGAAAGTGTCTTTGGTCGAAAATGGACGTTCAATCATAATATTTTTGTCCGCGAAGCAGTGACCCAAATCGAAGTGGTCGAAGGGGATGGCTTTGTAAATGCGTACACTCGAGAAAGAAATCTCGAAGATTCTACGAAGTCCTTGGTTCAAAGCATTTTGGTCAATTTAAAAAAGGACGATGCCATCAACAAAAAGTTGAAGCCCGACACCGAGTACAAAGAAATTGAGAAGCGTTTGTTGAGCGACAAAATCTATCGACAACAAATGGCAAGAAACGTTGTCAAATCAGCTCGTCCCTTAGGGCCTGGCGAGTACTTTAGTTTGGCTCGTGGACAATCCTCCTTGATTAAAAATGCGGATGGAACCTACGAAAGAAAATTTCAAAACGGCTCTAAAGAGTTTTTCAATAAGAGCGGCAAGCTCACCAAGAGCCAGGATCGAAACAATAACTTCATTAGTTATATGTATGTAGAAGGTAATCTAAACAAAATTTCTGATATGTGCGGACGAAGCGTAGACTTCACCTATTACTCTACTCCTGCGGCTCGCGGTTTAGTCCGCACCATTGCCGACTCTCTCGGCCGGACTCTCACCTATACCTATGATGGCAACAAACAGCTGATTTCTTATATTACTCCAGAAAAGGCCGTGGCTGAATTTCGATACGACTCCAAGGGTAATCTCGTAGAAGTTAAAAACTCTGCGGAGCCTGATGAAAACTTTACGGTAAGCTTTAACGAAAGCCTCGAAGTAAAAAGCCAAGTCGGGCCTGAAAAAAGCCGTACCGAGTATCGTCGGACCTTCGTTGCTAACGATCCCAACAACTCTATAACCGAGCTACAAAAATTTAACGGCGCTGAATCTGCGGGACGAGAAGTTCATGAGTTTAAGTTAGGAGAATACGAAACCGTCACTAAATATGATAAAGCCGGAAAAGAAACTTCTAAAATTACCAAAAAATTCTCTAAACAAACCGGATACCCCATTTCGATCTTGAACGGTCGAGCCGAAGGCGATCTGTTTGAATACGATTCGAATACCGGAAACCTTCTCTCGCGAGAAAATATTCCAAGCAAAGAAAAACTTAGCTTCAGCTATGAGCCACGCTGCAATCAAGTAGCTAACGTCAAAGTCACTAAACCCGGTGCGGTTGAAAAAGAAACCGCCTACAAATTTGATGATAAATGCAACGTCATCGAAGCGGTAGAAACTCAGAATAAACAGAAGACCGGTTGGGTCACCGTCCTACATACCCCCCAGGGAAAGCCAAAATTTTTGATCGATAAACAGGGCAATCAGCAAATTGCCTTCACTTATTGGCAATACGGAAAACCCGAATCGATTACCCTAAAAGATGTGGGTACTTTGCTGGTTACTTACAAAGCCAATGGAGAAATCGAAGATAACGGCGTCAAGACCAAACCCCATGGCAAAGGGGCGCAAACGTTTAAAGGACAAGATTCTTCAACTTATCAAGCCGCTATTCTTCGGCAAGTGCGCGGATCTCTAGATACGATTCTCGCGCTCCTAAGGCCTGCAGGCCTTAACATCGGGCTCTAGACTTATTCTTCTGGTCTCGTTAGTTAATTATTTCAAAGTCGGGATGTAGCTCAGCCTGGTAGAGTGCCAGTTTCGGGAACTGGAAGTCGGAGGTTCAAATCCTCTCATCCCGACCAGTTACTAAGTAAAAAATAATTAATTTAAATAATTGTTTTTAGGGCTTTAAAAATTCTGGAAGCGCCGGAGCCGGCCGTCCCCGCTTGAGAATCTCTTCTAATTCTTTAGCAGCCGTAGAAAACTTTTCATAAAACTGTTCGTTTTGCTCCCTTAATTTCTGATGATAGAGCTTCAAGCTACGCTTCTTTAATTTGACCAACCAAGAGTCGTTGGAATCCGGCGAATACTCTGAACTTAAATCGGCGTCAGAAGCGGCATTGAATATTTTTTCTAGCTCTTCTAAAACTGCTTTCAGAACTTGGGCATTCATGCCCCCTGGCATCCCACTTCTCATGAAAAACATATTGTCTTCCACCAGCTTTAAAAGCCCATTCCAATTAATAGAAAGAGCGGTCAGCTCATAATAGTCTCTCGAGCTCAAAGCTGAAGTCGTAACGTCTAATGCAGAAAAAATCTTAACTAAGGCTTCAAGATCAAAGTCAGTGATCGCTCGATTTACATCTTTCGCCTGAACGCTTTTAAAATACTCACGGTCATCGCTTAGAAAGCCGTCGCGGTCTATTCCTCCTGGCTCAAACATTTCGCGAAGGGCGTCCTGATCTCGAGGCAATAAACCAGGTGCCTCGAGCAAGAATGCGAGGCTGG
>Ga0163144_10016441_pt1 | contig 15157 bp, 14 predicted proteins | sample OliLak19BULKMAT1_FD_123175 | JGI IMG/M metagenome (GOLD analysis project Ga0163144, IMG submission 123175) | Freshwater microbial mat bacterial communities from Lake Vanda, McMurdo Dry Valleys, Antarctica - Oligotrophic Lake LV.19.BULKMAT1 | ecosystem: Environmental > Aquatic > Freshwater >... | reverse complement strand
TGATCCACAAAGGTCGCAAAACAGGGCTACCAAAATTTTAAATAATCGGACCCACCTTCTTTGGCCTGTGCGCCTTCCAGAATAATGGCGGCGACCTCTTCCCTTGTACGTTTGGAAGTATCAATCACAATGTCAAAATTGTCGAGATTGGTGCAATCAGCGTCGTATTTGAGCAAAAAACGGGCATTTTCACTGGCTTTGCGTGCCAGTATTTTTTGCACGGCTTCTTCCTGACTCATGTACTGCTCGCTGTCACGCAATGGGTCGTGGATGATGCGCTGGGCAGCTATCGCCACATCGGTCTGAAGATATACTTTGAAGGATTTTGGCAAAAAGAACCAAGCCATGCGGCTGTCTACCACGTAGCCCTTGGGATCCTCTCCCAGGGAAACGAAAATGCCGTCGATGCGCTCATCAATGCTCGGGTCAACATCTGCCCGGCGGTTCATTTCAAGGGTATCAATGCCCATTTCCTGGGCGAGTTGGCGCTGAATTCTGCCCGTGGACACGTACTCAAAGCCTGTTTTTTCGCATAGAATCCTGGAGACGGCACTTTTGCCGCTGCCGAGGTCGCCAGTAAGGGTAATCTTAGTATCGGGTGGTATTTGCATTGTATTTGCCGGAAAAGGGCGGCAAGGTAGGGAAATTTGGGGGTTTGGGGAATCAATTGACAAAGCAGTGGTTCCTATTATATTCTATATTAAAAACCAAACAGCTGTGTCATTCCGAGCGAAGCGAGGAACCTGGGATATGATATAAATTCAGGTTCCTCGCTTCGCTCGGAATGACACAACTGTTTAATATTCAGCAGAAATTTTATTCGCGCTTCCGCTCAAACTTCACCACATACCGCACATTGTTTTCCACCAATTCAGCGGTAATGCTGTTTTCTGACCAAGCGCTAATATCCCAGGTTTTCGTTTCCCCGGTGCTGTTGTAAACCAGTGTAATGTCTTGTTTGGCATCGTCTGTTGTCCAGTCGCCGCTGTAAGATTTTGTCACCACGCCCGCAAGTGGCACGATTGCTGTTATATCTAAGTCGAACTCATCAGTTGATTGCAAGCTCAGATCGAATTGGTTGGAGGTGGTTGCATCCGTGGTACCAGCTTTTACCTGGACGGATTTCCATTCGCCGACAAGGTGGTCTTTAAGGGTAGCGTCTTTTTTGCAGGAAGAGAAACCGGCTGTGAACAGCGCGAGGGCGGCAAGGCTTAAGATTGAATTTTTCATAATGTTCAAACTGATTGAAAAGTGAGAGGATTGCCCTTTGTAATAGGACATCGCATAAATGCATTAGCACCCAGCTTTATTACCCCAGTCCCCTATCCTTTAACGAAAACTAACAAATATTTAACCGCAAGTGGTTAAAATTTCGTTACTTCGCACCCCGTAATCCGTCAGTAGTCACGCCTTTGATGCATTGTATTGTCCATCCTTAATCAATTGCTATGATTAAAAATGCACTCATTCTGACGACAGCTCTTTTGATATTCCAAAACAGCGCTTTTGCCCAACTTAAGTATCTTAACCTAAATTTAAGCCTCAACGGCGGGTACTCCGTGCTTCAGCACAAAACTGATTTTCAAACGACCCCATTGCACAGCCTGTATGAATTTGTTGCCATCTCCCATGGCGGCACCGACGATTATACCTGGAGCGATTTTGAAGACACGTATCAGATTCGGGAGAAATTCGGCCAGCCGCGTATGGGCTTCTCCGGACAATTGACCTACAAAGACTGGCCCATCATTATTGAAGGGCAAGCGCTTTCCTCCTCTTCTGCGTATACAAAAGCTTCTTATGCTGTTTGTGCCGGGTTGGGGAAAAGTTTTTACTTCTCCGACAGCTCCTTTTATTTCAACTTTTTAGGCGGCTACAAATACGTGATACAAGACTTTGGTTTTGGTGCTCAAACCCTAACCAACAGCATTGGCTTGGATCAAGGCCGGGAACTTGCCGCCCAGTTTTTTGGGCCAAAAGATGCCTTGGGTCGTTCTCGTGGCGACTTGTTTGTCCTACATGCCGGCATCGCGAAAACCATCGACTGGTACTACCGCTGGAGTGTGGGCATTGAAGGCTTTTATGAACTTGACCTTACCGACAAACTGGTGCGCAGCGCGCGTATGACCAATTATGGCGCACAAGTTTTTGTGCGCTGTCGGATTTTTGGTAGAAACCCGGAACCCAGTCGGTTTTATCCGAATCCGGGTGGGGGAAGAAGGAATTAGAGTGATGAGTATTTCGCCATTTAGTGCCCATTTAACGACAAAAAAAATCCCGAGGCGACTGCCTCGGGATTTTTTTTAGGGAAAAATACAGGCGCTACTTTTTCTCTGGCACCGGCAACTTCATATCCAACTTCTCCAGCGCATCAACCATTGTTTTTGCGAAAAAATAATCGCGGTACCAGCGGTTGTCCACCGGGCAAATATGCCAGGGCGTGGTGCTTTCGTTGATGGCATACTCGTAGGCTTCCATGTACTTGTCCCAGAGTTTGCGCTCTTCCCAGTCGGCATCGTTGTGCTTCCAATATTTAGTTGGGTCGTCGAGCCGCTGCTGAAGCTGAATTTCTTGCTCCTCGTAAGAAATGTGCATGTAGAACTTGAAAATCAAGGTGTTGTTATCAAATTGAATCAAGTCCTCAAAGGCATTTATGGCGGCCATCCGTTTTTCCACCCTTGTCATGTCAATCCAGCCATGCACCCGCTGGATGAGGATGTCTTCGTAATGGCTGCGGTTGAAAATGGTGGTCATGCCTTTTTGTGGCACCCAGCGGTGTACGCGCCAAAGGAAATCATGGGCGAACTCTTCCACTGTTGGTTTTTTAAAGCTCACCAAATCAAGTCCGGCGATGGTGCAATCGGTGAATACCTTGCGCACAGCACCGTCCTTGCCGCTGGCATCCATGCCTTGAAGAATAACTAGAATGGAGTACTTACCCTCTGCGTAAAGGATGTTTTGAAGTTCCCCGAGACGCGTGACCAATTTTTCGGTCTTGTCTTTCAGGTCTTTTTTAGAGATGCCTTTTGGGGCTTCAGTGGAAATGTCGGAGAGTTTTATTTTAGACATATTTCTTTACACGAGCTTTTGAAATAATCATTAAGGGTATCCACATTGTGCACTTAGAACACATAGGTGTTGTGTACGTTTAGTCGGCTAGGTGTTCTATGCGGTAAATAATTTTGTTTGCGACGAAGCCGCCATATATGTTACGCGGCAAGGCTGCGTGGTAAATAGTTGCAACAAAAGTAAGGTGAAAATACGATAAACCTACCCCATTTTAGCCCGCTTCGTCATCCAAGTCTGCAATATCGGCACAAAACCGCGATTGATATCCGCCTCCACAAAATCGATCTTGAATTGCAGGCATTTCATCCGCAGTTGCTCGGTGAAGGCTCCCACCTGTTTGGTGTAAAATTCTTTCACCTGGTTGGGTTGAAGCCGCACTTCCTCGCCACTTTCCATGTCGACAAAAAGGTAAGGCCTATTCTCAAACTCAAAATCAAGCTCTTTTTTCTTGTCGGTGACGTGAAACAAAATCACTTCGTGCTTGGCGTAGCGCAGGTGCTGCAAGGCTGCAAATATTTCGTCAGCCTTTTCTTTATTTTCCATCACATCGGTAAAAATAACCACCAGGGAACGGCGGTGAATGGATTCTGCGATTTGGTGCAGACTCGCCGCCAAATCAGTGCTTTTGTTCAAAACCGGATTTTCAATTCTGGCAATGAGCTCTGACAGCAGCAAGCGGTAATGCACCGTGCTTGATTTGGCACCACTGCTAAACCGAACCTCGTCGTCGAAAAGCGTGAGTCCAAAAGCGTCACGTTGGCGGCGCATGGCATTCATAATAACCGCTGCCGACTGCGCGGCGAAACAAAACTTGTTTTCGTACTTGTGCTTCCCCGGTTGTTTCTCTTCGTAAGGATAGTACATGGTGGAAGATGCATCCACCACAAGGTGGCAGCGCAGGTTGGTCTCTTCTTCAAAACGCTTGACAAAAACCTTGTCCGTTCGGGCATATACTTTCCAGTCGATGTTACGGGTACTGTCGCCCGTGTTGTACAAGCGGTGCTCGGCAAATTCAACGGAGAAGCCGTGAAAAGGACTGCGGTGCATGCCCACGATAAAACCTTCTACCACCTGCTGGGCAAGTAGTTCGAGGTTGCTGCCGAGGGCGCGGATATCTTGAGTTTCGAGTATTTGAGACATGTTTTGACGGTGGACGGTAGACGGTGGACGGTGGACGGTTGACGGTTGACGGTGGGGCGAGCGTGGGGTCATTCTGTCGACCAATGCGTTTGAATTTGTGGGAATTTGAAAAAGAAGAACAAAGGTAGTGGAAAAATGATGCTTAGTTTGGCAATATTAAGGAAATTCTGGCGCGAAACCCCTTAGGTAGGTTGCAATAGCTGGATTGGAAGAGGGGATTCTTCGATCTATTAACACATAAAACTCAAGCGCCTTGCGCGAGTGTTTCCACCAGGCAAGGCGCTTGAAAATAATGCAGTGATTTTCACCATTCAAGGCGATAAGACATAATTACCGTCGCAACCGAATGGTAAACGAGTCGCCATTGGCCAGGGTAAGCGTGCCAAAACGGTCACAAGTACCATCTCCAAAGTCAAGAGAGCGGGTGCGCAAGCCTACCGTAAATTCAATGATCCCGCTAGAAATCCAGCGGCAATCAGCGCTTTTTATCAGCGGCGAGGTGATGTTTGCTGTAAAGCTCCGGCCATTGCGGTTCACACCGGATGCCGCGCCAATACTGCTCCATACATCATCAACATGGGTAGTTGTATTTCCGCCTTCAATAAGGGTGGTCGTGCGGGTTTTGCTCCAAGTGGTGGTGCTGCCATCGTCGAAAGTAAGTTTCATGTCGTTGGCTGTTTTGGAATACGACCATTGACCTGCGGTATTTTGGCCGTTATTGGTCCAGGTTCTCGTGCCTTCTATCTTGGTGTCGTCTATATAGAAATTTTCATGTGTAATGGTGCGAACAGCGCCTGCTGTGCGGATTTCTGCCGTTTGGGCAACTATTAATTTACCACGGAGCACCCTGCCATCCGGACGAGTACAGGAAGCACCGAAATCGATGGTGATGGTATTTGGCCAGGTACCTTCGGGTTGGGCAAAGGTAATCGTCGGGCAAGTGCCGCCGCCACCACGCTCCTCTAGGGTTTGGTCCACATCGACATCAACTTGTTCGGCATAATCTTCATTGGCAGAGATATCCTCTGCGGTGGTTACCAGCTCATCGGAGTTACTGTCTTTTTTACAGGATTGAAAGGCTGCCATGGCAGCGACGAAGGTGATCAAAAACAAAAGGGACTTTTTCATATTGTGTGAGCATTTTTGTTTAAAAGTAACGTTGCAACGACACTATAGACAGGAGACGGGAAAGGCGGTTTAACGGCGAAGTGCTAAGCTTTTGTTAAAACCAGACCCCTGCCCAGCAGCATGGAACAGCCGTAAAAGGTTTTTTCAAACCATCAATTTTCGTATTTTTGTTCATAAAAAATTACAAATGCCGCCAATCCGAATCAACAACGACACCGAAGGTCTCCAAGCCGCCATTGAAGAAGCAAAAAAAGGACTGGCCGAAGGCGGTATCCCGATTGGTTCGGTGATCGTATATGAGGGCCGCATCTTGGGTGCCGGACACAACCGCAGGGTTCAAAACGGCAGCGTCGTACTGCACGGTGAAATGGATGCCTTTGAAAACGCGGGCAGACAAAGCGCCGATATTTATCAAAAATGCACCTTGTATACAACCTTGTCACCTTGTCCCATGTGTAGCGGTGCCATTCTTTTATATGGCATCCCCAAGGTAGTTATCGGAGAAAACGATACATTTATGGGTGAAGAAGCGCACTTGAAATCGCGCGGTGTAGAAGTTGTAATGCTTGATAACGAGGAATGTAAGACTTTGATGCGCAATTTTATCCGGGAACAGCCGAAGCTTTGGAATGAGGATATTGGCTGTTAGCTGTTGGCTGTTGGCTGTTAGCTGTTGGCTGTTGGCTGTTAGCTGTTGGCTGTTAGCTGTTGGCTGCACAAAAATGATAGAATTATTTGGCAATGTATTTCAGCACCAAAGCCACAATTATTGCCTGAACTACTGAAAATCATCGTTAAGAATAAAATTCATTGTTATGCGGCCAATAGCCAACAGCCAACGGCCAATAGCCAACAGCCAATAGCCAACAGCCAACAGCCAACAGCCAACAGCCACCAGCCAACAGCCAATAGCCAATAGCCAACAACCAACAGCCTAAAATTATGCATACAGAAACGAGTATTCCTGATGAGGTTCAAAATTTCATAAATGGGAGTTTTAAGTCCTCCAGTTGCGGCAAACTGGCCGTGATAAGCCCTCTCAATGGGCAAAAAATTTCAAACGTACCGCTGTCCGGGTATGCAGACTTGGATGAAGCCGTACAGGCTGCCAAAAAAGCCTACCCCGCCTGGTCGGCCCAGACGCTGAAGGAGCGGGTGCAATTCATTTTCCGGTTTCGGAATTTGCTGCTTCGGGATCGGGATGCATTGGCTGCCCTCATTCAAACTGAGAATGGAAAAATGTTGGATGAGGCCCGGGCAGAAGTGGATAAAAGCATTGAGCTCTGCGAATTTGCCTGCTCCATGCCCCAAATCGTGAGCGATGAAGTGCAGGAGGTGAGCAAGGGTGTTGAATGCCGGATCGTGCGCAAGCCGCTGGGCGTTGTCGCCTCTATAACACCTTTCAACTTCCCGCTGATGGTGCCAAACTGGACTATTCCCAACGCCTTGGTACTGGGCAATTGCATGGTGCTCAAACCTTCTGAAATTGTTCCGTTAAGTGCCTTGCGCCTGGCCGAGTTGTTGCAGGAAGCCGGCATTCCAGCGGGTGTTTTCAGCGTAGTCAATGGTGGCAGGGAAATGGTAGAAAGCATTTGCGACCACCCTGATATTCAGGCGGTGTCCTTTGTAGGTTCCACCAAAGTGGCCAAAATTGTGTACCGCCGATCTACCTCAAACCTGAAACGCTGTGTTGCCTTGGGCGGCGCGAAAAACCATTTGATCGTGATGCCCGATGCGCACCTGGAAATGACCGCTACCAATGTAGTCGCTTCTATGTCGGGCTGTGCGGGTCAACGCTGTATGGCCGCCGCCGTGATGATCGGCGTGGACAAGGTGCAACACATCATCGACCGTATGTGTGAAGAAGCGCGGAAAATTGTGCCTGGGAAACAACTGGGTGCTGTCATCAGCCAGGAAGCCAAAGACCGCATTGAAGGCTATATCACCGCTGCTGAAAATGCCGGGGCAAAAGTATTGGTTGATGGCAGAAACAGCTCCGTTCCAGACAAGGAGGGTGGTTTTTACGTTGGCCCCACCATCGTCGACTACGTTACGCCCGATATGCCTATTGCTCAAGAGGAGGTCTTCGGCCCGGTCATCTCCATCATTCGTGCCAAGGATCTGGACGAGGCGATTGGCATCGAAAACGCGTCTCCCTACGGCAATGCAGCGGCCATATTCACCGAAAACGGCGGTTTTGCCAAAGAAGTGATGGAGCGGGCCAGCGCCGGCATGATCGGCGTCAACATCGGCGTGCCCGTGCCCCGAGAGCCTTTCCCTTTCGGCGGCTGGAACGATTCGAAATTCGGTGTCTGCGACATCACGGGCAAAAGCTCCATCGAGTTTTGGACCCAGAATAAAAAGACTTCGGTGAAATGGAACCCGGAGGCAAAAACAAACTGGATGAGTTGAATGAGTGATGAGTTATGAGAGATGAGTGATGAGTGACGGACATGGACAAAACCTCATGAAATGCCATGCCGTTCAACAACCTGAAACCTGAAACCCTTGAAACCTGAAACCTTCTAACTATTCACCAATGGGCAATACCAGCGTCATCCAAACCAACCTCGACCACACCCTGTTCTCCTGGTCCAAACAATCGGGACTGAACCCCATCCACATCGAGCGCGCAAAGGGGGTGTACCTCTATGGCAGCGATGGCAAGCGCTACCTCGATTTTTCCTCGCAACTGATGAATGTCAACATCGGGCATGGCAACCAGCGCATCACGGAGGCGGTGCGACGACAAATGGAGCAGGTAAGCTATGTTTATCCGGGCATGGTGACAGATGTGCGCGGGGCTTTGGGCCAAAAAATAGCGGAGATCGCGCCGGGCAATCTAACAAAGACCTTTTTCACCCTGGGGGGCTCGGAAGCCATTGAAAATGCCATCAAACTCGCACGGCTGTATACGGGCAGACACAAAATCATTACACAGTACCGCTCCTACCACGGCGGTACTTATGGTGCCATTTCAGTCAGCGGCGACCCACGGCGCTTTCCCATGGATGCCCAGCAGATCCCGAATGTCCTGCGGGTCGAGAATCCTTATTTCTACCGTTGCCCCTGGAACAGCGGCTCTTTGGAGGAATGTGGTGAAATGGCCTTGCGCAACTTGAAACAAGTCATTGAATATGAGAACCCGGACAGCATCGCAGCCATTTTATTTGAAGGTGAGTCCGGCTCCTCCGGCTGTATCAAATACCCGCCTTTTTATCTGAAAAAAGTAAAGGAACTGGCGCAATCTTACGGCATTTTACTTATTTCCGACGAGGTGATGAGCGGTTTTGGCCGCACCGGCAAATGGTTTGGAATCGACCACCACGACGTAGCACCCGACCTCATGTGTGTGGCAAAGGGCCTTACTTCCGGCTACATTCCCTTAGGTGCGGTCATTGTCTCCGAACCCATCGCCAAGCATTTCGACGACAAAGTCCTGGCCATCGGACTCACCTATTCGGCTCATGCGGTGGCTTGTGCGGCTGCCCTTGAAAACATCGCCGTCATGGAAGAAGAAGGCATGATTGCCAATGCCGCCAAAATGGGTCTGTACATTGAGGAAAAGGTAGAAGTGATGAAAGCCAAACACCCTTCCATCGGCGATTTCAGGAATACAGGCTTATTGGGCTGCATCGAATTGGTGAAAAACCGGAAAACCAAGGAGCCCATTTGTCCCTGGAACGCAAAGCCACAGGACATGGAAATAAGCAACAAAATAGCAGCTTCTATTCGCGCCAATGGCATGTTCACCTTCGTACGCTGGAACTGGATATTTATCGCACCACCGCTCTGCGTCACCCAAACGGAGGTGGATGAAGGACTAGAAATTATCAGCAAGGCCATCACGGTAGCCGAAGAATTAATGTGATAATTCGATAATTTGATAATTCGATAATAGCTGATACGTTTGAGCCGCAGTTATTAGTGATACCAGCTTTGCCGTTATTATCAAATTATCACATTATCAAATTAGAAACTTATGAAAGATAGCTCTCTGTACAGCGAAGACCTGGCGCCCGTGCCGCTCGGTGAACGCACCTGGAACACCTGGAACTATGCGGCTTTGTGGATCAGCATGAGCCTGTGTATCCCCACTTACATGCTGGCCAGTTCGCTGATTGAGGGTGGCATGAATTGGTGGCAGGCGATACTCACCATTTTCCTGGGCAATACCATCGTGTTGGCACCTATGATACTGAACGGCCATGCCGGCGCGAAGTATGGTATCCCTTTTCCAGTACTGGCCCGGGCAAGTTTTGGGGTTCGCTTGGCAAATTTGCCCGCCTTACTCCGGGCCATCGTCGCTTGTGGCTGGTTTGGTATACAAACCTGGATTGGTGGTTTTTCGCTGTACCAGATGTTTAAAATTTGGTTTCCTTCCTTTGCCACCTTGCCCCGTATTTTTCCGGAGTCTTTTGGTTTGGAAACTGGCCCAGCCATCACTTTCCTGCTTTTTTGGGGATTGAACATGTTTATCATTTGGCTAGGCGTGGAAAGTATCCGGAAGTTGTTGGTTTTCAAGGCCGTTTTCCTGCCGCTGGCTGCCCTGGCCTTGTTGTTCTGGGCTATTGATGCAGGGAACGGACTGGGGCCAATATTAGCCCAACCATCCAAATTCCAGAACAACGGCGCTTTTTGGGACTTCTTTTTCCCTGCACTGACCGGCATGGTTGGATACTGGGCCACCCTGTCGCTGAACATCCCCGACTTCACCCGTTATGCGAAAAGCCAAAAGGCCCAGATAACAGGACAGGCCATCGGATTGCCTTCTTCCATGACCTTATTTTCTTTTATAGGCGTAGTGGTTACCTCTGCTACGGTGATTATTTATGGGGAAACAATTTGGGATCCGCTTGTGCTGGCGGGAAAATTTGAAAGCAAACTTTTGGTGAGTGTCGCGATGATCTGCGTGGCCATTTCTACCCTGGCCACCAATATCGCTGCCAACATCGTCGGTCCAGCCAACGACTTTTCCAACCTGGCCCCAGCGCGCATCAATTTCAGGATGGGCGGCTATATCACGGGTATTTTTGGCATTCTCATTTTCCCCTGGAAGTTGATTGCTGACCCCAATGGCTATATCTTTACCTGGCTCATTGCCTATTCCAGCTTGTTGGGGCCTATTGGCGGCATCATGATCGCGGACTATTATTTTATTCGGAAAAAGGAATTGTTCCCCGATGATTTATACGCTGAAACAGGTCGTTACACCTATCGAAAGGGCTACAATATGGCGGCATTATGGGCGCTTTTGGCGGGAATTTTGCCCAATGTCCCCGGTTTTTTGTTGACAATTAATGTTTTAGGCAAAGAAACAATGCCCCATTTTATCACAGGTTTGTATCATTATGCCTGGTTTGTCGGTTTCGGAGTGTCATTTTTTGTGTATTTGTTGTTGATGAAAAGCTCGAAAAACAACAATAATTCCTAAACGTATTTGTTTCACACCACGACACAACGACACAACGGGTGGTATGTGCTTGGCAACAATTCCGGTCTATGGCTTGCGTTTCTGACGTTTTGTCGTGGTATGAGATAATTTTTAAGTCGTAGTTGGTGAAGCAGTGCACCGCGTCAAAACATCCAAAGTAATTCACCCAAACAAAGCGCAACGCCAATTATCAAATTATCCCATCATCAAATTATCAAATTAGAAAAAAATGTCTCTCTTAATAAAAAACGGACGCATCATCACCGCCTCGCAGGATTACACCGCCGATATTTTTATGGAAGGCGAAGTGATAACGACCATTGGCAAAAATCTGCGCATGAAGGCGGATGAAACCATCAACGCTGCCGGTATGATGGTATTCCCCGGGGGCATCGACCCGCATGTACACCTGGATATGCCGTTCATGGGTACTTTCAGCAGCGACAACTACGAAACGGGCACCAGGGCGGCTTTGCACGGCGGCACCACCACCGTCATTGATTTTGTGCTGCAAACACAGGGGAAATCGCTGCGACACGCCCTGGAACAATGGCAAGCCCGCGCCAATGGCAATTGCCTGGGCGACTACTCCTTCCACATGGCCGTGACAGATTTTAACGACAATACCCGCCTGGAAATAGCAGAAATGGTGGATAAGGAAGGCATCACGTCCTTCAAAACCTTCATGGCCTACAAAGGTGCACTGATGATCGACGACCGCCAGATGGTGGGTCTGATGCAGGAAGTCAAAAAATGCGGTGGCATGGTGACCGTGCACGCCACCAACGGCGACATGATCGACTATCTGGTAGCAAAACACCGCGCCGAAGGAAAATTCGCGCCATTGTATCATTACCTTTCTCAACCGGAAATCACCGAATCAGAAGCCAGCGGCCGCTTTGCCGACATGGCGATCTATACCGGCGTACCGGGCTACATCGTTCACATGACCTGCGAGGGTGCGCTGAACCACATCCGGGATGCCACCAAGCGCAACCAAAAGGTATTTGCCGAGACTTGCATTCAATACCTGATACTCGATGCGTCCTTGTATGAAATGGATTTTGAAGGCGCTAAATGGGTTATGAGTCCGCCGCTGCGGCAGAAAAAAGACCAGGCTTCCCTGTGGGCTGGAATCAATCAAGGGCTCGTGCAAGTAGTAGCAACCGACCATTGTCCTTTCAAATGGGAGCAAAAAAAAATGGGCGAAAAGGATTTTTCAAAAATCCCGAACGGGCACCCGGCTATTGAGAATCGCATGGAATTGCTGTACAGCGAAGGTGTGGGTAAGGGTAAAATTTCCCTGAACAAATACGTGGAAGTTACGTCCACCAATGCCGCCAAAATTTTTGGTATGTTCCCCAAAAAAGGCTGCATCGCTGTGGGCAGCGATGCCGATTTGCTTATTTTCGATCCAAAGGAAAAGCATGCGCTTTCTGCCGCCACCCACCACATGAACGTGGACTATTCTGCCTACGAAGGCTGGAAACTCAAAGGCAAATGCAAAACGACCATATTGCGCGGCAAAGTTGCCATCGACAACGGCAAAGTCTGCATCCCAAAAGGATATGGCCAGTTTGTAAAAAGAAAAAAAGTAAACGGCATCATCTAGCCCGCCCCCTTCCCAAGCCAACCACAAATGCCAACAATTATCACATTATCAAATTAGAAAATTATCAAATTAGAAAATATGCCACGAATCATCAAATCAGGACTCATCCAAATGAGCCTTCCCATTTCAGAAGGTGAAGGCAGCATACAGGAAATATGTGATGCCATGGTGCAAAAACACATCCCTTTCATTGAAGAAGCTGGGGAAAAAGGGGTACAAATTCTATGTCTCCAGGAGATATTCAATACCCCGTATTTTTGCCCGAGCCAGGACTCCAAATGGTACGTGACGGCCGAATCGGTGCCTGGCCCCACCACGACGCTCATGCAGGAATACGCCAAAAAGTACCAGATGGTGATCATCGTTCCAGTTTATGAAAAAGAGCAAGCGGGCGTATTGTATAACACGGCAGCTGTGATTGATGCAGATGGTACTTATTTGGGCAAATACCGCAAAAACCATATTCCTCATACTTCCGGTTTTTGGGAAAAGTATTTTTTCAAGCCCGGCAATCTGGGTTACCCGGTGTTTGAAACACGCTATGCCAAGGTAGGTGTGTATATTTGTTATGACCGGCATTTCCCCGAAGGCGCCCGTGCCTTGGGCCTGAATGGCGCTGAAATCGTGTACAATCCTTCCGCTACCGTAGCTGGATTGTCACAATACTTATGGAAACTGGAACAGCCTGCTCACGCCGCCGCCAACGGTTATTTCATGGGCTGTATCAACCGCGTCGGCACAGAAAAACCCTGGAACCTCGGCAAATTTTATGGGAGTTCCTATTTCGTGGATCCGCGTGGACAAATATTTGCCCAGGCATCAGAAGACAAAGACGAGTTACTGGTAGCCGATTTCGACCTGGATATGATTGATCAGGTGCGCTCTACCTGGCAGTTTTACAGGGATAGAAGGCCGGAGTCGTATGGGGAGCTTACGGAGTTGTGATTGGTGACTGGTTGATTACAGCTAGAATTCTTCATTTTGTTTACCTTTATTTTATCATGATCTACCGTAAGTGCACCGATTTGGATGTTTACAAACACTGTCCTCAAGGACTACAAAACCCAAATAGATTCCTGCCTAAAGTTATTAAATGGATACATCAAATACCTCAACAAAACCAAACCCCATAAAGAGGAAAAAGCCCCCAAGCCAGCTCCAAAAACTAATTAGCCAACCTATCATTCGCCAAAAGTGCTGAAAAACTTCGCCCTACAAAATTGAAACGATGTGCACCAATCAACCAGTCACCAATCACTAATCAACCAGTTGCCATCCACCATGCCAGTATATCCAGCACCAAGCACTCAGCAAGAATTCGAAGAAAACTTCCTGCAAAAGAAACCCCTCATGAACGCCACCGAGGCATTTGTGGAAAGCTCCCGCTGCCTGTTCTGCTACGATGCGCCTTGCATGAAAGCCTGTCCGACCCATATCGACATCCCGTTGTTTATCAAACAGATACATACTGGAAATGTGGACGGCGCAGCCAAAACCATTTACGACATGAACTGGATGGGCAATGCCTGTGGTAAAGTTTGTCCAACGCAGGTGTTGTGCGAAGGTGCTTGTGTGTACAACCACGCTCATGTGAAGCCGCTTGAAATCGGTCGCTTGCAGAATTTCGCCACCCATCAAGCCATTGTTGCAGGGAAAGCACTCTATAAAAAAGGAACGCCAAGGGGCAAAAAAGTAGCCATTATTGGTGCTGGCCCGGCAGGACTCTCTTGCGCCTGCGAGCTTTCCTTACTTGGCTACGACGTGGATATTTTCGAAGCCAAAACAAGGCCCTCTGGCTTGACGGCTCATGGTACAGCACCTTATAAAATCACCAATGAAGAAGCATTAGAAGAAGTTGATTATTTGCAACAGCAATTTGGCTTTACCATTCAGTATTCAAAGTGTATTACCACTGAACAGGCGCTACAAGACATCGAAAAAGGCTACGATGCTATTTTTCTAGGTATCGGAAACGGCCCAACAGCTACCATGAACGTCAAAGGTGAAACTTTAGAAAACGTTATCGGAGCGGTGGAATTTGTAGAAGCGCTGCGTTTTCAAAAACACAAGCTAAAAGTACCAAAAACAGTAGTGGTAATCGGCGGCGGAAACACCGCTATGGATGCAGCCTCCGAATCGGCCCGAATGGGTGCAGAGGAAGTGTACCTGGCCTATCGACGATCGAAAGGAGCGATGGGCGCTTATACATTTGAGCTTGATCTTGCAATAAGCGCTGGTGTAAAAAGCCTGTTCAATACAACCCCAAAAGAGATACTTGGTGCAGGCAAAGTCACTGGAGTTCGTTTTGTAAAAACGGCGCTCGAAAACGGAAAACTCATAGAATTGCCAGGCTCTGAATTTACGATCAACTGCGACTTGGTCATAAAGGCAACTGGGCAAGCCAAATATGAGTCGTTCTTACATCGAATCAAAGGCTTGGAACTGGATGCTTCTAAACGGATAAAAATTGACCACAGCACCCATCAAACGGGCAACCCTAAATACTTTGCCGGTGGAGATGCCATCAACGGCGGCGCAGAAGTGGTGAATGCCGCTTATGAGGGAAAGCAAGCGGCTTTGGGAATACATGTTTTTTTAACGGTGGACGGTGGACGGTAGACGGTAGACGGGTTGCACAGCATTTGTTTTGACACTTGGCATTTGTTTTTCAGCACTTAAATCCAAAAACCATTCAAATAGTATTGGCTTAGGTGCTGAAACACCATTCAAAGCATAAGTTCAAAAGATGTCCAAACCGTCCACCGTCCACCGTC
>Ga0163144_10016440_pt1 | contig 15157 bp, 11 predicted proteins | sample OliLak19BULKMAT1_FD_123175 | JGI IMG/M metagenome (GOLD analysis project Ga0163144, IMG submission 123175) | Freshwater microbial mat bacterial communities from Lake Vanda, McMurdo Dry Valleys, Antarctica - Oligotrophic Lake LV.19.BULKMAT1 | ecosystem: Environmental > Aquatic > Freshwater >... | reverse complement strand
ACGCGTATTCGCGCCTGCGCTATCACCAGATGTTTGCACCGAAGATCGTGGAGCGGATTCTGAAGACGGCCCCGCCGGGAGCCGACATTACGAGCTGGCGTTACTGACCGCGACCCTCGAAGGCATCAAACCACCTCAATCGGTCCCCTGGGTTACGCGTCCTGGCGATGTACCGGTCGCTGAATCCATCGTAGGGCGCCCGGTCGAGGCGCCCTAGGATTGCAGCGCGGAACTCGATGGCCCTTCGACGGGCTGCAAACGGAGTTCCCTCAGGGACCGTTTTTGGCGGATACCGCCGCCAACCCCCTTGCCAGGTTCGTTTCACGGGTCCATTCGAAACGCGCTTGTGACTGTGCTAGGTTTCTGACATAGATCAGGTTGGAAACACCATGAATAGGGGGAAGGGTGCGGTTGTGGTCCTGGGCGGGGCGGATGCCATCGCCATCGCAGGCGTTCGCCTGCAGCGACTTATGTCCGCGCCGATCCTCGACCTTGCCGTAAAGGACCTGGCGCTCCGCTGTCAGCATCGGTTCACCGATTTCGCAAGAACGTTAAGCGCGCTGCCGCGCTCCAAGGAAGGCGCTATTGTTTTGTCGAGCGAGGGGCAAGGTGCCCCCGTTTCGTTCGAGATTCTCGCCCTGGGGCGCGGTCCGGAGCGCGAGACGGTCGCCGCTCAGAGCGCCGCAACCATTCAAACGGTCGCGAGTTCAGCCCTTGATTTCGCGGAGTGGGTCAGGATCGAAGACAAGGTCGCGCTGGAAAGAACTGCGGCATTCTTGTCCGGCGGAGAAGTACTTCGGGAGGTTATTCGTCGAACGGAAACCATATCCCTGAAAGCGCTGAGTCCCGCGATTGTCGGGCTCAACAATGACGTTGAGCGGCTCCAGGGCACTCAGGTTTTTGACCACATCTGCCGATGGGTCCCAAGCGATGACGACTGGCGGCGGCTCTTTATGGTTCTCAGTATCAACCCTTTTCCTTGCGCCGTCATTGTGCGATTTCGAACGTGGGAGAAGGTGCCCAACCACGTGGTTCGGGAGGGCGAAGAGAGCCTCAGGTTCCTCGCCAATCACTTTAGCCGCGACATCCATATTGCGTTCGACGCCGTGGAAGAAAGGTTCAAGCGGCTCGTCGCGGAGGCCAGTCAGCGCCTGGCGTCGCTGCGGAACAACGTGCTGGTGATTCGAGTGTTCTTGGCGGGAAGAGTGGACGGGGCTGTGCTCGCCACGCTCGCGTCGTCTATCGACGATTCATCGCTTTATTTCGGTCAGACAGGCAGCGAATGGCTGGCACGGGGCGGCGCGCTTTCGCGTGAGGCCTCCCGCGACGAGATTCTCGATCCACTCACAAGACCGCTGCCCGTCCACATCTTCGATCCTGTTGAAGCCTCGGCGGTTCTACGCACCCCCATGCCCCAGACCGAGGACCTTCCAGGTCTCCCGATGATCCGCAGCCGAACCGCACCCCTGACCGGGCGAGAGGTGGAAGGCACTCCGCTCGGGACCAACCGTCACCGGGGACGGAGCAGAGAGATATGTCTCGACCAGGACCTACGGTCGCGCCATGTTTATGTCGTCGGTCAAACAGGCACGGGGAAGTCGACTCTTCTCTTGCGCATGCTTCTGAGCGACATTCAACGAGGACGGGCCGTGATCTTGCTCGATCCCCACGGCGCACTCGTCGACGATCTCCTGGAACGGCTGCCCGAGCAACACCGAGAACGGCTGGTCATTGTGGATCCCACAGAGGAAGGCCTTCCGCAGCCTTTGAACTTCCTCGCCATTCGCGCGCCGGATAGCGATTCATACCGGCGTCGCCGCGACGTTCTGATCGACGATTTTCTGGGCTCCCTCAAGGACGACCATTCCCGTGTGCCCGAGGCCTTCGGCCCCGTCTTCGAGCTCTACTACCGGCTTCTGATGATTGCGACGATGGGGTCGTCGCCGCCAGCGCCGGACCAGAAGACGCCATCCTTCGAGACCCTTGTTCGCCTGAGCACCAACAAAAAGGCCCGCGATGAGGCGATGGCGAGGCTTGGCAAAGATGATCGCCTCGCCAACCACCTTCAGGAGATGGTCGAAGACGTTCGGGGAGATTCGGCTTTTTCGAATGTGGCGCCCTGGGTGTTTTCAAAGTTCGGGAGATTTGTCACCGACTCGTTGTTGCAACGCGTGTTTCTCCGGGATGGATGCTTCGATTTCGGGCGGGCCGTCGAAGAGCGAAAGATCCTCCTGGTCAAGCTGCCGCGGGGCCGGATCGGCGAGCACGCCGCGCGCCTCATCGCTAAGTGCGTCATGTCCGAGGTGACTCGAACCGTCTTTGAACGGGGAGCCAGAGTCGATCCCCCCGTCTATCTCTACGCCGACGAGTTCCAGATCCACGCCGACCAGAAGTTCGCCGAACTCCTCGCCGAGTGTCGCAAATTCGGAATGTGCCTCACCCTCGCTCACCAGTTTGCCCATCAGCTGCCCGAGCCCGTTCGCCTTTCCGTCCTCGGCAACGTGGGGACGATGGTGGCCTTCCGCGTGGGACCCGACGATGCCAAGGCTCTTGAGGGCTGGTTCTCTCCGGTCTTCGTGCCTACCGATCTCATGTCTCTCCCGAATTTTCAGGCTGCCGTTCGTAGTTCGGGCGCCTTGGGGGCGACTCCGTTCAGCTTGCAAACCCATCTCGTATAACTCCAAGCCGAAGAGGAAACTCGAACTTTCGTGACGGGTTTTCGTCGGCAAAGCCGTCTCCCAGACATAAGCCCAGACATAAGCTATGACACCAAATTCAGCAATCGCTCCAGAACTCCCGATTTTCAAAGACGCGAACCTTGAGCAGGAGGGCCGACGCCTCGCCGACCCTCTCCCTTCCCAACCGACTGCCCCCCAGCTGTCTGAGGCTCAGGACCGCATGATGGAGCTGGCGGAAGCCCATGTGGATCGAACGATCGTCAACACGGTGCCCGTCCCGCAAGAGGAGGTCCAACGACTGTTTGAGTTCTGGCAGACGGAATTCAATCAGGTGCCGTCTTTCGTGGACCGACGGGACGCCAAACAGGAGGCAGTCGCGGCCCTTCGAGCAGAACGCGCGCTATTGGGAGCGGCCGCCGAAAAGCCCCGGCTTCTCTGGGTGATCGTCACCGCCGCGTTACTGAGCGTCATCTTCGGCCTGCTCGCCACCCCGACAGTTGCGGATATTCTCATCGCGGTCTTCGGCGTGGAGGAGGGCACGGAACGGCCGTGGATCGTTGGGGCGGCGCTCGTTTCGATTCTGATCGGCGCCGTTATTGGCATCGGGCCCATTCTGGTTCAAGACATCGCGGTGGGTATGGGCGGCGCGCCGCGATTTGCGGCTTTAGCTGCCGGGCTACTCTTTGCCACCGGGCTCGCAAGCTATCGGCTCGTCCAAAGCGTGGTCGACCCCTCGACCGGGGCCTCGCACATTGAGTTCCACCTGAACAAGATCGGGCTTTTTCTCTCTTTCGCAGAACTGTCACTCTTGGCCTCCATCTACTTCGTTGACTCGATCGCTGCCCACGCCTACGCCCAGTGGGATCGAAGGAGGCGTGAAACCGAAGTGCTGGACGAGCGAATTGCCGCTGCCGCTCGAGTTCTGGCCGATGCTGAGGCCCGGCTCAAGCGCGAGGAAGACGAGGCTGCCGCCGCTGAAAAGGCCCTGAAGGAGGCCGAGACTCAGAACCGGCTTTATCAGATCTACTCGTCCGAACGAGACGACTTCGTGAAGCACGCACGAGTCCTCATTGAGGGCGGATTCGATGAAGCCATGGCATTGAAGAGGCGCACATGATCACCATACTCACCGTTCTCGCCGTCTCTGCTGCGCAGGCGACTGCGACACAAGTTCCTCACGTCGCTTTTGTGGTGGACCGATCGGACGGCATCGAGCGCGGCGACGGTGCGGCCTGCGGAGCCGTTCGTACACTGCTGGGCCGGACCTTCGAGCGCGGGCATCCGTTGAGTGTCGCGTGGCGGGCGGGAGCGTCCCGACTTTCCATCCTGGGAACGGCCGACGCGGTAAGTGGGGGCACGCTTGAGATTCTTTCCACGACTCTTCCGACCCGTGGCCCACGCGCTCTTGATGAGCCAGAAACCACGCGGCAGAAACAGCGGCTCGCTCAGTCGGCCTTTCTCAAAGCCGCGACCGACGCGTGCTTGGCCCGCGCTCAACCCCAGAAAACGTCCCCGATCTATTCCGGGGTGCGTACCGCGGTTCAATGGCTCAAGAACCAGATCGGCGGGAGCGATTCATCGGGTCTCCTGATCATACAGAGTGATCTCCAAGAGACGCATGAGAAGGCCCTTGTAGACGCGCTCAAAGAGGCCCGGCGACCCACCGGAAGGCCGCCTGATGCCGCCCTGAGGTTGGACCTGGGCGGGCGTATCTCGGTCTACGCTTGCGGGCTTGGAGATACGTCCGACAGGTCCCAGGCGATGGATCGAGAGATCATCAAGACGGTATGGCAAAAGGGCGTCTTCGCGAACGCGCAATCAGTGACGATCGTCGACCACTGTGACGGGTATCAGCCGACCAGAGTCAACTGAATGGTCCCTCTGATCGCTGTCGGCCGCGACCGGGTTTCGATGCCAGCCTTCCCGGCCATCACCGAGGAGTGTGTGTCGGCCCTGGCCCGCTTTTCCCGCGCCCCCATCGTTGTGGATCTAGATCCTCAATCGATCTCGATTCAGCACCTCCTCCCAGCATCGGCGCAGAACTGGGCGTACGAATCCGACCTGAACGACGTTATCGAGGATCGGGTTGGCCTTCAGCGTTGCCTGACCCGCGTTCGAGTTGAGATTCTGAATGCGGCGGGAGACCCGGCGGGCGAGTACAGCATGGTCTGCGCTCGAACTCGCGGCTTGCACACTCGTAACGGCCAGCGTGCTCGTCGCATCGAAGCGCTGCTCACCGACCTGTGTCAACTGGCACCCCGGCTCGGGGCGAAGTCGGTTGTCGCCTTCGTGCCGCCGACGCCGGATGAGATCTCCGAGGCCATCGTACGACGCGCGTCGGCGGTGATTTGGCTCTTCGAGCAGTCACGCGACCGCAAGGCGGGTTTCGATGATGTTCGGCGCCAGTGGTCCGACCGACAAGTCGCGGCACCCAAAACCACAGTGTTCAGGATGCTGAAGTACACGAAGGCCATTGCCCCAGTGGACGAGAGGGACACCTTGAGAGTCTGCGTCCGCGAGGCCAGGCTCGTGCACGCCGACGACCGAGCTGCGGTTTCCGAGGTCGTTCGCACGACACTCTCCCAACTTGAGCGGCTCGGCGTCGCCTACTGGTGGCGTCGCCTCACCTCCCGACGTGTGGTCCTGCCCGAGACGGCTGCGAGTTCGAGACTATGACAGCCACTTCCCACTTTCTGACTTCGGAACTCGTTCCGACACCGCTGGTTCCGCCGCACTCCAGCCGGAATCGGCGAGTCCTCCGGACGATGACGCGTTTTGCCTCCCCGTTTCGATACGCTCTCGAGAAGTCTGGAGAGCCTGCGCCGAAGGGCGTGTTTCAAGAGGAGACGATCAGTCCGGAACGTAGGGCCTATTTCACGCCTGAGACCCAAGATGTCCTGTTCGCACGGACCCACTGGCTTACCCTTCCTTTCGACGAAAGGGACGAGAGTCGCGAGTGGACATTCTCGTACGCTGCCGCCGCGGGCCCTTGCGTGATTCATGCCCGCATCGAGAATGTTCGCCTGGTCTTGTTCGAACCCAGCGCGCCCGACAGCCTGGGCAACGGCGGTGCCCGGTACCATTCCCACACCCTTCGTTGTGGCTTTCTCGTCCTCGACGTAACTTTATGGTCGAACGAGGTTGACGGATCTCGGTACGTACCGGTTGAGGTACTCGCCAACTTCAACGAGGTGTTCCGTTACTGGGCGGCGCCGTTCGATTGCGTTCTTCATGCCCGAGGGTTTGACGCAAGGGTGCTTGGCTGTTTCCCGGACGGCGAAACTGATCCATTCAAGGAGCATTTCTCCAGGTGGCTCGATTTTCCGATTGAGCTTGCGTCTATTGACGGACAGCCAGATCGCGGGTCGAAGCGACCAGCTCCGACCCCGAAGAATGAACGTCCGCCTCAGCGCTTCAAATTGAGGGCCGAAAATGGGGGCAAATGGGAGGCTCCCCCCGCCGATCCGCGGGCCTTCGTTTGGACTGCGTGCAGCGTGCCGGCAGAGGAAGGACCCCGGGGCGAAGGCGTGCCGGTTTACTCGCGGGATGGCAGCTTCGCCCAATCCGAGGGGCTCCTGGCACCGGGGGCGGGGCGCTTCGCCCCGCCAGGAAGGGCTCCCAAGGCTCTCAAACGAAATGCCGCACTCTTGAGGGTCGTGAACGTCGATTCCTTTGGAGCCAAGCACCCGCCCGGTCCGCTGGCGGAACCCACCCGGTTCGAGCGGAAGTGGCTCAGGGGCAGGCTCTATAGGAGGTGGCTTCACGTTGGGACGGTGTACGGGTTTTCGCCGCACTCAGGAGCCTTGCTCGCGGCACCCTGCGACGAACCCCCGATCTTCGACCACTTCTTTGACATGTACTTCGATCAGACGGTCCTGCTTCTGTATCTTCGCTCGACCACCTTTGGATTTAGCCGCGAACTTGCCCAAATGTCAGCGCTCGCGGCCGACGCGCTGGACCAGCCCGGCCAGCGGCAAGCGCAGAAACGCCTCAAAGAGAACTTTCAGAGCCTTCGGTACGCCTTCGCGCTCTTCACGAACATGTACCAGTTTCCGCTCCTTTCCTCGCAGCAGCAAGGAGTTGAGATGTACGCCATCCAGCGCAAGGCGCTCGATATCGATGAACTGTTCAGGGAAGTGAAGGAAGAGATCGAGACAACGGACGAGTACCTCGGAGGCGTCGAACAGTCAGAGCAATCATGGATGGCGGCTCTGCTGAATATGGTGGCATTTGTTGGGCTCGGCGTGTCGCTCCTTCTCGGTCCTTTGCAGTTCGAACCAAGTGGCGCCGCAGATCTGTCCCCAGACTTGCGCCACTACGGGGCATCGCTATGGGCCTACGCCGGCAACTTGTTGCTTGGCTTTTTGTCCTTGATGCTCTTGATTTCGCCCCTTTGGAGCTCACGGATCCGTCGGTGGGCGGAGCGCCGGTTTAGCGATATGAGATCCCGGGAGACCAGCAAGTTATGAAGTTCTATCTCTGCGTCGAAGGCATCAACCTCGCAAGTTTTGTCTACGATACGAACGACATCAAGACGATTCGTGGAGGCGGGCTCGGCCTCCTATGGGAGGCGCGCACGGTGGCCCTCGCCGCATTGGGTCTCACCCCAGAGCAACACGAAGAGATGGTCCTGACTCAGGGGGCTTCCAAAGTCATTTGGGAACTGGAGGGCGACCCCGTGACGGTAGTCGCAGCTGTGCGGAAAGCCTTGAGCGAGGATCCGCTCCTCATTTACGCGACGTTCGCCGTCGAGGCAGTGGTTGTGACCGATCCGCCGACAGATGCCTCCTTCCGAAATGACATCGAGTCCCTCGTTGCGAAGGTGCGGTGGGGTCAGATGAACGCGCCATCCTTCGTCGCCCCCGCGGTTTCGCAGGACACCCCCGGGCCATGCGGGCTTGATCGACAGCGGCCTGCTGCCAGCAATCGCTACGACGAGGCGAAGAAAATTTATCTCAGCGAGTCCACGTTTCAACGTTCCAATCGCGGCCTCACAGCGCGGCAGCACCTCTACGCGACCGCGCTCAAGGACACGTCCTACGACAGCGTCCGATTCACGGATGATCTTCACGCCTTGGGCCGCGACGAGAGGCGCGGATATCTGGACGCCAAGATGGCGGTCTTCTACGCGGATGGGAACAGTTTCGGCTCGGGACAGGTTGCGTACGCGACGGACGCCGAAAAGCAGAAAGAGTTCGACAAGGTGCTTCGGGAGCGAAACACCCTCTTCCTGAAGTCCTTTCTCGACGCGACCGAGTTGGATGACGGAATATTGGTCGCGGACAACAAGTCAGACAGGATCCGACGAGTTGAAACTCTCCTCTGGGGCGGTGACGAGATGCTCTTCATCGTCCCTGCTTGGCGCGGACTCCAGCTCGCCGATCTGTTCTTTCGAACCATGCGAGGTTTCCAGACGCCCGACGGAAAGTCCCTCTCTCACGGCGCTGGCCTTGTTTTCTGCGGTATCAAGACCCCCATCGCGAGGGTGCGAAAACTCGCCGAGGCGCTGGCCAACCTGGGCAAGAAAGTAAGCGACCGCAAGAGTCCGACGCTTGCCTTCCAGGCTCTGGAATCGTTCGACCATGTGGGAGTCGACCTCCACGCGTATCTCGCAAAGCGCCAGCCAAAGGCGTTTAGCGCTTGTCCCTGGGTGCTCGACCCGCAGTCCCTGAGCGCGGCCATCGAGCTTTCCAGCATCAAGAACGATCTCTCTCACCGCAAGCTCCACGAACTGGCTTCGTTGATGCAGGGAGGACATCTCGATCCGAAGAAGGAAATCGACGAGCGGATTCGCAAGGGCGTCCGGGACTCGGATAGTAACGCCCTTGAGAAAGGCCTGAAGGCGCTCGTCCCGTTCGGCGAGGCCACCCAACCGGACCTCGCTTCCTGGTTTGTCCTGAACGAGCTATGGGACTACATCGTCGATTCGCCGTTTGACGGCGCCGCCGCACCCGCCGACGGAGGAGCGGCAGTATGAGAACGATCTACGAGATTACGATCACGATCCGCGCGCCATTCCTGACCCGCTCGTCCTCTCCCGGGGAAGCGGGTATCGACGCGCCCCTTCAAAGGAGCCCCGACGACGCCTTCTTCATCCTCCCCGGCCCACTGGTGCGAGGGAATCTCCTCGAAGCCTGGCAGGAGCTTGCCGATGAAGGCGTTCCTGGCTTCACCCAGGTGAAGGATGCGCCATGGTTCAAGGTTCCGGGCGACGCCGAGAAGCCAAATCCTGCGGCCATCCTCAACACTGACCGGTCCAAAGTCAAGTTTGATGACTTCGAGTGCCAGGAAAAGGGAGGGAAGGACCGCCGATTCAGGATCAGTATCGACGACGACCGCGGCGCGGTGAAGGAAAGCGCCTATCAAGTCATCGAGTCGCCCTGGCCCGCAGGACACCCCATAGGCTTCAAAGGCCTCGCTCACGCTGACCTTGGAAGCGTCGGCGAAAAAGAGAAAAATGTCTTCGGTCAGCGCCTTCGAGTCGCGATCGAGTGGGCGGCCAGCCTGGGTGCGCACCGCACTTCGGGCTTCGGCCGGGTTCTCGCGGTCAAGGTCGTTGACGTTTCGAACGAGCCACGATACGTCTCGGGCACGTCCGCGCCCCCCCCCCCGCTGGCCTCCATCGTTCCGGCGCAGGACGCCGAGTTCACTCTGGTCGTCCGGCCTTGCGAACCCTTCTGTATCGCTCGCGCCCAGCCCGCTCAGAATCTCTTCGAATCGCTCGACTACATCCCGGGCAACGTCATCAAGGGCGCACTCGCAGCGGTCCTGGGCGCGAAGGCTCCACTTCTCGACGGACTGACCATTACCCATGCCTACCCTGGCGTCGAGGTTATGGACCCCGCCGCCGCGAAGCCCTGGCAGCGGGCCGTCGTTGCTCCCCAGTCTTTGGTCCGCTGCGGGGTCGGCTTGATCGAGGCGGCTCATCAACCCGGCCCGTTTCTCGTGGATGGACGAGCGCCGGCCTTCGCCATCGACTGGAAGGACGACTCAGACATTCGCGAAGCCACCGGCTGGCCCCTGCCCGCCAAGGACCTGAGGGTTCGAACTGCCATCCATCACCAAAAGCGGGCTGCCGCCGACCACAAACTCTTTGCGCAAGAGCGAATCGTCCCCAATGGGCCAGCCTGGGTGGCGCGCGTGATCTTCGGACACGCCGCCGCGGCGGACCGCAAAGCGATTTGCGAGGCCTTGTCGGGGATTTCGACGCTTGAAGCGATCGGAAAGACCAAGGCGCGAGCCAACGTGAGCTGGGTGCCTGGCCCGCCCGGCCTTCCCACCGGACTCGCGTGCACGCCCCGCGGGTCTCCCTACTCCCTGACGCTTCAGAGCGACGCGGTCCTCTTCGATGCCGCGAAGCTGCAGGGACCCGCCACTGGCCGAGACCTTCGACAGATCTACGCCTCGTTTTGGGCCACTGTCTCCACACCATCGAAGGGAGGCGGCCCCGCACTCCAACTGAAGACCTACTTCGCCCGCCAGAGGATGGCCGGCGGCGAGTACCTCCGCCGGCGTTTCGGGGCTTCGCGCCCCTACCACCCGTTCATCTTGACAGAAGCAGGAAGCGTCTTCGTGCTGGATGCGCTCAAGGCGAATGAAGCCGACGCGCTCGTCGAGACTTGGCGGTGTTCAGGCCTTCCGTTGAGCACCGAGGTGGAAAACGCCTACATCACAGACCCATCAGAACGGTGGAAGTACTTCCCCTACTTGCCGGAGAACGGCTTCGGCGAGATCGTCGTGAACCTTGGATCCGGCCGGTGGCCGACAACCCATGATGGCCTCAAGGGGGTCAACCAGCTATGAGCGCCCAAGCAATGCGGTGGCGTGTTGTCATGGAGTTCAAGACCACCACGCCCCTGCACATCGGCAGCGGTGAAACACAGACGGCGGCACGTCAAGACCGACCGGGGTCGCCCAAGAAGACCTACGAATACAAAGCGGTGGCGCGCTCGGTTAGTGGGCCTTACGTTCCGGCTACCGGATTCAAGGGTTCGTTCCGCACCTTTTGCCTGGGCGCGGACGCGGAACTCGCGGGCCTGATGGGGGAAGAGGGTTGCGCAGGAGCGTTCGAGTTTGGTGATGCCGAGCCCCTCGGGGTACCGCAGCATCCGGCCAGATACGCCAATGTGGCCATCGACCGCGTCACCCGTACCGCGTCTGACCAGCGCCTCGCTCATACAGAAGCCGTTGCGGCCGGCGCATGTTTCGAGATGGAGGTTCTGATTCGCAGGCCAGAGGAGCAGGTCGCGAAGTCGCTCGCGGCCGCGCTGAAGGCGTTCGCGGATGGTACGCCTCGGCTGGGTGCTGGGACGGGCGATGGGTGGGGCGCCATCCTTTGGACAAAAGCGCGGCTTGACTACATCGACCGCGATGAACTTGCGAAGGTTCTCGGATCATCGCCTGAGGGACCACCGCCCTTGCCCTGGACCAGGCAAAGTGAATCGTCCAGCCTAGACGGAGAAGGGGAGGGAAAGGAGGGGCCAACGATCAAGTTTGATATCGAGTTCAGCGGCGCTTTCCTGATTCAATCTCATCCCGACGAGCCGAAAGAGAAGGAGCCGATCGGCTCTGTTCCAGAGGGCCTGACCTCGTCGTCTCTGCGCGGTGCGCTCCGCGCTCAAGCCGAGCGCATCCTGCGGACACTGCACGGCGACTCGGGCGCCTGCCAGATCGGCGACCCTTGCGCCCCATTGCGAGCGGTCGAAGACCTCGATCAGCGACCGCTTACTGCCGCAGATGTCGATCAGATGTCCGCCGCCGCGTCATCAAAGCGCCGGCCGCCGCTCTGCCGAGCGTGCCGTCTGTTCGGGGCTACTGGCTGGCGCTCTCCACTGCGCATTCGTGTCCGTCGGGACGGGGACCCGCCAGTGGTGAAGCAACAACAGTTCGTGGCCATTGATCGTTTCACCGGCGGGGTCGCTGGGAAAAAACTCTTCGCTACCAGTCGCCCCTGGCGCCCGCGATTCCATGTTTCACTCGGGCTCGACTTGGGCCGGCTCGCAGGCGCCGGTGCGAGTGATTGGGGCCTGGGCCTGTTGGCACTCGTCCTTCGCGACCTCGCAGAGGGAGACGTAGCCCTCGGATGGGGTGCCAGCAAGGGCTACGGTGTCGTGAAGCCTTTTTCGTTCGATTTCCAGACGGGTGTTTTCAAGGACGTGGACTTGGACACGCAGGTCAAGAGCCTTAGCGAGAGGAGATAGTCACATGCCAGGCAAGTCAGCGGCTGAGCGCAAGTTCCTGAATCCGTATCATTTTGTTCCCGTCGCGACCGATCCCATGGAGCCAACGGCAACATGGCGGCGTGGGGAGGACGCCGCAGTCCTTCCAACGGAAATGCGACATGACCGTTACGTCCCCGACAAGGCCTCCGGGCGGCTCATCTGCAGACTGACGACAATAACGCCAACTGTGATCGGTGGCATTCAAACCGAACAGCTCAACGGACCGACCCAGGTGGCGACCGTGCTGGAGAAAGGGGAACGGGCGATGATCCCAGGGTCGACGCTGCGGGGCCTCATCTCCTCTTTCGCTGAAGCAGCTTCGAACTCGGCCCTTCGCGTCTTGCACGATGAATGGCCGAGCGGGGAAAACTTACCTAAGTGGCCGCATCGACCTAAGATCAGTGGACCACATGCCTTCTTTAAGGAGGTCAGTCCCGACCTTGTCCCTTTTAACGAAGAACGATCCAGAATCACGCTCGCGGAGCGGGTCTTTGGCTTTGTCGAGGAGGGCCAGGGCGCGGGTCCGGAGTCAGGGAAAGTTGCTCAGCGCGCCTATGCGAGTCGCGTTAGGTTCAGCGATGCCTATCACCACGAGGCAGTCAATGAAACGAAGTGGTTGAAGCCCCTGACCCTGCGCATCCTCGCCTCGCCGAAGCCCCCAAGCCCGAGCTTCTACTTTCTGGCCAATGGGAAGCCGGGTTTCATAGACCGCGGGCATCTCAAGATCGGCAACCACGCACCGCGTGGACGCAAGTTCTATTTCAATCACGAGGTGCCGGAGGACAGGAAACCCTGGGGCGCCGCGCCGAGTAGGGATCTGGCCCGAGAGGACAACCGCCTTAAGGTGACGGCGATCGACCGCAACCAAGACTTCTTCTTCCATGTCGACTTTGACAACCTGTCCGAAACGGAACTCCAGATCCTGCGTTTTGCCCTGCAACCGCGCCAGAATTTCAACCACAAGCTCGGCCTTGGTAAGCCTTTGGGTCTGGGCTCAGTTCGGATCGAACTCATCGGTTCCTTTGAGGTCAAGCGCCTGGAGCGCTATTCGAATTGGACCCCTGGGGCGAAGAGGTACGCCGTGGCTGAGGGATTGGATATCGAGAGTTGGCCAAACCGCTATTCCCGCGAGAAGGCCGACGCGCAGGTAACCTTAAGCCTCCTCGGACCTGCCATGAGCTACGGTGCCCTACTCAAAGGGACTCATCCTGAGATTTTCGCAGCGCTCATGAAGTTCGGAACAATCGCCGAGGACGGGTTTCAAATCTGCACTCCCTTGGCTGTGGGGCAGGAAGACAAAGAGACGGAGACCTACAAGTGGTTTGCCGGCATGTATCGAACCGGGATGCAGTTCCTGCCGGGAATCCCCGAGAGCGATTGGCCGACAGTTGATGAGAACAGAGGTAAACCGGCATCGCGTAATGCTGGGGGCCCACCTCGCCCGCGGAACCCCAATGCGCCCACGAGAAGCTGACGGCGTGGCCCGGACATTCGATTCGCGCCCCCTCTTCATCCTCGATGCCGAGACCGATGGCCTTTACGGTCATGTATGGGCTATCGCGGCTATTGTGACCGACGAAACAGGTTCGGAGCTTGCGACCTTCACCGGACAGATTGACCCGAGCACCGTCACCGACCCTTGGGTTCTTGAGAATGTGGTGCCGCATGTGGACTTGCAGCGCTACGATTCGGCTCGTGCCCTGCGGGACGCTTTTTGGTCCTTCTGGATCGAGCATCGGCAAAACACCGTGGCCCTCGCCGATTGCGGAGCGCCCGTGGAAGCGGGCCTATTCCGAGCGTGCGTCGAGGATGACCTCGAGGCACGACAGTGGCTCGGCCCTTACCCGCTGCACGACATCGCCACGGCCCTCCTGCTTGCAGGTCTGGACCCGCTCGCGAGCCGCTTTCTCCTCGGCCGCTTGCCGGCCGAAATGCGGCCCCACAATCCCTTGGACGACGCGAGGGCCTCGGCTGCCTGCTGGCGCATGGCTCGGGCCATTCTCTCGGGACCAGCGCCCTCCGAATGTTTGTAGCGTATGCCGATCACCCTTCAAGAATTGGTGGGGGCTGCCGAACGGCTTGAGCGCAGGGAAAGGGATGGCGGAGCTCGCGACGACTGGCTCGCGCGTGTTGAAGAGGCGCGGGACCGACTGGCTCAAACCCCGTTCGAACCTCTGGCCCTCAACGCCTTCGTGGTCAAGTCCGGAGACAAGGAGCGCCTCGTTGCTTCACCCCAAAATCCCGACCGCCTGATCCAGGAGGCCCTCTCCGCGAGGCTCCAGCGGGTGATCGAGCCGCATCTTGGGGATGGTGTCCACGGATATCGGCGGGGCCGTTCGGCGACGACCGCGGCTTGGGCAGCGGCCCAGGCCGTTGCCAAGGGACGGCGCTTTATCGCACAGGTTGACGTTCGAGATTTCTTTCTGAGCGTCGACCTGAATAGGCTCGGTCCCATTCTGAGTGACCTCGCGGGCGAAGAAGACGCGACCCTTGCGCTGGCATTTGTGAGGGCGCCCCGCCGACTCGGCGAACGCCTGATTCCCCCCGAAACAGGCCTTCCCGTCGGATTGCCTATCTCCCCACTTCTCGCCAATCTTTACCTCGCTCCCCTGGACCATGACATTGAAGCCGCAATCGTCACGTTTCTCCGATACTCGGACGACCTGTTTCTAGCCGCCGAAACCGCCGCCCTGCGCGACGCCGCTGTGTGCGTGCTCCAGAACCGCCTCCACGAGATGGGGTTGAAGCTGGCCGAAGAGAAGAGCGAGGTCTTTGAGGTCGCCGACGAACCCTTCATCTACCTCGGTCACGCGGTCGGGGCGGGTGTCGTTTACGAGAAACTGTCGGGCGACCGAGAACGCAAGGTCGCCACTGCTGGCATCAATCTGGCTGCACCCCCTGCAGTTGTCGGTCCGAAGGCCATCGACCGGCGCGGTTCGCGGTCGCTGTATCTGACCGAGCCCGGCAGTTTCCTCTGCTCTCGGGAGGGCGCGGCTATCATTCGCAAGGGCAAGGAAACCCTCCGCGAGATTCCCTTCCGGCGCATCGACCGTATCGTCGTTCTCGCGGGGATGTCCATGACCAGCGGCTTCGTAGAAGCCTGCGTGGATCGGGAGATTCCCATCTTCTTTTTGTCGCGCCCCTGTGTGCCAACATGGCTGAGACACCGCCCGTCGTTCTAATTAAGCAGCAAGACAGGGCGTAGAAAGACATGTTCGTCCATGGAATCCCCATCATCTGTCCCCGTTTCTGCGGGGT
>Ga0163144_10016434_pt1 | contig 15160 bp, 11 predicted proteins | sample OliLak19BULKMAT1_FD_123175 | JGI IMG/M metagenome (GOLD analysis project Ga0163144, IMG submission 123175) | Freshwater microbial mat bacterial communities from Lake Vanda, McMurdo Dry Valleys, Antarctica - Oligotrophic Lake LV.19.BULKMAT1 | ecosystem: Environmental > Aquatic > Freshwater >... | reverse complement strand
TCACACGGGATGCACCTCAAAACAACCAAAATCGGTTTCTCCGACTGTTTCGCCTTCTCAGTTGCCGCCTCGAAGTCGTTGTAGATCCAGAATCCTTTGGTTGTGACTTTCTCACGGTCTGCACGGACCATTTGGTCCCGTGTCTTCTTCTGCTGTGCGGCGACGCTGACAGAAGTCAGCAGCAGCACTGCAAGGGTCAGCATGACGCGGGGATTCATTCGTCGGTTTCCGATCATGGGGAGCAGTGTGCGGTGCGGATTGCCTGCGCAATATAAGCGGATAAATCGTTGGCGAAAAGCGTCTAATCGAACCGCTTGAGCGGTACGGCGCGCCGCCCCGCAACTGTTCCTCGTGTTTCCGCCGACAGACAGCCGCGGAGTCCCGGCGATCCGGAACTCCGCTTCAATGACAAAAGGAGCCCCCTTGGGCTTGCGCCCTGTGGTTGAATGCCCGAAAATACCGGATCTGTTCCCAAAAAGTGTTCCGGCGCTCTCAAATCCCGGCAACATTGGTGCAAACATCACGCGAGTGAAAGGACGGAAACACAAATCGTGGCGACCGCAAGTCCTCAGGCTGTCTTCCTTGAGCACGAAAGCTGGCTGCGCACTGTCGTGCGCAGCCGATTGAACGAGCCGGATGCGGTAGAAGACGTCATGCAGAACATTGCGCTGGCGATCGTGCGGCATCGGTCGATGCTGAATGAGATCAATCGCATCGGTGCCTGGCTCTATCAGATTGCGGTGCGGCAGGTCTTGATGTATCGGCGGTCGTCCGGTCGGCGGCGGAAGATGCAGGAACGTCTGGTTCATGAAACTGCGAATCGCAGCAGTCAGGATTGCCCCCTGCAGAATCTTCTCGCCGCGGAGACTCAGGCCAGCGTCCAGAAGGCACTTGAAGAACTGAGCGAGATTGACCGTCAGATGCTGATGCTGAAGTATGCGGAAGGCTGGAGTTACAGCGAACTGGCAGATCACCTTGGCGTTCGCGATGACACGATAGAATATCGACTGCTGAAGGCACGAAAACACCTGAGACGGCTGCTGCGTCGTTTCGACGAGGAAAGTGTAGAGACATGCTGATCAACCAACATGATGAACTGCTGATCCAGCGGTGTGTGGATGATGAACTGTCGCCTCCCGAGACGCGCACGCTGCTTCAGCGACTCGACCGGCTGGACGGCGGCTGGAAACAACTGGCGTGCGAGTTACTGGAAGACCGAGGGCTAAGTAAGACGTTTCGATCGACTTTTGCTCAGACGGATGCGGTGGTTGCAAATGCGCTGCAAAAGCGCGTGTTGCCGCCAATGATGAATCGCCCATTAGTCGTTCCAGCTGCTGCCCGATCGGCTTTCCGTAACTGGTGGTCGCATCCCGTGACATCCCTGACGCTGTGTGCCGCGATTGCGTTCGTCGGAGGAATGCTGATTCCCGAACTGAAGGAGCGCGGTGCAGATAACGGCGTGGCTTCAAAGCCGCTGAACAACGCTCCGCTGAATGCAATGTTCCCGTTGGCGCAGAATGCAGAGGGGCGTTCGGCCGACTCCTACCGGATTCAGATGACGCCGGGGGGGCAGAGTGTGGAGATCCCGGTCTACAATGGGATTCACGATCTGGTTCGGTCGAATCGGAATCATCCCCTGTTTTCCGACACCATTCAGAATGCCGATGGACGGTCTCCGCAGGTGCAGTGGATGATCGTGCCGGCTGGTGCTAACAAATCGATGCTCATTCCCGTGTCCGAAGATACGCTGGGCGACATGCAGTAACTTTTGTCCCGCCGCTCCGTCAGCGGGGATTTATGGTTCTGCATTGATGAATGCGAGAAACAGTCGACCGAGCGGCGGATCCTGAACAAGTTGAATCCAAACCAATCCCCCCTGTTCAATTCGATGGAGGAACTAATGAAGACGCTGAACGTACTTTTGACCGCCGGACTCCTGATGGGAAGTCACAATGCCTTGTGCCTCGCTCAGGACAACGATGCTGACACGCCTGCGAAAGTTGTCGTCGTCGAAGGCTTGGATTTTGCGGCCGACGACAATAAGCCGGACGACGGAGATTCGGACAAGGTGCAGTCCGATGACGAAAACTCCAGATCTATTGAAGTTCGACTGGACGACGAAACGGTCAATGTGATCAATGGCAACGAAGCCCGGACGTTCTCCATTCAGATTGAATCCTCCGCTGAGACCGGCAGCGAAGACGGTGCCGAGCCTCAGGTCAAGGTGGGCGGTAAGGTCGTCGTCATTGGGCCGGACGGTGAAAGGAAAGTCTACGACATCAGCGGCAAAGACGGCCAGGCGTTCAAGATTCACCTGGATGGTGACGGTGAACAGGATCTGAAGTCATTTCACGACGTGCTGATCATGAAGATGAATGAGCATGGCTCGGACGCAGTGGAAGGAGAGGAATCCGTTGAAGTGACGGAAGAAGAACGCTACATGATCGGTGTGCAGTGTGAAGAGGCCGGAGAAGTCCTGCGCGGTCACCTGCATCTTGGCGAGACAGGCGTCGTCGTGATGGAAGTCCGCGACGAAACTCCGGCAGCCGAAGCCGGGTTGCTGAAGAATGACATCATCGTGCAGATCGATGAAAAGGATCTTGCGTCCCGCGACGACCTGATCAGCGCAGTTGCTGGATCTGACGGAGAAAATTTGACACTCGCCGTGATTCGTGACGGCGAAAAACACTCGATCACCGTTCAGCCGAAGAAGATGAAGGTTCCCGTCATCGTGACTCCGGCCGAAGTTGAAGGCGACGAGGTCGGTGACTTTGGAATGAACTACCTGCAACATTTACAGGAGCTGGATTCACTTCCGGAAGCCGTCCGCAAACAGCTGATGGAGCAAAAAGGCAACGTCCGCATTCACCGAATTCACCCAGGAGTCATGATTGACGGCGAAACGCCGCGGGATGAAGCATCAATCAATAAAATGATCGAACGCATCCGCAAGTCGGCGGGAGAAGAAGCTGCCAAAGCTGTTGCGGAAGCCCGCGAAGCACAGGAACACGCGAGAGTCGCCCGTGCGCACGGCGAACAGAATTCCGAAGAGCTGGGCGACAGCCTTCGCAGCCTTCAGAAACAGATGGAAGCAATGCGGCACCAGCTGGAAGCTCTGCAGAAGCAGCTGGAAGCGAAGAATGACGAGAAGAAATAGCGATTTCTTCAAGGCTGGGATTCAACTGAGGCTCGACCATTCATTGGTCGAGCCTTTTTTGCTGTTGCGAGGAATAGATTTGCCGCACCGCCCCACTTTCTCTCCCGCGATTCTCCGTAAGGCCAGTGGCAGAGCGACTTGGCCACGTGAATCGCCTTCAACTCACACTCTTATGGCCGCCGCGTCGACGCGGAATCTGGGTCGTCTGGGGCAACTTTTCATCTTGGGGAGACTCCGCGGTCTCCGTTGGCGCTGAGTGTTATGTCGATGACGCTGGAGTCTTTCAGATTGGCAGCCGATACGGATTGTACCGGTTTCGCGGTTGTACAGCACAAAACCGCGAGATGAGGCCGTTTGCGGATCGGGTTCGGTACAGGGGACACTCCGCTATGCGGCAGCGGGAGGTGGACAGGAAGCAATGTCAGGACGGAACGCCATTCCGACAGAGCGGAAATCTCGGCAAAGCAGAGGCAGAGCCTGGGCCGCGCTGTTCAGTTTGAACTCGCTCGTCCGGCTTGGGCTGTCATTCTCCGCGATTTGGTTCATTCTCAATTTTTCGGTCCATGCTGCAGACGGATGGAAGTCCGCCGCACCGGAGTCGCTGCGGCCGATTCCGGCGGACTCGAATTCGGCAGGCAGTCAGAAACGAAGTGGCAGCTGGCGACCATCGGGAAACGCGGAGCGACCAGGGGGCAACCGCATGACTCCGTTCTCCGCACGGCGAGCATCGCGCGACGCCGTGTCGCCATCTGCGGAAACTCTGCCTTTGGTCGGTTCCCGACCGAATCGACCGCTCATTCGGACGGGGTATGCCGCAAGGCAGCCGCCGCGCGCAATTGATCTCACCCAGCCGCCGCCGACCGATGAATCTGTGACGTCGCGGAATGATTTGGCCGAGTCGGAGTCACTGCCGCCAGTGTTCTCGGAGGAGGCCGCGGCGGATGCCGCGGAACAGCAGGTGCCCTCCGTACCACAGTCCGATGATCCGTTCTCTCAACGGGCAGAGGGTCAGCCCATGCTGCGGGGTTTACTCGCGGCAGATGAAGATGGCGTCGTCAATATTCCGTTTCGCGATTCCGATACGATTGTAAGTCGCCGCGATCTGGAACTGCGGATGAACAACGGCCTGATCACGCTGATCGCGAATCAGGCCAGCCTGAGCGACATTCTGGCGATTCTGGCGCAAGACCACGGCTTGAATATCGTGTCGTCCGACACCATCGCTGCGAAGGTCACAGTGACGCTGAGAGATGTGCCGCTGGCCGATGCACTGAATGCCATCCTGTCGATTCAGGGCCTGTCATGGAGCCGCCGCAACAATATCATTTCCGTGACGCGGATCTCCCTGGATGAAGCCGGCGGTGCGATCGTGCAGGGACGAGTCATCCGAGTCTATCCGCTGAGCTATGTCACCGGCGCTGCGATCGAAACGGTGATCACCGAGCTGCTTTCTCCCGTGGGGCAGGTGAAGTCGTTGCAGTCGGAATCCTCAGATTCACGCAAGTCGGCAGACCAGCTGATCGTGGAAGATCTGCCGGAATACCTGGACCGCATTGATTCCTGCATCCGCCAGCTCGACCGTCCGCCGCGTCAGGTGCTGATCGAAGCTCAAATCCTCGAAGTTGAGTTGTCTGCTGATAACCGGCACGGCGTGAATCTGGAGGCTCTCTCCGATATCGCCGGAACGAAAGTCTCATTCAATTCTGCTGGCTTTGCGAAAAGTTCCAGCAGTCCGGCAATGCTGTTCGGAATTGACAGCTCCGAAGTGGACAGTCTGCTGGATGCGCTGAAGAACACCGTTGATGCCCGAACCCTGGCATCGCCGCATGTGCTGGTGACGCATGGTCAGGAAGCCAAAATTCAGATCGGTGGCAAAATCGGGTATCGCCAGAGCACAACGACCGAGACCAGCACGATTCAGGGCGTTGAGTTTCTGGACGTTGGTGTTGTCCTGACGGTTACTCCATACATTGGAGAAAACGGACAGATCCTGCTGAAAGTGAATCCTGAAGTCTCGGACGGTGCCATCAGTCTGGAAACCGAGCTGCCGGACAAACAAGTCACGACAGTCAACTCCACTGTGTTACTGAATGACGGACAGGGAATGGTCATTGGCGGGCTGATTCGAGAAGACGACGACGACCGGAGAATTAAGTCGCCTATCCTGGGTGAGATCTGGATGCTGGGAAAACTGTTTCAAAACGTTCGGCAAAAGCGGAGCCGATCCGAAGTCATTGTGGTTCTGATTCCGCGGATCGTGGACTGCCCGTGTCCGATCGACCCAGAGCAGGAAATCCAGTTGCAGCGGACAGAATCACCACTCTATCATGGTGCCCTGGTCCGCGAATACCGACCGTGGGAAGCGGAACTTCCGGAGGTGTTGTATCGCCCCGGGCAGACGCGAAAGTACTTCGAAGAATTCCGCCGGACGGAAGGCGCGCGGCTCACGTCCGAAGCTCCTCGTTCGGGCGACTTTTATCTGAATCAGCCCTCTCCGGCAGTCCCGGTCACGTTTGAAGCGGTCCCGATTCAAACGGACAGCGGTGCTCCGCAATTACACGATCGCGATGGTTCGATTCCGTCTTCGCCTCCGGCACATGCAAAACGCGTTGTTCCCGCGTCATCAGTTCAGCCGGCGTTCCCGAGGTCGCCGCAGCGTGAGGCAGCGGGCAACAATCGGCAGAACCTGCCGGATCGGGAAAATCAGACTTTCCACAAGTCGCGGCACAAGTCAGAATCAAACATGCCCGTGAAACCGGAAATGGCACAGCGGACTACTGCAACAACAGGAAGTGCGATCAAAGGTCTTCCCCGGTCATCAGTCAAATCACAGCGTTCGTCATCCCCGCACGGCTCATCTCACTCGCAGCCGTCGGGGCGCTGACCAACAATTGCCCGCTCAGTGCCCGTCGGCATGAGCGATCAGCACCTGACTTCCACGGACAGTGAGTCCGTACCTTTTCTGATATGTTCTGAAAGGCTTGTGTCCTTCGAGTGCCCTCATGCCAAACGACCTGCCTCTGCCTGATCACCTGCGTAGTCTGATTGAAAAACGTACCGGAAAAGATCGCCGGAAGAAAAACGATGGCCGCCCGGCGGACAATGAAGACGACCATGCCGTTGCGAATCGTCAGCCGCGAGACCGCCGTCAGAAGAAGAATTTCCGGGACCTGTTGAATGTCGACGATGATGAATGACCGTCGGTTGAACAAGTGACTATGACCGACGGCACTGTCGAGGACTCCCCTGTTCCGCAGGAGACAGTGGCGTCACGCGTTGCCGCCTGGACCGGCCTCCGAAGAGTACTCGGACTGGTCGCTGCCAGCGCCTGCGTGGCTTTGGCGGCCCTGGGCCTGTTTCTGCCGCTGCTTCCTTCAACGCCGTTCATACTTCTTGCCAGTTACCTGCTCTTACGCTGTTCGAGGAGTTTTCACCAGCGACTCCGGCGATCACGATTGTTTGGCCGACTGCTGGCCGACTGGGAGGAGCACCGTGGCATTCGACTCCAAGACAAAGTCCGTGCAATTGCTGCGATTCTGATCTGTTCAGCCGGCTCTGTTTTCTTCGGAGGCCTCTCCCGTCCGCTGACCGTTGCCGTTGTGATCCTCGTCGCGATTGGGCTCGTTGTGATTGTCCGGCTGCCACTGATCATCGACAAGGACGAGTGCGACGCATCAGCCGGCCCGCGATAGCTCCCGGTTTCCTGTGATTTCCAAAAGGATCCGACCCTGGGCTGTGTCGGAACACTTCGATCATGCTCCAATTCCGGGAGGGCGTGGCTCCTGCCGAGCCGGTTCTCTTCGTGCCGCGTAAATTCATCGGCTCCGTCCCGGCGCGCCGGGATCGCGGTCCCGTGTTTGAACCGAGCACGTCGAGGGGCTGCTGATCGACATCACGAAATCCACGGCTCGCGCTGGCTAGCTGCGCCGTAGTGATTAGAATCGCAACGAAGAATTCGGGAACGTGATGCCCGCGGATGCGACTCAGTCGGAACAGGACATGACTCTCACGACCCATAAACGGTTTCGGATGCAGGTGGAGTTGCGGAATACGTACCTCCAACCGCCGCAACTGCCCCCCGGATACCAGTGGCTGCCGTGGAGATCGCTGCTGCTGGAACGGCACGCTCAGGTCAAATGGCAGTCGTTCCGTGATGACCTCGACGGCAAAGTCTTTTCGTGTCTGGGTGAGGCACCAGGCTGCCTGGCTCTGATGCGGGAGATTGTCTCGCAAACTGAGTTCTGTCCGGCTTCGACCTGGATGGTTGTGTATCAACCTGAACCGGACTGGCCGGCAAACGACTGCGGCACGATCCAGGGGCTGACTCGCAGCGGTGGCATTGGTGCGATTCAGAACGTCGGCGTGTCGCCCGAGCACCGCGGTCAGGGACTTGGCAGGGCACTGATGGTTCAGGCTCTGCGCGGCTTCATGCAGTGCGGAATGGGCTGCGCGGTGCTGGAGGTGACGGCCGACAACATCGCGGCAGTGAAGTTGTATCGCTCGATGGGATTCAGCGTCATCGAGGTTCTGTACCGCGACGGCGAGACCGGTGCCACGATTCCTGAAGAGGAAGTCGGTTCGATGATCACTCGCTGGCCGAGAAATCTCAGCCGCCGCTGAGATCATAGTGTCGAGCGCGGCGAGAACTTACCGACCGGCCGCGACAAGCGTGGTCGTCTGCTTCTTCAGGAAACGGCAAAAGAAAAAGATCACCGCGGAAATGACCAGAGCCGTCACCCAGCGCCAGTCGAAGAATAGCCGCTGCTCGATGATTGAGTCAGCGAGCAAGTCTTCCGTGGCAGGAATCGCAATGACGACAAACAGAGTCGTGTACTCGCGGCGAACCATCGATCGCCAGGAAAACGGCAGGCTCGAAGTTTTCCATTCCGTCAGTCGCGGGATGAACGCCGGAGTCGATGCGGCCCATTCTTCAAAACTTCGACCGAACTGAGCCCGCAGGAAAGATTCTTCAACGAGCATGATCCGTTCGTAGTACAGTGCGAACACGCACGACACGATTGCGACAAACATGACATCCCGGAAAAACATCGCGATCCCGAGCACGATCAGGTAGTTTCCCAGATACAACGGATGACGCACGACAGAATAAATGCCGGTGGTGTTCAAGGTCTCTGCAACCTGCGAAAATGTATTCCTCCCGGACGTTCCGGCCGGTACATGGGCCGCTGTTTTCAGCCGAACTGCCAGCCCAAGGAAACAGACTCCGAGGCAGACGAGTTGCCACAATTCCGTTCTTTCGTGGCTACCCTGAATGTACGTCGCGGACATCATTCGGAACAGAAACGCCGGCACGATCAGCAGCGGAAGAAAGCCGCGGTAGCGGAACAGCCAGGTTCCCGAGGACACCATTTCACGCTGCAATGACATTCCGAATCCTGGGGAAAAAGCACCACTTGAGCCCGGCTCCGGCGGATTCCGCGCGTTGCATGTCAGACAGACACACTTCTGCCATAGCCGATGGTGCGAGGTTGTATGGCTGTTCTGACTTTGTTGTCAAGGTGATTCCGATGATGACGGCTGCGCGCGACACGTCAGGAAAACTCATAGCGTCACATGTGGCAGTCGATCAGCAGAATGGGATCGTGCGCAACGACAGGGAGGTCACATGCGCTGCTTTGAGGGTCAGAGTCGTGACGGGTTTCCCGTCGGCAAACTATGCACTGTACGATGGCGCGGGTTCGCGCTGTTGTGTCTGCTGTGTTCCGGCTGCGCAGGTGTGAACTACTGCGACGGACGACCTCGCGTCGCCGGCGACCTGCAGTCACGCGTGCAGCAGAGTGTTGGGCCTGCCAAGTGCGACGACGATTCCATGGTGCCTCCTGATGTCCTGCTGGAGGACGGAGTCACGGCCGACGAAGCCGTGGCCATGGCACTCTGGAACAACTCCGACTTTCATGCCACTCTCGCCCGCATCGGCATGGCCCGCGGCGATCTGATTCAGTCGGGAATGCTCACGAATCCACAGTTCTTCATCCTGCTGCCAGGCAGCACAAGGCAGCTGGAATACGCGCTGTTCATGCCGGTCGAATCATTGGTCCTGCGGAAGCACCGGGTGGCCATTGCGGAACGAGATTATTGCCGCATCGCCGACGAACTGGTGCAGAACGGACTCAATCTGGTCCGTGACGTTCGGCTGGCTCATGCGGATCTGGTGCTGGCTCAGAGGCGAGTCCAGCTGGCCGGGCAGGCCGTTGCACTTCGGACACGGATCGCGGAGCTTACGGGCAAACGTCTGCAGGCCGGAGAAATCAGCGAACTGGAAGCGACCACCGCGCGCATCGATGAGCTGAGAACACGAGCCAGCGCCGCCGGTCTCCCTCAGCAGGTCAGCGTGGCCGAAGCCCGGCTGAAGAATCTGATGGGGATTGCCGTGCTGAACACATCCATCGCCGCGGTAGAAGGATTGCCTGCGCTGAATCGGCAGATTGACACTGAGCAGCTTGTCGCCGAGGCCATGCAGTCTCGTCCGGATCTGAAGGCCGCGAGGATGGCATTTGCTGCGGAACAGGAACGGGCGACGGTGTCCCGCTGGCGCTGGCTGCGTTTCGATATGGTTGCCGACGGCAATCATGGCGGTGCGGGTGCCAGCAACGCAGGACCCGGTTTTCGCTTCGATGTTCCGCTTTTCGATCGCAATGAAGGCGGCAACGTGCGAGCCGACTGGTCTGTGTACCAGGCCAGTCAAACTTATTACGCTCTGCGTGACCGAGTCATCATGGAAGTTCGTGTCGCCGCTGCACAGGCACAACAGGCAGACCAGAATCTCACGATCCTCCGAACTGATGTGATGTCATCTCTTCAGGACGCAGCAGCCCTCGCAGAGAAGGCCTATACGGACGGCGGAGCGGACTTTTTTCTGGTGCTGCAGACAAGCAGTCAGCTGCTGGAGACTCAGACAAGTGAACTGCAGCTGGCGAACGATCTTCAGCGCGCTCATGCCGAACTGGAGCGCAGTGTCGGAAGGCGGTTGTTTGATGATGATCAGACTGCGGAAGTACCGAAAGCATCAGCGGTTGAGTCAGAAGTGCGCGACGATTCGATGGACGCTGAAGGCACGAAGTGATGACTCGGCATCGTGACCGGCGTTTGCGTTCACTGACGGAATGACACACACTCTGTCCCGGTGTGCCATACGCGTCCAACCAGCGTTCATCAGTGGTTTGAAACCGCTGATCAACGCTGATTCACGCTAATAAATCGCAGCCGTAAACACACCTCTTGTTGATGTCGCCACTCATGCCATCCAATCTGAATCGAACTGACATCCGTCCGTTGCGGGCAAACGATTGTGTCCAAGCCGGGTCAGATCCGTCGCTGCGGTCCCGAGTGAGTGGGTGTCACATGCCTCGCAGCGGTCGTTGGACTCCGCTGCTCCCGGTTGCGTTGCAGCTGGCCGTGATCGCAATGACTGCGGGGTGTGGTCAGCCCGACAAGCCAGCAACCGGAAAGTCGGAACCGCCGGCCAAGGTGGTGAAGGCGCCTTCGGAAACAGAACTTTCGGTGCTGCATCTGACTGAGAAAGCGGTCGAGCGTCTGGGGATCACTCTGGCTCCCGTCACCTTACAATCCATGCCGCGGCATCGCAGACTGGGCGGTGAGATTTTGATTCCGCCGGGAAACACGGTGATCGTATCGGCACCGCTCGCGGGCACCCTGACGGCACCTGAAGGAAAACCGATTCCGCTGCCGGGAGCACATGTGACGGCGGGTGATCCGATCCTGACATTCATTCCGTTACTGTCCCCGGAGCGAGCCGTTCCCACACCGGCTGAACGAATTCAGATGGCGAATGCCCGTGCGACTCTCGCGACGTCGCAGATCGCCGCCGATGGCGATGTGCAGCGAGGTACCGCCGAAACGGAAGCCGCGCAGATCGCAGTGGATCGAGCCGATCAACTGCTGCGCGATCGGGCCGGCAGCGCACGGCTGCTTGATGAAGCCAGGGCGCAGCTGCAGGTCGCTCAGAAGACTCTCGACGCCTCACGGGAACGAAAGAAGATGCTGGATCAGCTGACACTTGAAACAGAATCCGGAAAGGTCTCACCAATGCCAATCACCGCGCCAGGCTCCGGAATCCTGCAGGCGCTGAATGTCGCGCGAGGCCAGACAGTGGCCACAGGGCAAGCTTTGTTCACAATTGCCGATATGAATACACTGTGGATTCGCGTTCCGGTGTATGTCGGACAGCTCAGTGATTTTGACTTGACTGCCGACGTACAGGCGGGGGCTCTGTCAGGACGTGACACGGGTGCAACGCGCACAGCCAAACCGGTCGCTGCTCCGCCTTCTGCCAGCGCTCTCGCGTCTTCGGTGGATCTGTATTACAAGCTCGATAACGCAGACGGTGCGCTGCGCCCCGGCGAGCGGCTGGGCGTTTCGATGCCGATGAAGGACAACGAAGAATCGCTCACCATTCCGAATGGAGCGGTGCTGCATGACATCTACGGCGGCACATGGGTCTACGTTCCGGGCGACGACAATTCCTACCGCCGCGAGCGGATTATTGTCAGGTATCTCACTGAGGATACCGCAGTGCTCAGTGCCGGACCTGCCGTCGGCACGAAAGTGGTGGTCGGCGGGTCCGCGGAGTTATTCGGGACTGAATTCGGGCCGGGGAAATAGCTGGATTTGCCTTTGCGTTCGTTTAACGCCCAGCCAAAGGCGCCGGCAATGCGTTGTGCATGATCGGAGATGAGGCGGTGCCTTCGGCTGGGCGTTGAACGAGTTTCGGTCAGACGGCCCCTGCATTTTCTACATCCAGAACCTGCTCCACACTATGATTTGGCTCATCTCTGCTGCACTCCGGTTTCGACTGCTCGTCATGGCGCTTGCGGTCGTACTGATCGTCGTCGGCGTGAGGTCAGCCGACCAGGTTCCGCTGGATGTCTTTCCGGAGTTTGCTCCGCCGCTGGTCGAGATCCAGACCGAAGCACCCGGATTGTCGACGGAGGAAGTTGAAAGTCTGGTGAGCGTTCCGATTGAGAATTCGCTGACTGGGATTCCGTACGTCAGGACAGTTCGGTCAAAATCGGTGCTTGGCCTGTCCTCGATACGGCTGATCTTTGAACACGGGACGGATCTGCTGGTGGCTCGCCAGCTGGTTCAGGAACGCCTCACCTTGTCGTCTGCACGGCTGCCGCAGGTCGTAAAGCCGCCCGTCATTCTGCCGCCGCTTTCGTCACTCAGCCGCGCCATGAAGATCGGCATGACGTCGCCGACCATGTCGCAGATGGAAATGACGGTGCTCGCCAAGTGGACCATTCGACCGCGTCTGATGTCGATCGAAGGGGTCGCCAACGTGGCGATCTGGGGTGAGAAAGACCGGCAATTCCAGGTCCTCGTTGATCCTGATCGGTTACTGGCACACAGCGTGACTCTGGACATGATCACGCAGGCCGTCCGTACGTCAGCCGTTGTCGGGTCCGGCGGATTCATCGACACACCCAATCAGCGTCTGGCAATCCGGCATGTGTCTCCTTTATACGGGCCACAGGATTTGGAACAGGTTGTTGTTGCCTTCAATGCGGGATCGCCCCTGCTGCTTGGTGACGTCGCCGACGTGATCGTGAGTTACCCGCCTCCGATCGGCGATGCCATCATCAACGACGTGCCTGGACTGATGCTGATCGTCGAGAAGCAGCCATGGGCGAATACCCTGGATGTAACTCGCGAAGTCGAATCGGCGATGAAGGATATCCAGCCGGGTCTGGGTGATATTCAGGTCGACACGACAATCTTTCGCCCGGCGACCTTCATCGAACGATCGCTGCACAACCTGACAGAATCACTGATCATCGGCTGTGTCCTTGTCGTTGTCGTGCTGGTGTTGTTCCTGTTCGACTGGCGCGCCGCACTGATCAGCGCGACGGCGATTCCGTTGTCGCTGCTGGCATCGGTGCTGGTGCTGTCTTACCGCGGCGGAACAATCAACACGATGGTTCTGGCCGGATTGGTGATTGCTCTGGGTGAAGTCGTCGACGATGCCATCATCGACGTGGAGAACATCATCCGGCGGCTGCGGCTGAATCAACTGCTCGCGGCACCGAAGTCCGCGTACCAGGTTGTCCTGCAGGCGTCGCTGGAAGTCCGCAGCGCCGTCGTTTACGCGAGTCTGATCGTGGTGCTGGCATTTCTACCGGTGTTCTTCCTGGAAGGACTGGCCGGATCATTCTTTCGTCCTCTGGCTGCGTCCTATGTTCTGGCAATCCTGGTGTCGCTGATTGTCGCGCTGACGGTCACGCCCGCTCTGTCGCTGATGCTGCTTCCCGGCGCGATCGGTCGACGTCTGGACGCGCCGCTCGTGAGGCTGTTGAAGCGCCTTTACGCACCCATCCTCCGTCCGCTAATCGCCGCTCCGATTCTGAGCCTGCTGTTCGTACTGATGACTTACGGCGTCGGAGCGTGGGCGCTTCCGCAGCTGGGCGAAGAATTGCTGCCGAAGTTCAAAGAGACCGACTTCCTGATGCACTGGGTCGAGAAACCGGGCATCGGCATCGACGCCATGAACCGCATTACGATTCGCGCGAGCAAGGAACTGCGGGCGATTCCCGGTGTCCGCAACTTCGGTTCGCACATCGGTCGTGCGGAAGTGGCTGACGAGGTCGTCGGGCCGAACTTTACGGAGCTCTGGATCAGCGTCGACGAGTCCGCAGACTACGACAAGACCGTCGCCACGATCCAGGAAGTCGTGGACGGTTACCCCGGACTCTATCGCGACCTGCTGACCTATCTGACGGAACGCATCAAAGAAGTGCTGACAGGAACCAGCGCCACAATCGTCGTACGAATCTACGGCCCGAACCTGGAAGTACTGCGTGCCACAGCCCAGCGCGTTGCCGGGGAAATCAAACCGGTCGAAGGCGTCACAACGCTGAAGGTTGAACCGCAGGTCCTCGTGCCGCAGATTGTGGTGCGACTGAAGCCCGAAGCAGCGGCAAGATTCGGGCTGACTGCCGGACGAGTGCTGACTGCGGCATCCACTTTGGTCAGCGGCCTGCGAGTGGGTGAAATCTACGACGATCAAAAGATCTTCAGCATTGTCGTTTGGGGACAACCGCAGATCCGTCGCGATGTCGCTGCCCTGCAGCGGCTGATGATTGATATTCCCGGCGGCGGACAGGTTCCGCTGGGAGACATCGCGGACATTTCGATCGAGCCCAGTGCGAATGTGATCCAGCGGGAAGGAGCCTCCCGGCGAATCGACGTGTCGTGCAACGTTGACGGGCGTGATCTCGGCAGCGTCGCCCGCGAGATCGAAGACCGGATTCGGAAAAACGTGTCATTCGGCGCCGGCTATCATCCGGAGTTTCTCGGCGAGTATGCAGAGTCTCAGGCGTCGCGACAAAGGATGTTTGGACTCTCGGCTCTGGTTCTGGTTGGCATCCTTGTGCTGCTCCACGTCGACTTTGGATCCGTGCGCATCGTGCTGCTGGTGTTTCTGACTCTGCCGTTCGCGTTGCTGGGTGGAGTCGCCGGTGCGTTTCTCAGTGGCGGTGTGATCTCACTGGGATCGCTGGTTGGGTTTGTCACGGTCCTTGGGATCGCCACTCGCAACGCCATCATGCTTCTGGACCATTACCGTCACCTGCGACGTGAAGAAGGGATGGCATTCGGCACCGAACTGATCATCCGCGGAGCGGAGGAACGACTGGCTCCGATTCTGATGACGGCATTGACGACGGGCCTGGCACTGTTGCCGCTGCTGTACGCCGGAAGTCGTCCTGGCAACGAAATTGAGTACCCGATGGCGTTTGTAATTTTCGGCGGCCTGATTGCTGCGACCTCGCTGAATCTGTTTCTGATGCCCGCCTTGTTCCGGCTGGTCGGGAACATTGAATGGAAGAAAAACGAGGAGTAGCGAGTGCGACCTGCTGCTGCCCCGCCGCTCAACGCCTTGAAGGATTTATCGCAGCGTATTTCATGGCGTTCGTGGAGTCCTGCTCCCCTTGGGAGGGGGAGAAGGTGGCCGATAGGCCGGATGAG
>Ga0163144_10016433_pt1 | contig 15162 bp, 13 predicted proteins | sample OliLak19BULKMAT1_FD_123175 | JGI IMG/M metagenome (GOLD analysis project Ga0163144, IMG submission 123175) | Freshwater microbial mat bacterial communities from Lake Vanda, McMurdo Dry Valleys, Antarctica - Oligotrophic Lake LV.19.BULKMAT1 | ecosystem: Environmental > Aquatic > Freshwater >... | reverse complement strand
GTATCGGGTATCCGTGGTGAAGCTTTCCAGTCCGCGTACGTTGCCGCCAAGGGCGGCGTTATTGCCCTGAGCAAAACCGTGGCGGTGGAATACGCCAAGCGTGGGATTCGAGTAAACACCGTGTGCCCCGGCGGCATCAACTCCGGTGGCATGGCATTCTACCTGAAAAAAATGCCGCAGTTGCGGGAGAGGGCGCTCAATGCCCATGCCATGGGGCGTTTGGCAGAGCCGGAAGAAATCGCGGATGCCGTGGTCTACCTGTGCTCAGCGCGCGCTTCCTTTATCACCGGGCACGATCTGGTGGTGGATGGCGGGGTGATGGTCCGGTCCAACGTCATTGACCTGTAGGCGCGGCCAACTAAAGCCGGATTATAGTTATACAAATAGAAAGCCATAACGCGCTCACTTCCACGTTGTACGTCTGCTCTATGGTCACGGGTGGTGGGTCGTGCAGTGAGAGCATGAACTTCTCTAATCGCCTGCGAGGTGAATTTAGAGATGTGATATTGTTAAGGGCAAATTGAAACTCCGAACAGACCTTGTGTGTCAACTATCGTTAGCGTAGGTAATAGAGTTATGGTTGTTAGTAAATGAAATCATCTTCGGGCCAATACTATTTGGGGCTTGATCATGTGCGTGCGCTCGCAGCTTTCATGGTATTTTCTTGGCATTTTATTGATATACAGCAGGGGCAAAACGCGCCGCCTCCCATATTCCCCCTGACGTTTTTGACCGAAGGACATACCGGTGTAGCCCTTTTCATGACGCTCAGTGGCTACCTGTTCGCCAAATTGCTCGATGGGAAAGATATCAATTATTTTTCCTTTATCTGGAACAGGACACTACGTCTTTTACCACTTTTGTTTGTCGTCATATTGATTGTTGGCGTTCGGGATTATTTCGATAAAGGTTTAAATATCGTCGACTATCTGCAAAGGATAGCGAAAGGACTAATTTTTCCAACTCTTCCAAATGGAGGCTGGTCGATTACTGTAGAGTTCCACTTTTATCTTCTCCTTCCTTTCCTGCTTTTTTGTTCAAATCGATCCAAGTACTCATTTATTTTGTTTCTCGGGGCTGCTATCGCCGTACGTTATTTTTTGTTTGTGTTTTCGGAACAACCGGTAGGGTTTACTTTCTTGTCTTACGGCACGATAGTTGGCCGTGTAGACCAATTTATTCTCGGGATAGCCGCATTTCAGCATAGGGAGCTATTCAAAAATAGGCACTTGCTTGCTGCAGGCATATTTTTCGGTTTTTACAGTTTTTTCTTGTATTTCGATTCACTGGGCGGATTGTATAAGAACTCATCGGCGCCCTCCATATGGATATACCTGACCACGGTAGAGGGGGCATGTTATGCGGCACTGATTGCATGGTATGACACTTCCTTTCGGCACGCGCCAAGTAGAGTGTCCAACTTTATTGCGTTAATCGGAACATATTCATACTCAATATATCTTCTCCACTTTTTCTTTTTTCATTTTCTGGCTGTCACTATCGAACGTTATGTAATGGACTTATCAAATATCTACGTTGCTCTTATTTTTTCACCTGTAGCCTTTTTAGTAATGATTCCGCTAGGGTATCTGAGTTATCGTTTCATTGAATCGCCGTTTCTCAAATTCCGAACCTCTTATATTCGTCGGAAGCCCTCAGAGAAATTGGCTGATTAGCGCAAGTGGACCCTGGGGCGGCTCTGGCATTTTCGTTCTTCTGACTAGCTGAAATTGATGATATTGTTACGTCCTCTAAGAGGTCAGACTAATGGGATGGTTAGTGTTGAAAAACAACCTTCAAAAATCTGTTAATGGACGACTGCTTTTCCCATAGGAGGACGTTTAAATTTGTTGCTTGCCACGGTCAGGTCGGTTTGCTTGATGCGGCCAGTTCGGCAATGCCTCCCACAGCTCAGACGGCTAAGATATTCGCCGTGGGAGGCAGGTACGATTGGTGTAGGCCTCTCGGCGAATATCTTAGCCTTCTGAGCAAGAGAGGCCTACACCAATCGTACCTGCCGAATGAGAGTTAAATAAATCTGTCCCCATTAGCAGGGGTTTGCGCCGCGCGCAGGCCACTACATGAGCGCCCTCTGCGGCCAGTTGCAGCGCCCGATACCCATACTGCCGCCGGTGACGATGGCAACCCTGCCATGAAATCGCTTGGATTGCATGGTGCTGTCCTCTGTCAACGTTGCCCGACGCTGCAGCGTGCGGTTCTAGCAGGCAAGTGCCAGCGTGGCTGCGCCGGAGACATGCACGCCACGGCTGTTGCGGCCGGCGAATTCCACCGTGACTCGCGGCTCGTTGTCGCCTTGCTCCAGTTTGACCACCTGGCCCTGCATGACCATGGTGTCGCCGGGTACGTTGGGCGCCTGCAGTTTGAATCTTAAGTGCCGCAAGCGACTCCCTGGTCCCGCCCAGTCGCTCAGGTAGCGTGCGCACAGGCCACTGCTGGTGAGAATATTCATAAAGATATCGGGCATCGCGGCGGTTTTGGCCGCGGGCAGGCTGTGATGTACGTCGGTAAAATCCTGTGTCGCGAGCGCCCCGCTGACAATGAGCTTGTGGGTGATAGGAATAACCAGTTCCGGCAGCGCCTGGCCTTCGCGTAGGGAAGTGTAGCTGATGTCGGTGAAACCAGTGTGCCACAGCGGGTCGCTTGCCACAGGAGTGGGTGGGGCAGGCGTCTGTTGTCCAGCGTGCGTGGCTGTGCCAGCCACTGCCTTGGGCTGATACACGAAATACGTGATCAGGGCTTCTGCAAATAGAGCGTCATCCTGGTCCAGGAATTCTACTCGATCGGTGACAAAGTGACCGTGCCCCAGCGTGGTGCGCTTGAGCGGGCTGATTGTTGCAATCGTGGAAAAGTGGTGGGCGCGGTCGCCTTCCAGTAACAGGCGATGAAAGCGGATGTCATAGCTCACGGCGACGATACCCCCGAAGCCGTACTCCGCGAGCGTATCGAAAACCCGGGGACCCGCGTTGTCGGCGGTGCCCGGTGCGTATGCGGAGTTGACGTCACGCATGGTCCACATCTGCATCATGGCCGGCGGCGCGACGACCCGATCAAAACCCGCACGGCTGCGATAGTCTTCATCCAGATACAGCGGGTTGCGGTCGCCCATGGCCGAGCACCACTGCCAGACCTGTACCCGGCTCACCGCATTGAAACTGCAGTAGGGCCCGGTACGGTGGCCAGTCAATGCCGATAATTCCAGTGCCTGGTCTGTTCCCTTCGTGGCGGGCATACAGGTAGCCGATGGCCTAACCGGGCGGCACAGAATAGCCGCCCCACACCGGGACGTAGTTTTTGTCGTAGTGCGCGGCGAGCGCTGTGTGCAGGTCCTGCACCTCCCACTTTTTCGCACCCTGCGGATTTACGAAGGCACTGGTCAGGGTGGGGCGCTGCAGGATTTGCACCTCGTTACCCCACACCACCAGCACCTCGCCGGAGATTTGCGCCGCCTCGGGTGAGCACAAATAGCCCACCAGGGGCGCGACATTGGCCGGGGCGAACATGTGGAAGCTGCCATCCGCCGGTGCCTGGAACATCTCGGCAGTCTGGCCACTGGCGGTCATATCCGTCAGGGCCCGGGGCATGATCACATTGCAGGTGATGCCGTACTTGGTCAGCAACTGGGCCGCACCCATACTCATGGCGATAATGCCCGACTTGGCGGAGGCGTAGTTGGGTTGCCCGGCGGAGCCGTAGATGGCGGCCTCCGAGGACGTGCTGACGAGGCGACCGTAAACGGCGTCTCCCCCTTTGGCCTTGTCGCGCCAGTAGGCGGTAGCGTTGCGCATATTGACGAAGTGGCCGCGCAGGTGCACGCGCACCACGGAGTCAAACTCATCATCACTCATGCCGAAGATGGTCTTGTCGCGGCAGAAGCCCGCGTTGTTGACCATGATATTGAGGTCGCCGTAGGCTTTTAAAGTTGCTTGCAACAGATTTTGTGCATCGCTGCTGTCGGCGCAATCGCCCAGTACCGCCATCGCCTCGCCACCAAAGCGCCTGATGTCCTCGACTGTGGCGTGCGCTGCAGCTGCCGCGTCGGGCCGGTTGATGTCATTGATGACCACCCGTGCACCCTGGCGTGCAAGTTGCAGCGCTTCCTCGCGCCCGAGGCCGCGGCCCGCGCCGGTGATGATGGCGACTTTGCCGGTCAGGTCTCCCATGAAAATTCTCCTTGCTTAGAGTCGTTCGATGATGGTCCCGGTACCGATCGATGAGCCGCAGCACATGGTGATGAGCGCGGTGGTTTTGTCGGAGCGTTCCAGTTCATGCAGCGCCGTGGTGATCAGGCGTGCGCCGGTGGAGCCCACGGGATGGCCCAGGGCGATCGCGCCGCCGTTCACGTTGATTTTGTCCATGTCCGCCTTGTAGACCTGCGCCCAGGACAGCACGACCGCTGCGAAGGCCTCGTTGATTTCTACCAGGTCGATATCCTGCATGGTCATCCCGGTTTTCTTGAACAGTGCGGCGGTGGCGTCCACCGGGCCGTCCAGCAGGAAGTAGGGATCGGTTCCCACCACGCAATCCGCCAGTATGCGGGCGCGCGGCTTGAGACCGCGGGCCCTGGCCTCATCGGCGGTCATCCACAGCACTGCGGCGGAGCCGTCGGAAATCTGCGACGAATTGCCTGCGGTGTGAATCGTATCTTCGATCACGGGTTTGAGCTGGGCCAACGCCTCGAATGTGGTCTCGCGCAGTCCCTGGTCGCGGTTGACGGTACGGGTTTTACCGGAGGGCTTGCCGTCTGCACCCATGATCGGTGCTTCTACGCTGAATACTTCGCGGTCGAAGCGCCCTTCCGCCCACGCTTGCTTGGCGCGCAATTGCGAGTTGTAGGCCAACTGGTCGGCCATTTCGCGGGTGATGCCGCGCTTGTTGGCGATACGCTGGGCGCTGGAGAACTGATCGGGGCTGGAATCCCAGGGCCAGTCGGTGGGGATGAAGTAGCCGGGGCCGTTATACACGTTGGCGCCGAGGCCAACACGGCTCATGGCTTCCACGCCACAGGCGATGCCAATATTGACGGAACCGGTGGTGACCATGGACGAGATCATATGATTGGCGGTCTGGGCCGAGCCGCACTGGTTGTCCAGCGTGGTGCCGCCGGTGGTCCAGTCCTTGCCCAGGGTCAGCCAGGCGTTGCGGGCGATATTCCCGGCCTGCTCTCCGGCCTGGGTGACGCAGCCGGCGGCAAGATAGTCGATGTCGGACATTTCCAGGCCGGTGCGGCGCAGGATTTCGCGGTAGGACAGGGCCAGTAGTTGCGTGGCATGAAAGTCGCACAAATCCCCGACGCCGGGCTTGCCGCGGGCGATGGGAGTCCTGACTGCTTCTACGATAACGGCTTCACGCATGGTTGATCCTCGAGTTGTGAGAGGCCGCATTTTGCCGCTTTTGCGTGCCAACAGACAGCATTGCCAGGTCGAGAATAAGCTCATGGTATAGCTGATTAGGCCGTACTGTGATTGCTCGCGTTGCCATCGCGCAGGTGGTGAGGCACCTAATTTGTTGGATTTGGCAAGCACTATTGCTACAGTGAGCGTTCTTAAGTCACATGCCTCAAACCTAAACAATAAATATCGAGCATAATAATCATGCGTATGACCACCTTCAGCTCCACCGGATTTCTATCTATCCCCCGCGGGATTATCAGCGTCGCCCTCGCGCTACTGCTGGGGGCCTGCTCCGATGGCAATGACAATCCACAGGCGTCCCCTCCATTTCAAGAACTGGTTGACCAGGGCGTGACACGCTATCTGGGGGTGTACTCACCGAGCAGTACCACCGAGCAAGGGGATATTATCAATCATCAATTTGGCGAGGGTGATGGACCGTTGTGCCTGACGGGCAAGCCCTACACCATGGCGACGCGGGATGAGGGTACTGAGGATCTGATGATTTTCCTGCAGGGGGGTGGTGCCTGCTGGTTCGACCTTTGTGCGGCGACGTCCGAGGCCGGGCCAGGAATTCCCGCTGCGGGAATTCTCAATCCCGATCCTGCGAGCAACAACCCCCTGGCGGGTATCAGCACCGTGTACCTGCCGTACTGTGATGGCGGGCTATTCGCCAGCGACGCCGATGTCGACACCAACAACGATGGCATCAATGATCGCTTCCATCGCGGCCTGCACAATCTTTCCGCTGGCCTCGATGTCGCGGTGCGGGCCTTTCCGGCGCCGCGCCGGATTGTGCTGGTGGGCGTGAGCGGCGGCGGTTACGGTACGCTCTTTGCTCTGCCAATCGTGCGACAGCTGTACCCGGGTATCTCTATCGATGTGGTGAACGACTCCGGTATCGGTATAAACCGTCCGAATGACCCGGATTTCAATCAGCAAATCATCGAGTACTGGAATATCGGCGGCTTTTTCCCCGCCAGTTGCCCCGAGTGCAATGTGCAGGGCTCCTCCGCCGGTATCATCAACTGGCAGTTGCAACAGGATCCCAATGTGCGTCTGGGTATGTTGAGCTACACCCAGGATTCCACCATCGGCACGTTCTTCCTGGGAATTGGTGGCCCCGCGTTTGAAGCCGTCCTGCGGCCTACGCTGACCGATGTGGAAGCTGCGAACCCCGGGCGGATGCGCAGTTTTGTGCATGCGGGCACCTCCCACACCTTCCTGCTCGGCCTGTCGGCCAGCGTGGAGGGGGTGTCAGTCGGTGACTGGGTTGACGCCATGATTTATGGACCAGCGCAAGATTGGCAGTCGGTCAGCGAGTAGTGCTGAGCGAACAGGCTTGTCCCCCACAGGGACGTACCACAAAAGGACTGGTACTATTTCAGGGCGCGAAGATATCTGAACCTGCGGCGTGAGCCTTGATCAGGTCTGCATCCTCGGCCAGTAAGAAGCCCTTGCTCACTGCCTCATCGGTCGCGGTATTGACCGAGTCGATGTAGGCGGCGTTGCTCGCATACAAGGAGCCGAGGGTGGGCGCATCAAATAGTCTGGTAATGCCGGAGAGAAAACAAAAGTCGAGGGTCTCTATGCTGATCTCGTCAATTTCAGAAAAGTCCGGCTGTGGTTGGCCCTCACCCGACAGGATGGCAATCGGGACATCAACATAGGGCGTCCGAACTCCGCCAGTAGCATTACCCAGATCATCCAGTACGAAGGCGGCGGGCTCTCCTGCCACCGTGAGGCGGTCAGCGATAGGCGGAGCTGTGCCAGCAACAATCCAGGTGTTCAGGGCTCGTATGGCCGCATTGGCAACGAAATGCAGTGGCCCCGAGTTAACCGGGATACCACATTCTATGATGCCCGGAACCGGCGCGGTATTTTCAACGACGGCGGCAATATCCGGATTGGTTCCGATATCAAAGCGGTTGTCGAGGAAGGTATACAGGTCGGCGTGGGCCGTGCCGGCCGCTTCCCACAGGCGAAACAGTTTGCTGTCGTCCTGATTGCTCGGGTGGGAGCCCAGAACAAAAAGGTCACTCTCGGATTGTAACATCATGACCGGGGTACCCAGGTCATCCCGGACGCGGACCACCGCGGGGGTGGGAATCGTGGACTGGAAGCCTTTGCCCTGCAAGCCCGCACTGCCCGCAGTGCGGCTGAAAACAAAATAACCCTCAAACTGCGCATGCAGCGGCGCAAAGGCGTTCACATAGGTCATCATACGCGCGGCGGACTGGGATTGACCGCCCGCGATAAGGCGCTGGGCATTCAGATTGCCCAGCGGCAAAATCGCGCCAGGCGTTCGGATTGCCTGCGCCACCTGTGAGAATATGTCGTAAGAGAAGCTGTCACCCGGGTGATTGAGGCTGTCATAACGATCGCCACTGACTCCTCCAGGTATTATGGCCGCTGCACTGCCATCCACAAGCGCCTCGACCCCAACCTCCTGCGCCGAAATTCCGACCCAGGCATAGCCTCCGCGCAATAACTCGGTGTGTAGAGCAAGCCAGTTGGGAGGCGAATCAAAACCGGCGCTAACGTTCAGCCACTCAACGAGAACGGTGCCGTTAAATTTTGCCGGATCACTGGGCCTTATGACCACAATTCGGCTTTTGTAATCGGCCTGTTCACTGGCTTGGACCTGCCACTTGCCATCGGCTTGCAGTTCATTGACATTGGTGTAGGCGTTGGCGGTGCCGGACACGAAATACTCTGCCTGTTCGTAGCCCAGTGGGGCAAGAGGAAAAAATGTACTGACCAGAACCGGTGCTCCCGCGATGGGGCCTTCCAGCACGGCAGCCGCTACCGCAACGGTATTGGGATTACCCGCGCCGGGTACGCCCAGTGTCGATGTCTGGTCGTTGTTATTGTCATTGTTATTGCTGTCGCTACAAGCGGCCAGGAGAGTACAAAGCAGTATTGCAAACGCGGGTAAAGTACGGCTAAGGGAGTAATTCAACAGGTGTTTCCTCATAGGTCTGGTACCTTGTTTGTTAGCAGTTGTTACTGTTCGAGTTAATGCCCTTTGCCAAACTTCGACAATCTATAAGTTAATCATGGACTGAGCAACACGTTGTCGGCAGCTGTCCCCGGGCTGGCCCAGCTTGTTCAAAAAGCGTATTCACCGCTGGACCAGCCCGGGACCACCTGCCTCTTACGGTGCCATACCCAGTGTCAGGCAGTCGCTGCTTGAGTACCTCGATCGAGTCCCTGTGGGGGACAAGCCTGCAGAGCGAATGAGCTTTTTGAGCGAACAGGCTTGTCCCCCACAGGGACGTCTCGCAGGGCGCAGGGGACAACTTTAATTCATCCTGCCCAGAATCGCACCACCCGTCGGAATCCCCACACCGGATGTCACCAGCGCATGATTGACTGTCTTCGCGGGTTGGTTGACTGAGGTGCCCCGCACCAGACGGGTAGCTTCGACAATGCCGTTGACGCCGTGAATGTAGGCCTCGCTCAACTGGCCGCCGTGCGTATTGGTCGGCAGTCGGCCATTGGTTCTTAAAGCACCGTCCTTTACAAAATCGCCGGACTCGCCGTAGCCGCAGAAACCCCAGGCTTCCAGTTGCCACAGCACGATGGGCGAGAATGCATCGTAGATGACAGCGGCGTCGATATCGTCCGCACAGAGGCCGCTCATGGCGTAGACATTCTGCGCCGCGCGCTCCATTTCCGGAATACCGGCAAACTCTTCCCGATAAAATGAGGTCATCTGCTCCTGTTCTGCTGCCGCGCATTGGGCGACACCGCGCACACTCACGCCGGGTTGTCGCAGGTCGCGCGCACGTTCGGGTGTGGTGACGATCACAGCCGAGCCACCGTCGCTTTCCTGACAGCAGTCGAACAACTGCAGGGGATCGCAGATCATGCGGGCGGCGTCGTACTCCGCCCGGTCGAAATTGCGGCCGTAGAAGAAGGCTGCGGGATTGTTGGCGCCGTACACGCGTGTTGAGTGGGCCACCTCAAACAGGGCGTCCTTGGTGACGCCGGTGTTATGCATCCAGCGCTGGGTGAACATGGCCACCCAACTGGCTGGCGTCAGCAGTCCATAGGGCATGTACCAGCCCCAGTGAATGGCATCGGCGGTGGTGATGTCGCCCGCCACGCCGCCGGAAAACCGGTGGCCACTGCGGCCATTGAATGCCCGGTAGATCACCACGGTTTCCGCCATCCCGGTGGCGACTGCCATGGTCGCCTGGTGCAGGCAACTGGTGGCCGCGCCGCCGCCGTAGTGGGAGCGACCGTAGAATGTCAGTTCACCCACGCCCAGGGCGCGGGCCACTTCGATTTCGTCGTTGGTGTCCATGGTGAAAGTCGCCATGCCATCGATATCGCTGGGTTTGAGGCCGGCGTCATCGATGGCGGCCTTGACCGCCTGCACTGCCAGCGACAATTCAGACACACCGGAATCCTTGCTGAACGTAGTATTGCCGATACCCACGATGACGGCTTTATCTTTTACATTGGCTACCACGGCTCAGGCCTCCAGCGGTAATGCGAGTTGGACAGAGCCCTGCATGTGCATGCCCCAGATATTGTTTTCTCCCACCACGGCGATATCGACCAGGCCGCTGCCCGCGTCGATCGCCGTCACCGCGCCGGTCATGGTCATGACCATACCCGGCACGTTCGGGGCGCCCAGGCGCAGGTCGAGGGATCTGACCACGGCCTCGGGGCCGCTCCAGTCGGTGGCGTACCGGGTCATCAGACCCTGGCTGGTCAGGATATTCATAAAAACATCGGGCAGGCCGGTGGCGACCGCTGCCGCCTTACTGTGATGTACCGGCTCGAAGTCGCGGGTGGCCAGTGCGCCACACACCACCAGGGAGGTGGTGATATCGATAGCGAGAGCGGGCAGCTTATCGCCGACCGCTATGTCGGCGCAGGTCAGTGTCTTGTATTCGCTCATGGTCATGTTCCTGTTTACGCCGGATAGAATTGCGGCAGCATGGTCTTGGCATCCACCTGCTCGACTTTGCCTTTCACCTGCATACCAATGTGCACAGCAGCCGGATCACAGCCCACCACGTTAGCGACGATATTGGTGCCTTCAGCAAGTTTGATGACCGCACACACTAACGGGTATTGGTAGCCCGGTATCTTCGGGTGATGCAGCTGCGTGTGACTGAGGATTTCACCCTCCAGTGTGGATTCGATGGCGTCCCACTGCATGGACTGGCACTGGCCGCACATGGGACGCGGCGGATGGCGTAGGGTCTGGCAGCTCTTGCAGCGCTGGATCAGTACCTTGCCGGCGTCGCAGGCTTCCCACCACCACTTGTTGTCGTGGCCGCGGGGGGAGGCGATGCGTGTCGGTACTTGCAGCGTGTCTGCGCTGGCGGCAGCCGCGGGTTGTTCCTGCGGGATGAACTTCAATACCTTGAAGCGCTGGGTGCCAATTTTCTCGCCGCGCTGGTTGCTAAAGGTGGCCAGCGTTTCGAAGAAATAGCCGGGGCCGCGGCCCGTGGTTTTGCGCGCGGAGATATTGTCGATGATCATTGCCATGACCACGCTGTCCCCCGGGCTGACTTCCCTGAAGTACTCCTGTTTGACATTGGTGCCCAGCACCCCGGTGTAACCGTGTTGGTTGAACAAACTGACCAGGTCGGCCTGGGCATCTGCGGGACGACCGGTGGTGACGGCGAAACCTTCCTGACCCCACACATACAGCATGGCCGGTGGCGCGATGGTTGTGCCGCGCGCACTGGTGGCCGCCCATGTTGCGTCGGTGTAGGCCGGGTTGGTGTCGCCGATGATCTCGGTCCACTGGCGGATCATGGTGACATTGACGTCATCGCTGGCTGGTGTAGGCGGACACACTGCACGGCCCACAAAGGCGTAGATCTCGTGTTCAAAGGCCTCAAGGTCTGTAGCTGTCATCCGGGTGTGCTCCTCCTGCTATTGGTATAGTGCGATTAACGGTGCGTTGGCATGCCCAGCCCGTGGGTGGCGACCAGCCCGCGCAGTACTTCCACCACGCCGCCGCCAAAGGTATTGATAGTGGCGCGGCGGTATTCATGTTCCAGATTGCCGTGCAGTACAGCGCCCTCGCTGCCCGCGGCGATCAAAGCATGGGGACCCACCACGTCCATCAACATGCGACAAATTTCCAGCATGATTTCGGTAGAGTAGACCTTGATGGCGGACGGAAAAACGGGACTCATCTCCTGCTGGTCCAGCTGCCAGGACATACGCGCATTCATGACACGCATAGCCTCCAGGTGGGCATACACCTCCGCCAGGTTGCGCTGGGCGAGCGGGTCGTCGATCACGCGCTGGCCCTGGGTATTTTTGGTAGTGCGCGCCCAGTCCAGTGTGGCGCGGAAAATTTTCCAGCCCTGAATGCCCCAGGCCGCCAGACCCACGCGTTCGTGGTTGAGCTGCTCGGTAATCAGGCGCCAGCCGCCGTTTTCCGCGCCGATAATCATGTCGCTGGGCACTTTGACATCGGTGTAATAGGTGACATTGGTGCGCACACCACCCATGGTATGAATCGGGCCGTAGGAAAATCCAGGATCCCTGGTGTCTGCCACCAGGATAGAAATGCCCTTGTGTTTGGGTGCCTCCGGGTCGGTGCGCACCGCCAGCCAGACATAGTCGGCGCCCTCGGCGCCGCTGGTAAAGACCTTGTTGCCATTGACCACATAGTGGTCACCCTGTTTCACAGCGGACGTCGACAGTGCGGCCAGATCGGTACCCGCGCCTGGCTCGGTGTAGCCGATCGCAAAATGCAGTTTGCCGCCGGCAATGTCCGGCAGGAACCGCTTTTTCTGCTCGTCAGTGCCCTTGCTCATGATCGCTGGCCCCACCGTGTTGAGCGTTACAAAGGGTGTGGGAGCGCCGGCCAGTAAGGCCTCCTCATAGCGAATCAACTGTTCTGTCTGGCTCAGGCCGCGCCCGCCGTACTGCTCGGGCCAGCCTACAGCCAGCATCCCGTCTTTACCCTGTTGCCGGATCAGCGTCTTGTACAGGTCGCCACTTTCGGCGTTGCGCAGTTCCTCCCGGTGCTCGGGCTTGATCAGCTTGCTAAAGTAGGCGCGAAATTCCCGGCGCAGTTCCTTCTGGCTCTCGGTGTAATTGACGAACATTGGCCCGGGTCCTCCGAATTAATGAACCACATAATATTGATTTTGAATTCAAATTCAACTATTTTATTGCCCCATGTCATCACCTACTGCCAAAACCGCCAGGAATACCGCCTCCCTCAGTGCGCGCGGGGAGCGTGCCCGGGCCGGGTTAAAGGAGGCGGCGCTTACTGTGCTGGAGCGCGATGGCTACCACAAAATGCGTATCGCCGATGTCACGGGCGAGGCCGGTGTAGCCCAGGGCCTGTTCTACCACTATTTCAAGGATTTGAAATCCCTGACGCTGGAGGTGCTGACGGATTTTGCCATGGCCAGCAATGATCCTCTGGCAATCGAGAAGAATGTCTCCAGGGGTGATTGGTACGCGCGCATTTATGCGCACAATCTGGTCGTTGTGCGCAGCTATGCCAGGCGTCCAGGTGTCATGCGCTGCCTGCTACAGTTGGCAGATGAGGATGAGGTATTCTCCGGCATGCTGCGCGAGAACTATCGCAACCAGCTGATGTGGCTGGTGGATTTAATGCCTAAACTGTTTCCGCAAGTGCGCTTCAGGAAGCAACAGGCATTTATGGTGGTGTACTCCCTGGCAGGCATCGGTGAGGGCCTGATACGTGAATACTTTATCAATGGCAGCAAGACGCTGAGCGCGCCCGACCTTTCCGTGGAGCAGTTTGCCGAATTGCTCACCACCATGTTCTATCGAGCGCTGTTTCTGCAACACCCGAACGAAAAGCAGCTCAAATACACCCGCAACCTGACCGCCATGGTCAGGCCTCACTGAGACACACAGCCATGGATTTCAATTTTAGTGACGACCAGAAAGCAATTCGCGAACTCGCCTATAAGATCTTTACGGACCGCGCGAGTGACGAATTTCTGCTGGCGTTCTCGCGCAGCGATGAAACCTATGATGAGACCCTGTGGCAGACGCTGGCAGAGCAGGGCCTGCTGGGCGTTGCCATTCCCGAAGCCGCTGGCGGCACTGGCCTGGGGCTGGTCGAACTGTGCCTGGTGCTGGAGGAGCAGGGCCGTCGCGTGGCGCCCGTGCCCCTGTTTGCCTCGCTGGTGTTGGGCGGCCTGCCTATCGTTGAGTTTGGCTCCGCGGAACAGCAACAGCGCTATCTGCCCGCGCTGGCTTCCGGTGCTGCCAAATTCAGTGCCGCCATTGCCGAACTTGCCATGAATGCCGCCGTTGCCACCACAGTCACGGTGACACGAGTGCACAACGCCTGGTTGTTGGACGGCAGCAAGGCGGTGGTGCCCGATGGCGCGGTGGCGGATTTCATCCTGGTTCCCGCCACGGATGCCAGCGGACAACAATCGGTATTTATTGTCGACACCCGCGCACCGGGAGTGTGTGTGCAGCCCGTCGAGATTGGCCTGTCCGGATACCGCGCCGCCCACTTGACGCTTGACAATGTCACCGTTGGCGACAACGCTGTGCTCGGCGCTGTCGGCCAGGGCGCAGACATTCTAGTGTGGCTGGAACAGCGCGCCAATATCGGCCACTGCGCACTGCAGGTCGGCGTAACTGAAGAGGCGATGAAGCGCACGGCCGCCTTTCTGGGCGAGCGCAAACAGTTTGGCGTTGCGCTGGGCACTTTTCAGGCCCTGGCCATGCGCATGGCGGACAGTTACATCGACGTGGAAGGCATTCGCTCCACCTATTGGCTGGCACTGTGGCGCCTGAGTGAAGGTCTCGATGCGCGGGCCGAAGTGCGCGCTGCCAAGTGGTGGGCCTGTGACGCAGCGCATCGGGTGGTCTCTTCGTCACAGCATATGCACGGCGGGATTGGCGCGGATGTCGAGTACCCCATTCACCGTTTTTTCCTCATGGCAAAGCAGATCAGTTACTCCCTCGGCAATGCCAGCCAGCAGCTGGAGCAGCTCGGCCGCCTGCTGGCACAGGACGACAGCCTCGGTTTTCGCGCACTGGAGGTCTAGGCCGTGACTGCCCGCATCAAGCCACCCATGGGACTGGACAATGCCTGGTGGTGGAAAATGGCTGAGGAGGGCAAACTGGGTATCCAGCGCTGTCTGGCCTGTCAAACCCTGCGCCATCCGCCGCGCCCGATGTGCGGCGACTGCCACTCGCTGCAGTGGGATGCGGTGGAGTCCTCAGGCCGAGGCAGTATCTGCAGTTACACGGTGTTGCACCACCCCCAATTTCCCGGCTACGACTACCCCTTGATTATTGTGCTGGTGGATCTGGAGGAGGGCACGCGCCTGACCTCGCAACTGGTGGGCTGCACGCCACAGGATGTGGATTTCGGCATGTTGGTCGAGATGCTGATACAGCAGGATGCGGATGGATTTCGGCTGCCGGTATTCAAACTGGTCGGGGGTGCCTGATGCCGATTTCGCTGCACAATGAAACCGCGATCGCAGGTATCGGCCTGACTGAGTTCTCCAAACAGTCCGGCGTCTCGGAACTGTCGCTGGCTGCCCAGTGTGTCAAGTCCGCCTGCGACGATGCCGGCATAACACCCGCCGAGATCGACGGGCTGGTGACCTACACCCTGGATTCCACCGACGAAATCGAAGTAGCCCGCGCCGTGGGTGCGGGCGACCTGTCTTTCTTCAGCCGCATCAATTACGGCGGTGGCGCGGCGGTGGGCACCATTGCCCAGGCGGCCATGGCGATAGCCACAGGCCAGGCT
>Ga0163144_10016431_pt1 | contig 15164 bp, 10 predicted proteins | sample OliLak19BULKMAT1_FD_123175 | JGI IMG/M metagenome (GOLD analysis project Ga0163144, IMG submission 123175) | Freshwater microbial mat bacterial communities from Lake Vanda, McMurdo Dry Valleys, Antarctica - Oligotrophic Lake LV.19.BULKMAT1 | ecosystem: Environmental > Aquatic > Freshwater >... | reverse complement strand
TAGCTTTGAGCGGTGCCCACGTGGAGGTCGTTTTTGGTTTCACATCTCAAAATTACGGAAGCGTGGGCACTCTTTTATCAACTAAAAACGCCGGGGTGAAAGGTAATCAGATTACACAGCCTACCTCTTGAGGTATTGGTGCTTGCTTATCGCCACACTGAATATAAAGTAGGGCTATCGATAAAATGTATAATGTGTATTTCATAGTTTAGATTTATATCAAAAGTAATGAATTAAATAAAAATACAGGCTAAGTGGCAGAAGGCGATGCTATGGTTTGTTTTTCAGGTTTAAGAATTGCAAATGATTGAATCTATTGCACCTCTAAAGCTACCTTCAATTGAACCGCCTCCCGAAAAAAAACATGGTTGGAATCCGCTGTAATCTCTGCTAATTTCACCTGAAATTCAGGACTGATTTGCCGTTGGGTTGCTAATTGCGCCAACAGGACTAGCCACTGCGCACTTTCAAAATAAGGTCCGTTTTCATCAATCAGCAGCTCAGAAAACAGCTGCCTGGCTTGTGAATAGCGCCCCAACTTTAGCAAGGTATTCCCTTCTAACATCCTGGCTTTTTCATATTGAGGATTTGAGGAAGAAATTTTTCTGGTGAATCCCAAAACCTTCTTCCAACGTGAGCTCTTCCAGGCATTTAATGCCGCGTCATAGGTGCTGTCTGCCCCGACCGACCTGAGGCCATCTACTATAGTTGCGTTGGTTTGCTTGTAATAAGCGTTGGCTATTGATCGATAAGGAGCGGGAGTGGTGGCGGGTGCCTGTTGTGGTGTTGGCGGTGCCTGTACCTGTCCTTTTCCTTGTTCTGCAGTATCACGAATAAGCTGCTCAGGCGGCGGGTTAATAGTTTTTATTTCAGAGCTTGGATCGGGTTTGAAAATAAACCAAGCAATTGCTAGCAGGGCTGCAAGAACCATTGGCCACAAAAACCATTTATCACTAAACTTTCGAGAACTTGGTTCTTCCTCTGCTCGGAACTTGTCGAGGCGTGCCCGTATTTCACCTCCAATCACTTGTTCTGCCACCTCAAATTCCAGCCGCCGCAATTGCACAGCTTGGTTCAGCTCCGCATCCAGGTCTATGGCCTGGCGCATCGCCTCGGCTTCAGCGTCTGGCAAACGGCTAAGCAAAAAATCGTCAATTTTATCCCAAAAGGCCTGATTATCCATTATTGTTGAAATACAATTCCATTCAAAAAGTTAGTTTTATTACCCCACCCACAATCGCTGATAATTATCACATTATCAAATTCCACTCAGGTTCAAATAGTCCATGATGTCTTTCCTAGCCAGAACATATTTCCTGAATTTCTCGCGACAGCGGTAGGCATATTTTTTGGCCAGTTTTGGGCTGCTCAGATTCAGTTCCTGGGCGATTTCCTCATTGGACAAGGAAAGTTTATACAGGGCCAGAATGCGCTTGCATTGCTCCCCAAGCGCTTCCATTATTTGGTTGATCAGGGAAACCCGCTCCTGCTCCAACACTTTGCTTTCCGGAGAATCGGCACTTGCCGATCCTGAAAATTCTCTCCCGTCCAACACTGCTTGCTTGCGTCTTTTCTGGTTGAACCAAAATTGTTTGGCAATGCCCAAAAAATAGGTTTTCATGCTGCTATTCCCATGAAATTGGCCTTCCCGAATGTTTCGGTCAAACACGATCAGCACTTCCTGAAACACATCCTCCCCGGCTGGCTTGTCTCCGCCTTCCATACAAACATGTTGCAGCACCCACTCCCGACAACCGGAATGCTTGTACAGGAAAAACATGGCCATATTGCGTTGTTTTTCAGTACCCAGCAGGGCTTGCAACAATTGCGGATCGCTTAGTTTACTTGATTCTTTCAATGGTTTTGTTCCAAAAAACGGGATGAGGTACCCAGGAATGGGTGATAATAAAGGCAAATGTAAGATTTAGGACAAGATTGTAATTTTTTTCCGGTCACCAGGGTACTAACGATGGAAAAGTGGAACAAATACCAAAAGCCACTCGTTTGAAGCAAAACATTTGCCTTTATGCCAATTGAAACATACATTTGCAACAAAGAAATCAAACCAAGTTAATTTTGTATTAATTCATAAATCTCCAAACATGTACTATCTAAAATCTAGTATTTGCCTGCTTTTTCTTTGCCTATTTGTGGCACTATCCAGTTGTAAATATCCCAAGGGACGCAAGCCCGATGAAACCCACAATTATTATTATGTTGATCAGGTTTATTTTCAGTACAAAAAATCAGAACTGTTGAGTTGCCTGGTCAAAGAAAAACCAGACACCTGCGGCTGCGCCAGTCGCTACCTGAGAAATGGCTCTCCTAAACCTGACAAGCTACCATTTGAAGGCGAAATTGAAATAGATGGGCGAACAGTAGCGCACAATTGCTGCGATTGTATAAAAGTTGCAGCGAGCGCCTGTCCTGATTTCCCATGTGGTGTTTGTAATATCTTACATTGTAAGTGTCCAGAGCTGGAAATTGCAGCTTCCGATTCTACCACCACCACTTTTATTTTGTCCGCAGGAGAAAATAACGGTAAATCTGACCAGACTGAACGGCAGCTACAGCCCAAAATTGTTAAATTCACCCTAAAAAATACCGATTTCTACCGCTATGAGTTTCCCAAAGACTTTAGTGGAAAAGTTATTATGTCCTTTAAGGGCACGCCCATTGCGCTATTAAGTTTTCAGAATGGCAAGGTAGAGGATACCGACCATCCACCTTGCAAATGAAATTGACCCATTTTGCCTAAAATACCAGTAGTATTAATATTACTTTTCCTCTTACCAGCCTGCTGCTCCACCCAAAGCACCCACCCGGATAGCAGCAGGCTGGTCTTTTACTTCCAACGCGCTAACCACTTAATGTTTGAGGACAGAAACGAAGGGCAGCGTTGGCTCGATTCCATTGTCCTGATTCCGCAACTTTCTCCCACGACCCTACTCCAATGGTCGGCAATTCAGGTGGAATATGCCCAGATAGAGGGAACCATGAGCAAATTTAATCGGCAACTTTTGCTCATGGACAGCCTGCTAGCCCTCCCAGAAATGCAAGGCCTTCCCCGCGATGCCTGGTTTAGAAAATACCAAAAACAGGCCTGGGGTGATTACAACAAACGCCTTGGAAATTATGACAAGGCGCTGGAGCTTTTTTCAACCCTGCTGGCACAATTGGAGCAAGAAAAACCACCTTCCATAGAATCTCAGCAACTGCAATTCAATGTACATCAGCAATTGGCTGTTATTTACCTCACGGAAGGCAATGCCCGCGAGGCGATAATCCATTACAGGCACAGCCTGGATAATTACCGATCCTATGGCAATAACAGCATCGGCTATGTAAATGCCTTGTATAAAATCGGCGATATTTACCTGCAACAACAAGATATGGAGCAGGCCAGCATCCACTACCAGCTCGCAATAGACAGCCTGGAAAAGGCAATCTTACTGGCGGAACCCGGCAAGTGGTCAGATTATGCCTTTAATGCCTACCGCAGGATGGGCTACTGGAACACCTTAAAACATCAGGATAGCCTGGCGCTGGAATATTACAACAAAGCACTTAGCCTCCCAAAAGTCAACCCAAACTTCCAAAGCAACTTGCTCGATATGTTGGGCGAGACTTATAGCGGAATGGGGGAATTCCAGCAGGCGGAACAATTTTGGCAAAAATCACTGACCCTGAAACGGGAGCAATTTGGCTATACAAATGATCAAGTCTCCACCACACTGCTGCTTATGGGTGATGTTTATGGCAAACAAGGCCGATACGATGATGCCTGCCTGGCCTATCAAGGTGCCCTGTACGGCCTTGCTCCAGAAACAGACTCCCTGGATATTTTTCGGGCATTTAATGGCAGCCCCTCAACGCCAAAAATGCTGCTCAGCAAAATCCTTTCCGGCAAATCCCGTGCGCTGAGACTTTGGTACAACCTGGGAAATCGCGATCAACGCCTTTTGAATACGGCCTGGCAGCATGCGAAACAAGCCGTGCTGATTTTAGACAGCCTCCGCTTTACTTATTCCGATGAATCCGATAAACAAACACTACTGTCCAACAGTATTCTGATTTTCGACAATGCTATGGAACTGGGATTTTTGTTAGACAGCCTAGCGTTCAGCACCCAAAACCCAAGCGGAATTTACCGGGAGGAGATATTTCGACTCGTCGAAAAATGTCAAGCACGGCTTCTATATGAAAGTCAAAAAGAATTCGCTGCATTGCAGGTCAGCGCCATTCCCGACAGCCTGCTTCAGTTGGAAGCCAGCTTGCGCCTGGATATCGCCAAGCTGGAAAAAAAGTATTTTGGAACCACGGCTAAACAAGCAACCATACTGGCGCCAAAGGATAGCCTGCTAGCCCTTCAAAACGCCTATACCCAATTGATTAACCATTTCGAAAAGCAGTTTCCTGAATACTACAAATTGAAATATGACCTGCAAGAAACCAGCATAGCCGTGGTGCAAGCGGATTTACCCGACGAGAACAGTGCCTTGCTGGAATATTTTATCGGGGAGAACAGGATTTATATTTTCTGTATCGGGAAAACTACTGTTGAATTTCGGGCCGTCAAAAAAGATTTTCCGCTGGATGAGCTGGTGAGCCAATTGCGTTATGGCCTAAGCGCTTTTCACACAGGCGCTTCCGGCAGCTACGATTCCCTTTCCAATTTATACGCCGATGCCGCCCACCTGCTGTACCAGAAACTGCTGGCACCAGTAGAGCAGTTATTACCCGAACACATTATTCTGGTGGCTGATGGCGCACTGAACCTAATCCCTTTTGAAGCCCTGCTGGTTGAAAAGCCTACAGATAAAATTTCCCGCTGGCAGCTGCACCATTATTGGCTGCGCGATCATGCCCTCATGTATGCCTATTCTGCTACCATGTTTCGGGAGATGCGACACAAACAACACCTGCAAAGCCCTACGCTGCCATTCCTCGGCTTTGCCCCGCATTTTGAAGGCGACACCCTTGACTTGGCCAACTTTGACGTGGACTTGAACGAAACACGTAGTCGATTAAAACCCCTCCCGTTTTCTGGAGAAGAAGTTTATCAAATCCACAGCATTATGGGTGGAGAAGATTTTTATGGTCAGGAGGCAGATAAAGCCAGATTCCTAAAACTGGCTGCACAAGCAAGGTGCCTCCACTTGGCCACACATGGACAGGCCAATCGAAATTCTGGCAATCAAAGCTACCTGCTATTCTCCGGCCAGCAAGAAAGCCTGGATAGCGCCATTTTATACGCGCTGGATGTTTACAATATGATATTGAACTGCGATTTGGTGACGCTTTCCGCCTGTGAAACCGGCCTTGGGGAACTACGTCAGGCAGCTGGCATTTACAGCCTGGCCCGCGCATTCGCCTACGCCGGAGCAAAAAGTATCGTCACTTCATTATGGCAAGTCAGCGATGCCAGAACCAAGGATTTAATGCTGGAATTTTACAGCCGCTTGAATACCAATATTCCAAAGGACCTGGCGCTCTGCCAGGCAAAACGCCAATTCCTGGCCAACAATCGAGGCCTAAATGCCCACCCCTATTACTGGGCAGGGTTTATAGGCTTTGGTGATCCTGCGCCGCTGCGCTGATTCAAACAGGCTTTTCAACAATTTTTAAAAAAAAGTTCAGGCTGCCAGGGTACTTCTCCCGGGCAGCCTGAACTAACTATGAAACAACCATAACCAAGCATCGAACCCAATAAAGCATTTCAAATTATGGCAACTCAGCAAAACTCCCCGTTCCTGGAAGGCGAATTCGCCCAAAAAATAAACGGCACAAACCACGAAGGCTCCACCATGCAGGCATTCGCCAATGAGGCAGCTTCACCATTCCTGAATATATTTGAACGCCCGGGCCAGGACGACACCGTCAGCCCGGAACAGGAGGCTTTTGTCTCTATCGTCGATGAATTATATGACGCAGAGCTAGAAGAAGCTCTGGAAGATATGGCCCATGAAGCAGCATCCTGGTACCAGGAGCGCACAATAGGTCAGGCAGGAAGCCGCTTACAGCATCCTGACTTAAACCAGCAGTTAATGATGGAACGCTTTAGCCCATTTCTTCAGGAAGTGGAGGCTTTGCTGGACCACAGCGTTCAACTGGGTCAAAAATATGACAACGGGAAGCTAAATATTCAGTCATTTCTAGCGGAGATCGACCAGTATCAACCGCTGCACCAATTTGAAGGGCCACATTTTGAATATGGCTTGTGGAGTAGCATTAAAAAAGGTGTAAGTAAAGTAGCAAGTGTTGCGAAAAAAGGCATAAGTCTGGCGGCAAAACTGGGATTGGGACCAATATTGAACAAACTCAAAGGCTATGCCATGAGCTTCCTAAAAGGATTTTTGCAAAAGGCCATGAATAAAGTACCAGCATCGTTGCGCCCCTATGCTGAAAAACTCCAGGCCAAATATTTGGGTAAAGTTACTGGCAAAGCAGAACCGCAAACGCAGCCGGATGCCACACCTGTCCAACAGGAATTGAATATGGCCCTGGCGGAAATGCTGCTGAGTAGCAATCCTGCGCAAATGGATGCAGACCTGGAAGGTTTTATGCATGAAACAGCTATCATCCAGCCTAATGAATCCGAAGCAGTGCTGCACAATGCCCGGACTCGGCTGCTTGATCGCCTGGGGAATTTACAAGAAGGCGAAAGCCCTGAACCCGCTGTAGAAGAATTTGTAATGGCCATCCTGACTGGTCTGAAATGGGGCATTAAAATCATAGGTAGAAGCCGGGTCATGAACTTCCTGGTTGGTCAACTGACCAAAATCACTTCAAAATTGGTGGATAAAAAGAATGCTCAGCAGCTTTCCAAACTTATCGTTGACCAAGGCTTTTCCATGCTTAATTTGGAGATGGCCGGACACAACCACGAGGCACTGGCCCATGAAGCCGTGGCAGCAACCCTGGAAGACACCCTGACGCAGATGAGCCAAATACCCGATGCTGTTCTGGACAATGAACAACTGCTTGAAGGCTTTTTAATGGAAGCCTTTGAACAGTCGGCTAAGACGAACCTCCCGGATATGCTCAGTGAAAAAACCTATCGCGAAAACCCAGAATTGCGGGAATCCAATCGCAACAAATTCTACTGGGTCAATCGTATCAGCAAGCAGCGGAAGCGGCTATTGTATAAAAAACTGAACCAGGAACTGGAAGCTGACCTTAGCCCTTATGTCATGCAAGAAATAAAAACGCATGGCGGTATTGCCTTGTCTTCCTTTTTACGCGACTCTTTGGGAGTCAATGTCCGCGATAATGTTCCGGTTCGAATCAAACTTTTTGAAGTTATGCCTGGTGGTAGCATTGCAGACATCGTTCGGCAGGAATCCTTCGGCCAGGCTAATTTCCCAAGCCGATTTATTGCCCGGCAATTTCACCCGCTGACCTCTGTCGCTGCTGGTTTATTGATGGGTGAACCAAGTTTGGGTTGCCGGAAAAAAAGCAAATGCCTTTCTGGCGGCAAGAACGGCCAAAACGGACACCGATTCTATTACCTGGACATTCCTCAGGCACGGCCACAAGTCTTTACAAAACAAGATGGTTCGCCGGCCCTGCGCCGCCCAAGTCAGGTCCGCATGAAACTGAATTTTATTCAACGGCAAATAGAAGTCTTGTTGTTTTTCAGTGAAGCTGATGCCCAGGCCATTTCGGTAAACCAGCGAAAAGGTTGGGCCGCAAAGGCACAGCACCTGGCCATTAGTCTGGCAAAAAACGGTTTGGGAAGCGCTATGAAATATCCTGAAAACGGCCAACTAACGGTGTTGCATCCAATGGTAATGCCAGGGCCAGCGTCGGGAAGCTCGTTTCACCGGGTACCAAAAGTAGTTCAACAGGCTTTGAAAGAACAGCTGGAAGGCTGGATTTCCAATGAACTGTCAAGCTTCTTAAACAACAATGCCGCACGCTTCTCCGAGGCCACCGCCAACGAAGCAGATGGCCTAACGATCCGGATGAGCATGATCGCACCAGAAGGCATGGATTTTCTCTTCGATTACATCGGTGGAAAACAAGCAGCGCTTCCCGGGCAATTGTTTGCCAAAGGCAATCCGGAAACCAGCATCAGCCTGCAATCTGACTACAGCTATGAATAGGCAGCATGGATTGGTTGACAAGAAGAAACTGTTGCTGCGCCAGGTCGCACATTGGACGCAGGCAGCAGCCCGGTTGCAGCAACTGGAGGATTTGGCAGCGCCGGAAGCTTGGCGCGGACTGGATGAGCCGCTGGCCAGAACATTGAGGGAAAGCTTGTTGGCTTCCATTGCGCGGTTGCATGGTAGAGGTCACAAACTGATCGCCTTAATCAACCAGGCCAGTAAAAACAGCCCTTTGGACGCTATTGAACAGGATTTATCTGCCTTTCGCAAACAGTATTTCAAAGTAGAAACTACGGTGGATTTTTTTACCAATGCCATCAATACCAGAACCAATCCCGAAATGTCGGCCATGCTGCGGGCTTGCGACTATATGGCGGAGCAAAGTATGCGGCAATTGCTTCAGCCGCTGGGCTATTCAACACCGCCAGCCTTTACCTACATCACCCAAGGTCGGGGGGCGTCTATTTTGAAAAAAGATATTAAGCTTTGGGATAGAGAAACCAGCAGCCCAGTTGCGGCTATTAAGATTGTCCGGCATAATTTATTGCGTCCGACTTCCCTGATTCACGAGTCGGGGCACCAAGTAGCGCACTTGTTGAACTGGAATAAGGAGCTGGGTGATCTTTTCAGGCAAAAACTAGGGCAGTTTGGAACTGAGCTGGCAGAAATCTGGGCTAGTTGGGCCTCGGAAATCGCCGCCGATACCTATGCCTTTGTGCATACAGGTTATGCTGCAGTGACATCCTTGCACGACATTTTGATTGATGATAGTCGGGATGCCTTTCGTTTCCTGCATGGCGACCCGCATCCGATCAACTACCTGAGGGTGCGCCTGAACATTGCGTTCTGCAGGGTCAGTTTCGGACTAGGACACTGGGATGAATTGGAAAGTGAATGGAACGAAAAACATCCAATTTCTGAAGCACCTGCCGAGTTGCAGCTACTTTTAGAAAGTTCGATTCCCCTGCTCCACGATATCGCCAGGCTTTGTCTGGAATATCCGCTCCAAGCGTTCCGGGGCCGATCCCTGAGCCATTGGTTATCACCCGATCGGGTTGCGATTAACACCCTGGAACAGATGGCGCGGAACATAGGACCTGCAATGTATAACTCCAATTACTGGATCAGGAATGAAGCCTTGAGGCTATTGGCCTATCACGGTTACCGCCTGGCCCTTGAACCTGAAAATGCCCATCAAATCATGCAACAGCAGCGAAACTGGGTGCTGCAACTGGGTAATACACTGACAACGAATCACGATTTATCAAACTACAAAAATAACAAGCAATGGCACACACAACACCATCAAAATCAGAGGCTACAACCCAATTGACCCTCGGTTCGGCAGAAACTGCACTACTAAAAGAGATTCTGGGAAGCATCAAAGCCAATAGGACTGACATTTCCTGCATTACGAACAATGTAGCGGTTATAGCAGCTTTGAATAGCAAGATTCTGGCTCCGGCAGTAATTACAGCAGGAGAAACCCACGCTATTATTCTGGGTAAACTGCTCCAGCCAAATTTCGACAAAGACAGTAAAGGAATTGCCCGCACCTGGGCTCTGAAATAATCAACCAAATCATAAACCATAAAATATAAAAACCATGTTTAGAAGAATCATAGCGGAAAATCCAGCTAATTTGGAACTCAGGGCCAATGAACTTTTTCGGCTCCACCCCGCTCAAATTGCAGCGCTACTGGAAAGCGCCTGGGGTTTTAGGGCAAGAAACGGCCAAGCTGGCTCCCCGGGCAACCGGATTGATATTTCCGATATCCCAGCCCCTATACTGGCCCTCTTCAATCCGATGACCAACAGCAACAATGCTATCATTGGGAGAGGAAATGCTGGTTGGGATCACCTAATCTATGCCTACTTGGTTGAAAACACCTTGGTAAAAGAGGTTTTCAAAAAGGTCATCGTTGAATATTTACACGGTGAAAAACTGGGCTCACCCATGGATCCGGATACCCAGGCCTGGTTGCGGAACACCGAGGCACTATTCTTCAGTGCTCAAAGCCCGTTTTCGGTCATAAACACCCAAAGCAACCTGCGTCCGGATACCAGTGCCTATCGCAGAAATGCTTACCAGCGTATGTTTGGAATGGACCTCAACCATGGCCAGGATAATGGTCAACCCTACCCATACATCAAGGCTGAAGCCGCCAACAAAACCTTTGTAGATACTTTCGAACAGTTCCTGTTCGAGGTGTGGGTTGGTATTTCCAACTTTGGAAACAGCAGCGGAGTAAATCGCACGGATGATGCCGCCATTTCAAACCTGGCTCGTCAGTTGAATTTCATGCTGCTGACCCGACGTCAAAACGGCAACCTTTCCCAGGTGGAATTCAATGCAGTGGCCATGATGTCCTGGTTTCATTTAAGTCTCGAATTTGACAGCCCAATTGTAAGGTCTCTGCGGGCAGAAGGCTCCAGCGAGGACCAGCGCTTGTTTAAGATCGCGGAAAAAACTGGAGATAAAGCCCATAGCAAAGCCTATGACTTCTTCCGGCTGACCGATCCGCTGTCTCGCTTGATGATCCAAATTGAAATAGGCACTTACAACGATCCGAATGCGGTGCCTGCTCTATACCAGCAACCTGGGCTTATCGCCGCCGATATGCGGACCATCATCACCCACTGGTCAATCGCCACAGGTCGCGACATGAAAGTAACCCGGGGTAAAAATCTGACTACCGTAGCGCCTGTAAGTACTGCTACCGGGAATGGTGTCACACAGGAGGCTTACCTGAATTAAGGTTCGCTTCCAAACGCACCAGCGTATTTACCACAAAAAAACATGGAGCATGAAAGACAATAATTATTTCCCTGAGTTGGATGCTGCCGAGCATGAATCCCCATTCTTGAATGAAGTCCTGTGGGAACAGGAGCGCCCTTTTATGGAATTGACTTACGAAGCTGAAAGCAGCTCTCCGTTTCTCAATGAAAGTAATTTTGATGATTCGGAACTAGAGGATGAAGGTAATTTTTTTGAAGCCGATCATGGATATGAAGAAGCCCTTACACTTCAAAGCTTTGGCAGCAATTTTAGCATCACGAACCTACGGTCCCGGGCAAAAATCCGTACGGCATCAGAAGCCGCAGCAAGGGGCGGGGTCAATACCATCAGCAGTAGCAAGCCATCTAGGAAAACCCAGGAAATTGATGCGGTGGTACTACACCACATGGCATTTGATCGGGGAAACAATACAGATAGTTACCTGAAAGTAGTTAGTCACTACATTATCCTCCGGGACGGCACCATTGGGCAGTTGTGGGATCACAACGTTGTGTTGAATGCATCAAATGGCTTTAACAGCCGTGGGATTGCCATTGAGTTTGCCGGAAACTTCCCCAATGATAAAGGGAGATGGTGGTATAGCAAAAGTTCGGGCCCTGTGTCGCGCAGCAATAATGAACACCGGCCAACAATAGCGCAAATTTCAGCTGGTCAGTTCCTGCTTCAGCACCTGAAGCGCAGCGTGCCGGGTATAAAATATGTTTTTGCGCATCGGCAAAGCTCTGACAGCAGGACAAATGACCCCGGACCGGACATCTGGTTTTCTGTAGCTGAATGGGCCATCAACCAGGCTGGTTATGACCCACAAAGCCGGGAAATTATAATCGCGGGCAAAGGCGAAAAAATTCCGGATAACTGGAGGCGCTGGGGCGCATTCCAAACACAGGTGCAGTTTCACTATTCCAGCGGGCAGCCTGCCACGGCTCCTCAAACGCCATCATCAGGTGCCACAAGTTCCACTGGAAGTCAACCTGCATCAGTGTGGTCTTATGCAGCAGAAAAGAACCGCTATTGGGGCACTAAGCTGGGCTGGAATCAGCATGTCTATACCATCAATGACTTGTTATTGCCTTTGATGGGTAGGAGCAATGTCAGTTTAAGCGAAGAGGCTTTTGCACAAGGCATTTCTATCTGGCAACGCAACAATGGCTTTAGTGGGAAGGATGTTGATGGCATCATTGGGCCAAATACCTGGAAAAAATTGCAGAACACCCTGTTCAGCAGCCAAGAAACCATGGAATATTATGAAGCAGCGGCGGAAATGGACTTCTATGAGGATGAAAACTATGTCGAGGATTATATAGAGGATGAATACGATTATGAATTCCTGGAAGCGGATGTTGAAGGAGATGAAGCCGAGATGGAAGAAGATGAGTACTACGAGGCCTTGCCCGATGAACATTTCGGCAATGAAAATTTAGCACAGCACGAGTTAGAAGAATTGTTTTTTGGACTTGGACGACTCAGCGATTGGTGGAAATCGCAAAATAGCCCATCGGCTATCGCCTCAACGGCTGCTGCCATTGGCAGAGCGGTTCTGGGCAGTTCCTCCACCGGCAATTACTGGCAGGATGTCAAAAACCGAGCGGCCTGTATCGCCGAGCGTGAATGGGCGGCCTGGGACAAGGGAAAGCGCCATGAAAGCGATGCCTTGTCTTGGGATGCCCTGATGAAGTATTTTTCAACAGTAAAAACCCGAGAAGCAGCTGAACAGTCAGCCAATAGCAACAAAAGAATAAGTGGAAAAGGAACACCCTGGAGCGCCGCCTTTATTTCATATCTATTCAAAACAGCGGGTGCTGGCTCATATTTTATATACGACGGCGCGCATTATACCTATATGGTCGCCTCGAAAAAAAACCGGAAAAGCGCGGCAGACAACCCTTTTCAACTCTTTGGTTTGAAGGAGGCTGGTGCCAAACCAGAGGTGGGCGACCTGGTTTGTAATTACAGGGGCTGTTTTAAAATGACTTATAACAATATAGAACAGGCCGCAAGCAGCAGCTGCACCAATAGCGAAGGTGACAAGGCAGCAAAGCATGCCCACTGCGATATTATTGTTAAGGTTGAGCAAAACAAAGTCTGGGTTATCGGAGGAAATACGAGCGATTCCGTAACCGGAACATCCAGTACAGTCGGGAAAAAATCACGCCGCCTGGATGCTAATGGATTCCTGGTGGAGGAAAAAAACATTTTTGCCATCCTAAAGGTCCGGACAGATATTAACGCTTCTAGTCCCGCTAATGAGCCTTTTGAAGGCTGTGATGGAAAAATTTCCGGTGGCTCAGAACCGCAAAGTGCCGTCAGCAGTACAGCCACAAACTGGAACTATGCCATAGGCGAAAACAGAAAATGGGGTACTAAACTGGGCTGGAATGCCCGTGTTGATGAAATTAATGACCTGCTATTACCATTGGTTGGCATGCAAAATGTTAGCCTGGGTGAAGCCTTGTTTGCAGAGGCTGTATCCATTTGGCAGGCGCAAAATGGCTTTGGAAGAAAGGATGTGGACGGGATAATTGGGCCAAATACCTGGAAAAAGATGGAAAGCCAATTGGGCCGTTCCGCTGGAGGCACAACTACAGCGCCATCCGCCATTGCTACAACCGGGCAATCCGGTACCGCGGCTAGTTCGACCCCGACACTGCCCTCTAATCCGAATGCTTATCGAAAATTCCGGTTGACCACCTACCATGTTGTGGACCAAGGGGATTTCCCGACTGGATCGACCGTCATTGCATTCTTGGATAAGAATGGCAATGAAATAGCGGAAGGCAGTCCGTCATTTTTCGCAAAAGTATCCCTGGAAGGCACTGGAAAATTATTGGATGGCCGACTAATAAATGTGGCTGGTGCCAATACCCCCGCGAAGCATGCTGATTACAGTGCCGTGCTCGATTATCATAACGTTGCTTACGAGTCTCGAAACAGAAAGAACCTGGCAGAAGGCAAGGATCCGGTTTCCTTTGGTTATTCAGGGCTTGTGGTTTCCGGGGGAATCATAACATCGGTTAAAGCTTTTCATATTATTTCAGCCAGTAAAATCGGCGCAGGCTACGGCACCCTTAGGGGTATTCCGTTGGTACCATTCCGGACTTTGGCGGCTGACCTTGGCTTGCTAAAACGGCATGAACCAAGTTTGAAAGGCAGTGGCGGACTAGTGCCGGCAGGCACCCAGGTATATATAAAAGAGTACGATGGGCTCCAATTGCCCGACAAGAGCATTCATGACGGCTGGTTCACCGTAAACGACACCGGCGGCGCAATTTTCGGTGTTCACTTCGATGTCTTTGTTGGAACGGCTGCCTTTCGAAAACAGGTAAAACTGCCAGAATTTGGACGGGTTTGGTTTAATGGAATTGAACAGCGTATTCCTTCGAACTATACTTATGGTTTAAGCAAGTAGTTGTAAAGGAGCGAAAGGCACTGTACTTTGTGCCAAGCTTTACTAGATCAGGCCTTCATTTTAGTTATGGTTTATCAACCGCTGAGATGAGGGTCTTTTTATTTTTGCCAAAGCAGCACTAACCTGATCAATAATAAACAACTCGATGGAACTAGCCCGAAAAAAGAAAATTCTGTCAAAAAACAACTGGAATACAAAATTGTCTGGATAACCAATCCCGCTGAAGTTGAGGCCAATAATGACTTGGTAAATTCATTTTTTGACCTGTATAGCAGTCCGGAAAACTTTCCTGACCCGGATGAATTGGAGCCACCAGATAATATAAAGGCGCGAGTCGAAACGGCCTCCAACAGACCCCCATACTTGTCTAGTGGCACGTTTTCCAAGTAGCATATAAGTTTTGTACTTTTAGGCGAAAAGTTGAATCATGCCGACACCGAAAAGTTTGCCGATACGCTTGAGCGAACTACAATTGGCCCTTTTGGAGGGTATCAGCCGACAAACCACCTCAAGCGTACGAGAGGTAGCACGGAGCTTGGTGTTGCTGGAAATCAACAATGGCAGCGCCAACACAACGGTTGCCAGCGTTTTGGGCGTTACCCAGGAACAGGCTAAACGCTGGCGCTTAAGGTGGCTCTCCTATGAAGAAGCGTTTTCAGCCATTGAGGACCCGCTGGCGTAAAGTGTGCGCAACTGATAGTTTCGGGGAATATGGTTGCCAAATAAAAACAAACACGCTCTAAACAATTAAAAAACGAATTATTATGAAAGGCTTAATTTGTATGATGACTTTATTCTCTTCAATGCCCACTCAAGTAATTTTTGATTTTAACAAAAAGTCAGACGT
>Ga0163144_10016430_pt1 | contig 15164 bp, 16 predicted proteins | sample OliLak19BULKMAT1_FD_123175 | JGI IMG/M metagenome (GOLD analysis project Ga0163144, IMG submission 123175) | Freshwater microbial mat bacterial communities from Lake Vanda, McMurdo Dry Valleys, Antarctica - Oligotrophic Lake LV.19.BULKMAT1 | ecosystem: Environmental > Aquatic > Freshwater >... | reverse complement strand
GGTTCGTCATCGTCGTATGCGTGTTGACGCCTTGACGACTGATGACGGCAATCGAGGCTCCCATTTCCTCAAACGTGATGCCTAACGGTGCGGCGGTTGCTGAAAGGTTACCGATTTCAGCAAGCTCACTAGCTGTCGAGCGAGAGATATCAATAAGTCTAAAGAGAACGTCCGTAAGGTGTTCCGCTTCTTGAGTAGACAACTGGAACGCATTGACAAGACTGGATAGAGCCTTAGCGGTCGTCGCAACGTCCGTGACACCGATCAGCGAGAGTCTAAGTGCAGCGTTCAAAAACTGAACAGCTTCCGCACCTTGAGCAATCTGGTCAGAAATGATTTGATAAGCGGCGGCCGCCGTATCCGTATTATCTGCACCAAACGCTCGCGACACTCTGTTAATAGTGTCAGCCCACTGGCTGAAAGACAGTTGAGCATTTTGTGAAATCGTTCTGATTTCGGAAATCTTTTTCTGGAATTCTGCCGAAGCACGCACTGATTCAAAAATCGCACTCGTCAACCGGCCAACGACAAGATGGATTTGCTGAACAAGCAGCAAACGGGCAAAGAATGACCAGCGGTTGATGAGAGTATCAACCGATCGTTTTTGGTCATCATTGTTCTTGATGATCCGGTCAGAATTTGATTTTAGCTTCTTTGTTGCGTTGTCATGGGTCTGCATCAATCCAAGCAAGGCACGTTGGATTGCTGACAATCGCTGAATGGTTCCGGTTGAAAAAGCGGTATATGCTTTTTGGTAATCAAGGAGCGTCGCCTTGCCCTTGAGCATAGGCTCAATGAGTTTGTTAAGGGAGATTGTTACTCTGTTAATATCAGGGAAGGCCGCATTCGCTGGTATTGATGGCGTAAATTGCTGTGCCAGAATATCAGCACCGGCACCACGCTGATTAGCAAATGATTCTGCCCTCGCTTGAACATTCGCTAATTCGCGAGAAACAGCTAATTGCTTAATCAATTCCCCTGTTGCCTTTTGAGCAGCGAGTGCAATTTTTCTTTGTGCTTGCTCTAGTTTTTGCTGAGCAGCCTCTTGCTTTGCTGCCGTTCGAGCGATGGCTTCTGTAGCATCCTGATGCCGCTGCATCAAGTTAAGAAGCGTTCGTTGAATCGGCGATAGCTGTTGAACAGTTCTTGTTGAAAATGCCTGATACGCAGTTTGATAATCTGCCAATGATGCCTTACCCGCACGCATGGGGTCTAAGAGGCTATTCAAAGCAAATGTGATTTTATTCACATCTCTTTGGATAGCATTCGCTGGAATTGCTGTTGTTCCAAATTGTCTTGCAAGAAGATCGGTACCAACTTGACGTTGGCCTTGAATTGTTTCTGACCGCGATTTTGTTTCTGCTTGCACTCTTGCTAATTCTTTAGCAGCAGCCAATTGCTTAAGCAATTCGCCCTTTGCATTACGAGCAAGCAATGCAGCTTTTTCATAAGCTTTTTGGGCAGCTAATGCTGCTTTCTCATGAGCCTTTTCTTGTTGCTTAACTAGGCCAACAATACGGCGGATAACAGTAACAAGCCCAGCTTCCATATCTGTGGCAGCAACTGAACTACCATTTGAAATCGCTGCAAAAAGCTCATCATATCTTTCTTTCGTCACTCCAGACGCAGCGGCGGCTTTTTTCAGCTGTGTTAAAAGCGGAGTAAAATGTTGCGTGGTGTTGGCACTAGCATCCCCGAAAACATTTCCAAAACCTGTAAATTTCCCTCTTGCGGATGAGACAATACGATTCGTTTCGGCGTTTCGTGTCTTGAGCAATTCAGTTTGGCGTCTCAATTCACCATTCAATCCGCCTACTGCTTTCTTCATCCGGTTAACTGATGCAATAGCCTTGACGTTAGAAGCATTCTGTTTTGCTTCTTGGTCAATAATCCCTTTCAGCGTATTAGTAAGGGCCTTAGAGGCTGTATTGATATTCGACAACGCAGCTAATGCACTACGTGCATCGCCAAGAATTTTGATGAAATCGGTCGTTGTTGCCATAGGTTACTTAAGGTGAGGATTCGTTCGGGTCGCCTTAACTTTCCAACGGTTCATCGTCTTGCCAATTAACTTTACAAGGTCTTGCCGTAAAACAACGATCGCTTCCCCGCGTACCTTGTCTAGAAGGTTCCAAGGCATTTTCTTTTGCACTCGCCTAAAACCCGGATTGGTGGCATCATTTTTAAGAAAATGATCTGTTCCAATATCCATATTCCATTCACGAAAACCTTTATCTTCTCGGATGGATTCTGTCACAGCATTGGATGGATATTTGTACGGGTCAAAAAGCTCTTCAAACTCTTCAATGTCTAAAATATTATGCGTCGTGTAATCCACTGGCACGCCGTAACGTTCAGCGATATCTTCAAAGCCTCGTTTTGCTTGGCCTGTCAAAACAGGCAATCCTTTAGGAGCATCTTGAAGAATTGCATTCAAAATCGTTTGAATACATTTTGCAAACGCTTCTTCAAAATCCTCTCGCACGCCTTTGATTACAGCATCAACATCAAAGCTTGTGAGGCTAAAATCAATTCTTAGAGTAGGTAACATAAGACTCTCCGCAAACAAACCGCGGTGTTTTCACACCGCAGCTTGTATCATTGCCTTATCGCGTTCATGTTCCTCATGTTCACGAATTTCGGCATATGCTAATAGTTGGGCTTGCACCCACAAATTACAATCATCGTACTTGATTTCAACATCAGGAGGCAGAATTTTTAGGCGTTCACAGGCTCGCCAGACGGAGTAGAGGGCTGTTCGTCCTCCGGGAGTGATTCTGATGGCTCCACCAATGCCCGCCGACCAGCTAAAAAACGCTTTCGTGCCTCTTCGATTTTTCGATCATCCAAACAATTCGCTTCCAACACGCCACCAAGAATGCGGCTTTGTTCGATTTGGCTTAGACCAACGGTTTCCATTTCCTTAACGTAGTTGCCCCACGTTTTTGGATCTTCCATGTCAACAGTATCCCATACCAGTCCGTCGGTGGCTTCGACGGCTTTCAGGAAAATCCAATTCATTCGACGTTCGCCATACTCGGCCATCTGCTTCACGAACGATTTGTTTTTCAAATCAGGTTCCGGGTCTTTGCCGGGCGTTCGCATCACAGGAGGCTTTGGGGCCGGACAAAGGGAATCGAATTCCTTGAAGTCCAAAACCGCACGGCACTTAAAGACAATCTGATTATCTTCACCGCGTGGCAGGATTACATCGACTTCATTCGGCCCAAGATTTTGACCCGCAAGTTTCATACTATTTTCCTTTTACGATCCGAGCGTTCCGCTCAACACAGCAGTCTTAGCGTTGCATTGTCCGGTGACAGAAATCTGACCACCCCGAGAATCATGTTCCAGCGTTTCCCAACGGAAATCCGGGAACGTAATAGTGTCGTCAATCACCGGATCTGAGCAATCGGGGTTGTAGTTCAAAACGACATCAACGGCATACGGCTCACAGGCATCCGCCGAAGTTGTTTCCCAATCACTCGCTTCTCCAATATTCTTGAAAGCATCTTCAAGATTCGTTGTCCCGTTGCCTGACAGACGTTCCCACTGGAAGTCCATCCGAAGCTCAAGAGGAATCTCATCACCTTCACGCACGGTGTCAATGAGACCCTTATCAAGAGCGTATTCCATATTCCGACGCTCGGAATAGGTCAGGTTGCCTTCACCGATTTTAACTTCAATGAAGTTCGCTCCGCCGTCTTGCACCTGAATAGTGCAATATTTCAAATCAAGCTTTGCCATGATACTTTCCTTATGTTGATAGAGTCATCTGGTACCGCCCATCGACTGTTCCTTGTAGCAAAGTGGTATCGTCTTTAATTTTGCCGTAATAATTCCATGAAGCCTTTCCGCGGATGTCCATACAGCCAAATTGGTCTTGGTCATCAATTTCGGCACTTCCCAATTTGAGCATTGCGATGCTTGTGGCGAAACTCGCTAAAAAGATTCCGCCAATCTCATGTACCCTGAACCTATTGATATTTTTTTCGTCCACACTTACAAGGATGTTGAGTCTACACTCAAAACGAAAACAATTCTTTGACAGTTCTTCAACTTGAGGGCCAAGGAGACGAAATTCAGAATACTCTGCTAGAGTTTGTGTCTTTCGTTCTTCGCCTTCAATATGAATCAAAATACCGGCATCGTCTGCGGCATCATAAAAATGCTTTGCAAAAGATGCCCAAATCCATTTTGGCCAACTCACGTTAAACATTTGTCACCTCTTGTTCGAGACTGCCCAAATGTTGATGAATTGACTTGTCGATAATCTGTGAGAATTTTGTGTTTTTCGTTTCTTTAACCTTTAGAGTTAATCCACGCTCAACTTCATACTCAAGAAAATCAACGATTTCCCATCTTCGCTCATCGTACACTACCCACATTGTTTCTTTATTGATTTCAAAACCGGCAGGCAAATCTTCGGGGTCAATAATGATTCCGCGTGTAGCGGCATCATAAAAAGCACCCATTGAAAAGTTACGTGACGTTAAGATGTACGCCAAGTCGTATTGAAATTCAGTAAAGTTTCTAGAATCAAGAACGATTGCTCTTTTGACATGTAGTACCGATTTTGTCTCGGAGGCCAAACCTGTTTCTCGATCTGTCGTTGACGTATCACGACGATAGACATCAATGGGATATCCCATCCGACGCTTCATCTGATAGAGCAAAGACCTGATATGTCGGTTTGGTCGAATCATGGTTTTCGCTCAAGTTCAAGCAATCTGCGTTCAAATTCAAGCCGCTGTGACTTGATTTTTTCTAATTCAATGCTCATGTCTACTATCTTAGTTTGAATAGCCAAGACATTTGCTTCAAGTTTTTGAATTAGTATCGGATTGTTTGACTGTTTAAGCTGATCTTCTCTCGTTTGCTGGGCTAATAGTGCTGTTTCGTTTGTTGTTTTTGCAATCATTACAAGCATCGTGTTCATGCTTGCAACACTCGATTGAACACTTGCCGCCCAAGGGATTGCTCCAACAATCGCAGCAGTTATCAAAACAGCGACAATACCCATTGTCCACGGTGTAAATTTGGGCATCTTTATCTCTGGTTCCATAAAAAGACTCCTTAATATTGTAGCCGTGGGTGGCCGCCCACCCACGGACTACTTTTCAGGGAGCCGAATTAACCAAACATAACAGCACCGAGCTTATCCTCAAGCTTGGCAACGCCGCCAAGCATATCAACAGTCACCAGATGACCCTGATCCATACCAAGGTAAGTGATCGTGATACGCAGAGACAGACCCTTATGGTTCACAACACTGGACAACGCACCCGTACCCTGCTTCGGCGTAGCCAGAGGACGAGTAATCAAAGCAATCGCATTCTTGTGGAATGCCCAATTGTAGTTGCCCGGAGGGCCGTAGTTGACGTTCGCACCGTCGGCTACCGCGATTTCAAGGGGCCGATCAAGCATGAACTGCTTGTTTGCAGAATCAGTAGCAACCACGGCGTACTTGGCAACCGTTGACGGGGCAGCCGTTCCAAAGGTCACGAGAGTACCAACCTCGGGGGCGATCGTCACAGACTGATCGACAATGATCCAGCCGTGCCAACCAGCACGGTAGCCAGCAACCGACGCCGTACCACCAGCGTCCAGCGTGGTAGCCGTCTGATTCACCGTATCACAGGTATACATCAGAACAGCCGCACCGCTAGTCGTGGCAGCCTTAATCGGAGGCCACACGGTGAAGCTAACACCTGCAGAAACAGAAACGACCAGATGGGGCTGCATATCGCCAGCCACCGTAAGGAAGTTTCCAGCAACGGCACCCGTCGTGGCCGTGACCGGCAGAACGGTCGCGTTAGCAAGGGTGCTAGCGTCCGTCGTCGTGCTGGCAGCCGTAGTACCAGTCACAATCGCGGGCTGATTTTGAGCCATCGCAATGGTGAATTGGAATTTGCGACCAAGAATCGCCTCACGGAGAGCAGAACCGTCGTCACCGAGCTTATCAGCCTCGGTGAATTCATCAATCTCAAGGAGGTTGGTTTCGGTGTCCGGCGTGACGATCAGCCAGCGACCGCCAACATACGCCTTGTTCTTATTCATGACGTTACGAACGCCAAGAATCGTGTTCTTCGTCGCGGCAGTACCAAGCTTGCCGAACGTATTGGTGAAAGCAAACTGGCTGATCGCGAAGGTAGAAACAACGAGGTCAATCGCACGAGCGATAGACAGTACCGCAGGAGACAGGTACATGTCAATCAAGTCTTTGAACGCAAGAGACTCTTCGCCATCCTTGATGATGAACGAGGTGTGCCAGTGCTGGTTCAAAGTCACAGGAATGTTATCAGTGATAGCATCCTGCACAGTGACCTGTTCACGATCAATCTTACGTTGGGCGGTGAATTCACGGGGCTTCCGAGTATTCACAACGTCACCGAAACGGGCAATAATGGGTTCAAAATCACGGTGAATCAGATTCGCCACAACCATATTCTCTTCCAGAATCGCCAAGCCTTCATTGGCCCAAAATTCTGGATTCATCGCCTCAGCATTCTCATTTTCGTAGAAGCCGACAGTAGTAGGACAGAAATCAAACATGTTGTTTTCCTGTTGCACGGACACCGGGGATGTTCCCTTTAGCTCGCTCTTCCCGGTACTTAGCCGGGTCTTTGAGAATAGCTGAAAGGTTTTCAGACACCGACCCTGACCCTGCATTGGGCATCGTACCCAAGCCGCCAGTTGATTTGTTCTTGAAAAGATTTCCCCACTTTTTGGGGTGCTTCGTCATCTTCTCGATAATCTCGGAAGGTGATCCTGAAATCTTTTCAATCTTCCCGTCTTTGTCAGGAATGTCCCAAGAGGTCTTAGGAACAAGATTTCCTGTTTTCTTTCCGCCCGCATCAATCTCTTCTGCCAGTTCAGTGTTGGGGCCTAGCAACGCAACGACTTGTTCAGGATCATAGGCATCGTGCTGCATAGCCCCATCCAAAATCGCCCGCTGAATAGAAGCCTTGGTATAGCGATTTTTCCAAGTCTCCCGATCAGTGGTAAGTGAATCAACTGCTTCTTTGTGCTTGCGAGCGGATTCCGTCCGCTCATGCTCCGTCTGTTCTTCCTTGGTGCGTAAAGACTTTTGGACATCTTCCAACTGGGTCTGTAATTCGTTACGTTGTGCTTCTGTCAGCCCTTTGGCTTTCAATGCACTTGTTAACCCATCTTCCGACTTCTTCAATTTTGCTTGCCATTCTTTTCGCTCTTTGGCGACAAGTGAATTCACATGGTCTTGCGTGAACGTCTTGTTCTTGTCGTCTACCGGCGGTTCAACGGGTGGCTCGACCGGCGGATCTTCAAAGAAACCAACTGTGACGTTAGACATAACTGCTCCCTGAAACTAAGACACCCTACTAAGTTTGATGGTTTTGTCTTCGCGCAGATATGGCATCAAATGCTTCCATGCAGTTGCACTAGGAATTCCTGCCATAACATGATCGCCGACACCGGATCGGTCGTAGGTTGTACTGATCCCCACATAGCGTTGACTCGTAACCCTCGCCGTTTCTTCTTCGACTTCCGGGTCTACTCCGTCAAGAAGCGCGAGTGCAATTTCACAACAAGCGATTTTAATGTCATCAGGAACCGGATCAGGCAAGTCAATAAAATCGAGAAGATCGACCATTCGGGTTGCTGTTGCCAACGCCTTGATTTTATCAGCAGGCGTAGCATCGTCCCACGGAGACGTATGGAGACGCTCTTCAAAATAAGCCATTGCGTATGTTAAGTCTGCGTGCATCCATCTTCCTTTCTATTGAACATGTATTTCCGGATGTAGTCGTTTTGACTATTTTTAGACCACTCAAAAACACCATCGTCATTGAGTCTCAAATCAGTCGGATTAAAAGTTTTAAGCGGTTCATGTCGTCGCATGTATTTGCGATCTGGTATTGACCCGTGCCAAAATGTTCGGACTGTTCCGTCTACACAGGCGAGCGATTGCGGGCCAAGCGTCTTGCACCAAGCAAGGTAGTGGGCGATATACTCTTTATTGTGCCTAGGAACAAACGAATTCATTTTAATTCGTTGAAGCCAATGTTTTTCGCCGTAGACACAGCCTTGCAAAAAGAGTACGTCTCCGCCTCCCACAATACCGTACTCGTACAAGCCTTTCTTCCAAAGGTCTATATTGATTCCACAAGCAAAACCTGATCCTCGACTCTGCATTCCTTTTCCTTGAACCCAACGAAAGATAGCTCCGGTAAAGGTTCCTTCTTTCTCGCGTTCATAACGAGTAAAGGGTTGCACAACCGTATAGTCGTCCATCGCGTCAACGGTTCGTTTGAACCAATCAGGGTCAAGGAATTCGATATCTCCGTCTAACCAAATGATTTTGTCGAAACCTTCTCGAATCAATCTTTGGGCGAGGAGATTCAGGAGACGTTCTTTATGCCAGAGCCAACTCGTTGACCGGGCAATCATTGTTGCTTGAATCAACGGTTCGTCATTTTGAAGTAGTTGGATCGTCGCGTGCGGCACATTCCCTAATTGATTCCGAAATCTCTCATAGTTTTCTCTTCTGGATGTCCAATTGCATGGATTCCAGTAACATGAGATTGTTATTGGGTTGTTAGGCATTTAGATGGCTGTTGGTGTACATTTCGAGAATCAAAGTAGTCAGCCCGTCGTAGTAGTCGCCTACGGCTACTTTGAAACCGAGCTTATCGAGAACGCCTTCGGTGGAAATAGACTTTTCAGTATTTGCCAAGATAGGTTTTTCGATTTCAGTGACAAGATCGACCATGATGAAGTCCGATTCTGACTGCAAAATGATCTGCCACACATCGTTATCTTCAAACTTTTCTCCGGATTCAGTGATTATCTGCCGGAGGGTTTTCATTTCCTCCAGTAGCTCTGCTTGGATCAATGTCATCATTTTTGGCCTTTCAGTAACTGTCATGTCTACGTCAAACACTTCACCACTCTCAAGCTTACGTCTTAGAAGCACCTGTGCAGCCCGCTTACAAAAGGTAACTACCCAATCGCCACCATCACTAGGACGATAAATAGCCACCAAATCGTTTTGGACTTTACATCTTAGGTGCATTCTTTTCGGCTCCTGCATCCGTTGATGGACTCAAATCAGGAACGCCTCGTGCTGCTGGTGCTTCCGCGATTCTAGAAGCACGGTCTTTCTTGGCTTCTTCTGGAATGCCTAGAGCAATAGCAGCATCTTTATTGCTCATGATTCCAGCTTCAACGGCGGCAAAGACGGTCTCCGGGTCGGTTGTAAGAATCGTTGCTTTGTCAATCTCTGCAAGGATTGTGTCCAGAATCTTTTCCGTCACTCGACCAGCAAGAAGGGTCGTGGCAATCATCTTGCCGACTTCCTTCTTATACGTTATGCTCGGTGCGGCAGCGGAGCGTTCTTGGAGCTTCTCGATCTCGTCGAGAATATCTCTGTCGCTCTTGAGCGAGTACCTCTTGGGGTACGTTACGTCGGCAGGTTCGGTCTTTTCGTACTTGGCCCATATCTTCGCCAAGCATCGTTCACCAATCTCTAACACCAAACCGATGGCAGATAAGCCAGCTTCAAGACCCTTCTGATCCATTTCCTTGCTATCGGCGGAAGAGTGTTTAGGTTGCACACCGGAAAGAGCAAGATTGAGGAGGACACGAATATCCTCTTTCATCTGCTTTTCTTTTTCCATCGAAGCCTTGAGAGGCTCGGTAGGCGGAGCAATGAAGCCGGGTCGCTCCATTCCTTTTGCATAGGCTCGTCCGTGCGTCGTGCCAGTCGTGATATTGTCATCCGTCTTACTTACCTCGCCATCCTCTGTTCCGTCGGGTTGACGCTTGATATGGCTACCGGTTTTGGAATCACGTTGTTCAGTGTAGAACGGGTAATTCGCTTTCAGGATGTAGCCAAGGTCTGCCGATTCAGTGTTAAGGAGAGCGATTTGGTAATCACAAATGTCCTGCATCAGTGAGATAGTGATTTCAAAAACATGAAACGGAATCTGATCGAGATCCAAAATCTGTTCGGGGCCGTCTTTGATTGTCTCACCCTTCTCGCCTTCGAGAAGGAATTGAACATGCACCTTATTATCTTCGGCGATCCATGCTTTGCGGAAGCGTTCAATGCAACCACTAGGGACACCTAGCTCTTTGTCAATGACCATTGTATGGTCGCGAAGCAAAACACTCTGATAGTCCCAAGGGTCGCCATTCTTGCTTGGCAACCATGATCGGATATCTTCGGCTTTGTAGACGTACATGTACGGCGAGTCGGTTTTAAGTGCTTGAGTCGCCGAGTCCGGAATCGGTTGCCGGTCGACCCATACACCAACCTTCCGCATCGTTAACACTTCATGAAGAATCTGGTTGCCGATAAAGGCATCCATACTGGAACCACGAAGATCAACGCCTTTGCCTTTTCCTTTGATCGCGTCTTGATAGTTAGCCGGGCCACCTTTTCGAGAGACGCTAGAGATTCGTTGAAAGATCGCATTTCTTACATCAAGGATACTACTTTTGGCAAAGGCGGGATTGTAAGTGATTGCTGATCGTTCATTAAAATCATCATCATCTTCGCGTTGCGAAAATTTAATCAAATACCGATTGATGAATTTGCGGCCACCCTCAAAAGTGAGTCGCCACTTCTCATAATTCTCTGCATCAGAAATATAGTCAGGATGTTTGATTCCACTTAGGCTCATAGGAAACTTCCAATATCGGAATTGCTGACAACAGACGCTGCCAGCGGGAGAGCGATTTCAGCGTAATTGTGAGCGTGACCGTAGTGGTCTGCGGCAGTATTCTGCCATCGGCCTATCGGATTACCTTCGGCGTCTTTTTCGTAGACACGAACAAGGGCCTTAATCTGCTTCTTATATTCGTCGGGTAGATCGTAAGGGATTGCGATGGTATGTTTCTGGAATCGAGACAAGCTCAGATCGAGCCAGCTTGTTCTATCTACGTTGATTTGATGATCTTCGTAGAAGTCATCTTCGCCACGCACTGTGATGCCTTTGGCGGCAACGCCTCGCGAGTAGTAACAAAGCTTGACATAGCCGGGGAAGCGGTCAGCGAATTCTTTGGCTTTGCGTTGCTCCGGAAACTTGTCAACAACACAACCATGAATCTGATACGTCCGCATCACCTTGTCAAGATCTTCAAATTCTTTGAGCTTGAAGGCCCGAATCATTTTCGGTGTGCTGTAGACATTGATATCCGGCCCCATCACTACGTCCCATTCCAAAATCTCGCAATGCAGGAAGGAGCCAACGTCGACGCCCATCGTCCGTAGTTTGGATGGATTGATTGCAGCATCATTATTGTAACTGTGCTGGCACTTGGTAAAATCATCATCCGTAACTTGAGCGCCTTTTACAAGGTGGGCAAGACCAAGCTTATTGTTGTAAAAGTGCGTTTCTTCCGTCGGGTCGGACAGGCCGGCAATGTAAGAACGGGCAAATTCCACCGGACTGATGGTGGATGAATACATCTGATTCACCGACCACGCTAGAATCTCAGGATCTTTCTTGGCTACGACTTCCCACGTTCCGTCGGCGAGCCAAGCCCATTTGTTCTTTGAATCTAATTTCCCTTTACATTCCTTGCATTGCATGTACGAGTCGTGGATTCTAGGATCAATTAAGGATTCGCTCGTACAGACGAAACAGTCGGGAAAGGTTAGCTCCGTATGTCTTGAACACAAGGGGCATTTGAAGAAGAACCTTTGCTCTGTACTGACCTGCACTTCTTTGTCGATGCCCCAATTGGGGATCGTCGGCGTTGAAATCTTCCACACCTGCTTATACATTTGACCCGACATACGTTCAATGGCAAACTTGGCATTCGTTTGATCCATCGCATCATATTCGTCGAGTACCATGAAGCCGACGGGGATTGAGCGGAGACCAGATTCAGAATGTGAACCTCGAATGTACAGACTCGTCGGCCCGGCCCGCTTATGGCCGACGTTTTTAACATCAGAAAAGAGTTTTTTAAGGTGCTCGCTCAATTCGAGCATAACGTCAAACCGTGATGCGGAAAAGTCACCGGCGTCCGGCGTCTTATTCGGAAGAACATACAAGCAGTCGATTCGACGAACGTCGATCATGAAGAAGGTACGTTGTAAGACTGTTTGAGTGTACGCAGCCTGTGCGGACTTTCTTCCGTTGTTGACCGGAGCCTCCGAGTCGTGCATTGCTCGCGACCACGGATGGTACTTGAAAGTTAATGGCCCCGGTATAGGATTACCGAGAACGATGTACTTTTGTGCCCAATCAGAACACTTTTGTACGGATCGTCGATTAAGGCCAGCCTTAATAGATTCCTTGATTTGGTCAGCTAGCTTCATAGGAGGGCATCAGCAATTTCCACCAGAGCGTGAGAGTCAGAAATATGATTCCCGACGACGAGAATCAACTCTTGACCAAATTCCAACGCAACGTCTTTATCCACAAGGAGTCCCATGCTCACCTCAAGCCGATGGCAGGATGTTACTAATTTCTCGACATCAGTAACGAGCGTCGAAATTGAGTTAGTCTCGAAGAGCAGGTCGGATGCATCTTTGCACTTGTTCAACTTCTCTTCGATTAACAGTCTTAGAACGCCGATTTCACCCCTGACGGAAACGACGCGTTCTTGGCTAAGGTAGGACGATAATTCGTCGCCCCATTTTGCTAGCTTGTAGTTGGATGGGGCAGTACCGGATTCTACCCGGTGCAACCGATCCATCATTGCCGTCACATCTTCGATCAGTTTGTCAATAACCGTCGGGTCGGGGGCAAATTTTCTTGCAGCCATAATGACGTTATGGCTGAGAAGAAGAAGATCATTCTTTTCCATTACTGCGTCGAGTGAATGTTCTACTTTTGCACAGGAGACTGCAAGAGAATTGATTTGTAGAATCAATCTGCTTAGGACGCCGGAATGGAGAAGAAGATCGTTGCCGACGAGTTCAAGACGTTTTTGAACAAGGAAACGAAGAATCGCTATTTCGTCCCTCAGGGATTTGATAGACGTAGAATCACTGAATTCATCAAGGCGGGTTTGATGCGAAGCTAAGCGGTAACGAAAAAGATTATTTTTGTCTCGTGCTGACTGGTTCCCACCGTGGCACGGGCAATATTTTGAGCCTTCGACAGCCTTTAGCCAACACTGGCCGCGACTGCTGATAACAGCTTGGCATCTGTTGGGATGCGATTCATCGACTCTTGTTATTACAAATCTGTGAATATCTGTTAGTGACATAATAGTCTTTCCTCTATACTATATTACGCTCATTTCCTACTTTTCTCTAATCGAAAATGAAAAATGAAAATGATTCGAGAATCTTTCGGTTTTTAGAAAATTATAAAATTTTTTAGAAAATTATAAAATTTTTTAGAAAATTTTTTAGAAAATTTTTTAGAAAATTATAAAATTTTTTAGAACATTTTTTAGAAAATTATAAAATTTTTTAGAAAATTATAAAATTTTTTAGAACATTTTTTAGAACATTTTTTAGAACATTTTTTAGAAAATTATAAAATTTTCTAAGATTGTTCGGTTCGTCGGTTCTTGGTGAAAGGTCAAAATCGAAAATGGATTTCTCGAACAACAGGGTTAGTCGTCGCCAACGACGCTAACCGCGTCGATGGGGGTGAGCGTTACGCTACTCCATCACGCTCTCGGAGTAGTACGCTCAGCCGCTTTGCGTTTTCTGCGGCGGCTTGCAGCAGTCGTGCAGCGGTAGCCGCTGATTCATCATTTTGGCAAGCTATGAGCAGGGCGCGAGCCGCATCAATGTCTCTACCGATCTTTGAATCGAGTGTGCTTCGGACTTGCAGGTTTGAGTGCATGGGAACTCCAGTGTAAGGAAAAGGGGAGAGTAGACTGTTCTACTCTCCCCTTGAGTCTGAATCACTTGATCTTTTCAAGACGTTTTTGCAGCGCCTGTGCCGCACTTACTGCGAGGTCAATATTGCTCGTACCCTTATCGCTTATTTTACCGTCAAACAGGGCGGCGAAGATATCGTCCAAGGCTGGGCATTCTGCTTTCAGCACATTCATATGATCGTTGATTTCGCTGGCGGTCATATGCCCGGCGGGTTTGTTTCCCGCGGCTCGCTCCTTTTGCTCGGCGAGTACCTTGCCAAACTCAGGGCCAGTCGCAACAAACCCGCCGCGTCGTCCAGCAGCATCTTTCTTGCCCGCGTTGTATAGCGCCTTGAGGCTGCCTTGCTTCAGCGTTCCCGCTTGAAAAGCTTTCCGCACTTCGGCAGGCATAACGCGAAGGCGTTTCGCTTGCTGCACCAAATCCCGCGATCCAAGCCCCGCAAGATCCACAATCTGTTCCTCCGTATACTTCGCGTCGTCGGTGATCAATCGCAGAACGTTGCTGACCGCCTCGAAAAAGGTGAGCGGCTTTTCCGATTTCATTCTCCCATGATCGTTGACCGTCTGAATCTGTTCGTACAAATCGACGTCGAACCGGACGTCAACGGGAATCAGCCCGTCAGGAAAAGCGCGATCCGCCAGCTGTTTCCAGGTGTAATCGCTCCCAGTCGCTTTCTCCTCGGGCGTTTTCTCAGCCATTGCGAGGATGAAACGGCCGCCAGCGGTCCGCCGATGGCCCTGGCCGATGTGGAGAGGCGTTTTTGATTTTAGAATCTTGCGGCCATTTTCCAAAACCGTCTCCATTTTACCTTTCGCAAAAACCAGAATCGGAAATTGCGGCAGGAACAGGCCAGCACGGGCGATGTCGCCCACGATCTTATCGACCGAGAGTTCCCTGCGGGGCTGGTATGGATGATCCTCGAGTGATGCCAGCGGGACGAAAACAAGCTTTTTGGCCTGCTTGTCCGCCAAAGCCAAGACCTTGGCATCATCGATCAATAATACATCAGATTTCGTGTCAATCGTTTCCATGTCTGATCCTTTTGAAGAGTACCTAACAAAACACGTACAAAACGTCATACCTGCGACACCTCCTTAATGAATGCGGTTTGTTCGATTGCGAGTGTCATAATGTTCAATCCTACCAGATACGGTCGGCGATGTCACGAGGTTTGTTGGAATCTTTCAAAAATTGTTTTGTTTTTGGGAATCGGCAGCCTAGGGGCCAGCCCCTAGGCCGAAAGCCTAGGGGCCAGCCCCTAGGCCGAAAGCCTAGGGGCCAGCCCCTAGGCCGAAAGCCTAGGGGCCAGCCCCTAGGCTTTCGGCCT
>Ga0163144_10016429_pt1 | contig 15165 bp, 17 predicted proteins | sample OliLak19BULKMAT1_FD_123175 | JGI IMG/M metagenome (GOLD analysis project Ga0163144, IMG submission 123175) | Freshwater microbial mat bacterial communities from Lake Vanda, McMurdo Dry Valleys, Antarctica - Oligotrophic Lake LV.19.BULKMAT1 | ecosystem: Environmental > Aquatic > Freshwater >... | reverse complement strand
GTACTGGAGTCCAACACCTCTGCCGATCCGCGAAAAAGAAGCTTACCTCGTCACACATTCACAAGGTGCCACTCGTTTTGAACACATTAGCCATGGACTCCAACAAACCCTCGACCTCTTTGTTCCCGTTCATGACCGAGTAAAAATTACGCGACTTACTTTGGAGAATCTGACTAAGGATGCACGAAGCCTGTCGATATTTAACTATGTAGATTGGGTGCTGGGTTTTGATAGGAGCAACAGCTCTCCTTTTGTAATCACTGATGTGGATGTCGAATCTCAAGCAATATTGGCTAGAAACCCCTCGAATAATGAATTTTCTAGTCGAATAGCTTTTGTGCAGGTTTCTGAAGCAGAACGAAGTTACACTTGCGATCGTAAGGAATTTATTGGCCCTAAGCGCGCTTTGAGCAACCCTTTGGCTCTTGAAAGAAAGCGTCTCTCAAATTCTCATGGAGCAGGACTTGATCCCTGCACAGCGATTCAACACAAAATAAAACTTGAGCCTGGAGAGAAAAGGGAAGTGTTTTTCCTACTCGGGCAAGGCGAAGACATCGAAGAAGTTCAGAAGCTTCTCAAAAAGTATTCAACGACGGAATCAGTGCAACTTGCCTACGAGGAAGCGTTGTCGTTCTGGAAAAAGCTACTAGGCAAAGTACAAATCAAAACGCCTGAGAGTGCGATGAATATACTCGTTAACAATTGGCTGCCTTATCAGAATTTGTCGTGCCGCATTTGGGCGCGCACTGCGTTTTATCAATCGGGTGGCGCGTTTGGATTCCGAGACCAGCTTCAAGACGTTATGGCCCTAGTGTATTCGTCACCCGACATCACTCGTAAACACATTCTCCGTGCCGCCGCTCATCAGTTTATTGAAGGGGATGTTCAACATTGGTGGCATCCTCCGACCGGTCGCGGAGTGAGAACACGGTTTTCGGATGATCTTTTGTGGCTAGCCTTCGTGACTAGCTTCTACATTAAAAACACAGGGGATCTTAGCATTCTCAATGAAGAGGTTTCTTTTTTAAAGGCTCCAATGCTTGCAGAAGGAGTCAGTGATTCTTACACCCAGCCCGAACGAAGTTCTGAAACTGCTACTCTTCTTGAGCACTGTTCTCGAGCTATCGACCGTAGTTTGGCTGTAGGCTCGCACGGTTTGCCCCTCATGGGCTCCGGCGATTGGAACGATGGCATGAACAAGGTGGGAGACCAAGGCCAAGGAGAAAGTGTTTGGGTAGCCTGGTTCTTGTACACCACAATTGAAAAATTCTTGCCGTATCTAGAACAAGCCAATGGACAGGAGCTGCGTATTGAAAAATACAAGCAGCATCTCATTGATCTTAAAATAGCTACGGAAAAAAACGCTTGGGATGGAGACTGGTACAAAAGAGCCTTTTTCGATGACGGAACTCCAATAGGATCGTCTGGTAACGATGAGTGTCGGATTGATTCGATTGCACAATCTTGGGCTGTACTCTCAGGCGCAGCAGATCCTGAACGCGCAAAGCGAGCCATGTCAGCGGTAGAAGAATTACTGGTTCAAAGAGGTGACGGACTCATTAAACTATTTACTCCCCCTTTTGACAAAGGCGCCTTGAATCCAGGCTACATCAAGGGTTATGTTCCCGGAGTTCGTGAGAACGGCGGGCAATACACACATGCTGCTTTATGGGTGTTGATGGCCTTTGCGAAGCTTGGCGATGGAGACAAGGCTACCGAGCTTTACGGTCTCCTTAATCCCATCAGTCATAGCTCTTCACGAGCCGGACTTCATAAATATAAAGTTGAGCCCTACGTGGCAGCTGCTGATGTTTATGGACTTTGGCCTCATGTGGGTCGAGGAGGTTGGACTTGGTATACAGGATCAGCAAGTTGGATGTATCGGGCGAGCCTAGAGTCGATATTGGGGTTTGATTTGAATGGAGATGTTCTTCGGATTCAACCTGCAATTCCGAGTCTCTGGAATGGTTATGAAATTAGTTTCATGCGTGAGAAAAACACCTCTTATCATGTTTCGGTTTTTAATCTGAGAGGGAAAGGTCTCAAGAAGACAGCTCGCATTGAACTCGACGGGACTCTACTGGATTCAAACGATATTCTTCTTGTTAGCGATGGAGCTCATCATGAAATCAATATTGAAATATAGCTAGCGGGCTTAGCAGTGTAGAGATGCGCGACTCTGCCGATTGCAAGCTTTGCAATTCATGAAAACTAAATTTATATGGAACGCTAATTGCATCTCTCCTTGTACAAATTAGTACAAACTTGAAATGGAGACAATATGACACACCCAATACCTGCAATAAAAGAAAATGCCCCAGAACTTAAAATTTCATGTGTCGGAGGTGGGACTTGGGATCTTTCCAAAAGCAAAGCTAACAAATTCAGTTTGGTGGTATTTTACCGCGGCGCCCACTGTCCCATCTGTAAAAAATATTTGAAAGATCTTCACTCTAAAATAGGAGAATTTAAAAAACTAGGCGTTGATGACATCATTGCTATTTCTGGAGACAGCTTAGAAATGGCTGAAAAATGCTCTAAGGAATGGGAGATTCCGAATTTAAAAATTGGCCATGATCAGAGCGTTGAATCTATGAAAAATTGGGGACTCTATATTTCACAAAGCATTAAAGATGAGGAACCCAAGACATTTGGAGAACCCGGAGTATTTCTCGTTCATCCTTACAAACAACTCTTTTATGCCGCTATCAACAGCATGCCATTTGCGAGACCTCAATTCTCTGACCTCATTGATGGCATTAAAGTGATTTTTGATAAGGACTATCCAGCTAGAGGGACAGTAGCCTATTCAAATGTGTAGCAGAGAGACACGATGAAAACTCCTGGCAATGATGATGAAAATTCTGATTACAAAAAAAATAGTCTTTCCTTGATTGGGACTGTCTCACTTGGGACGAGTGTTATGATTGGAGCGGGTATATTTGCGCTAACGGGGCAAATTGCAGAACTAGCCGGCCAATGGTTTCCGATTGCCTTTATTTGCTCTGCAATTATTGCGAGCTTTAGTGCTCAATTGTCGGTCTGCTGATTGTGTTTTTAGGGGAAAAACTCTTTCTAAGAGCTAGAGTTTAGGGTGATGGACTTTTTCTTTGGGCAAAGAAAGGCATCGCGCAATATATAAAAAGCCATTAGAAGGAAAGATAAAGAAAAGAGTGTTCCATTTATGGCCGAAAGCCATTGGAAGTTGCTCGAAACTTCCTTGATTCCCCACCACGCAAACACATCAAAGACACCCGACCAAAGAGCAATCACGGGAGCTAAAACTTTTGCAAAGCGGCCTCCACGAGTGAATTGCACCAGCATGGCTATAATAAAATACATCGTGGCGTGTGCAAAAAGATGAGCATGGGTAAGCGCTGTAAGGCGCCCCACACCCATGGATTGGAAATAGACAAACGAATCAGGGTTAATGATGTTTGTATTATAAAAAACAGTAGCTGCGGCAAATGCGTGAGTAAGGGCGTAGGCGACGAGAAGAGGAATTAACGACAATCTCACACCTATTGGCCAGCTTGAAATCTCCCAATTTTTTGCATGTAGCTCGTCCTTGTGTCGAGAAAACCATGCGTAGGAAAAACCAACGCATACGAAAAAAAGAAAAATGAAAGAAAGCGGAACGACACCGTCTTTCCAGAGATCAAACACATGCGAAGCTGCCTCGCTCACGTTCTCCAAATTAGCCGATCCAAAATCGAGCCCAGAACCACCCTCGCCAGCCATTACTTAGCTCCTCCGAATACGGTTTGAATAAGGTAGAGGCTTCTGGACACACTTTCGTGAATGAGCTCAGATGCGCCGCCTTCTTTAGGAGCGGCTGGCAAATCAGCCACACCCTTATCTTTAAGGCTCTCAATGTAGGCCGCATCGGCCTGAGCGGACTTTGCGAGATCTCCGCCCAAAACCAATACGTTCTTTAGCTTTCCATCAATTCCTACCGCGATACCGGTCACGAGTGTTTTGCCATTTTTATCTTTCGCTGAAAGAAGTTGCCCAACGGCGGCTTTTTTTTCATCCTTGATAGCAAAGTAGAAAGTAGGAACCTTGTCGTCGTCTTGAAGCGAAGACAATTTATTTTTGAGATACTCAGCCTGTGCTTCGCTGATAGATCCCTCTAAAGCCGAGAATTTATCGTAGGACGGAAAGAGCTTTTCTAGCTCGTCTTTTGGAATAAACACGCTGCCTAAGTTGTCGAGCCAATTGCCTATTTCGGTGGGAGTGCTTTTTTTGTCTCCAGCGTTTGATTTGGCAAGAACTTCTTTCAAGTTCTCGATGCCATCTCCGTCTGAATCTTTCGACTCGATCTTCTTAAATGAAGTCGCATTGGCTCCAGCCCTCAGAAAATCTTTACCATAACTCGTGGCAGACGACCCGCCTCCAGACGCATGACAAAGCAAGCAGCTCACGCGATAGCCATAGGTCTTTTGATAGAGCCGCGAGCTGGACGGAAGAGCGTGGGCAGACCCTGCACTAAAGAAAATCAATCCCGCGATGTGAATGTTTCTAAACATTATTAATGATGATTCCCATGACCGTTAGGTTGAGCGGGAACCTCCGCTAGCTGCACCTTTACAGGATTGGCAACTGAAACATAGGCTTTTTGTGCGACTTTTAGAGGAGCGCTTATCTCAAGCTCACTGGCAGAATCTCTCTCGGAAGGCAATGCCACAAGAATCTTGTTGGATTCTTCGGTATCAATTGTATAAGTCAGCGGCACATTTTTTTCTTTTGAGTTGAGGTGAATCTTTATATCGAACAAATCGGCCTTCATGGGCTCACGAAACTTGTCAGAAAAATAGATATGCACCCCATCCTCGCCCGATCTAACAAGTTCTAGGTGAGTGTCACCCGACATGAGCACTTTGCCGTTTGCCTTGGCATCGTGCTGATGAACCCTCTTGGGCTTTTGGTGTTTGGGCTCTTCTGCGTTTATGGAAGGGCTCAGAGCAAGGTGGCTCAGTAAAAATACACAGGTTATGGTTGCTTTAAATATGTTTCTCATAAAATCCTCCTAATTGGATCTATTAGCTTTTGGAAAAGAGGTTCAGAAGCTCTTCTATTTTTTCGTTTCTTTTGGCCGAAGATGATTCTTTCATTGCGTTTGTCACACAATGCTTAAGGTGGGTCTCAAGGACGTTCATTTCCAAAGATTTGAGTGCCGACTGAGCCGCCTTGAGCTGAATCATGATATCGGGGCAATATTTACGCTGCACAATCATTTTTTCGATACCATCTATTTGTCCACGCACTCGTCTAAGTCGAGCCACACTCTTGTGGTGGTCGGGATGAATAGCTTCGAGCTTTGACTTTCTAGGCATTTCTTATTCCTTTTCTTCGCTCTTGAATAATTTTGATCGAATCTCCTTCACATAAGGGAGAGTTGCCCAAGAAGTTTCTTCAATAGAACCTCCATCTACCAAGACCGCAAGAACCTCTCCTTTGTCGCTGTAGGCAATAACATTAGTTTTTTCTGCAACTTCAAGTTGTGCCACCACACCTACAGTTTCTTTTTCTTTTTTTGCTACGAAAATTTGGACTTCTGTACCGGCTGCTCGAATCTGTTTTTGGCCTTTAAAAAAATTTTTAGGCATTTCTGCATCAAGAATTTTGAAGGATTTTTCCATGGCACGCTTGATCGTCGCAGGGGATTGGTTATGAGCCCATGCCTGAGTTCCAAGCCCCATCAGAAGAAGAGCTGCCAACGTAAACACCTGAGAGATATTGCGTAAAACTATATTTGTTCTCATGTTTGACATGATACCCCCAAAGGGTATCATGTCAATACTTATGAACTTATTTAGTAGAAAATCATTCCGGACTCTGTGTACTAATTTCCCACTCTTTGCTGGAGCTGCATTTGTCATGAGCGATGCGCAAGCCATAAGCCGTGCGGCGCAGTCTACGCCTCAAAAAGATTATTCGGGGTCTTATTTGCAAAAATCACTCCTGGCTCAAAATGACGCAAAGGCTGAGCCTAGCATGTCCCTCAACCTTGACTCACCGGAACTCGAGGCTCCCCCGGTCGACAACTCTGGAAGTGGATTGAATAATCTCTCAATTGGAGGCGCACTCGACATGCGTTTTCTATTTCCTCGAATTGGCGGCACCACTGAATCTGAATCAGGCTTTGGAAACCTCAACATTCATGTGGCCGAGCTATTCATAACTACCAACATAGGCGATCACATCTCTGTGCTTATGGAACAACTTCTTGTAACTGCGCCCATGGAGAATACCATCGGACAAGACCATGGCTTTGTTTATGGAATTTTCTCCAATATTCCCGGCCTTCCTGACAACATCTCCCTCAAGGTGGGTAGAACACGTTTTAGATTTGGTATCGACTCCAAGCTCGACTCTCCAGCCAACACCCTACATTCGCCTGTCTATAAAACTTTAGGAATGATCACCGACAAAGGAATCGAGCTGTCGGGCTATTCAGGACCCATGGAGTGGTCGCTGGGTGTAACGAACGGAGCAGATGTGCTTCAGAAAAACGTTATGACAACAGATGACCAAATGGCGATGATAGAGGTAGAGGCAAGGAATGGATCCAAACCCGTGCTTGCGAGAGTGAGTGTCGATGTTACGGATTCACTGCACTTAGGAGTATCGGGCTATACAGGAAAGACATATCCTATTTACTCTTCGAGAGGCGTGGGGCACGACATGATCTTCAACGGTCACTGGGACCAGTCTCTCTTTGTTTATAAGAATCGCGCAGCTGTTGATGCGTTAGTAAAATTGGGAAGCAAACTGCAATTGGCTGGTGAGTATACATTCGGCAAGGATAGAGACAAGGGTCAAAGCTACGACGTTACGTCCTACTTTGTACGAAGCGACTACCAGATTCTTCCTCAGAAACTCGCAGTCCAGCTTCAATATGAGCTTTATAAAGATGGTCGCAATGACAGCATGCTGGACATGCGAGATACAGGCAACATTGGAGTGGGCCTCCTCTATTACCTAACGCCGCAATCATGGCTACGAGCTTCGTGGCTCCAAGATGATGTGGGACTCTTCAGAGAATCTAAAGGGCAGAAATCGGAATACATCGCCACCCTGCAAACCCTATTGGCTTTTTAGAACTTCCACCTAAAACCAAAGCCAATGAACTAAAGTGTTCACACGGGCTTGCATTTCGACCTGTATAGGCAAAGGCCTTCATTTATAAATCGCCGCTATTTTATATTGTTATTCAACGATTATTGTTCCCGTAATCCCCATGGGAACGTGGGGTGAACAATAGTAATTATAAACACCTGGTTAAGTATTTGCGGATCAAACTCAAAACCTATGTCCTTATGGCTGTGTATTTCAATTCGCGCGATGGACTGGTCCGGATTCTCCGAAGCCCAGCCAGTGAGCGTTAAAAGAAGAGTTCCTATTATCATAAGAACAGCGTTTTGATAATTTCATTTACGTCGATTCAGTGAGATTGGGTTTAGCTCCATCTTTCAAAAGGTATGATTTTCTTTTTTCATATTCTTCTTGGGGTAGATCACCGTTGGCATAGCGCTTCTGAAGAATTTCAAGCGCACTGGCCCTGTGATCTCTATTTAGTTTTCGGCGAACAGGTTCAAAAAGAGAGATTCCCCCAATGACTAGAAGAAGCCAGAAAGCCCACCAGAACATATGCATGCCCCAAAAACCAACACCATCATAAAAATGATTCATTATATTTTCCTTCCGTTAGAACGAACAGATTGACTCTCCTATTCAAACATCAATTTTCATTTCTTCTTAGATTCCTGAGTATATGGACATGAGGTCATTTGCGCTTGCATTTGGCCCATGAGATTCATTTGGGTCTGCATGTTTTTGTTTTGAATCTTTAGTGTTGTTGATTTGATTCATTTCTTTTTGCAATTCTGTCATGCGGCTATTCATCATCTCAATGCTAGGTTTTTCTACGGAGCTTTGAGATTTTGTCTTATCAGCTGCATAGGATATGCTTGAAAATGCCAACATTGCGGCCACTATTGTTGTTAGATAATTTAATATATTTTCTACGAAACGTGAGCTTGGCGTCTCTGCGCAATAGGCAATGCCATTCCTGAGAATACGGAAACAGCCAGACCAACAATTAGTGAATTCCAAAGTAGGTTAGACTGATTGGCATAACCAAACATCCATGGCGAAATAATCAACCACAATCCTGCTAGGAGATTTGTCCATTCTTCCCAAGGTTTAATGTCTTGAAGGGCAAAAGCCGCGCTGACAAAAACGATCGCGCCGACAATCCAGAAATTCCACATTGTCCCACCCATGACGAAATCTCCTCCTTTTAATCAGTAGGCATAGCAAGCAATTTATGAGCCAAGCCAATTGGGGTATTCTCGTGGAGTTAGTTTAGATAGGGGAAACAAAGAACCCCAGCATGGGGACATTTAGATGAGAGAGTGGGACATTTAATCAGAAGATTGATCCGGATTCACAGCTTTATGCCTCCAAGTTTGGAATGAATTTTGCTACCTATACTCAGCAATTAGGAGATATCTAAATGAGAAACTATTCGCAAGGACAGTCCCCCTACACAGCTTCTAAATATGGTGCATCCATAGCCAATGCAAACTTTCAATCTTTGGGATCGGGCCCATCACCCTACTCGCGACAGAACTCGCATTACGGAAAGGGCCCCAAAGGCTACCGCCGACCAGATGAACGTATTCAGGAAGATGTATGCCAGCGTCTTAGCGATGATGAGCATATCGATGCCTCAGACATTGAAGTCGATGTTAAAAATGCTGCAGTGACTTTAACAGGACAGGTCGTTGATCGGTTCAGCAAACGCCATGCCGAAGATATCGCAGAAAGGGTGTCGGGCGTTGTAGATATCAATAATCAAATCCGCATCAATACGGAATCTCTGGCCGCTCACGGTATGTCTCTAAAGATTGCCTATGACAAAAGTAAAAGTTTTTTCAAGTCAAAATAGTAATTCTAAATACAATGATACTAACGAAATCTCTCAAAACAACCCGCGACCTAAGAGCGTGGATCTGAAATTTTTCGGATCGAAATTTTTCAGTTATTTAATTAAAGGACACCATGCAAACTAGAAAACTCGCATTAATGACTCTCATTCTTCTACTTTCAATAATTTCAAATCCGTTGTTGGCAAACAGTTCTGCTGATGTCTCAAAAGCAATGGCACTGAAAGATAATAAGCATAGCAAAAAAGATCTTATAGGCTCATGGAAGATGGATCTTCCAAGGTCGCTCATAAAGCTTGATAACATATTCTATGAGCAGGAGCTTGAGAAGGGAGTGGCAAAGTCTGTTATGAGTATAGAAAAAGTGACAGCTGACTACTTATATTATGAGGATGCTAAGGACGAGTTGTACTACTCTGTTAAGGTCGAAGATTTAGTCTACGTCTATGAAATGAGCTCTAAAAAGAAAGAAGAGGTAAAAAAAGAGAGAAATATCTGGATGGAGCTAAGTTTACCTATCGATAATGTTTTCAAAGAAATCCTTATTACAAATATCGAAGCCTTAGTTGTCCAAAGTGACAAGATCATTCCTATTAACTTGGAACGGTTGATGATAAATAATTTTACGGTTTTTCCCAAAGAAGATTCAAGGTTAAAAAAGGCAAGCTTTGATTTCAAAGGTAAAATCTTTGATGGCCTTATCGATGCCATTGGCGTAGTACGACCATTTGTTAGTCCTGCACCCGTGAGTCTAAATTTGAAAATTAAAAATTTAAGTATAGAAAAACTTAACCCATGGCTAAAGCAAGCTGCATCTTTAAGTGTGGAAAAAGGGACAGTTGACGTATTCGTAGAATTTGCTGCTAAAGAGGGTAAGCTTAAAGGCTATGTTAAGTTCTTTACTCAAGATCTTGAATTAATGAATGAGTGGAAAGACAATACTAGCTTTTTTAACAACTTGAAGAAGTCAGTTTATAATTTCGGTATAAATCTTATGGAACGCACTGAGGAAGATATCATCTCTGGCAAGATTAAGTTTGAGGGGGACGCTGATTCAATCGATATTGAGTATTCAACATTGTTCTCAACTTTGATAGAGCATATATTTGATGGTCCACTTAAAAGAAAATACGACAAACAAGTCAAACTTAAAGATTTATAGCAAGTTAGGCGTCTGCCTTTCTATTAAAAATTGGGCAGAGGCCCTCCGTCGAGCCCCTATCCCATCATTCCCTTGATTATTCTCCAGTGGAATTGGATCCAGTGACATAGCCATCTAAGGTCATAAAGACGAATCTTTTTTGCTCCTTGGAATCAAGCAATGTTACAACCCATTCAGGGCCTTTGCTGAATTTCTTTTTTTCAAGGTTATCGATTTTTGCTTCAGCCCACACTTTGTCGATCTTAGCTTGCTTATTCAAGTAGCTGATCGCGGCAGGAACTGCGCCTTTGATTTGTTCCTGAGTGCATTCTCCAGAACATTTTACAATTTGCTTGGGGTGAAAGTGTTTTCCGCCTGCAAACGATGTTGATGTGGCCATTAGTACTGCAATAGTTAGCAATTTTTTTTTCATTCTTTTCTCCTTGTTAATATTGTTAATGTTCATTGACTTCTTCGGCCTTTAAATCGGTATGAACATGTGAATGGTCATCCTGATTCAGTGGGTAATCTTCGGGGTGACTTGTATGCCAGTAACCATGAAATTGCATGGCAAATAGGAATATACCGCCGACAATTAATGCGACGTTTGCAGCTTTTGCAAATTTCATAAATCCGATAGTTTTTCTCCAGCCACTTAAAACAACAAGCATCACCGCAAGAGCTGCTATTTGGCCCACTTCGACCCCAACATTGAATGAGAGAATTCTCATCAATATGGAGAACCAGTCATCGCCCAAAGGCAACTGCTGAAGCCTTGTTGAGAGGCCAAATCCATGCAACAAGCCAAAGACGAAAACCATCTTGAGCAAGCTCGGTGGCTCCCAATCAAAAAACTTTTTAAAGCCGTTAAGGTTTTCGAATCCCTTGTACATCACACTCACTGCTATCACGGCATCAATTAGGTAGTAATTGGCAGTGATCTTGAAAAACGTCGCAAAAATGAGCGTAATACAATGGGCGAGCGTAAAAACACTTATGAACCTTACGATGTCTTTGAAAGTCGTTAAAAAGAAAATGACTCCAAAGATAAAGAGCAAGTGATCATATCCCGTTAGCATGTGAGAGGCTCCTAGCCACACATACTTTAAGTAACCTCCGCTTAACATTGCAGCCTTGTCGGCATCCGAAATTCCGTGAGCAAGCACGGTCGAACTGCTAAATAGAGCAGCCAACCACAAAAGTAGTTTCATAAAACCTCCTATGAATTTTTTTAATCTAAGAATCTGCAGATGAGCTAAGAGCTCATTGGAGGTCTGAAGATACGGTTGAAGACCTTTGACTCAAAGGTCTTATCAACATGAGGATTAAACTCTTGAGCTGTATCTTCTGGGTCTACAATATTGACAATTGGAAGGTATGCGATCTTGACGTCGGGGGTGCCATGGAATTCGTGCTGATGTTCGTGAGTATGGAGAGGTTCATCAGGAGAATGTCGGTGTTGATGCTCGTGGCGATTCACTTGGTGATCATGATGGTCGTGGTTATGAGAACTTTCTTCATGATCCGAGTAAGCGACTGTCTGCTCGGGCCTTTGAAGAATTGAGGGAAAAACGAATGCGAGTCCAGCTACGACAAGAAAGGCATTGCAAAATATAGATTTAAACATGCCTTTCATCCGAGCCCATTCTAAATGAACAAGAAATGATTCTCTACGAGCTTGCTTATTTGTCTTGGCTCACTGCACAGAAACGCAGTCACCTGGGCTTCTGTGATGCTTATTGATTGGAACTGGTACAAGTTCCTCGGGACGATCAGTTCTTGAATGGAGAAATCTTGTGTTCGTTGCTCGAAGCACGAGTGGTGAAGGCGCCTGAAGCCAAGGAGGTGAATTTGATGCTTGTCGAAATCGACTTCGGCGAAGTCGTGGGTGAAACGATCAATCCGTTCGAGGAAGGCAAAGATGCTCGTGGCCTACGAAAGCCTAGACCAACGCCTTGAGTGCTCGACAGAATAGTTCGGAATTGAAGGCTGGAGCTGAAAAGTTCTAGCCTTTGTCGTTTTAGCTAGCTCTTTAAGGCTCGCATTTGGTCTCAGATGCGCCAAGGCTGGGATTTTGGATCTGGGGCCGGAGTCTAAGATTGGTTTAGGAACCGCATGTTTAGACAAGTCACATTCCGTCAAGCATGCAATATTGCTTCTAGTGTCAGCATCCCCTAAAGTATTTACATGTTGAAACGAATAGTTACTTTTTCCACCGTAATTTTCCTTTGCTCCTGTGCCACCACTCAAAAATTGGGGCAGCAAGTTGGCACTCAAAGTTTCGACGGTATTTCCGTGCAACGAAAAATTGCTTCAGCGGAGGTTCCCATTAATGATCAAGAAAAACTTGTGACCTTTTATCGGTCCAAGGTTAAGGGTGGGCTTTCAAATTGGATGGCTCAGGAATTGAACTACGCCGCACAAATGCCGGGCGGCAAGCCTGTAGACCGCTTCTTCAACACGCACATTTTGAGTGCTGAGACCGGGAGTGGGGCTAAAGTATACTTTCGACCTGTGGATACTACCACGGGATGTAATTCCGGCTGCACTCCCGTAGTATTTCACCTGCAACTGGACGCCAACGGAAAAGTAACGGCCATTCATGAACAAAATGACTTTCCTTTGCGAAAGCTCAATCATCAAAAATTTACTCAAGACGACAAACAAAAACTTCTACTCAAAGCTCAGCAACTGCCAGCAGCTCTTCGCTACATTGAAGAGCCCAAACAACTGACAGATTCCAAGAGTTCTTTCCCGCCGCAAACCTGGAGCAAGTTTGAATCCATGCACGTTAAAAGTGGTGTTTACACCAGTTATCGTGTCTATGAGGCGGCGATGAAAAGCTATCAGGCACTCAACCCGGATGATTCAAAAATTAGAGCCTTAAATTTAGCGATTGAAGCCGTTCTTAAGGAATATGAAAAAGTTGATTCGGTCGAAACAGCAAAGACTTTTATTGATATAGCCATTGGAGAACTCGGACAAAGCAAAAATTCTGATCCTGCGGTAACAAAGACTTGGATCATAAAAACATTCAACGTACTCTCACAACTCCAAAACAATGTGGGGATGGATCTAAGTTCTTATGCTGAGTTTTTAAATTTTTCCGAAGTTAAAGATTACTACCGCGGACCCTTTTGCGATCTCTTTTTGGCCGCCACGGGAGAAAAAACATCTCGATTTGCAGCCACAGTCTATGAAAACCTCAATAGTTATCCGCAATGTGACAGCGCCATCACCAAACTCACTGTTTTAACCGCCTACCTAAATTTAGGGCAAGATAAAAAGGCTGCGGCAGTACGTCGAAGCCTAGACTTCAAAAAACGCCCAGTCTTTGTTTTGGCCAATCCGTCTTATCTAGAATTTTTTGCTTCCCAAGCAATTACGGCAGGTTTTCAAGCTGAGGGAGAGATGTTTTACGCTGAACTTTACGCTCGCTACCCCAAGTATCCAAAGCCTGACAATCTTCCTCCAATCGAGCGTCTCTTAGGGAAAGCACTACAAGATTACATCAAAGAGTATGAACGGAGCTTCCTTGAGCCATTCCGCAAATCTCCTGTGGTTCTGGCTCACAAAGGACTCAACCACGAAGAAGAATTTAGTTACCCTTTGCCTATCAAGTCTGACAAAGCCAACCTAGTAGTTTTTTTCGCCACCTGGTGTCCTCACTGTAAACACAAAATCGAAAGCTGGGTAAAAGCCAACTACTCACAGGACTTTTGGAGTCGTATTCAGTTGGTTGAAGTCTTTCCCAAAGAAGGTCGAACTAGCTTGAAGGATTTTTGTGAAGAAACGGGCATGAGTGCTGGCGCCCAGGCGGCCAAATGTGAAGGCGCGCTACGTTTGGGAAGGCACAGCGAGCACAATGCCTTCTTGGACGCTTTAGAGGTTACCGGTATCCCGAGCATCGCGGTTTTTGATGGCAAAGGAAATTTAGTCACTCGTACTCTTGAGCTTCCCTCCAGCGAGCACGCTGACCTTGAGCGCGATGTAATGAAAATCTTGGAATTGGTTGATGCACGCTAGGTATACCAGCTTAAGCCTAGTATTGACCTGCGCTTTAATATGCTTCAGTTGCTCTCACAGCCCAAGGAAAGAAAGCTATTTCAATTATAGTCATACGTTTGCCGCGATGGGGACCAGTTGGAAGGTGGAAGCGTATTTTACAGAGGAACTCGAGCGAGAGCAGTACGTTCAACTTAGCCAAGATCTAAGCCAGATCGTGTTCGGCCATGAAATGATACTTTCCGACTGGATTGAAGAAAGTGAACTTCGATTGGCAGAAAAGAGGGGAATGACTCGTTGGCAAAAAGCCAGCCCCACTTTTGCTAGTATGCTTCATTTGTCCGATATCGCTCATAGGCTCAGCGACGGAGCTTTTGATCCCACGATCGGGGCGGTTTTATGGAAGAAAACCCCAAGTGCTGTCGGCTGGGAACTCGAATTGAACGATAAGATGCAAAGGTTTCGATTCAAGAAGGATCCACTTCGTCTCACATTTGGTGGCATTGCCAAAGGTTTCTCGGTTGGAGTTTTAGCTCGCTCACTCATAGAGAAAGGAGCTGAAGCTTTTGTTATCAATGCCGGAGGCGGCAATTATGCGTTTTGGGGTTCGGGTTCGCCAAATAGCTGCGCTAAAAATATGCTTTGCTTTCTATCGCATTCACGAAGGAAAAGACCAGACAACAAAGGCGATCATATTATTTCCTCAAAGAAGAAGGATGAAAGCCGTCCCGACCACCTTCGCCTGCAATGTCAAAACAACCCCAGCGATGATTTGCCCAAGGCTGGTGCTCTAAATGATGCCTTTTCTACTGCGCTTATTTTGAACGATTTTAGACTGCCTTCTAATTGTAGAGTTCTACGATGATAGTCCCAATCCCTAGATCACGGGCCAGTCGGCATCCGGAAAACTTGGGCAATGAATAACAAAACGCCGAACCGGCATCATGCCCGGCTCGGCGTTCATCATTTCCAAAGTCTGAAGAGCGTCGCCGACGCGTCAGATTAGATGGTGGATTCCAGTTTAAAAAGACTTCTTCGCTTGAAATGGTAAAATGGTAAAATAGT
>Ga0163144_10016428_pt1 | contig 15165 bp, 9 predicted proteins | sample OliLak19BULKMAT1_FD_123175 | JGI IMG/M metagenome (GOLD analysis project Ga0163144, IMG submission 123175) | Freshwater microbial mat bacterial communities from Lake Vanda, McMurdo Dry Valleys, Antarctica - Oligotrophic Lake LV.19.BULKMAT1 | ecosystem: Environmental > Aquatic > Freshwater > Lake... | reverse complement strand
GTTGGCGTTGGTCGATATGTCGGCAAATACTGAAGTTGAAGTGGAGTATCTGCGAGGTGGAGTGCCTTCAACGACGAAGTTAGTTAGCCGAAGCTCATCAGGTACACGCACTCAGTTAGTAGCGACTCCGACGAGCAAAGTGACCGCCGCAACGTCAGCGGAGGCTGCTTACAATTTGCTCGGTCTACGATTAGAAGTGGCTGAAGCTGCGAAGGTACGAGCGATCGATGCGAATTACAAAGGTGGTTTAAGAGTCATGGCAGTGCGACCCAGCAGCCCTGCTCATCAGGCTCAGATTAAAACAGGCGACGTGTTGGTCGGTTTACTCGACTGGCAAACTCCCAATTGGGATGATTTGGCTTACATCTTGAACTCAGCCGAATTGAAAGACAGTGCTTCACCCAAGTTCCACATTATGCGCGGACGCGAATTGTTTTGGGGTAACCTCGATACGCTAGCTCGCCGCACTCGCTAACTGAAACGTTGCAACTGCAACCACTCTGAAACAAGTATCGTTTTCCAGGAGGGACAGGGAGGGGAGATGCTCTGCATCTCCCCTCTATGGCCTGCCGTCCGTAGCGGAAAGCGTTAGCGTTTCGGTGTTTAATCTCGGAGCTGTTGCTCCGCAGGTTTACCTGCAAGTGCAGCAAGTATTTAGCAGCTTAGCGAATGCCCGCGGCTAGCGCACAATGCCACTTGCTTTTTAGCGTAACGGCGCGAGCCGTACGGTAATTGACTTGAAATCTCGTTGAAGAACCGGATGGCTTGCGCCAATACCGCTACAAAAACAAACAGAGCAAGCGGCATTGGGCTAGCGCAGTCGGCTGACCAATCGAATGATTGAGCGTCACTCAAGGCCAAAGAGGCCAGCGGGCGGAATGAGTTCACCGCCGAGATTGCCGAGCCCCATCGAAGGTAAGAACCGTGGTTCGATGTTGAAGTTGAACGAGACGTTGTCGCGTCCGCTATCGACGTTCAAGCCAACGCGAATCAGTGCCGATTCGCCAATTCGAGTCAGGCCAATCGATTGGCCGATGTTGCCGACACTGCTCAAGTCTGAGACCGCGCTGCCGGAAACGATCCACTTTTCGTTCAAGCGATAGTTCACGTGTCCGTTGATCACATTGCTGCTAATCGGACCTTCGAGCGACAGCAGGCCGATGTAAGCATCCGCGCGACCAGGCCGCGAAAATCGAGCACCGGCGGAGACTGTCTTCAAGCCTTGTGAGAAGAAGTCGACGTAACCATCAGATAGCAACGTGAGGCGGTCGCCGACGTGATAGCGGAAATCGTAATTCAGCGCGCCGGCTTCTTCGCCAAAGTTATCACGTTCTGCTTTGGGGAAGAAAATCCAATCCACGTCGAGCGCGACGAGATCGACGATTCGATCTCGGCCTGGTACTCCGCGTTTGGTTTGCCATCGCTGATTCACACCCATTCGCAACTGCGAAAGATCATCGACGACCTCGGTGCTCGATGCACTCACCCAACGCTGCATACCAGTTCGCAGCGCATGCCCTCGCTCGTCAAACTGCGGAGGAAGTGTTCCGCCAAAAGTGTTGAAGATTAAGCGACGGCGGAAATGTTCCTGCGAATTGTCGTCGAGCGGATCGAACAATGGCAATTGGTCCAAGTTGGCGGTGGAGTCAGCGTAGAACAGTTCCGATTCAAGCGTCACTTTGTGAGCGATACCGCGAATGTCGAACAGGCGGCTGTCGATGTTTGGGTAAGCTCGCCAGAACGGCAACGATGTTTTCACACCCGCTTGGCCAGTCAAACGTGTGACATCTTGTTGATTGATGTCTTCGTTCCAGAATGCGGCTTCGCCAGATAGGAACGGAATGATTTTCCAAGGTCCGAGGTCGAGCGGCAAACTAAGTTCCTGACGAGTAGCGGCGCGCACGCCTTCGCTATCACTCTCCCATGGAAGTATCGCAAAGGTGGCTGCGTCGCGTGGATCGAGCGGTGTGGAAGCGACCTTTTGATGCGAGTAACCAACGTTTGTGTGCTGGCTGTACGTGAACCGTTGGTTAAAGACGTCTTGTCCCAACGTATAGTGATCCAATCGCGGTAGCCAATCGGTCTCGGTGAAGAATTCATTCACACGAGCTTGGCCCCAAATGTCGAACATGTTGTTGCCGTTGTAATTGCGCAGTCGCAACGCGGTGCTCAAGTCCTTCTGCTGGTCCCAGTCTCGCTCGAAATACTGTTCCAACAAGTTTCGGTCGCTGACCCAACCGCTTTCCGCCATGATCTCTGTATTGGGCGTGACAAACAATCGATGTCGAGAGAACAACCGTCCGCGAAAATCTTCTTCGGGAGTCAGGCCGATACGATCTTGCCCGAGCGTGTCGAGCCCATCGTCTTTGATGAACCAACCATCAGAGGTTCCTCGCCCGGGCACTCCAAAAAAAAGAGTTGGGCGATCGTAATCAAATCTAAATCCACCTGCGGGCCCACGGTCCGAAAGGTAATCCGCTGAGAGGATCAACGAAGTCCCGTCTGGTCCGTCGATACCGAGCAACTGATAAGCATCGAACTCGGAATAGATTTGCGTTCCAAAGATCGTATCGTTTTTAAACTTAAGCGACGTCAAGTAAAAACTGGGCTCGGATAAGTTTGTCGAGAAAGTGGGCCAGTATCCGACTGGCACGCCGCCCAAGTATACAAAGTTGTTGGTGCTGGTGGCGCGCATGTTCGTGGGACGATTGCCATCGATGGATGCAAACGTTGACACGTCTGCTTCGGTTCGTTCATCTTGCAACGTCACTTCGTTGGCTTGCAACCAATATCGCGGAACTCCCATACGGCTGCTGGTGATAGCTGCGCCGTAGGCCATGAAGTTTTGGCGATCTCGTTGCTGCAGCACATCGGCTTTCAAACGTAGCAAACCCTGATATTGCGGCACTGGCGTCAGCACTTCAGCGGACAGGATCATCCCGTACTCGCTGGAAACGTTGTAGTACATGCGATCTGCATAGATGACTCGCTGGCCTTGATAGAAAACAATGTTCCCTTCCAGGTACAGTTCGATCGGGCGATCAGGAGTTGAAACGAAACCACCAGCGGTGTTCGAGTCGGTCGCGTTCTTGATCCACACGACCGCATTGTCGGCTTCGAGCGTGACAGTCCCCAAGTCCATTTGCGTGCCGTTGTTCTGAGCCATTTGAACATCATGCACGACCAGTTTGAAACCGCCGCGAATCAAGCCTACCGACTCGCCTGAGATTGGATCTTGCGTGTAGGAAAAGTTCAGTTCGCCGTTGCCGCCAGGGAGAAATTCGATCGACTTCGCGCCGAGATTCGGTTGGTTCGTGGGGACCTGCAAAGCGACTTGACCGGCGGGTGGGAAAGCCGGGATGCTCTCAAGCGGAGCGGCTGGAAGTCCAGCGGCTGCGTAGGGTTGGCTGCCATCCTCGGGAATGACCAGTCCAGATGAGGGAAGTAAACCGGACGCGTTCGTACTGCCTCCTGGAGTCCATTGCACCGCGCCGGGCGTCGCAGGAATCTGCAGTGAACTCGATTGTGGACTAGGTAGTTGCCCAATTCCAGAACCAATTACTGCACCGGAGTTCAGTGGCAAAGCATTGCGATTGGTAAGATCCGTTGGCAGAAGTGGCGGAGCGCCTAGCAGTGGGGGCGCGAGCACTTGGCCGTTGACGCTCTGCGTGTACTGAGCTTGCTGAACGCCGCTGGTCGGACCGGCGTTGTTCCAATCAAGTAGCGGAATGTCGTGGCGTTTGACTTCACGCTGAACTCGGTAGTCCACCGGATGCAAACTAAAGAGCCGTCCCATCCAGCGATTGTCTTGCAGTTTCTGCGGCTGTGCATTTGGCGTTTGTGCATTTGAAGACTTTGCGTTTGGCGTTTGAGAGCTGTTCCAAGTCACATCGGCGTGGCCATCGATTTGGCAAATGATTTTACCTGGCAAGTCCATGCCGTTGTGACTGCGTCGTTCTAGCCACAGGGTTATTCGATCACCTTGCGCCAATAGTTCTCCTTGTCGCAACTGGCATTTGCCTTCGAAGGCGAGAACGTCGTACACACCGCGAACTTCTTTTGCGACCGTTTCCGCTTCGACGAAAATAGTATGAAGCGGCTCAACAATTGGGAACTGAATGTCCGATGCAAATGCAGATTGCGTTGCGCACAGAAGCAACACAGCAATCGAACGCAGCATTAATCTGAGAGCAAGATTCGCTGAGTGCATGCACCGATCGCTCCAGCGCGATTTTGTTTGCGCAGAGGATGCGTGATGGCATTCATGTGGTTGGTAGGCTTCCCTGCCGTTCACCACAGTGGCTTTCAATGCGAAAGGCAGCGCGACAGCCGTGAGTGCGGCAATCTTAGGGCGCGCGGTATCCCCATATCTCAAACTGCTTATAGAAGAGGCGACTTCGAGAAGCCATATCAATCAATGACAGCAACCACTTTTCGGCCCTCGCGTTGAAAATTGCTTGCAATGCGTGATAATGCGGCAGTCTTGAGTCAGATCACCGGCGGGTTGGGACTTAAACTTTCACTGCGCAATCTTTCGCGTCGCTCTTTTGAATGAGAATGGTATGAACAACAGTCACTCTGTTTCCCGCCGCAGTCTGCTACAAGCTCTCACTGGCGTTGGCGTCGGTTCGCTCGTGTTTCAGCGAACATTGGCGGCTCAAGTCGCTGAAAAGGGGGCGATCACTGCTGAGATGATTCGACAAGCAGAATGGGTCGCCGATCTTGAATTGAGCGACGAAGAGCGGGAAGCGATTGCAAAGTCGCTGGGCGGTACGCTCGCGAGCGCCGCTAGCATTCGCAAGATAGCGATCGATACCGACACCGCACCGGCTCAGGTTTTTCGTCCCGACTTTTTCTATGAAGTGGCTGATGCAGAAACTCGCGACGCGCAGGTCGTCGGTGATGAAGCAGCGAAATCGTTGAAGCCTGTTCAAGTGGCTTGGTCGGTGAATTCGAGTCCCCGCGCCATGGCCGAAGACGAGTTGGCTTTTGCATCGATCACTGAGCAAGCGAGTTTGTTGGCGGCAAAAAAGATATCGAGTCGCGAGTTAACTGAACTGTATCTCGGCAGGCTCAAGAAATTCGATCCGTTGCTCAAGTGCGTGGTGACGTTGCTAGAGGAGCATGCTTTGGAATTAGCCGCGGCTTCTGATCAGCGACGCACTGAGGGGCGGATTCGCGGGGTGCTGGATGGTATCCCATGGGTTGCCAAAGACCTGATTGCCATGCCGCCATGGAAGACCACTTGGGGAGCCGAACCGTTCAAAGACCAGGTTCGTCCGAACACGGCGACCGTCGCGACTCGCATGCAAGCGGAAGGAGCTGTGGTCTTGGCTAAGGTAACGCTCGGTGCGCTGGCGTGGGGTGATGAGTGGTTCGGCGGAATGACTCGTAATCCGTGGAACACTGATCAAGGTAGCAGCGGTTCATCGGCGGGCAGCGCTGCCTCGGTGGCGGCCGGACTAGCGACGTTTGCTCTCGGCAGCGAGACGCTCGGAAGCATTGTTTCGCCGTGCAGACGTTGTCGCACGAGCGGTCTGCGGCCAACCTTTGGACGCGTCAGTCGTTTCGGATGTATGCCTCTCGCGTGGTCGATGGATAAGATCGGTCCCATCGCGCGACACATCGACGACTTGGCGCTCGTGTTCGCGTCTTTGATTGGTACCGATGGCAAAGACCCGTCAGTGGTCGATCGGGCGTTTCAATGGCCGCTACGCCGCAGTCTAACGGACCTAACCATTGGAATCACAGGAGATTCATTGAACGCAACAGAACAAGCGGCTCTGGATTTCTTGAAATCTGCTGGGGCGAAGATACAGTCGATTGATCTGGCCAGTGAAGTTCCGGTTGATGCGCTCAGCCTCATGTTAGGGGTCGAAGCAGCGGCCGTTTTTGAATCACCATTCCAAGCCGATCGGAAAGCCAATTATGGGTTGTGGTCGAGCACGTTTCGGAATGCTCAGTTCGTTACCGCGATTCATTTCCTTCAAGCGAATCGCTTGCGAGGGCAATTGATAACTGAGACGCAACGCAAGCTCTCCGCAGTCGACTTTGTGATCGGCGGAAACGATCTCACGCTGACTAATTTAACGGGACATCCATCGTTGGTGGTGCATTGTGGATCTGAAGAAGTGCGGGGTAAAACGTTGCCGGGTGTTATCAAGTTAACCGCTGCGGCTTATCGCGAAGACATCTTATTGCATGTCGGCAAAGCCATCCAAACCGCCTTGCCTCCCGAGCCGAAGTCCCCCGTGTTGACTGTTTAAGTAAGCGGTGACGTTGAAGAGCGTGGTTGTCGGTGTCGATTGAGCAGCGATGCAGTGTTCTGTCGCTAACTTGCCGTTACGGGTCGATTGCGATGGTATAATTGCCCGTAAGCTTTCGCGCGTCGGTCGCGAAATAGAGCGTTTGCGCTCTTGCGTTTACTGCTTGGGATGACTCAGTGCAAGTGATGATGGCTACGTGCAGAGTACAAACTTCGCTACTGCATTCGAACATTCATTGGGGAGAACACGAATTGTTACGCAAGTTCGAAGAAGAATTCGAAGAGCGTTTATTGTTCGCCTCGACTGAAATAATCGAAAGCGCTGTACCCGCTGAAATAGCTGACAGCGCTGAAACGAGTTCCTGTCGAACTTGCTTGGTTAGCGGGCCGAGAGTCTGGAGCTCAAGGTGGCGGATAAGTGTTGTTATCTGCGGTTGGGCGGCGCTGAGTGCCTTGTCGTTTGGTGAAGAGCCGAATTTTGGGAAGCAGATTGCGCCGGTTATCGCGAAGCACTGTTTGGAATGTCATAGTTCTGGCAACCCAGAAGGTGGCTTGGATCTGTCGAACAAGCGGGCTGCGTTCAAGGGTGGTGAAAGTGGTGATGCGATCGTCGTCGGCAATGCTGGGGAAAGCTTGCTGTGGCAGTACATTGATGACGACTCGATGCCTAAAGAACGTCCGTCGCTCAGCGGAACTGAAAAGCAAGCCATCAAACTTTGGCTTGAATAGGGAGCGGATTGGACGACTGAAACAATTGATCCGTTCGATTACTCCGACGACAAACGCGGTGGTTACGATTGGTGGTCGCTGCAACCTGTCGTTCGCCCAGAAGTTCCCGCGGCGATCGAGTCACTTCATCCAAGCAATGCGATCGATTATTTCTTGCAAGCGAAGTTGCAGGAAGCTGGTTTACGCCCGGCTGAGGCTGCGGACCCGAGGCTTTTGATTCGGCGATTGTATTTTGATTTAGTTGGGTTGCCGCCGACGCCGGAGGAAGTTCAAGCGTTCATCCGCGACCCATCGCCGGCAGCGTATGCCGAAATGGTTGAAAAGCTGCTCGCGTCGCCTCAGTATGGCGAGCGTTGGGCGCGACATTGGCTGGACGTGGTGCGTTTTGGCGAGACACAAGGGTACGAACGCAATCTGATTCGCGAGAACGCGTGGCAGTATCGCGATTGGGTCATTCGCGCCTTCAATCAAGACCTGCCCTACGATGACTTCGTGCGTTATCAAATCGCAGGCGACGTGATCAAGCCGGATGACTTTGATGCGGTAATGGCAACTGGATATCACGTCTGCGGGACGTGGGACCAAGTGGGTCATCTCGAAGGTTCGGCAACGATGCGCACCGCGGCTCGCTGGGATCATATCGAAGATCTGGTCGGTACGCTTGGTCAAGGCTTTCTGGCGATGACGATCAATTGCGCTCGCTGTCACGATCACAAATTCGATCCGATCTCGCATACAGACTACTACCAAGTCGCGGCGACTTTGGGTGGTGTGACGCAAGAGAAGGAAGAGCGATCTGGGTTGAAGCTGAAACAAGCGGATGCACCAGAGGCGCCCGAATTCAACGGGAAGGCGCATGTGATTGTGTCGAAGCAGCCGCCCGTGTTTCATGTGCTCGCGCGGCGACATGCGCAAACCGCTCGACGAAGTGGCCCCGAGAGGTTTAGAAGCTCTTGCACGAGTTGGCTTGTCAGCAGATTTTGGATTGGCGAATGATGCGCCGGAAAGCGCTCGGCGATTGAAACTAGCGGAGTGGCTGGCAGACCCCCGCAACCCGCTCACACCTCGAGTCATCGTCAATCGGTTGTGGCATTATCATTTCGGTCGAGGGATTGTCGATACTCCCAGCGATTTTGGATTCAATGGCGGGCGGCCTTCGCATCCGCAGTTGCTGGATTGGTTGGCGAGCGAACTGATTTCGCCGAGTTGCAAGGCTTCAGAGGCTGAAGCGCTGAAACCTTGGAGCCTCAAGCATATTCATCGACTGATTGTCCATTCGACTGCTTATCGGCAAACTTCGTTGTTTGAGAATTCTAAAGCGGCTGAAGTGGATGCAGAAAATCGATTGCTGTGGCGGTTTAGTACTCGGAGACTGGAGGGCGAAGCGGTGCGAGATGCGGCACTACAAGTTGCCAGCGCGCTAAATCCGAAAATGGGCGGGCCGAGTTTCCGTGACATGCAATTTAAGATGAACAACAATGGGGAGTTCACTGATCCGACAGGTGATTTCAATGCGGAAGTGAATCGCCGCACGATCTACCGTCTGTGGGCGCGGTCGGGTGCCAATCCAATGTTGCAGTCGCTCGATTGCCCCGATCCAAGTGTGGCGGCGCCGCAACGTTCGAAGACGATCACGCCACTTCAAGCCCTATCATTGCTGAATCACTCGACGATGGAAAAGTGCGCTGAGCAGATGGCGGAACGTTTGCGCAAAGATGTCGGTGACGAAGTCGACAAGCAAGTAACTCGCGCTTATTGGTTAGCGTATTCCCGTCCGCCGACGGTTGAAGAAACGAAGTTAGCGCGCGACTTTGTGGCAGAGGCTGGTTTGACGCAGTTGTGTTTAGTGCTGCTCAATACAAATGAGTTTTTAAGTGTGAATTGAAAGGTTCGAAAATGTCCCACCTGAACACAATTCGGCGACAGTTTTTGATGGATGCTGCAACTGGCGTCGGTGCGATTGCGTTGGTGGGAATGCTGGGACGCGATGGACGGTTGCTGGGTGCTCAATCGTCCGATGGCGAATTGGGGCTGCATCATGCGCCGCGAGCGAAGCGAGTGATTCATATCTTTCTCGGAGGCGGATTAAGCCACGTCGATTCATTCGATTACAAACCCGAATTGGAAAAATATCACGACCAGCAATTGCCGGACAAGCTTGGTAAGGCCGATGCGTTTTTCGGCAAAGTCGGGCGACTTCACAAAGCCCACTACGAATTCAAGCAGCGCGGCGAAAGTGGCTTGTGGGTTTCGGAGTTGTTTCCGCACATCGCTAAAGTCGCAGATCAACTGACGGTGATCCGTTCGATGACCGCGGAGACGGCTAACCATATTCCAGGTGTGTTCCAAGCCAATACGGGTTTTCGTCAGATGGGATTTCCGACGATGGGCGCTTGGTTGTCTTATGCACTTGGCACGGAGAACGAGAACTTGCCGAGCTTTGTAGTCTTGCCCGATGCTCGAGGCATTCCGAACTCAGCGGGCGGCGCGTTCAACTGGACGAACGGTTTCCTGCCAGCTCAAAACCAGGGAGTTCCGTTCAATACCAAAGGGGACACGCCGGTTCTTGATCTGCAACCGGCCAGCGGTGTTAATGCGCAGGTCCAAGCGTCACGACTGACGTTCTTGAACAAGCTGAACGAGATTCATTTACGAGAGCAAGTGGAAGTCGATTCTTTGGTTGCCCGCATTCGAAGTTATGAGCTCGCCGCGCGAATGCAGGTAGCAATACCTGAAGCGATGAACTTGGCGAGCGAAACGCAGGCGATGCAGAGTCTATATGGTTTGGATAAACCGGAGACTCGCGATGTAGCTAGGAACTGTTTGGCGGCGCGGCGGTTGATTGAGCGCGGGGTGCGGACCGTTCAAATTCGGACTGGTGATGGCGTATCGTGGGATGCTCACGATGACATTTTGGGGAAAGGCTACAAGAGTCATACCGGCGAAGCGTTGCGAGTCGATCAGCCGATCGCGGCGCTCATCGCTGATTTGAAACATCAAGGGCTACTCGAAAGCAGACTCGTCATGATTACCACGGAGTTTGGCCGAACACCTTATGCTCAAGCGAAAGAAGGAACACTTAGCCGCGGGCGAGACCATCACCCGCAGGGCTTTACGAACATCTTGATTGGTGCAGGTTTGAAAGCGGGGATCGCGTACGGCTCGACCGACGAGATCGGTTATGCCGCTGTTGAATCTCCGGTGACCACGTATGACATGCATGCCACGATTTTGCATCTGCTTGGCATCGACCATGAGCGATTGACCTTTTATCACAACGGCATCCAGCGTCGTTTGACTAATGTGCATGGGCACGTGATCAAAGGCATGCTGGCTTAGTTGTCGGCTGTTGCGTTATTCATTGACCAGATTCGCGGGGGTGCCTGGGATCAGTTCGTTGTCGGCTTCGGTGGGTGCTTTAACGAGACAGAGCAGCGCGCACAGATCGATAAATTCCTGTTCGGTCATCTGTTCTTCGAGACCATCCGGCATCAGGCTCTTCGTGCTCGTCTTTACCTGTTCGATATCTTTGGACTTGTCAAACTCCATCACCTTTCCGCCTTGAACTTTCAGGCGTAAGAACCGATCGTCATCGGCGACAACGAGGCCAGCGACCACTTCGCCATCGACGGTAAGAACGGTACGAGCCTGAAATGCGTTGCCGATCACTAAGCTGGGGTCGAGGATATTGGAGATCAGTTGATCGAGATTTCCGCGGCCGTTGTTTGTGATATTCGGTCCGACTTCTAATCCGAGTCCATGGAGTTGATGACACTGTGCGCAGACTCGATTGAACACCAACTGTCCCCGCGCGACGCTACCGTTCGACTCGGTTCCTTGCGAGTTTTTTCCGCGAAGCAACTTGAGGCGGTCTTGAACTAGTTGCTGGCGGGCTGCATTATCGCTTTCGCGGATACGGCCCCAGACCGACTCGATAGCCGACGTTAATGCCGTGTCACCGGAAGATTGCCACTTGCGAAGTTGGTTGGTGTTGATCAGTTCTTTGTTGATCGCTCCGGCCTTTACAGCGGAGACCAGTTTGAGCATGGTGGCTGCTTGGGCGGTCATCGGTTCGATCGCGGTGACCTGTTGATCGCGAGGCAGTTTGTGCCAGGATTCGATGATCAGCTCGGCAGCGCGAATGCGATCGGTTGACAGAGCGAATTGGGTCAACAGCGGCATCGCTTTGGATGAATCGCCAAGATGAGCGGCTAAGTATTTGAAGGCGCTTTCCGCGTCGACCTTGAACCAAGTTCGGACAAGCACATCGAGGTTTTCTGATGTCCCTTTTTCAATCGCGTCCCGCAGTTTGTTCTTCACAGAAATATCGGAACTTTGGATGAGAGCTAAAGCGGCTAGGCTGACGGAATGGCGTGAGTCGCTTTCCGATGCAACTGCTTGTTCAAGGAGTTCTTTCAGCGGGGCGAGCGATTCGGCTAAAGCGGATTGTTGATCACGCTCTAGGGCGACGGTCAGTGATTTCGACAAGGTGTTCGCAGCGGATGTTGGGTTCGCTTTCCAAAGTAGCTTTACAATTTTGATCGAACCTGCGAGGTTCGACGATGGTTGCTCGCCGGCCTCTTGAGCGAAGGAGCTTGGGGTGAACGCGAATTGGCTGAGCGTCAATTGGGTTAGCGCTAGCCAACAGGCAAACGCGAGGCGAGCAATATTGTTCATGGGAATCGAGTGACGCATGGGATCTTCTGAGAGGGATAAATAGGAAGCGGGATAAGCTGGCTGCCTATCCCGCTGTTCAGCTTGGATATTAGGAACTCTTACTTTGCATCTTGCAGCTTTTCGGCCACGCGAGGCAACATGGCAGCCAATCCTGGAGCGGTATCGATATTGATTTTCTCAACCATCGACAACAGCCGCTCGGACTCGGCGGGCAACCGGGGATGAAGGTTTTGCCACACGATGTGCGGGATCAACGGATCGTCGCCGCAATTTGCCAAGACGTCCAACCAAATAGCGAGCGGATCGACATTCTTCAGCTTTTCAGCCGCGATGGCCACTTGCAATTGAACGTCGCGAGATGGATCTTTGGCCAAATCACCGACGCGTTTTCCAAGTTGCTCGTTGTCGGCGAGCAATGAAGCGATCGCGCGGACGCCCCACGCTCGGACCGAATCATTTTTCTGGTCCAGCAATTTGTCTGCGAACTCCGCGGAAATGGCCTTGCCGCCCATCAATGCCCAGATGGCATGCATCCGTTGCTTATGCGTCGCGCTGGCATCCAGGGCCATCGATTGCAATTGAGGCACAACTCCGGCGCAATTCTTTTCAGCCAGCAGACGTTGGGAAGTTTCTCGCAAGTAGATATTCGCATCTCCCAAGTAGTTGACCAGCTCAGCCGGTGTGGCTCGATCGAGCGCGACCGATTTGGGGCGACCTGTCGCTTCATGAACAACTCGATACAACCGGCCGTGACCGCGATCAACACCTTCCGGATCAGCACTTGCATCTTGGTAACAGTGGTAGCGATCATACCAATCGAGCACGTACAAGCATCCATCGGGACCGACCTTCTGAACCACGGGCATGAACCAAACATCGTTCGCGCTCAGGAAGTCTGCTTCGCCAAGACCACGGTAGGTCGATTGATCGCGTTCGACTCGATCGACGTTCAAGCAGTTGCCGTGGATGTTTCCCATCACCAAGCGATCGCGAAATTCGGCTGGATAAGCGGCTGAGTCAAAGTAGGTGATACCGCAGTAAGCCGCCATCTGGTGTTTGTGCTTGACGATCGAATCGATCTTCCAGGTATGCGGTGGATAGGGACCACCTTGGCGATGGTAGTAACCAGACTCGGTCAGATGCCACAGGTGATCAATCACGCATGCACTGATGAAGGCGCTGCCATTGGGATCGAAGGTCACGCCCCACGGGTTGCTGGTCCCTTCGCAAAATAAGTCAAACTTGCGCGTGCGCGGATCGATGCGGAAGAGAGCACAGGTGAATTTATGCACCTTGCCTTGCGATTCAACTTTGCATGCGTTGAAGACACCGTTGAGTCCGTACAGCGAACCGTCGGGGCCCCAAGTTAAACTGTTCGGCAATTCGTGCGTATCGAAGCGACCGAAACCGGTGGCGACCACTTCTGTCTTGTCGGCTTTGTCGTCGCCATCGGTATCTTGCATGAAGAGAATATCGGGCGCATTGGCAACCCACACACCTCCATGGCCTACTGCAATGCCGGACGGGATGTTGAGACCTTCGGCAAAGATCTTCACGCTATCGACTTGACCATCGCCATTGGTGTCTTCGAGAATCTTGATGCGGTCACGACCTGGACCTGGTTCGTGGCGAGGATACTCGAAACTTTCGGTCACCCAAATTCGACCTCGTTCATCGAAGGCCATCGCGACTGGGTTCATCAGATCGGGTTCTGCGGCGACCAATTCGACGCGAAAACCCGGCGGAACGGTCATTTTTCTGATCGCTTCTGCGGGCGAGAGCGGCGGACCAGGCGGTCTGGATTGCGTGCGCGGGATCGCGATTTTTCCTTCCTGGGCTGGGACGAAAGTGGCGAAACAGGCCAGCGCCAGTAGCGACGCAAGGTAATGGAAAGGCTTCAAAATCGGCATTCATCGGCTCCGTGGAGGCGTTGGAGAGGTATGGAGAGTGGGAGGGAGGTGAGTCGCATGGCTAGTTGGATCAGCTTGAGAAAAGCCAAGGGTTCAAATCGCTAACGCGAAGTCCTCCAGCGATTATGGCCCCCGCAAGCTCGACATTCAACCTTGCGATGGGCATAATAGCGGACAGTGGTTTGCTGGGATGGGGTGATTTTTATTCTAGCCGTTTTTAGTTTGTTTTCGAGTTGACTACAGCTTGAACGTCTGATCACTGCTGAATTTCATTCGCTATGTACTCGCGCCACAGCGCGCGAATTGATTCTTGTCTTTCTAAGGAGCCTAATCATGCTTCGGCCATTCGTGATGACTTGCTTGGTAATCTCACCGCTGTTGGCAATCTATAGCGGGTGTGGCGGAAGCTCGGAGGTCGCGCAGGCACCAGCGGCGGCTTCGGCTGCAGCACCTGGTCCGACCGGCGGAGGTAGCATGCCAGCCAATGCATCCGCAGGCGATCCAAGCATGGGCGGAGGATCGTCCGGCGAAGAGATGTCGAGTGAAGGGATGGAAGGCTCTGCCATGCAAGGCATGGGATCTTCCGGAGGCGAGTTCGGTGACATGGGAAGTGGCAACGGAATGGGAGCTCCCAACATGAATTACGGAATGACTGGCGGCCCGCCAGGTATGTCAGGGGGTGGTATGGAAGGCATGGGTATGGAAGGTATGGGTATGGGAATGCCTGGCATGGAAGGTATGGGTATGGGAATGCCTGGCATGGAAGGTATGGGTATGGGAATGCCAGGTATGGATGGCATGGGTGGCATGGGAATGATGGGGATGGGTGGACAGTTCACTCCACCAGAAGATCCGGCTCCCAGTGAAGAAGATGATTACTTGACGAAAGGTCGATACGCTTTCTCGATCGGAAAAGAGAAAGAAGGAATTGAACACGCTCGCGCTTTTGCAATCGCGGCTACCGAGGGAGTCGATATTCTTCAGAAGACGAAGTGGTTCGCTGCTGATCGACGAGCTGTTGGTACGATTCGATTCGCGGTGGGTGTGGTGCTTGAAGCGCCGGCAACAATGACTGACTTCAAACCCATCGGATCCAAGCAGTTCCAAGGTGGTGGTGGAGGCGGTGGAGGAATGGGTGCGATGGGCTCGATGGGAGCTCCAGGCGGCGGTGGTGCTGCTGCTGCTGCTAAGAATAAAGAGCACGCGCTTTATGATTTGACGGGAACCTTTGGGGAAGCGGTGATCGGTGGGTTTAAAGAGCGTTGGTCGAGCGGCAACTTCGGCACTGTCTTCAATGATGTCGAAAAGTTTGTACCTAAGACGCCGGTGGGTAACAACAACGGGATGGGCATGATGGGGATGGGCATGCGTGGTGGACCTCCAGGTATGGGCATGGAAGGTTCGGGGATGGAAGGGATGGCAGGCATGGGCATGGGGATGGAAGGAATGTCGGGCATGCCAGGCGAAGGCCAATCCGGTCCGCGCGAACGGATCATGCCAAATTCGATTGTCTCGCCAGGCTTCGTGTACATCGGATCAGCCGAGAAGCAAGCCGACTTGATGCCCAAGGCGGTTGAGAAAGGC
>Ga0163144_10016427_pt1 | contig 15166 bp, 12 predicted proteins | sample OliLak19BULKMAT1_FD_123175 | JGI IMG/M metagenome (GOLD analysis project Ga0163144, IMG submission 123175) | Freshwater microbial mat bacterial communities from Lake Vanda, McMurdo Dry Valleys, Antarctica - Oligotrophic Lake LV.19.BULKMAT1 | ecosystem: Environmental > Aquatic > Freshwater >... | reverse complement strand
TAGAGCAGGGAATTCCAGTTACAGTGAATACTGGAGAATCTTATCCATCACTCGTCACCGAAGGAGCTTCACTTGTATTTACTATGGCAGGAATGGCTTCGACGACAAATATTGCGGGAGTAACACTTGATATCACGACAACGCCTACTAAAATTCCTTTCGGAAGACTGCCGGTGAATACGTCTGTTGAAGGGGCACATCAACTCTCTATTGAAGCAAACGGCACGGAGGGTCACCGAATACTCATGGTTACAACTGGTGATCTTCTGAGTGCTTCTGGAGCAAAAATACTTCCTGTTTCTGGAACAAATGACTCACCAGCTGCATGGAATACAGGATGTGATGTTTCTGCAACAAGTTGCTTTGGGTACCATACAACTGATGCAACACTATCCGGAGGTTCTGCTCGTTTTTCAGCCTTCGATACATATGCAAAATTCAGTACAACAAGTCCTGAGGAAATATCATTTAGTTCATATCCTGTAGATGGGGAGACCACTGATGTCGTATTTCGAATTTTAGTTCGGCAGTTGCAAGATGCGGGTCAGTATGAGAATAATATTAGATATATATCGGTCCCACTCTTTTAATATGTTATTTTCTTTCAAACAGCTTTCCAGATTTATTCTTTTTATATTTGTTTTAGCAATCTTTTATAAAGCCCCTTTAGTCATTGCAAGTATTTCGTATACCGTTACGCCACTTGTTATTAATGAAGAAGTTGAGAAGCGCGACATCATCGAAAAGAAAATCACTATTACAAATACTGGAGCTGCACCAGTTACGGTATACCCAAGCGTAAATAATATTTCAATAGATGAGGGCGGCGGTATACAGGATTTTTTGCCTCCAGTTATGAGTGATCAAACCTCCTCGCTTGCCTCATGGATTGAGATAAGTCGAGCCGGCATTGATATAAAAGTGGGAGAATCAAAAACAGTGACAATGACTATTCGCGTAAACCCAAACCCGCAAGCAGGGGAGTACCATGCATTCATAGGATTCGGAAATGGAAGAAATCGCGATGAGGCTGAAGTCATGGTGAAACAAGGAAGTGCTCCTGGAACCATTGTAAGTGTTTCGTTTCAAGAAAAACAGAATACATTACTCAAACTCTCTCACTTTGTTGTTGATAGATTTATTACGAGAAGCGAAAACACAAGCGCCTCATATGTAATAAAAAATCCCGGAGATGAGATACTCACGCCAACAGGCGAAATTATTTTCTATGATAAGCGTGGTGTCGAGGTTGGATCACTGCCTGTGAATCCAGAAAAACTTCTTATTGGCCCAGGAGAAGAGAAGTCATTTGCTGCGACCGTCCCCACCGAGGGACTTTTTGGAAAATACAAAGCTTTTCTTTCAGTTGAGTATGGAACAGCAAATCTCGCATCTGTTCAAGATACAGCATTCTTCTATGTGCTCCCACTTCGTACTATTATTATTATGCTAGGACTGATTCTTATTTTCGTAATTGTTATTTCTTTCCATGTTCACCGCAAATACTTTGATGAAGGAGATAATGATGACTCTGACACTCTTCCTCTCCATGTTCGTGAAAAAGTTTCTGATCCATTGCACCACGATATAGATTTACGAAACTCATGAATAATCGAAAACTCATCCTCCTTATCATATTTTTTGTTGTAAACTTTTCTGGAAGTACTGTACAACTTGCGTATGCAGAGTCGCAATCATTAAGTGTGACACCACCACTCTTTCAACTTTCGATAGAACGAGGTGATGTGTGGCAAAGTTCAATTCGTGTCGTAAACAGTAATAATTATCCTTTGACGGTTTATACAAAGGTTGTAAATTTTGCGCCAGAAGGAGAGGAGGGAAGAGGTCGTTTCATACCAATTTTAAATCCTGATGAAAACAAAGCGACTGTTGCTGAATGGATTGAAATTCCGGAAGGACCATATGTTATACCTCCCGAACAAACACAAGAAATTTCATTTTTTGTTGAAGTCCCGGAAAATGCTGCCCCAGGAGGACACTTCGCTGCTATCCTTGTTGGTACTGAACCATCTCAAGCGAACGAAACGCTAGCTGTCTCCACTTCACAATCAGTCGCGTCACTTTTCTTTGTACGAATCGAGGGAGATATTATTGAAAATGGAAGTATTCGAGAGTTTAGCATTCTTGATCGATCTATTGAATATCCAGCTGCAGAATTTTCACTCCGTTTCGAAAATAAAGGAAATGTCCATCTCCAGCCTCGAGGAAACATTGTGATATCAAATATGTGGGGAAAGCAAAGGGGTCTCATACCAATCAATAATGAATCACATTTTGGAAACGTGCTTCCTGAAAGTATTCGAGATTTCCATTTTTCCTGGAAAGGAGAACGCTCACTTGCAGATATTGGGCTTTACAAGGCGATACTGACATTAGGCTATGGGGAAGATGGTATTAAAAGCACGAGCGCAACTGCTTACTTTTGGGTTGTTCCTATAAAAGGAGCGCTCGTTACACTCATTGTCATCGGACTTATTATTGCTTCAATAACATGGATGATACGAAGATATGTGCGTAATATGCTTATTTTAGCGGGCGTCGATCCTGATGATACGAACGAATTTGATAATGAGTTAGCCGCAAAGAAATCAACTCGTCGGTCATATGGTCGACTTACTGCACCTCTTGAAAAAGGTGCTCTCGATTTACGAAAAGAACTCAAAAAAAATTCGGATTTCTTTGATATGGTGAAAGCTACCCTTTCATTTGTATGGAGTTACAAGATATTCTTTGCCTCACTCCTTTTTGTCATTGGCTCATTTATAATTACCGTTCGGTACATTAGTGAGGTGAGTGTAAGTAATCGTACGTATGAAGTCACTATCGATGAAGGTGACAATGCAAAAGTAATTAAAAGCTCTGATATTCAAAATCCGTAGATGCAAAATTCTTGTTAAGAATTCTCAAAAAAATGATGGTATAATTAAAAATTATCCATACTCATTACTTTGTCTATGAAAAAACATGGGATTATTGCAGCAATCATCATTTTTGCACTCATTATTGCAGGAATGTTTGTCTTCGCATTTTTAAAGAAAAACGAATTAAATGACACCACCCCAATAGTAGACACAGCACCTGGTGCAACGACACCGTACGACTCAATTGATCGAGTTGATGCAAAGCATTTTTTCATTGACGGAGTTCACACTATTGCAGGTGAGATGCTTATGCCTACGCCTTGCGATCTTCTCAATTGGGAAGCGGTTGTTCGTGAATCAATGCCTGAATCTGTTACTGTTGAATTCACTGTAATTAACAACGCAGAAATGTGCGCGCAGATGATAACTCCCGCACGATTTATTGTTCCTTTCTCTGCAAGCAAAGAGGCTCGTATAAATGCGACACTCAACGGAAGAGAAATCGATTTGAATCTAATACCAGCTCTCAGTGGAGAAAAACCAGAAGATTTTGAACTCTATATTAAGGGATAACTAATAGATATGTCGTATGCCAGTTTCTAAGCACGCTTTCATTACATTATTGTTAGCGGGTGCAGTCTTCATTACGCTTATTGTATTTGTTTACTTATATTACATATCTCCGACAGGAATGAAGGCTCATCGTTCCTCAGATATTGTTGCGTTAAGCAAATCCGAGAAAGCTTCATATACATCACTTGATGGAAATGAAATTGAACTTCTCAATGATTCTGATGTACCTCTCATTGTTACGGTGTGGGCATCATGGAGTCCATACACGCCTGCAGATTTTTTAGTCCTTAAAAATATTAAACAATCATTTGGTGACAAGATACGAATCGTCGCACTGAATCGAATGGAGCCAAAGGAAACTGCACAAGCCTTTCTTGAGACTATCGATCCGATCGAGGGGGTAGAGCATATTCTCGATGAAGAAGATTTTTTCTTCAAAACTGTAGGAGGCTACGCAATGCCTGAAACACTTCTTTTTGATATCGTTGGCAATATTCAATACCACAAACGAGGGATACTTGAAGAATCTGAATTACTAAGCGCGCTTAATGCACTGCTAACTCAGAATGAATAACTTGTGGTTTTTAAAAAATATTGTACTCTGTAAATAGATGCACAAGTGGTGTATGAGCGAATTCGAATAATAATTCAGCTTAGGATTCGTCATTCTAAGCATATATTCGCAAACATACCATATGTTTAAAGCAATAGGGGCAATACTCATTATCTGGTTTTTATCTCACCAGTTTGTCCAAAGTTTTAGCGCCTTAGATGAAGCAGGATCTGCCGTTTTTCTCACGATTGAGGCAGTTGCAGAATCAACTCAGCTAAAATTTAAATGAATGGAAGGCCAAGCACACCGCTTGGCCTTTGTTCGTTTAAGAACCCAGTGTAGAATACAATTAATGGCAACTCGAGCTTTTGTTCAGAATGTTTTCTTTTTCGGACTTCTTATTGCTGCGACTCTACTTATGTGGCAGCTTCTCTCACAGTTCTGGGTTGTCCTCGCCCTCGCCGCAATAATTGCCACTATTTGTTACCCGCTCCACGAACGGGTGGAAACAAGGTTTAATATTAAAAATAAAACGCTTGCTGCTTTTATTTCACTCGCTACGGTTATTGTAATAGTTATTCTGCCCCTCGGACTGATGGGATCATTATTGCTTCGTGAAACCGTGTCCCTGTATACAATGTTTAATACGTCTTCGTATGAGTCGTTCACGGCTATACTTAATAGCGGAGAATCTATGGTTAAAACATTCATTCCAGAGTTTTCTCTTGACGTCGGCGCTGTCGTCTCTCAAATTGCAAATTTCATAGCATCGCATCTTTTAAGTATTTTTGCAGGAACAGCATCAACCATTCTCTATTTTTTCCTTACACTAATAGCTACGTTCTACTTTTTTAGAGACGGTAAATTGTTTACTAATTACTTAGTTAAACTAAGTCCGCTCAAAGACGGTCAGGACATGTTGATTATTTCTCGCTTAGCGAGAGCAATTCGTTCAGTTGCACTCGGGACAGTTCTTATTGCAATTATTCAAGGAATTCTCACAAGCTTTGGCTTATGGATTTTCGATTTTGATCGTGCCGTTCTCTGGGGAGTTATTGCATCGCTCGGTGCACTTGTTCCGGGCGTAGGAACAGCGATTGTTTTTATTCCAGCGATTATTTACCTGATTACGACCGGCGCACATTTGAGTGCTGGAGGCTTAGCGATTTGGGCTTTTTTAGCAGTCGGACTTATAGATAATATTCTGGGACCATATGTTATGAGTCGAGGGAATCCTCTTCACCCTTTTATCATTCTCCTTTCAGTTCTTGGCGGCATCGCCTTCATGGGTCCCATTGGATTTATCCTTGGACCAGTCATAGCAAGCTTGTTTACTGTATTGGTTGAGCTGTATTCTGAGTACGTTCACGCATAGTTTTTTTATTGTATATGTTTTTAAAAAGTAAAAAAGTAGAAGCGCCAATAGAACCGAAGTTTGGTGTGACTCAACTCCATCAGGCGGAAACGTTTATGAATAGTGAACGGTCACTCACTCCCAAAATGGTTTCTTCTTTATTAAATGTAAGCGTTCTCCTTCAAAGCGAAAACATTCATGCGAGTAAAGTTGAAGATGAAGCATTTTCACCTCTTTCTGCTGTTTTAATTATTATTACTGCTATTATCGTTGCGGTAGCAGTCGGCACCTCTTTTTTGTATGTTCACGAAATTGGACCTTTTTACACAAAAGCTTCAGCTACTTACTCACATTAATACTCTATGAGGGCTGTATTTGGACTTCTCGTTACTGCAATAGTTTTTAGTGGTTTTTTTGTGAGAGGAGATGTTGAGCGCGCTGAAAGTATCACAATTACACAACCTCAATACGGGCTCATTGGAAAACTATTTAAGCCGCAAGCCATTGTTTTTACTGGCGATATAATGCTCGCGCGAAGTGTTGAGGATATAATGAAAGAGCATGGTTCACTCTATCCTTTTCAAAATATGATTTCCTTTTTAGAAGAGAAAGATTTAGTAATTGGAAATTTTGAAGCTTCAATACCAGAAAACCATATACCAACCCTACCACTTACAATGCGATTCTCAGTAGACAAAAGTTATTTAAAAGCACTCTCGACCACAGGATTTGATGTGCTTTCTCTCGCAAACAATCATTCGTATGATTATGGGAAAGAAGGGTATGAGCACACCCGTACAGAATGCGAAAACGCTTTACTTGTATGTTTTGGAAATCCATTCGGAGTAGGCACTTCTTCAATTCGAAGTATTCGAGTAGGGGACACATCAGTGGGGTTACTATTTTTGCACACACTTTATGGGTCACCAGATATAAATGAACTAAAAAAGACTATAGATCAAATGCAGGAGACGAGTGACGTACAATTTGCATATATTCACTGGGGTGATGAATATAAAACAGTACATTTGGAATCACAAGCAGAACTCGCGTATTATCTTATTGATAGCGGTGTCGATGCCATCATTGGTCATCATCCACATGTCATACAAGATATTGAACTATATAAAGGAAAGCCAATTTTTTACTCTCTTGGAAATTTTATCTTTGATCAATATTTTAGTGATGAAGTGCAAGAAGGGTATCTTGTTGAGGCGCTCATCTCATACAATTTGATTACGTATTCACTCCACCCTCACGACAGTAAGACCGTTCGTTCTCAACCAAAATTTTTAACTGAGTTTGAAAATGCAAATTTCTTTAGAGAGGTGCTCCACAACACTTTTTTTACTGAGGATGAACAAAAAAATGGAACATTTAATATTGAGAGAGATTAATGATTGAGAGTAAATACCTTGCGAGTGTATTAAGAAGAAACTTGCATGTTTCCTTTGACTCGCTATGATGTCTGTACTAGTAGTGTAATTTAAGATATGAGTCCCATCAGTAAATACGAAGCAATCGGAATATTTGCCAGTGTCGCAGTAATGGCTGTAGTACTTGCCGCAATTCGTTTTGAGTCAGATGCATTTTCTGTTTTAGAAACAGATGGTAAAGATAGTCAAGGCTCATTAATCGTTGGTGCAGACAATAATCTAGAAAATCTTGGTAATGATTTACGTGAGAATATGACCACTAATGGAAAATTGATGAAATTAGTTGTTGATGATGTTCGTATGGGTATTGGCAATTCAGTTGAAGAGGGGAGTACTGTTGTCGTAAATTACATTGGAACAACTCGAGACGGTGTACAGTTTGATAATTCGTATGTTCGAGGCGAACCATTCACTTTTACCATCGGGGAAGGTAAGGTCATTGAAGGTTGGGAAAAAGGACTTATTGGTATGAAGGTTGGAGGTCAGCGCATTCTAGTCATTCCATCAGATATGGCATATGGAAATACTCAAGTTGGGCCTATCCCAGCAAATTCAGTATTGGTATTTTCAATTGAACTCCTTCAAATCAATTAATGCCTAAACCCGTCACACTCGAAGTTATTAAACGACAGCCCGGCACTCTTGCTCGGGCTGGTGTTTTACATACTCCGCATGGAGATATCGAAACTCCTGCATTTGTTGTTGTAGGTACTAAAGCAAGCGTGAAGAGTCTAATGCCTGAAGACCTTACGCAGTATGTAGGAAATCAAATGACGCTCGCAAATACATACCACCTTTTTCTTCAACCTGGGTCTGAAATTATTAAAGAAGCAGGGGGCATTCATCAGTTTGCAAATTGGAAAATGCCGACGATGACCGACTCTGGCGGATTCCAAGTGTTTTCGCTCGGGGCAGCCTTTGGAAAAGGTGTTACAAAGTTTGCAAAGGGAGAAGTGGAGACCGAGACACAGGTCCCTCTCAAAGCGGGCCTTAATGTATATAGTAAAAAATTCGCCGAAGACCATGGAAAACTTTGTATTGTAGATGAGGACGGTGTAACGTTCACCTCCCACATTGATGGAAGCATGCATCGATTTACTGCAGAACGCTCAATTGAAATCCAGCATGCAATCGGTGCTGATATCATTGTTGCATTTGACGAATGTACCTCACCGACAGCAGACAGAGATTATCAGGAAGAGGCAATGCACCGTACACATCGCTGGGCAAAACGATCAGTGCTTGCACACAAGCAGGACTATAATGCATTAAAGAAGCAAGGTCTCTATGGAGTGGTGCAAGGTGGGCGCTTTCTCGACCTTCGTCGAGAAAGCGCCCGTGCACTCTCCGATATGGATTTTGACGGTTTTGGCATTGGCGGTTCGTTTTCAAAAGAAGATCTCGGTGAGTCACTCAAAGTCGTGAATGAAATTCTTCCTGAAGATAAACCGCGGCATCTTCTCGGTATTGGTGAACCTGAAGACATCGTGCAAGGAATCCTCCAAGGCTGTGACACTTTTGATTGTGTGCAACCAACTCGCATTGGCCGAACGGGAACTATATATGTACACACTGGCGTGATTCTCACGTCACAGTGCGGCACTTTTACATATCCAGAGACTAAAAAAATTAGTCTCACTAATGAAAAATATAAGACAGATCTTTCACCTCTCGACCCACTCTCTGAAGGATACGTGGCACAAAAATATACTAAGGCGTACGTCGCTCACCTCTTCCGTTCTGGTGAAATTCTTGGGCCACATCTTGCCTCAATTCATAATCTTTACTTCATAGTGAATTTCACAAAGAAATTGCGAGAGCAACTCTTGTACAAATAGAAAGCCACAAAGCCGAACGCTCGAGCAGCCTTGTTTCAAGAAAGGGGCTAGACAATCCCATCCTGGGGCAGTGAATATTTAAACAAAAGTAGATGCTCTTGCAGAGCTACTCATAGATTTGGATAATCGTACCGTGACCGTCTGTGATTGACATCACCATACAATGCATATATGTCAATTCTCAAAAAAAGTGTGGTAAAATGACTTAAATTCATGAAATTTGAGCTTGCAACAGACAAAACACCAGCTGGGGATCAGCCAAAGGCGATCAAAAAGCTCGTGAAGGGAATTCATGATGGTATGCACCACCAGACGCTTCTTGGTGTGACTGGCTCGGGAAAGACATTTACTGCTGCAAATATCATTGAGCAGATTCAAAAGCCGACATTGGTGATTGCGCACAACAAGACGCTCGCTGCACAGCTTGCGCAAGAGTACAGGGATTTTTTTCCAAACAATGCAGTTCACTACTTCGTTTCATACTACGATTACTATCAGCCTGAGGCTTACATGCCTGGGTCAGATACATATATAGAAAAAGAAGCGATGATTAACGAAGAAATTGATCGACTTCGCCACGCCTCTACGCAAGCCCTGCTTTCACGAAATGACGTCATCATTGTCGCTTCTGTATCTTGCATATATGGTCTTGGTTCTCCTCGAGAGTATGAGCGGGTTCATAAAAAAATTGAGCGTGGCTATACGACGTCTCGAACCGAAATGCTTCGAACACTTGTTGGTATGTATTTTGAGCGAACGAACGCAGACCTCACACCAGGGACATTTCGTGCAGTAGGAAACACCATTGAAATCATGCCAACAAACGAACGGTCAATTTTTCGTCTTAGTTTTGGTGAAGATAGTATTTCGAGCATTACAAAAATCGATGCGGTGACGAGAGCAATAATTGAAGAGAGTGATGTTTTTTTTCTTTTCCCCGCAAAACACTTTGTCACCCCAGAAGCAGAACGTAAGCGTGCGATTGAAGATATCAAGCTTGAACTTAAGGAACAGTTGTCAAAATTTAAAAAAGAGGGGAAGGTACTTGAATATGAACGACTCCGTCGTCGAACGGAACATGACCTTGCACTCATTCGCGAGGTAGGGTATTGCAATGGTATTGAAAACTACTCTCGGCATTTCGACGGACGAACAAAAGGTGAGCCGCCCTACACGTTGCTTTCATATTTTCCACACACCAAAGAAGGAAAACCAGATTTCCTCACCGTTATAGACGAATCACATGTGACTATCCCACAGCTCGGGGGCATGTTTGCAGGAGATAAATCGCGGAAAGAAACACTTGTTGATCACGGATTCAGACTTCCAAGCGCAATAGATAATCGTCCACTCAATTTTAGTGAGTTTGAAGAACGTGTTGGACAATGCGTGTATACATCAGCGACACCAGGAAAATACGAGTTTGCACATGGAGACAACAAAGACGGTCAAATTGTAGAGCAGATCATTCGCCCCACTGGTCTTATAGATCCTGAGATTACTATTCGTCCTATTACAGAGCGCGGTGCATACCCAGGACAGGTCAAAAATTTTATTGAAGAATCGGTGAAAATTATTGCGGACGGCGGGCGTGTACTTGTCACCACACTTACTAAACAAATGGCTGAAGATCTCTCAGAATTTCTTTCAGAGCGAGGAGTGAAATCAAAGTATATTCACAGTGACATTAAAACGCTTGAACGCATACAAATACTCACTGAATTCAGAAAAGGAATTTTTGACTGTATTGTCGGAGTAAATCTCCTTCGTGAAGGGCTCGATTTTCCTGAGTTGGTGCTCGTTGCAATTCTTGACGCAGACAAAGCTGGATTTCTTCGCTCTGAAACATCACTTATCCAGACCATTGGTCGCGCAGCACGTAACGTGAATGGACGGGTTATTTTGTATGCTGACGAATTGACGGACTCAATGAATTACGCAATCAGTGAAACAAAACGCCGTCGCATATTACAACTTGCGTACAACAAAGAGCACGGAATTACTCCGAAAACTATCGTAAAAGAAATAAAAGATATCTCCGAAGCGCTGATGACTGACCATATGAAAGCAGTCTCAACGCTACTCGAAATAGATACCAGTTTGTTTCAAAAGAATCCGCGCGGGCTCATGAAAGAAAAACGTGAACAAATGGAAGCGGCAGTAAAGATTCTTGATTTTGAAACTGCAGCCATATTGCGTGATGAAATTAGCGCACTTCAAGAGTTGAAAAAGAAGATAATAAAATAAGAGTTATTGACAAAATGACCTTTAATTCATGGAGTGAAAGTACTACAATAGAAAAATGCCACGAAAGTTGATTGATAAGAAAACAGACAGCGTAGATTCAGTACGTGCTATTGTTGACTCTCAAAAAACTATTAAAAAAGCTCCACAAAAAAAAGTGCTTGTAAAAAAGAAATCCAAGAGTACACCAAGTTCACCAATTAAAATGGTGACGAAGGCTGAGAAGACTGAACGAGTTAAAATATCGATCAAATCAAAAAAAGACACGCTTCCAAAAAAAGAAATGCCAGTATCGCCTTCATCGATTTTTAAAAGTCGTGTTCGTATTGCATTACTTTCTCCCTTCCGAACACCGTTTCACCATACACAATTTGTTTCAAATATTGCACGATACACCGGTACCTCATTTGTAGTGATCGGTGCTTTATTTACGGTGTACAACATTAATGCGGTTAATTCGTATGTGAATGAACATGTTGTTACGCAACAGGCTCTTGTATCGAGTACAAGTGATTGTCCTGGAGGCTCTACAGATTGCTTAGGACAAACAGGAGCTGGCACTATTGGTTCGACTATTGATACGACACCCAATGCAGATTTTAATATCGAGTCTACATCGTCAAATCTCATAAATTCTGTACCGATAAATGTTACTGTGCCACTTGCAACAAGCGTTGTTGTATCAGTTAAAAATCTTGAAACAAATCAGAGTCAGACACTTGGAACAGCTTTTCGTGTTAGCGATCTCGCGTGGCGAGTATACTGGCAAACAAAAGGTTTTTCGGATGGGAGGTATAGAATGAAAGTCTTCATAACCAATCAGTACGGAACATACATAGAAGAGAATCCAAATGAATACACAGTAATGAATTACCCAATAGAACCAGTTAATACTTCAGCACCAACTACTACAATGATGCAGACTAACGACTCACCGTCTACAACTACTAGTACGTCAAATAATTCAACAACAACGCAAGTTATTTCACCGGTAAATACAATTTCTCCAAGTATGAGAATTGAAGTGGATGCAACACTTCAGGGCTCTGAATCCATTCGCACTTTTGTCGAAGGTGCTTCATCAGTAAAATTTTTCACAAGACCACGGAGTGGATCAGTTACAACATATACTCCACTGGGGTATGCAAGTTTTCATGGAAATAATGAGTGGAGATATAGTTGGGATACCACAAAGATGCCGAATGGTTCATACGAAATTAAATCGCAAATCATTCTTATTACTGGAAATGAACTCCTGAAGACAGTGCTTGTTGACATTCAAAATCAAACACTCACAACAGAAATTACAACAACTGCAACAGCAACAGCTATTATAAAAACGCCAATTGAAAATCTTGAGCCGATCATAGAGCTTAATATCGCTGGTCAAAGTCCATATTTCGGTAGTGTTGACCTGTATGTGACCGTTCCCCTCGCACAATTTGTTGAACTTTATGCACTTCCTCAAAACTCACTCGTCCCTCGCTTTGTAGGTCTTGCGAATAAAAAAAATGACACGACATGGCAATATCGAATTAATACTATAAATATTCCGAATGGAATGCATTCATTATTTGTAAAGGTGCGTCACGCGTATGGTGTAAGCGAAAGTAAAAAAATTCTATTTTCTATAAAAAATCAAATCATCGCAGAGCAAACTCCTGAACAAGATACGTATATAGAAAAACTTAAAACAACGAGTGTCGAGACAGAGATTCGCGAGAGTGGTGAATTGCCGCCTCCTCCTCCATTATTTAAACCCACAGAACTAGTAGATTCAAATCAACAAATCATGATCCCAGATATCGAAAGCGCAAATGAAGAAGTACGTATTGAAATCGAAGATTTGTTAACCAAATTTGGTTTTGAAGCGCAAATACTTATGCAAGCGTATGCAGCCGCTGTTCGAAGTGGAGACGTGAAACAAAAAGAAGGGATTCTGGAACAAATGAATGATCTTGAAAAAGATCTAATTTCCAAAATCCCTGATTCGAGTGAAAGAGCTGATATTGAACTTCGTGTTGCTGAATATATAAAAAGTATAAATATAGAAATTCGTGAGCGAGTAGACCGTAATGAATCTATAATAAAAGAGCGCGTTGGAGATGCGATAACAAAAGATACAGACAAAGACGGAATTTCTGATTATGACGAAGTGAGTATTTACAAAACTGACCCTTTCAATGCAGATACAGACCGCGATGGGTATGCAGACGGAGCAGAAGTACTAAGTGGGTATAATCCTAATGACAGTACTTCTGAAGTAAATATTCAATTCGAATCACCAAAAGAAATTGGGCTTGTGCGCGAAGATCTTCTCTCCGTGACAACAATTACTGCACTTGAAGAAAGTAATTCCCTCGAACAGGAAACAGTACAAAGTGCAATGATATCGGGTACCGGACTTCCAAATAGTTTTGTTACGCTTTATATATTCAGCACTCCAATAATTGTAACCGTAAAGACAGACACTCAAGGTAACTGGAGCTACATTTTTGATAAGGAACTCGAAAACGGTGAACATGAAATCTACGTAGGGATGACAGATAATGCGGGTAAGATTGTTGCTAAAAGTAATCCATTCTCATTCGTAAAGACGGCGGAAGCGTTTTCACCTGTTGGAGCAGAAGTTGGTTCAAATGTTATAACTGAAGCATCATCACCAACACTATTAAGTGAACAAATGATGTTGGTTATAGGCTCTATCGCAATTGTAGCAATAGGACTCGTTCTTATTCTCCTTGGACTTCATGCACGTCCACGAGAAGAAATTCCACAGGTAGCGTAGTAGATATTTCATGCAATACATAATTACCACAATTCGAAGTGGGCTCAGATACATTGGAGAACATCCTCAATTGCTCATGACGCTTGTGCTTGTTATTGTAATTCCGATTGCTTTTCTCATAAGCGGACAGCAATTTTTAAACGCAGCGAGGGACAATCAAGAACGACTCGAGAAAGATCGTATTGGAATGATGCATGATCTTTTTGCGTCCTTAATGAGAGGTGCAAATTTTGATCCTACATTCATTCAGTCTGAAATTGAGTCACTCGCAGTACTGAATCCTGATATTACTAAATTTGTTATTGCTCGAGAAATAGGAAATGAGGTACATATTATTGCATCACTTTCGAGAGATCAATTAGATACTATAGTTTCTGATCCGAGCGCCTATAGGATGGGAAATACGAATCCCAGTGAATCAATCATTAGTGCATATGCGAATAATAGTGTTCGTTACTGGCAGAGTTTACGACTTGTACAAACACCAGCTAGCGATGATTACTACATTTTTATAGAAACATCTTTAGAGCACATTGATAGTCTTTTTGCGGCACGAATTATGACCGCGTACTACTGGCTTATTGGAATTATTATAGTCATCATGCTTCTTTTGATACGACACGTGCGTCTCATTGATTATGGGCACCTCTATCAAAAAACAAAACGTGCAAATGAAATGAAGGATTTGTTTACCAATATGATAGCCCATGAACTTCGAGCACCGCTCACGGCAATGCGTGGTTACGCAAGTATGATTCGCGAGCGCGGTGAGGTTGACCCTGTCACTCGAAAGAACGCAGGAGAAATTGAGGCAGCGGCAGGAAGACTCGTCACAATCGTAAGTGATTTACTCGATGTTGCTCGAATTCAATCGGGAAAACTTACGATTGAGAAAACTGAAGTGCATTTGTCAGGCCTCATGCGATCTGTTGTTGAGGCGATGCATCCAAATGCTGAGGAGAAAAATATCCAATTACACGTTGATGATATGCAAGGAGATATAAAACTACTTGGTGACGAAAAGCGCTTGTACCAAGCACTTACTAATTTGGTAAGTAATGCAATCAAATATACACAAAAAGGTTCAATTACAATCCAAGTTGAGCAGCGAAAAGATCGTATTGAAATTCGAGTCAAAGATACCGGCATGGGAATTTCTTCAGAGCATCAAAAAAATCTTTTTGCGCCATATTTCCGTATTTCAAATGAAGAAACTAGTACAATAACAGGAACAGGGCTTGGTATGTGGATCACGAAACAACTCATTGAACTTATGGGCGGATCGATAGGAGTGGAATCTATAAAAAATGTAGGCACACATGTGGTTATTACACTTCCATCGAACGGAATTGGCACAAAGCAATAACGCACGTATAATAGCGAACGTATACTCTGCACATCATTGCAGAGCGCACTCTAGTTAATACACAGTGGCACCAAAAAAACCTGTAAAAAAAGATACAAAAGTGACATGGGAGCGTCCGGATGAAAAGCGGAT
>Ga0163144_10016425_pt1 | contig 15167 bp, 19 predicted proteins | sample OliLak19BULKMAT1_FD_123175 | JGI IMG/M metagenome (GOLD analysis project Ga0163144, IMG submission 123175) | Freshwater microbial mat bacterial communities from Lake Vanda, McMurdo Dry Valleys, Antarctica - Oligotrophic Lake LV.19.BULKMAT1 | ecosystem: Environmental > Aquatic > Freshwater >... | reverse complement strand
CGACCTCAACGGGTGGGACAATAGATATTATGGATCTATGCAGAGCTATTGCGATCCCGAACGGCGTGACGGCAATTAATAAACTTCGCGGATACACTATGGATTTACCCTTCGGCAATCCTGGAACAGACACCTGGGGCTTTTACGAGTCACCTGGTGTGAATAACTACTTTCAGGGAAATCTGTTAATTGGTGGGGCCGCTGGCAGTGACGACATAGTAACAAACGCAAGTGTTGCGCTTGAAATCAAATCGACCACGAAAGCCTTTGTTTTACCACGGATGACGACGACAGAGAAGAACGCATTAACCGCTATCGAAGGCATGTACGTTTACGATTTAACATTGCAAGCGCCAGCTTACTACGACGGCGCCGTGTGGGTGTAATATGACAAAAGAACAGGCATTAGAGCTACTGAAAAAGAATACAAAAGATATGACTCCAGAAGAAAAGCAAAAAATAAAAGAAGCCATTAAAATAGTTTCGACCATACAGAGGCCAGCATGACAAAAGAACAAGCGTTACAAGTATTAGCGCAGGCGGTTTCTCAAATGAAACTCACCCTGCCTGAACATCAAACTTTGCAGGACGCACTTAGGGTTTTATCTGAAAAAATAAAACTCGTGCCCGAAGGCGGTAAGTAATGGCAATTTTTCCACATATTGAGTCAGACGACATCGTTCAGGCTAACGACAAGTTTAGACTTAGCGCGGTGAAATCTTACATCACTAAGGGCGAGGCGGCCATTACGCTTGTGGAAATAGATCCAGGCGACGGTGTTTTCGTACCCGTGACTGGATTACCGGTCGCTAGCAAAAATTGGTTTATGGATTTTCAGCATAGTTCTGCTGGTGACAAGACCGTGGCCGTAAGGATTACCACGGACGGCGCTCCAGTGACAGTCACCAAGACGGTCACGGTTTTGTCCGAGGCTTCTGACTATTTATTCTCGAAGGACTCCGCGCTTACGGCCATCGAGTCGGACGTGCTGAAGTATGTCCCAGAGGGTAGGTCTAGTTTTAAATATGCCCACCGCGAGGCGCAGGGCCAGATCCTAGAATGGCTTTGGACCAACGGTTATTATAAGACCGGTGTCGAACGGTTTGTGAAAACGGATTTCGTTAACTTAATCGAGGTAAATTATTGGTCAAAATATTTAACGCTACGCTTAATATTTAAGGATTTATCAAATATGGTCGATGATATTTTTGATAAAAAAGCGAAGCAATATGAAAACATCGAGCATCAATGGCGCACTAAGTCCGTCCTTAAAATTGATTTAGACGGCAACGAAGTCATCGAGGCTTACGAGGGTTTGAATTTAACCACGAGAAGGCTGGTGCGTGAATGAGTTTAGCCAACATCAGAACTTATTTCAGGTCTAGATTAGACGGCCTTAGCTATGCCGAATGGCAGGACGGTTTTGCTTTTGATAACATTCCGGAGACAATCCTGGACCGTTCGTATCATATTTTTATCGAGTCCGTGACTGGTGGGCCAATAAACCACACGCATCAAAACACTGAGTCAGAGGTCGTGGTCCGGCTATTTTTTCGAGGCTATAGGTCAGTCACAGAGGCTATTGACGATTCAGTTAGTGGCGTTGAGTCTGTAGTCAGAGACATTTGCAAGGTAGCCAATAGAACTGCTACGCTTTTGAATGTTGTTTTCAGCAATGCGGAGTTCAGTCCTCTCAATGAGGAGAATGATAACTCAGTGTTTGTGGAAATGCGATTTTCGGCTCGTGTTATTTTAGGAATTGAAGAGGTTTAGATTTAAATTTTATCCTTAAGGGGGAATAAATGTCAGTTACAACTCAGGTATCCAATGTAGTTATAGAGCCAGTCGACGCCGTGATAGGAAATCAACACCTAGTGTGTTTTGACACAGTTTCAGGTACGGCAATCAGCGCAGATCATTTTTTAGTTTCCAGCCATACCACTTCTGACTATGTTTGGTACAACACCGGTGCGTCAGTTGATCCAGCGGTCGTTGGTAGAACGGCTCTGGTAGCGGTTTCCGTTTTAGCCGGAGACACAGCGCCGGAAATTGCTACGAAGACGGTCGCAGCAATTAATGCTCTGGTGTCCTCTAAATATCATGCTCGACAGGTTGGCACTCAGGGTAAATTTTTACTTGAGCTAAAAGGTCTCGGCGCTCCGCTTTCGGTTTGGGCCGCTGGTACGTCAACTTTTGTTGTCACCGTTGTTAAGCAGGGCTCCTCTCTGGCCCTAGGATATCTAGACGGTTCGGTGGAGTTTGGTTTAGCAGAAACACTGTTTGATATCGTTACTCATCAAACAGGTAGCGAGGTTATTGGTAAGATCCGAACGGGTTCTGAACTTGGCCCGATCACTTTGACTTTAAAAGAAACAGTGGCCGCTAAGTTAAAGGAACTTATCGAAATTCCAGGACAAGCGTTTATCCCCGCCGGTGGAACAGAGGTTTCAGGATTGGGCGCTCTGGCTGGATCAAAGCAATTTTCAAACGCTTTTTCAGACACTAGAATGTTAATCCTTCACCCAACAAAAAACGCAGCTACAAACTTAGCGAATGATTTTTGTTTTTGGGCAGCGTATCCGAACATTTCCAACATTGCTATATCGGGCGAAGAGGACAGGAAAGTAGAACTTGAAATTTCTATTTTCTTAGATGAAAACCGAAATAACGAAGTTTCGAAAATGGTCTACGGTGACTGGCAACAAAACTATTTGAAAGGGTAAACTTTGGACCAATTTGATTTTGTTCTACCAGAGAGAAAGAAAATCAAGCTCTCGATCTATGGTCAGAGCTATGAGATTGAAAAGCCAACTGTTACGCAGTCGCAAGCTATGCAAAAGCGGTTGGACGATTGCACCGATGCTGAAAAACTAAATGTGATGGTCGATCTATTCGATACGTTAGGTTTGCCGAAGTCGGTTACGGAGCAAATGGAAATGGCGCATTTTAGCAAGTTGGTTGAGTTTTTAACTGGTGCTTTAGACCAAAAAAAAAGCTGACCATATTTGAAGCAAAAAAGGCTGAGGTAGCTAGGTTTTACGGGTTTGGTCCGCAGGAAATAGATAGGATGGATTACGATGATTTCTTATCATACGCAAAAAGTATTCCGATCTTGCGGGCTTCAGAAATGTTAGACCTAATAAAAGTTTCGTCTTTCCCGACTGCAGAAAAAGGTTACAAAGACAAATTACATAGGGAATTGCGTAAGGCGGCGGCTCCTGAATTTTTTGATAAGCCAAAAACAGTAGTTACACTAGAGGACGTTTCGAGGATGTTGAACCGTGGCTGATGACAAAATTGTAATATCCATAGAGCTAGACGACGGAACCGTTCGCAAAGGTTTTCTAAACATCGAGAAAGCCGCCACCGACTCCGCCAAAGGCATTGATAAATCATTCAGCGGAACCGGCAAGGGTTTGGACTCCGTCAAGGCGTCGGCGCTTTTATTGGTCGGTGCGTTCGCTGGGCTGAAGGCCATTGGGTCTGCGATTAGATTCTTTAAGGAGTCAATTGCGGAGGCGGCCAAGGAACAAGACGCCATTCAGCGATTAAACAACGCTTTAGCTTTGACTGGTAAATTTTCCGAGGCATCTAGTAAATCAATCCAAGACTTTGCAAACTCACTTCAGAACACGACTAAGTTCGGAAACGACACCACTCTTGAGGTCGCAAGCCTTATTCAATCGCTTGGAAAACTGGACACAGAGGGATTGCAGCGGGCTACGAAAGCATCTCTGGACTTGTCCACCGCGCTGGGAATTGATGTTAACTCGGCGGCAACTTTGGTTAGCAAAGCGGCGGCTGGAAATATATCCGCATTTTCTAGGTACGGCATACAAATGCAGGTGGGCGCAACTAATGCGCAGACGTTTGCGAATGCTCTGAATGTTTTAGAAAAAAGCTTTGGTGGTTCTAGCGAAGCGGCGGCGAAAACTTTCACCGGATCTTTGATGCGGCTTAATAATGTCTTTGGCGATTTCCAGGAAACAATCGGTAACACTGTTTTAAATTCACCGGCTGTAATTAAAATCATTAATTCAATTGGCGATGCTTTTTTTAGTCTTGGGAATAAAATAACCGATCTCACGGTCGGTAAGGATATTTTTAAACCAATTATTTTAGGCGCAATTGATTTTGCTGGTAGTCTTACATTTTTAGTCCAAGGCACAGCGACGCTCGTGACGGGTGTCTTGATTTCTATTGGTATGGGAATCGTCGGGATCATGGCCGAGCTGATCGCCGGAGTGGTCGGCGGTGCGAGTAGAATAGTGAACCTATTCGCGCCGAATAGTGATCTAGCAAATAGCCTTCGGAACTTTGCCACGGACGCGGGTTCTACAGCGACGCAGAGTTTCGATATTGCCGGACAGGCTTTAAGGGACGCATTTACTTTAGAGTCGAACGAGGAGACAGCTTTATTTTTCCAAAGCTTAAGGGACCAAATAGACTCTACGACTGTGGCGGCTTCGGGTTTAAAAAATAATATAAATCCTCTCGGCGGCGAAAACGCAACGGTCGTCACTGACGCCATGGCTTTATTTAAAGCAGAGATTGCCGGAGTGAAAGACATTGTTGTTGATTTTGGAACTAATTTTTCTGACGTATTTAAAAGAGGTGCGCCTAATGTGCTTCAGGGCTTCGCGGGCGCAGCGGGTAATGCTTTTGCAACTTTCGGTAAATCAATCGCCAGCGGTAAAGCCTCCTTGGCGGGTTTCGGTAAAGCATTTCTTGCGGCGATCGGTAACACTGCGGTTCAGCTTGGAACATCTTTTATCTTAGAAGGTACTGCTTATTTGTTTTCCGGAAATCCAGAGCTGTCAGCAAAAGGCCCTGGCTTAATTGCCGGCGGTGCTGCACTCGCCACCTTCGGCGGTGTTTTATCGGCCAGCGGTGCGGGCGGTGCTTCAGGAGCAGCGGCGGGAGCTGGCGCAACTGGTAACGCGGAAAATGATCCTGGAATTGGCGGGGCTTTGCCACCGGCTGAGTCACAAAAGCCGACCACTCAAGTTGCTATTAATATTTCAGGCGATGTTTTGGACAGTCGCGACACTGGTTTACGCATCGTGGATCTGATTAAGGAATACACGGACCGCAACGGTAGGACCGAGGTCTTAGCATGAACGGCATTTTAACCACATGGTCTGTATTTTATTATATCGAGCCAATAACGAATGAGAATTTCTATTTAGATTTTAACGAGGGTGCGGGCGCGATATTCGCAGAGATTGAGTCCGGACATTACTCGCACCAGGACTTAGCCGTTGCGATTGCGGCGGCAATGAACGAGGTCGGGACTCAGGCCTATGCCGTCGTGTTTAACAGGGTGGATAGATCGTTTACGATTTCGGCCACTGGTAATTTTAGTTTATTAATTACTACCGGCATCCACGCGGGCGCTGATGTGTATTCACTAATCGGCTTCACCGGAGCCGATTTAACTGGTGACGATAACTACACCGGTGGCGTGGCTGGTGGGGAATACCGTCCACAGTTTAAATTGCAGGAATACGTAGACCAAGAGGACTTGCAAAAGGCAGTTCAAGCGGTGGTCAACAAATCAGCAAGCGGAGTTATTGAAACCGTTAGCTTTGGCATTGAGAAATTTTTTGAATTTAATATTCAATTCATAACTGACATTTCCCAAGGGAATGGATCTGTTATTGAAACCAATTTAACCGGCGTTAATTCAGCGCGGTTATTTATGCGGTTTATTACGACTAAGAAGCAAATTGAATTTATGCCAGACCGAAACAATCGCACAGTGTTTGACTCTATTATTTTAGAGTCCACCGAAGAGGAAAGCAACGGTACTGGCTATAGGCTAAAGGAACTTTACACGAAAAACCTCCCTTATTATTTCGAGACGGGAAAACTTGTTTTTAGGTTGGTGGAATAATGAGCATTAATGACGGACAGCGAGTCAGGGCACTGGAATCAAACGCGGCATGGGCATCGAAGACGGCTAACAATACGTTACTCGGTGTTCAGACATTATCCAATGTTGGCTCCGGCGGTAGCATTGCAAATGCTCAGCAGGAGTTAAACGACATTAACGCGGACGTGGCTGTCGTTCAGGCCGCCTTAGTGACTGCGCAAAACAACATTGCTGCGCTTCAGACATTGGACACCTTTGTCTATGTCGGTCAGTGGAACGCGACGACAAACACACCCACGCTTGCCGATGGCGACAACGCGGGGGGAATTGGCATCGGTGCAGTTTATCGCGTATCAACGGCGGGTTCGCAAAACCTTGGTTCTGGTTCGATTAGTTTTAACATTGGCGACAAAGTTGTTTACAACACTTTAGCCGTTTGGGAAAAGTGGGACGTAAACGATGAGGTGACGTCCGTCAACGGTCAGGGCGGCGTAGTTGTATTGACCACGACTCACATCAGTGAAGGCTCAAACGAGTATTTCACTTCGGAGCGGGCACAGGACGCGGTCGGGACTATATTAACAGACACGGCGACAGTTGATTTTACTTATGACGACGCCGGAAATACTATTACAGCGGATGTCAAAGACGGTTCTCTTACGAACGCAAAACTTGCTGACGTATCGACGCAAACACTTAAGGGTCGCACAATTGCTGGACCTGGTGTGCCGACGGATTTAACAGCCACGGAAGCAACTACGATACTTAATGTTTTCACTAGTGCGCTTAAAGGTCTGGTCCCTCTTTCCGGCGGTGGAACCACTAATTTCTTACGCGCCGATGGTTCTTGGCAGCCTCCAGCGGGCGGTGGTGGTGGTGGAGGTGGTGCTTTATTTTGGATTGAAAGCACATCGGCACCATTTTCTGATATCGAAAACAATACGAAAGCTTTTTTCTACCAAGCGGCTTTAACGCAGGATCTATTTTGTGATTTCAGGGTGCCGAGCACTTACGCTGCTGGTGTTCAGATCAGATTAAGATTGCCGTTTTATTCGCCCGACACTTCGGGCACTGCGCTTTTATCAACGCAGAGTACACTTATCAGAACAGGCACAGACGCGATCACGTCGACTGTAAATCAAAGAACGTCGACAAATGCTGCTGTCACATTAACAGTAGCAAACCGGCTAACATCAATAGATTTAGATTTAACAAGTGCATTGGGCGAGATAAACGTTGTCGCGGTCGCGCCTGGTGATTTAATTCGCATTAGACTTTTCAGGGGCACAGACACAGCAACAAGCGACATTCGCGCACTCGTTTACGGTGCAGAGGTATTAACGTCATGATGAAATATATTTTAAGCCTACTAATGTTTACTGCTTCAGCCTCGGCGGTGCTTACCGATGTCGACAAGGCTTTGTTAGTAAACCAGAATATTTTAACTAACCCTGGTTTCGAAAACGGTAGAGCGCAATGGGTGGCCTCGGCTGGAACATTCGCCGCTGTAACGTCGGGAACAAATCTTTTAACTGGCAGATCGTCGGTCACTTGGGACTCAAGTGCGGCTGCACAGACTTTGACTTCCGCAGCGGTGACGATCCCCAAAGGACGCTACGGTCAAAATGGAATTGCTTACTGCGCGATTCAAACGCCGAGTGGACTTGCGACTCACACGATAAATGTTTTTGATGGAACGAATTTAATTGCTACCAATGCAGTCACGAGTTCTGAGTTTCCTACAAGAGCGTCTGTTAACTTTATCTTTCCAGCAAGCGGCACGATAGCAATTCGCATATCAAGTGTTAATGCGAATGAACCTTTGGTTGCGATTGATGATTGTTATCTGGGCGAAGCCACCAATTTAACTAATGTAAGTCAGGCGGTGTTTGCGGGGACTTCATTCTTTGCTGGAACGACAAACTGCGGGGGCTGGACAAGAACGTCTGTAACTCTTGGCGCATTCGCTACTGACGCCGATTGTCCTGGTCCGACCGTAGAGAGTGCGCTCATCGGAACATGGGCGACAACTGACGTTAATTTGCCAGAGCAAACAATCACAAACCTTCCACCGGGTCGGTACAGAGCTAAATTTAATATAGTTAATTTCGGTAGTGCTAGCACAGCGGCATCATTCGCTATCAATGATGGGACCACAACTTGCCGGGGCACGGGTGGCTCAATGGCGACCACAATTAATGCTCAGACAATTGTTGAATGCTGGTTTAATTACACAGCAACACAGGCATCGGTATCCTTTGAAATTTTCGCAGCATCAACGTCTGGAACTGTGACGTTAGACAATGCAGTGACCTCACCCTTGAGCACTCACGTAATATTTTCGCTAGAGCGTTGGCCTTTATCGTCAGAGCAAGCCTTCGCAGCCGACATTATAAACTGGAAACTTGATCTGAATATTTCAGGAGGTAACCCCGACCTAGGAGCGTCTGATGTTGCGGCTTACATTGCTCCTAATAGCACGGTCTTAACAATGGTGGTTAATGCTGCGAAGGGATCGGCCAGTGCTGGAATATCTTGCTCGTCAACAAATGACGCCGCTGTCGGAGCCTTAACTTGTTCGGCTGGCAGCGAGGAAATTGGTTTTGTTGCCAACTTTCCAAGAGCTGGGCTTGTCGAGCTGTGTTTTAATTTTACTCATTTTGCTAACGCAGGCGCGGCGGGTGTCGTTTCCTCAGTTTTTCAAATAGTTAGAACAGCCAATGGATCGCAAACTATTGTAGACGAGGGCGGGTCGAGACTGCAATCCGGTGCCGCTACTGCAAACGTAGGCGTCGTTATTCCTAATAGCATATGTAGTAATTTTCAAATCCCAAGTGCCGCAAAGCACACCTTTCGATTAATGTACGAGCAAGACGTTACGGCTACGGTCGCGGGAAATTTAATTATAGCCGATGGGTCCGCAACAATCGGTCAGCGCGATATTTTAATCAGGGGTAAATACATCGACCAATCGATGACCGCGCCGCTGGTTAGAAATGCAGTAGTGAGTTCAAGCGCCGGGGTGACTGCTATGCTCTCGGGTTTTATCACTAACACTGGGACACCAGTAGTTACTCGCGAAGATGGGGACTGGCTTGGGACGGTTACCGACTCTGGCGTTGGGCTTTCCGCTCATGCTATCAATGCTGGAATATTTTCCTCAACGCCGAATTGTTTCGCTACAGCGTCAACTGGTGTCGGCAATGTTTGTTACGTAAGCACGACAATTCCTATTTCATCGACGAACGTGCAAATCCAGTGCGTCAGCTCATCTTTCACCGCTCAAGACTCCTCGTATTTCTTATTTTGTGCAGGACCAAAATAATGACCTCAACCAAAGGAGCTAAGAAATGCAATTCTTAATAGAAAACTGGAAAGCTATTCTAGACAGCATTAGTCATGTTGTTTTTGGAGTCACAGTTATAGCCACGGCCATCGTTCGATTAACTCCTACAAAATCCGATGACGAAAAGATGGCAAAAGTATTGGCAAAAATTCATAAGGTGTTTTGTTTCCTACCGACATTCGGAATTAACCCTAAAACAAAAGAGCTAGAGGAGTTAATGCAGAGTGAAAAGCATAAACCTTAACGACCTCATAGGGAAATCAAAATGGTTCAAGTGGCGCGAGGCGCTTTGGTTGCCTAGGTGGAAAATCTACGGCGTTCCGCAAGATGAATCTATTCTTGAAAACATAGAGAAAACTGCACTAGCCATGGACAAGGTTAGGGTTTTTTTTGGCAAAGAAATCATTATAACCTCTTGGCTTCGACCTGAAAAATATAATGAGTTAATCTCTGGAAGCCCTAGGTCTTCACACATGGTTGGCTTAGCTTGTGATTTTCTAGTGAAGGACTACGAGTCAAAGTCAGCCAGACAATTAATGCAGCGGCATTTAAAAGACATGGGCATTAGGATGGAAAAGCTAGAAACCGTTCACGTACACATTGACCTCAACTGCGCTGAAGACCTAACGAACGATGCGAGATATTTTAAACCATGATTTTATCGAACAGGCTTTACAGAAATTTATTACAAAAAAATCTAAAGCCTATTTTAGTTTTACAAATAGAAGGTGTGCCGTTTTTAATTGGGTCCGATACGATAAAGAAAATCCCGCTTTACGGTGACGATGGTCTTTTCTACGGAGACCCAGGGCTTTTTTACGGCGGCCTGGTTCCATATGAGCCTGATTTACAGAAGACTCTTATCAGCCTTGACGGTACGACGACGCAGATAAAGCAGAGTTTAGAACCCGATAAAGCGCGTGGATCTGGCGTTAGTCAAATGACCGTTAGTCTTATCGACTTAAACGGAGAGGCCACAAGAATAGCCGGCGGCACTTATGGGGAAATACTATTTAAAAAATGTAAACTATGGGTCACGTTTGGCGATACGAACGCCTTTAACGATGATTACATTTTGCTATTCCGAGGCGTAATTGAATCAGTGTCGGCGGAGCAGGGTCGTTGTAAATTATTTTTAAATTCACCGGACCAGAAAAAAAGGTCTCAAATATATTTTAAACCAGACACCGAACTGGACGGAACTATCAATAGCGCAGTGACGACGTTGACGGTCTTGGATATCGAAAATTTCTTTATAGTTCCAGACCACCCCGCGTATTCGCCAAAAGATTTAAGTCTTATTACTTGCGTTAAAATAGAGGACGAAATAATTCGGTTCACAGGAATTTCCGGCAATCAATTAACCGGATTGACCAGGGGATATTTATCCACGACAGCCGTCGGCCATGCTGACGAGGCGCAAGTCGAGGGTTTCTTGTTACTCGAGGGGAACGCTATGGATTTAGCGTTAAAAATAATGCTTTCGGACGGCGATTTAACCCCATATATCGACGATTTAGTGGCAAGAAGTGTCGGTCTAGACGGCATTAATCCATTGGCGAACGCGATATTCTTTAGTGATACGGACTTTAATCGTGACTACCAGGTCAAGGTTGGGGATTTTGTGAAGACAACTGGCTTCACCGAGGCGGGTAATAACATAAACGTCTGGACTGAAATTCTAGAGGTCGGCATCGTTGATGCTGGTTCTTTTATAGTTATCGACGCCGCACTTACCTTTGAAGCGGTCGCAACTGGCACTGTGGATTTTCTAAGTCAATATAATTCCCTGGGTGCGTTTGGCTTGAAAATGGACACCGACGAAGTCGACATAGCGAAGCATGTGTTTTTAAGGACTTCGTTTCTTGGTCAGTACAGCATGAGGTTTTATGTTCGAGATGATATTGAGTCCGGCAAAGAATTTATTGAGCAGGAATTATACCTACCAACAAGTTGTTATTCTTTGCCAACGGACGCCGAGGGGTTAAGTCGGGTTTCGGTCGGTATTCACAAGCCGCCTATTCCTGGTGCGAACGTAATTAGCGTTACCAAATCAAACGTACTTAGCCCGAAAGATTTATCTATTGATAGGTCTGTAAATAAAAATTATTACTCTGCAATCGTCACTAAGTTCGAAGACTCACCGCTGGACTCGGAGCTGAGGCGGCGCTCAATTACTATAGTTGGGACGCCGCAAGTGCCTGGCGCTGGCAATAAAACTTTATTAATTGAGTCAAAGGGCCTAAAAAGCGTGTTTAACGGTAAGCTTTTAGCCGAGGGAACACAGCTCAGACTATTACAAAGATACTCCGGCGCTGCGGAATCCATTAAAAATGCTAAGACTCACTTCAGAGATGCTATTCAAGTGGTGCCGGGCGATATAGTTTTCGTCGATCCCGAGGGGTTAAACCTAATCGACAACGACACGCAGACGAGAGTAAAGCCACCACTGTTAATGGAGGTCATCAATAAATCGGTCGACATAAAAAATGGGTCGGCATCATTCGAGCTGGTCGCAACTGGGTTTAATGTTGACGCAAGGTTTGGTTTGATTTCACCGGCCTCGAAAATAACTAATGTGATTTCGCCAAAAGTGTTTGTCATTAGTTTCATCTACGCGGCCAGTGATTACGGCGCGGCGGAGTACAGGAAATGGAACCGACTCTCGATGCCAGCGGTTAGGGTGCGGCGATCCGATTTCAGTCAGGTTTTTGACACCGTTTTAATATCAGCAAACTCAAACACGGTTGAAATACTAGACACACCGTCCTTTGCGCTGCAGGCGGATGACATACTCGAGTTTAGTAATTACTCTGACGCCGACACTGCTTCGCAACAAAAATTGATTTACGCTTATGTTACGGATGGCATTATTGATTTTCCAGACGGCGGCAAATATTACGGATTAATTTAAATTAAGGCGGGCTCATGGCGATTTTACCTAGCATTTTAGATAAATTATTGGCTGAAGAAACTGACGTTGAAAGTCCAGTCAGCGAGGCGCTGAATCAAAAAGTGGGCTCGAACATAAATGCTTTAATCGACATTAGTAGTTTTACTTTATTTACATCGAACGGCACTTACGCCGTTCCGACGGGCTTGTCCAGGGTAGAAGTTTTTGGTTGCGGAGGCGGAGGCGGAGGCGGAAGCGGTGGAAATGCTTTTGGCGCCGGAGCACCTGGCGGCGGCGGCGGCGGCGGAGGATCACCTTTATTTTCTTTTATCCTCAGCGTAACGCCCGGGGAAACTTTAACGATCGATATCGGAGCGGCTGGCGCGGGCGGTGCTGGTGTGAATCCTGGCAACGCCGGCAATGGCGGCACCTCGGGCGGCAATTCTATAGTGACCTCAGCTTTGGGTGCGCTTACTTTTCACGGTGGTGGTGGCGGTGGGCTTGGCGCTCTCGGCGGCGCGGGCGGCAACGGTCTCAGTAACATTTATGTGAATGGCGGAGTGGGCGGCGCGGCCTCTACAGGTGGAGGCGGCGGTGGCGGAGGATCTGGTTTTGCGCCGCCCGGAACGGGCGCGAGTAATGGTTCAAATACGGCGAGCACTGCTAGGTTTTACTCAGGAGGCGGAGGCGGAGCGCTGGCAACATTGAGTACAGCATCGCCGTCCGCTGGCGGGTCTTCTAATTATTCCAGCGGCGGTGCTGCTGGCGGCGTAAGCGGATCGGCTCAATATGCTGGCGGTGGTGGCGGAGGATCTCTAGGCGCTGGCGGCGCTGGCGGAAGTTATTTGGCCGTCGCCGGTGCTGCTGCAGCGGGCTTCGGCTCTGGCGGTGGCGGCGGTGGTGGTCAAGATGCAGCGGCGTCGTCATTGGGTGCTGGCGGCGCTGGTCGACCTGGATTTTAACTAATCAAGGCTATTTTTTAACCGCACAGCTCGAGCCATTCTATGTGCAAATCTAATAAATTAAAGTCAGCGTCAGAGCATCCCACTCTGATAGCTAAAAAAGATACGAACGACATTTTAATATTCGCACTGTCGGTGCGGTGAATGACTATTTTTTTTGGCTCGATGGTTTGTGGTTCGGGGCTCATTTTATTTTCTCGTTTGGTTTGTTATTCATCGACTTCACCTTCTGACTCATCTTTCACCTCTCTAAATTTTACTGTTCGAATAAAGTCAGGAAAAGCACGCGCACACCGCTCCGCTGAGGCTAAACTATCGTGAAACGATTTACTCGGCGAACTCAGTTGGTGATAATTCACCCAGATTTCCAATGGCCCCTCTGGCTCCCCGATAAGTGTGAAGCCTTCTTGATTCGCGTCAACCTTGGCAGCGCCGTTGGAGCTATCAAGCCATACAAAAAGGTTAGAATCTACGTCAAATGCCAGAGGCTTAAACCAAAGGTCAACGGGCCAGCCCCTAGCTTTCACTCTATAACCAAACTTGCCGCCTTGAGACTCGTGTATTTCTTTAAGTGTTTTACTCATTCTTCACCTCTTTGATTTTCATTGTCTGCCGATACGAATAGACATAATAAATAAATTTATAATCATCGTATTTCCACCGATTTGAATACCCAGCACGTAATTCCAACAACCGCCAAACCTACCCATAATCTGACCAGATTTCTTTTGTTGAAAACTTGCGTAATATTTAAAAGGTAGTTTAATCCGGAACCGATAGTAGTATTCAAAATCGTGGCCCCAGACATTTCCTGTCCGCGCAATATTATCATTCGCTAATTTTGAGAAAAATTCACTCATTCTTCACCTCTGGTTTGATTCCGGCTTCATACCCGGCAATAAAGTCATCGACAAAACTATTCGTCGTGTTCGGCCTAAACAATGCCTTGCCTTCTTTTAAAAATCTGATTGCAGTCTCTAGCTTTGCCCTTAGTTCTATGTTTTCTCGAATAAGAATCGACTCGTTTGCGTTTTCTACTTCACTCAAAGGGCTTTGCGCATTGAAGTCTATTCGCCATTTGTCAAAGTCTTTCATCACTTCACCTCTTTCAATTTCGCTGCACAATAGTCAGAAATATTTTCAAGTGACCGAGCGATATTTAGCAAAGCAATCACAGTTGTCGCTTTTTCAATGGCGGAGCAGGCTTTTAGCTTGTTCTCTGCTGATAGCGGCTGAGAATCTAGGCTTCTAATAACGTCTACATATGCTTCTGCGAGTTCTTTTGCAGTTCTAAGTTTGTCATTCTTCACCTCGTTGATTTTCATAATGGCCGCAAGTCCAGCGTCGCCAATAGAGACATATCCTTTATTGAATGCGATCTCGTCGATTTCACCTAAGGCACCTATTGCGATTTTAAGCTTCGCCTCTAATTGTTTATTCTTTGCCGTAAGCTGCTTTGCTTGAACCTGCCAGCTTGTTTCACCGTAGGCGTCTTTGCCGCAACTCACGCAAACTATTTTAGGCAAAACTTCTGAATAATAATTCTGGTCTGAATAGCCATTAACTAAATCTTGCTTGCCCTCGCAATGTTCGCACTCGAGGATAGCCCTAAAATCGTTTCTGTGTTGCCAAGTTATTTCGTGTATTTTCATTCCTTCACCTCTTTGATTTTTGCAATGGCTTGGTCGGAAATTGCTTTGACGGTATCCCAAGCATCACCCTGGCGCCATAATGCATACTTGCTAATTTCATCCAAAGCGTTAATTGCTAGATTAAGCTTTGCCTCTGGCTCGACGACCTTGCCTTGCATAGCTATGTCGACCCATAACCTTTCAAATTCGCTATGGTCATATGAGCAGACTTTGCATTTCATTCTCGCCACTCCTCATAACGCTGGTCCGGCGGATTATTCCGCACCAGCATGTGTTTGCACAGCCAGCCAAGACTAAACGCAGCGGCTACGGCCAGCCAAAAGATTAAAAATATCATTTTATCACCACGGAGTAATTCGAGGTCAGAACAGCGCCGGAAATTTCAACGCCGTCTTTGATGAAGGCTTTGATAGCGTTCTTATCGGCCTCGATAATAATT
>Ga0163144_10016424_pt1 | contig 15168 bp, 9 predicted proteins | sample OliLak19BULKMAT1_FD_123175 | JGI IMG/M metagenome (GOLD analysis project Ga0163144, IMG submission 123175) | Freshwater microbial mat bacterial communities from Lake Vanda, McMurdo Dry Valleys, Antarctica - Oligotrophic Lake LV.19.BULKMAT1 | ecosystem: Environmental > Aquatic > Freshwater > Lake... | reverse complement strand
CGACCAGTGAGCCCAGCGGCGAACGCTCATCCGCACCACCCGCGACGCTGCTGAGCGCATCCACATATCGCTCAAAGCTCAGCGGCGTGTGCGCCATGATTAGCAGCCCGCCCGCCAAGCACCAGCCCCTCCGTGCGCCGTCTAACCCCAGCGCCTCGGCAGCGTCTTTGCACAAGTGGTCCCGCGGTGCGTCGGGGTCAAGCGCTACCAGTGTGGCACTCTGCGCGTCGGCACTCTCGCCAATAAGGTACCGGTGCCGCGAGCCCGCGAAGCTTGCCAGGTCACGCGCTTTGAGCGCTGCCTCGTCCGTGCACACGCGCAGCGGCTTGCCGTCACCCGCAGCCGCAGGCACAGCGCCGCGCGCCCCATCGAGCACCATCGGCCCGACGCGCCACGCGCCGGCACCGCTGCGCGTGCCAGTGCCCGTTCCAGTCCCGGTCCTGATCACCCCGGCCTCAGGCACCCGCGCCAGCCGCTCAGCCCGTGACGCCCACCGCAGGTCCATCAGCGTGTTGTTCAAGACTTCAGGCGCGGCCCCGGCCCGCAGCCCGGGCCCCAGCACACCCTGCTCGTGAAGCTCAAGCCACCGGTGCACCGTCCCGCCGGCATCCGCCAGTGCGCCCAAGTACACCGTTGAGTCCAGCGCCTCGCGCGCCACGCACGCCACGCCCGCCTCGGTCAGTAGCACGCAGACGCGCAGAATACAGCTCTCGCCCGGCAGCGCCGCCGCCAATCGATAACCCTTGGGCACCGGCCCGGGCAGCGCGCGGAACACAAACGCAAAGCCCTGCGGGCTCGACAAGGTGCGACCTCCGGAGCCGCTCCGAATCGGTAGACCGCCTGGCCACCGTCCGGAGGGAGCCGCGAGTATACACGATCTGAGGCTGGCCTCCTGCAAAGCCCAAATTTCAGGCCAAACACCCACGCCTCAACCACGTCAGCCCGGTCGCCCCGCCTACCCCACAATCCGCCGGCGGTTCTTCACATAGTCCCAGACCACGAACCGGTCCAGCTGCGCCCCGGCCACAAAGAACACCCGCCCCTTGGTCCCCTCTGCCAGCGCGTGCGCAAACCGCACGTCCTGCTCGCTCTGGTTCCAGCTCTGCAGCAAGAAGATGTTGATCGTGATCCCCTCGCGCGCACACGCCAACGCCTCGCGCATCGTCGCCTGCTCCGTCAGGGGGTCCGGCGGGTACAGCATCAGCAGCTCGGGCCCGTCAAAGTGCGCCGTCGGCAGCCCATCAGTAATCAGCAGTACCTGCCGGTTGGGCGTGTCCTGTACCCCCAGCACCTGGCGTGACAGCCGCAGCGCGTGCTGGATGTTCGTAAAGTGCTGCGGCAGCCGCGCCTCGGTCGTCGCCGGGTTGCTCATGTCCGCCTTCAGCCGCACGCGCGGGCTGTGGATGCTCACCGGCTTTGGCAGCAGCCCGACAAGCTCGGCCGAACTGGTCAGCTTCGCCAGCGTGAACATCTCGATGAACGCCAGAAAATCGCCCGGATACTGGCCCCGGATCAGCCCGTCGAGCGCCAGCGCCATCCGCTTGACGTTCACGTACTGCCCGTCGTACCGCATCGAGCCTGACATGTCCATCACCACCGCCGTCGCGCACCGTGGATTGTTCCGCGTCAGCCGAACGGCGATGTCCCGCGCGCTCACACGCAACCCGCCGCCCTTCACACCTCCGGCAGTCATACCCCCGGCACTCAGCGCGTTCACCAGTGTCTGCGTCGTGTCGATCGTCGACGCCGTATCGCCAAACTCATACGCCCGCGTCCGCTCCAGCTCCACAGGCCCCTCGCCCATGATGCCCACGTTGTGCCGCCCCGTCCGCGCTTCGCGCAGCTCGCCAAACACCTCGCTTAGCAGCAGGTTCTGCATCGCCCGCAGGCCCTTGGGCGTCAGCGCGTACCCGTCGCGCGTCTTTGACAGCCCGGCCCGCTCCGCCGCCTGCCGCACGGCCTCTCGCACCATCTCGCCGATCTTGTTGAGCTCCTCAACCTGCTCGGGCGGTGCAAACTCACCCAGCGAGTCCATATCAATGATCGCGATCTGCGCGTTCTTGGCCGCCTCTTCAAGCTGCTTAAGCAGCTCGTCGATCTTCTCAAGCTCAAGCTTCACGTCCACCGCGTCGCTGACGCTCAGCGCCTCACGCCCCGTAAAGTCGTACGCATCGTCAAGCTGCTCGACCTGGATCAGGTTCACCAGCCCGCCCAGCGCCCGCATTACCGCCCGCGCCGCAGGTGAGGTGTCGTCGCGCAGCCGCTCGAACAGCCGCTCAAGCTCGTACACCTGCCGCTGCTTGACGGCCCGTGCAAGCTGGCCTTTGAGCTTCTCATCCAGCCCCGCCGTGCCCCGCCCGGCCTCGGTCAACTGAGCCTCCGCGTCACGCAGCGCCTGATCGACCCGGTACGTGGACAGGATCTTGGCCTTGCGCTCCAGCAGCAGCCGCCGCAGGCTCTCAATCGACGGCCCCAGCGTCGGGAACATCGATGGGTCCAGCCGCACCGCTCGCGCTAGCTCCTCCTCGCTCAGCTCGCGCATGTCGCCGTACGCCAGCAGATGCTCCATCGCCGCGCCCATCACCTCGGTTGGCTCAGCGGTGGGCGACGGAAACTCCGCCGGGTCGTACTTCTGATACGCATGTACAACCCCGCCGAAGCTCTCGAAGCTTGGGCTCTCGTGGCCGAGGCTCTCGAAACTTGGGCTCGCGTCGCCAGAACTTCCACCAGATTTACTCTCCCGGGCCGTGCCATCACCCTGCGGGGCACCCTTCGCCGGCTGCTCGGGCCCGTCTCCCAATGGATCACGAATCGGCGGATTGTTCACACCACCCCTACGCCAAGGGGCACCGCTGCGTTCGCGCCGCCCTTCTCACGCCAACGAATACAGGCTCTTACTGCCCCCCGCCAATCTCACGGATCAGCAGCGGCCCTGCTGTCGTGCTGCCGGATTCATCCACCGCCTGCGTGACCTCAAGCACCGAGAGTCCTGGACGCAGCGTCATCTCTACCGGACGCTGCGGGTTCGGCAGGGTGTCAAGCCGCAGCCACACTACTTCGCGCTGATCAACCGTGTACGGCCCCATCCCGCGCCGGTCGCCCGGACCCAGGCGCTGCGAGCCGATTGTCATCGTCCCCGCGTTATTGCGCGTCAACACCTGCACATACAGCGGCTGCGGCGTGCCATTGCGCACGTCCGCGCTATACCCGCTCTTGCACCCCCCGAGCCCCAGCGCCGCCAAGCTCGAAAGGCCCGCCAAGGCCAGCGGCCAGCGCCGAAGCCCAGAGAACTGTGTGGACCGGATCAAACGCTGTTCGCAAGCCGAAGCCGTGGTGCTCATGGCTCATTGTTCGCCGCCAACGCCCGTCGGATGCGGTCGTGCCCGAGCACAAATTTGCCTTACTTCCGCCGCCGCCCTCGCCGTCGCCGCGGCGCCGGATCCAGCTCACCCAGGGCGCGCCGAATGGCCGTCGTCCACTCGCGCCGCGCCGTCCGCAGGGCCGTCCACCCAGACGCGCCGGCTGCCCACTGCCGATTCTCGATTGCCCTTCCAACCCCATGTGCCCATGGGCCCTCACCGCTTCATCTGGCTGATGAACGCGTCCGCCTCCGCGATCGACTGGTTCATCTCCGCAATCAGCCGCGACACATCCCCTTCGATCATCTTCACATCGCCGCTCAGGCTCGCGATCGCCGCCGCGTTGAGGTTGTGCTTGAGGTACAGCACCCGGTCGTTCATCGCCGTCAGCACCGGCTTCATCTTCCCCTCGGCCTGGCGCATCGCCCCAACCAGCTTCTCGTACAGCCGCCGCGTGTCGCGAAGCTGCCCCTCGCTCTTCTCGCGCATCGCGCCGTCGCTGTACTGCGTCAGCTCCGCCTCCCACTCTCGAAACAGCGCCGACGCGACCCCCTCGGTCTTGCCGATCCGCTCGCCCACATCCTCGGCAGCCGTCTTGCAGCGCTCAAACTCGCGCTGCAGCTTCCTGTACTGCCCCTCAAGTTCGCCGCCAGAAAAACCCGTCATGGCCTGGAACTGCTCCAGCGCGCTGGCAAACTTTTCCTTGGCCTCCTGCTGGCTGTCGCGCGCTTCCTGAACCTTCTCAACAAGCTGCTCGCGCTTGGCGTACCCAAGCCGCTCCCACACGGCGATCGTCGCCGACTGGCACCCCGCTACGCCCCCCACGCCAACTACACCAGCCGCGGCGGCCAGCAGCCCAGCCACGAGCCCCGCCCACGCACGCCCACCAACCTCTGAAGTACCCATAGAAGCTCCGCTCCTGCCCTTTGGTGCCAACAGTTGATCCACGTGCCCAACGTTATCACCATCACGAACCTCAAAGACCCGCGCCTGGCCGACTACCTCGACGTCAAAGAGCGCCAGCTCAGCGCCGATTTCGGCGCGCCATGTCCCGACGGCAGACCCGGCGGCACACCCGACGCGCCCCACGGCAAGCTTTACGCCGAGGGCCCGCTGGTCCTCGAACAGCTCCTCAAATCCAACCACCGCCTCCTGAGCCTACTGACCACCGCGCCCCGCCTCGAAGACCTCGGCCTGCCCTTGCCACACGACCTTCCCGTCTACCTGCTCCCGCAGCGCGAGCTTGACCGCGTCATCGGCTTCAACATTCACCGCGGGCTGCTCGGCATCGCCGCCCGCGCCAAGCCGCAAACCCTTGTTGAACTTCTGGCCCACGCCCACACTCAGCAGAACGCAGATTCGCGCCGCCCCGGCCCGCTTGTGGTCCTTGAAGACCTCAGTAATCACGACAACGTCGGGTCGATCTTTCGGCACGCCGCCGCGTTCGGTGCCGCCGGGGTCATCCTCAGCGCCCGCTGCGCCGACCCGCTCTACCGAAAATCGATCCGCGTCTCGATCGGCCACGCCCTGCGCGTCCCGTGGGCTTGGGCACCCACCACCGAGGAGCCCTCAGGCCTGGGCACCGAAACCCTCGTCGCCCTGGCTGCCGCAGGCTGGACGACCCTCGCTCTGACCCCCGCGGGTGACCGAGATCTTGACACAATGATCAAAGTTGGCAGCACAATCGGCGACGATCGTCGTATTTTTGCTAACTTTGCCATGGTCATCGGTGCCGAGGGCCCGGGCCTTAGCGCCCCAACCTTGGCCGCCTGCAACTTGCGCGTCCGGATCCCGATGACCAGTGGAGTCGACAGCCTCAACGCCGCCACGACTGCCGCCATCGCGCTGTACGAGCTCACGCGATTGAGGCGGTAACTGTGTCACCTCGCTCACCTAAATCAGCGCGAACTACGCTCACGCTTGTGCGTCTAAACACTCATCGTTGCCGAAGTTCAAAGGCCGCTCAGGCCCGGCCCTCGCGCGGCACGAACGTCGAACCATCGGCACATACACGGAGCCCTCGAATGAACTTTGGCACGCTTGCTCGCTCTTCGGTCCGCCTCGCCGTCGGAGCTCTGGTCGTGGCCGCCGGGCTCGCCACCCCCGCGCTCGCTGGCTCGGGCACGTTTGTGCTTGACGCTGACACGGTTCGCCGTGAGGGCACGGGCGAGGCGCGGGTCAGGCTCAACAAGATGGAGCTTGAGCCCGCCGACCTGAAGTGGGCCAACCTTTCCGACTGGGCCGGCGGGGACGCGCTGACGCCCGACGCGCTCAAGGGCCGCCCGGTGCTGATCATCACCAGCACGGGCTGGGCACCGGCCTCGCAGGGCGTCGTTCGCCGTGCGGCCCAGCTCGGGGCTAACAACAAAGACCTGGTCGTGGTCGTCATCCAGACCAAGGACCGCCTCGAGCTCGCCACCAAGTGGCTCAAGGATCAGAACATCACTGCGCTCTCGGCCCGTGACGCTGACGGCAAGTTCCGTGCGTCGCTCGGCAGCGACCAGGATCCCGACATCTTCGTGATCGACCGCGCCGGGCAGATGCGGTTTGCCGACGTTGAGAGCGAGTCGTTGACCGCCGCGGTTGACTTTGTGACCCGCGAGAGCATCGAGATCGCCCAGGCCAAGCCCGCCGAGGCCAGGCGGCTTGAGGCCGACTTTACCGCCGCCCAGAACCGCACCCGCGTCGCTGGTGACGCGATCCGCCCGGGTCAGTTCGGCAACGTCGCCGTCGAGTTCAAGGCGCCCGACGGTGGGCTCTACGGCTCGGCCCTCTGGCCCGCCAAGAACAAGCAAGAGAACATCCAGGGCTCAAACGACGTGCAGGGCCAGCAGCTGCCCTTCACCACCGAGCACATGTTCTGGTTCAACGGTGCGCCCAAGAACACCAACGGCAAGGTCATGGTGTACGACTACTGGGCGACGTGGTGCTACCCCTGCAAGCGCAGCATGCCGCTGCTCGAAGAGATGGCCCAGACCTTCCGCGATGAGCTTGAAGTCATCGGCATCATGGGCGTCAACGAAGGCCGCCCCGAGATCCAGCGTTGGATGAACGCCAACAAGGTCACCTACAGCCACGGTTTTGATAATGGCGAGAAGTCCATCAAAGCCCTCAGTGTCACCGCCATCCCGACCATCGTCGTGGTCTCGTCCGACGGCGTGGTCCGCTGGCAGGGCAACCCCCTCCAGCCCTTCTTCCGTGACATCGTGCGCCAGGTTATTGAGGTTGATCCGGGCGTCAAGGCCCGCCGCGATGCCATCCGCGACCTGCGCCGCAAGGGCGACGCCGCGGCCCGCGAGCAGTCCGCCGGCGCAAAGTGAGCCGCACGTTCACCACTTGGTGACCAGCCGCTGAGCCGGCCAACGAGTTTGGTGGGGCTGGCCAAGCCGCCTCCTAAGATCGAATCAGGATTCTCCAGCGGGTGGGAGCGAAGGCTCCTGCCCGTTTTTTATGGTCCGGATGTCGCCTTTGTGGGTGTCGAGATGGGGTGAAGTACGTAGGTTTGACACGATCTAGGTATTTCGACTGCCCTAGGGCTGTACCACCGGCAAGTAAAGACCGATCAGAAATCTTCGCAGAACCCTTGCAATTCCGCGGCGTTGTGGTCTACTTAGCGAGTCCACTCCCGCAGTTCTGCCGGGGGTGTGTCGGCCGTATTGTGGGGCCGTCTGCGGAAAATTGCCCGAGGAATTTTTAGGGGAATCATCAAATGAAGAACGTTCTTGCCCTCTCAATCGTCGTTGCTGCCGGCACGTCGGTGGCCCTTGCGGCCCCGCAGGAGTTTGCGGAATTCAACAACGCGCTGAGCCTCAACCGCATCGGCCAGGTTTCGTCGGCTGGGCTCGGTTCGCTGCCCAACGACACGCGGAACTTCAACTTTGTCGGCGGTTACGCCGTCCGGCACATCCAGGTTGAAGGTGAGATCATCCGCGACCTACCCTCTGGACAGGACAGCTGGTTCGGCGAGGCGTGCATCCTGGTGACGCCACCGGGCGGGACGCCGTTTGTGATCCAGCCGATCGTCAACGGCAATCCGGGCCCGACGGTGACCGGTGGCGTGATCGCGGCGGGTGCCATCGGCATCCCCGTGAGCACCATTGCTGACGCGGTGGGCGCCTGGACCTTCGAGTTCTTCGAGATGTGGGACGACAACGAGACCGCCCCGGCGGCTGGCGGCGGATCGGCCGCGGCCTCCCTCACGACCGCGACGGACGCGACGTGGACCCGCATCCGCTTCACCCTTGACGACGCGGCCCCGACGGCCTTCGCCCCGGCTCTGCCCGCGGGCACCACGAGCTTTGCCACCTGGTCGGCGACGAACCAGAACTCGAACCTCGCGAGCGTGCTGGACGCCCCGAACTTCACCACGACGGTCGGGGCTGGCACGAACATCATCGGCTGGCAGGTCTTCGGTCGCGTGACGGCCGTGGGTGCCGCTGGCGGCGCGAATCAGGCCGGCAGCCTTGCTGACGATGCGGTTGTCCGCGTCGTGCCCCCGGGCCTGCCGCTGGACACCACGCTGGTCGGCGGCGCGCTGCCCGTGCTGGGCAACAGCACTTCGAGTGCGACGGGCAACATCTCTATCGCCTACACCGGCTCGTTCCCCTCTGCGGGCACGTGGACGGCGGTGACCAGCGAGGCGACCGACACGCTCGGCACGCCGATCAACCCGGTTGACAACGTCTGGAACGAGATCACCATCCGCCTGATCGACTCGATCGGCACCCCGACGGCGACTGTCGACCTGGGCACGCTCGTCGCGGGCACGCCTTCGACGGCCAACTTTGCGATCACGGCCCCGGGCCAGACTCGCTGGGTCAGGTTCACCCTGCCGACGAGCGTCCGCTTCCCCAACGAGGCGGCACTGCGGATCGACACTGAGATCAGCCAGACGGTGCTGACCGGCAGCGTGACTGCGCTTTCCCAGCGCAACACCGCGATCGCCCTGTTCCGTAACGACGGCGTCCGCGTTTCGAGCGACTTTGCCGACGGCTCTGACTCGCTGGGCCAGATCACCTTTGGTTACGACAATCTCACCGGCGCGCCAGCCTCTATTGGCCTGGCGGGCAGCACTGCGGGTGTTATCTACAACGGTCGTGACGGGTTCTTGGACGCGGGCATCTACTGGCTGGGCGTTACGGCTGGCGGCGCGGGTGTGACGGTTGGCCCCGGCTTCTTCGCGGTCACCAACCCCGCAACGAACCTGACGGTCTCGACGGGCGCGGGCATCGTGGTCAACGTTGGTCTGTTCAACCCGGCCCCGCAGGCCCAGAACGCCGCCAACGCCCCGGCGACGCCCGGCGCTCAGAACTTCGGTCTCGTCGGCGTGCTCAACGGTGACGGGACAACCGAGGACATCAACACCGCAGTGGCCGACTACGCCGCGGGCACAAGCGTCACGGCCCCGCTGAACGTGCAGTGGTTCCGCTTCCTCACGGGCCGTGCGGCGAGCGTTGCCAGCGGCTTCTACGTTGACTTGGATACGGCGGGCACCGCCATTGCTGAGACGGCCAATCCGCTCAACCCGCTGGCGCCGCTGATCGACGCCAACGACACCGAGATGGCCATCTACACCGGCCAGGGCAACCTCATCGCCAAGAACGATGACTTCGATGCCAACGCTGGCGACATCGACTTTGTCGTGACCAGCGGCCTGTCGTTCGGCCGGACCGCGACGCCGCGGCCCTACCCGCTGCCCGGTGGCACCGCGTTCGCTGGCCAGCGGGGCATCCTGCCCGTCGGCACCTACTTCGTCGCCGGCACCATGTGGAACGTTGTGTTTGGTCTTAATGACCCGGCCGACGCGAACGTCGCTGCCTTTACTCGCGCCACCGACGGCACCCGTAGCGATACCAACTTCACGGTTGAGCGTCGGGCGCTGGCGGCCGGCTCAATCTCGCAGCCCGGTACGCTGACGGTCAACGTCCGCACCAACATGCCGCTGGCCTGCGGCGAGTCTGACATCGCCGGTCCGGGCCCGACGGCGGGTGCTGACGGCGAGCTGACGGCCGACGACGTCATCTTCTTCATCAGCAACTTCACCTCCAACACCCTTGCGGTCGCCGATATCGCTGGCCCGGGCCCGTCGCCGGGTGCTGACGGCGAGCTGACGGCCGACGACATCATCCTGTTCATCAACCGCTTCACCGGCGGCTGCATCTAAGCCTTCGTAATCGTCGGGCCTCGATAAGTGCTGGTAAACGCATCTGCCTACGCAAGGCCCAGGGTCTAACCCCTGGGCCTTTTTCGTGCGCGCGGCGAGGCCCGCAATTCACGGCTGATCGGGGGCTGTGTGGGAGCGTGGCGGCGGTGAGTGGGGGGGCGGAGTGCGAGGGCGTAAAACATCAGCACTTGGCTGGCCCGTTGGGTGATCCTGGGGCATCCTTAGGTTGGCCAGATTCGTAAGGTTGTTCGGCGTGGGCGACGCGTGCGCGCGGGCGGTCCGGCCGATACTCTGGTGGCAGGGGCTGCTGTCTTGGCGGGCCCGCGCGTTTCTCGGACGCTTGAAGGCAGTGATTGCAAGGACCCGTGATGAATAACGCTCTGTCAAACGCCGGTGTCGGGGTGTCAAGGGTGTTTGTGCGCGCGGCCTTCGCCGGCCTGGTGGCGGTCGCGTCGCTGGCGGGCGTGGCCGGCGCGCAGACGTGCGACCGTGACGTGCGCGATCTGCCCGGGCCCTTTCCGCTCGGTGGGACGAACACGCCCAACCTCACGCTGAACCACACGTTCACGGGCGGGTACGCGATTGGGAGCATCTGCGTGGCGGGCACGGTCGAGCGGTTGGCGGGAGGGACCCGCGCGAGCGATCTGCGGTTGACGATCTTCCGCAACAATACGATTGTGGTCAGCGATCAGCCGCTCTCGATTAATGGCGACACGAGCGCTGGCGGGTTGGTGCCGTTTGTGGCGAGCTTTGCGGCCGCGGGCGCGGGGCCGGGCCTCTACCGATTTGTCTTTCGTGACGCGGTCGATCAGCCTGGCGAGGACGTGAATCTGCGTGACATCCGACTTGCGGCGACGGTGGTTGGTGCCAGCGGTGGCGGTGGCGGCGGCGGCGGCGGCAACGGGCCGGACCTTCCTCCGCTGGCGAGTCTGGACTTCCGCGGCTCGGGCTTCCAGTCCTACCCGACGCAGTTTCTGCGGGGCGATGTCGCAACTGACCCGCCCGTGGGCGAGCGATTCAATGCCCCCACCGCGTGGTACATAGTCTCGCTGCCTGACGACTACAACCGCTTCACCGGGCGGTACCTTGACCTGACGACGGCGGGCTCGGGCCTGGTGGTGCGCAACGCCCAGGGCGTGCCCGAGGATCTGCCCCCGGTGGTCGATGTGGTGTCGCTGAGCTCGTGCTTCTACCGCGAGAACGGCCAGTTGATCGCGGCGGACTCGTTCAGCGGTCGTGACTTGACCACGGCGCTCTCGTTTGGGGTCGGCAGCTCACTAGACGTGAACCTTCAGCCCGGCGACCTGAGCGTGATCGACCCGTACGACAGATTCTTTTCGGGCGGCGACGGCGGCGATCTCTCGCGCGGGACGTACTTCATCGGCATCTCGCAGTTTGAGACCGTGGCGCTGGACAACTCGGTGGTGCAGCGTACTGGTCCGCGCCGCCAGTTTGAGACTCGGGTAAGGCTTAGGGCCCGTTGGGGTGAGCGGCCAATCGTGCTGCCGGCGATCCCTGTGGCCCGCGACCTGGGCCTAAACCCCACGATCCTGCCGCGCGAGCTGACGATGGCCGCCGACGAGGTTCAGTGGTTCAGCTTTAGAGCGTCGCAGATCAACCAGTTCCAGCGCGGGTGGATGGACATCTCGACGAACCAAACGCCGCCGACTATCAATCCGCTCGCTTCGACGACGCTGCTGGTCTACGGCCCCGGCGGACGTTACGGCAACCGGGCCGACTTTGACAGCGGCTTTGGGGCGCTGTCGTTCCTGTCGCTGGGGTCCGGCTCGCAGACTCCTGCGTCCGCGGCGGTTGGTGACGCGTTCAACTTCCTCGGACAGCCCTTTGACGTCTTTAGCAACGGATTCAGCGGGTCGCTGGATGACCAGCTTTACTACCTGGCGGTGATGGGCACGACGTACTACGCGTCGCCGTTTGGTTTCGCGCAGCGCCAGCTTTACGGGAACTACTGGACGATCCGCGTGCGCGACAGCTACATCGAGCCGACGGATTTGGACTTCAACACGCTGCGGACGGCCGCGACGGCGGGCACGATCAGGCTGACGGTCACCAGCGGGACCAAGCCCGCGCCGGGTGGGTCGGCGCCGGGCGGTGCCGAGGACCTGGGCACCCTCAATATCGGGCAGGTCGTGCGCGTCTTCGGGCTTGGGCCCGATTATGGCGACACCACGGTGAAGTGGTATCGCTTTAGCAACGAGCGGGCCGCGTCGATCGACAACCGGCGCTATGTGGACATCTGGACCAGTGAGGTGCTTGACGACCCGCTGACCGGCGGCGACACAATCCTGGCGATCTTCGCCCCCAACGGCGCGATGATCGACGACGACAACGCGGCGGTGGGCGAATACGCGGCTCTGACCTTTGGTGCCGACATTCCGATCCGCCAGCTTGACAACGACAGCCCGCTGGACGGGCGCGACGGCGTGCTGCCGACGGGGCTGTACTACATCGGCGTTGGCTCGTACCCCGGGCTCAACCTCCCGTCGCTGTTCAACCAGGCCTTTGTGGTCACGACTTCGCAGCGCAACGCCGAGGACACGGGGCTGGTCAGGCTGACGATCAATGCCGGCATCACGACCTCCTGCGGCGCGTCGGACATTGCCGGTAATGGCCAGACTGCTGGTGCTGACGGCGAGCTGACCAGCGACGACCTAATCGTGTTCGTCAACCGCTTCGTAACGCGGGACGCGCGGTCTGACGTGGCCAGCAGCGGGCAGATCCGCGGGGCCGACGGGGAGTGGACCGCCGACGACATCATCATCTTCATCAACGACTTTGTAAACCCCCCGGCGGGTTGCGGCCAGGTCTGAGCCTCGGCGCAGTTGCGGTTTGTGCGTAGCCGCCGGGCGGCAGGCCGATATCGGCGGTATGGAGAAGCTTTGCCCGGTACACGTTGTTGGTCTGCGTGGCGTTGGAGCTGATGCTCTGGCGTTCGCACTGAGCTTGGCCATCTGGGCAGGCGCGGCCCGCGCGCAGCCGGTTGCTGAGGCCGAGCCCAATGACGCGGCGGCGGCGGCCAACCTTGCTGTCATGGCCAGCGGCGGCAGCGTGACGGGCACTACCACCGGTTCGACGGGCGTGAACGGCAACAGCAACAGCCCGGACTGGTTCCGACTGCGCATCAGCGCCACCCCCACGCTTGTGCAGCAGCACCGCGTGACGCTCTCTAGCTCGCGCAGCGGGCACACCGGCGTGCTGGGCGTGACGCGCTTTGGTGAAGGCGCAGTCGAGGGGCAGGTCAGCGCCTTCCAGTTCACCAGCGTCAACACCACGCCCGCGCGCTTCAACCAGTTCTACACCTTTGGCGTCAGCACCGCTGACGTGCTGCTGCGCGTCACCGGGACGGCTCAAACGGTTGACCCCTACAGCGCGACGCTGGCGAGTACGACCGTGACGCCGACCGTGCTGTTGCCGCAGATCGTGTCGGGGACCGTCACCATGACCACCGAGAACGCCGGGCACACCACCGACACCGAGCTGTTCCTGTTTGACATGAGCACAGGGCAGCTGCTGGCGCAGAACGACAACGCGCTGGTGGCGGGGGGCGGGTCCACGTCGCTCAGCCGCATCGTGTTTACGGTCCGGGCGGGGACGGGCTACCTGGTGGCAAGTGGACCGTTTGATACATCGAGCAATGTGGCGGCGGACCCGCTGATTGATGCCGTGACTTCTGGGACGTTGGCTTCATCACCCGGGGTGCTGATCAGCTCGAGCACCGTGGCGACGGCGGATCTTTCGCTGCTGGTCCAGGGCACCTGGCAGGGCACGGCCCGCAGCGAGCGGGTCGCGCTGGCACGGCCGGGGCCGTATGGGGTCGCGTTCGCCAGCTTCACGCTGGGGTGCAACCCGGCAGATCTCGCGGGCCCAGGGCAGACCACAACGCCTGACGGGCAGCTCACGGCCGACGACATCATCCTGTATATTGCGCGGTTTCTGGCCCGGAACCCCCGGGCCGATCTGGCGCGGCCCGGCCCGGATCTGGGGTCGGACGGGGAGTTCACGGCGGACGACCTGATCGTGTTCATCCGAGACTTTGCCGCTGGCTGCCCGGGCTGAGGCCCTGACCCGCCGGGGTCTGATGGTCGGCCCTTGCGGATTGGCCTGGGCAAGCTGGGCGGCCCCAACGGCCGCGGTCGATGTGAGCGGTCTGGGGTGCTTGCGGTTTGCCCGGGGCCGAGTCTTGAGGTACCTTAGAGGTCGTACAGGATAGTTCCTTGGATCGGTCGCTCGCGCGCGGCTTCGGCCGCGCTGGCAGGGAGGTTCAGATGAACGAGTCATTTGGTCGTAGATTTGGGCGCGTTGATGCTGCTTCGGCGCGCTTTGCTGGCGCGGCGCGATTGGCTGGCGCGGCGGTGGCGATTGCGCTGGCGAGCGGTGTGGCCCACGCTCAGCAGTACCGCGCGACCATCGGCACAACGGCGACGGCCACGAGCACCACCGGCGTGACGCTGAACTTCACCAGCACGATCAAGGGCACGTACGTGCCGGTGACCAACACCGCCGGAACGCGGACGATCCTGGGCAACTTCAACATCTTTTTTCCAGGCTCGCCGCCAGCGGCGCCGCGCAACGACAATTGCCCGCTCAACGGGTCGGGCACGGGCAGCGGCACGAGCACGACCAGCCCGCGCGGGACGTACACCCTGCGGTACAACAGCTTCTCGCGGACCGTGGAACTCTTCGGGCTCAACACGGACCTGACGGGCCCCTCGCCCGACCCGTCGCTGGCACTCACCGCGCTGCTGACTTACAGCTCGTTTCGCGTGGTGGTGACGCCCACAAGCACCTACAACTACCCGTTTCTCGGCTCTGCGCTCTCGCTGCCACTGGGATCTGCGACGATCACCGACCAGTCGCTGGTGCAAAGCGGCCCGGCGTCAGCGACGGGCACGCCGCGGGCGGGCGGGGGTGTTGACTTTACGATGAGCGTCCCGGTTCGCTTGGTGGGGCAATCGAACTTTCAGGGGCAGCTGATCCCGATTGATGCCCCGGCGGAGGTGCAGCTCGCTGGCTGGCTGGTGCCCGCGGGTGCGACGGCGACGAGCCAACTGAGCGCCGCGAGCCTGACGATCACCCAGGCGCTTCCGCCGGTGCCGGGCGACCCGCTGAACCCGACGCCCTTTCTGCTGCCCCCGCCGCCGCTAACTACCGGCCCCGACGCGGCGGTGTTGGCGGTCTTCAACGTGACGGGCGGGAGCGTGAATCTGGGCGGGAGCGCAACGCTTCCGGGGAGTGCGCAGCGGACCAATATCGCGGACGTGGGCGGGTCTGGCCAGAGCCGCGGGCCCGACGGCGAGCGGACGGCGGACGACATCATCGTGTTCATCGCTGCGTTCACGGCGGCTGATCCGCTGGCGGATATCGCGGGCGCGGGCCCGACGGAGGTCCCGGACGGGCAGCACACCGCCGACGACATCATCGTGTTCATCAACTCGTTCTTGAGTTCTTGAGGGTCTGCGGGGCGCGCGTGCCACGGGCCCGAGAACAGGGTTGGGCAGAAGTCAGGGTTGGGCTGAAGTCAGGGTTGGGCTGAAGTCAGGGATTGGCTGGTTAGTTGGAAGGTCCGATGTGGCAAGCACACCCCGCCCAGGTGGAACAGTCGGCCCACGCGAAAGGTTATGGATG
>Ga0163144_10016423_pt1 | contig 15169 bp, 13 predicted proteins | sample OliLak19BULKMAT1_FD_123175 | JGI IMG/M metagenome (GOLD analysis project Ga0163144, IMG submission 123175) | Freshwater microbial mat bacterial communities from Lake Vanda, McMurdo Dry Valleys, Antarctica - Oligotrophic Lake LV.19.BULKMAT1 | ecosystem: Environmental > Aquatic > Freshwater >... | reverse complement strand
AGCGATTAGGCCCTAGGCACTAGGTTAAATTCAAAATTTTTTAATATATAACACTATTTATTTTTAATCTTAAACTTGTATTAAACATAATTCCTAAAGACTAGCGCCTATGATCCTAAAGCCTAAAATCATGCCTGAATATATTGACATTCACTCCCACGTTCATTTTGCCGCTTACGATACAGATCGAGTGGAAGTTATAAAAAGAGCTTTGGATGCCGGTGTCTGGATGATAAATGTTGGAACCAATAAGGCCACTTCAGAAAGCTCAGTTCTTCTAGCAGAAAAATATGATAGGGGAGTTTATTCGATCATCGGTATTCATCCGATTCACAGTGTTCCGAGTTTTCACGATAAAAATGAACTTGGTGAAAAAAAAGAAGAAGACAAAGGCGAGACTTTTGATTATGATTTTTACAAAAAATTAGGTGCTCACCCTAAAGTTTTAGGCATTGGAGAAGTCGGTTTGGATTATTTTCGGGTAGAAGGAGAAGAGAATTTTAAGAAACAGTGCGAAAATTTCATTGCTCAAGTAGAGTTGGCCGTTGAACTAAAAAAGCCAATCATGCTTCATATCAGAAACGGCAAAGAAAAGAAAACTGCTTATAAAGATGTTATTTCAATCCTGAAACCATATATAAAAAGCAACAAGTCTCTTAAGGGTGATGTTCATTTTTTTGCCGGTACAAAAGAAGAGTCCAAAGAATTTTTTGATCTGGGTTTTAGTATTTCTTTTACTGGCGTGATTACTTTTACCTCTGATTACAATGAGGTTATCAAAAACGCTCCTCTAGACCGCTTAATGACCGAAACCGATTGCCCTTATGTGTCGCCCGTGCCTTTTAGAGGTAAACGCAATGAGCCAATGCACGTCAAAGAAGTGGTCAAAAAAATCGCCGAGATCCGAGGTGAAGATTTCGATAGAGTACGCACTACTTTGGCCCAAAACGCCGTTAATTTTTTCTTATAAATCTATTATGTGATCTTCCGCGATGTTCCGTGTAAGTTCTGCATATTTTTTCTGTGTTGGTTTGCAAGAATAAAGCCATTATGTTAGGCTTTCTATCCATGGAAGTAACTACAAATAATCCAGAAGAACAAGTTGAAGAAGGCAAGGAAAAAACAACAGTTTACGAACTGGGTTTTTTAATTATTCCTGCAGTTCCAGAGGGTAAGGTTTCTGAAATTGTCGCCTCTCTTAAGGGTGTAGTAGAAGGAAATGGAGGCAGTCTTATTGGAGAAGGCCAGCCAGTACTTAAGCCAATAAACTACGAGATGTTTAAGATGGTGGACAATAAAAAACAGAAGTATTCCCAAGCTCACTTTGGGTGGATAAAATTTGAACTTGATTCTTCAAAGATTGCTCAAATTAAAACACAAACCGAGAAAATCCCAGAAATTTTGAGATTTTTGTTAATAAAAACAGTTAAAGAAAACACTCTTTATTCAGGCAAAGTTCTGGCCAAAAAAGAAAAACCGACCAAAAAAGCAGGTCCACTCGCAGAAAAAAGTTCTAACGAAGAAATCGACAAAAGCATCGAAAAATTAGTGATATAATTCTATCAGGATCATTTGGTTGCTTAGAAAGCTAAATTTAAGCACAAAAATTTTAAAAGTCGGGAAATATATTATTAATTTTTAAATTTTGATTTTTAAATTTTGAATTTGAAATATGTATCCCGTTAGAAATCACGGACACCAAACATAATTAGTAATCAAAACATTTGAAATTATAATTTTAATTAAAGGTAGGTAAGGATAATTTATTTTAATCCGTGTCCTACTTCTAACGGGATGTATCTAAACAAAGCGATTATAATAGGGAATCTTACTCGCGATCCAGAACTTAAAACTTTGCCATCAGGGGCAGCCGTTTGTTCTTTTAGTTTGGCTACCAATAGAGTATGGAAAGATAAAGACGGCGCCAAGCAAGAAAGCACCGAATATCACAATATTGTGGTTTTCGGCAGGCAGGCTGAAACTTCGGCCCAGTTCCTCAAAAAAGGTCAGAGTGTTTTGGTTGAAGGTAGAATTCAAACTAGAAGTTGGGATGATAAAGATGGAACAAAAAAGTATCGCACTGAGATTGTGGCCGATAGAGTCCAGTTCGGGCCAAAAGCAGGTGGAACGGCTGGAGCGTCTAGTTTTGGTCAGAAATCAGTCGGAGACGCAAAAGGAAAAGGGAAGTCTGAAGCTCCAAAAGAAGAAGGGGGAATTGATTACCCCGTGGAGGAGGTAAACCCTGACGATATACCGTTTTAGGCCCTAGCTTTTAGGCACTAGGCTCTAGGTACAGAAGAAGATCTTTTTCTTTTCTCCCTAACGCCTAACCCCCTAGCGACCTCATTGACTTAGAACCTAAGGCCTAGTATCCTAGAGCCTACATATATGAAATGCTTTTTCAGCCAAAATAATATACAGCACATAGACTATAAGGACGTAGAAATCCTAAAGAAATTTATCAATCCGCACGGAAGAATAATGTCTAGAAAGAAAACTGGTGTTACTTCTAAAAACCAAAGAAAGCTTTCTTTGGCTATTAAACGCTCAAGGTTTATGGGGTTACTACCATACGTATCCAGGTAACAACGTTCTAAAAACCTATTAGAAAATAAGCATACTCCAAGTGAGTATGCTTATTTTCTATAAACAAAAAGCGGGGAATGGATTAACTAATTCTCTCTACGTACTCACCGTTTTCGGTGTTGATTTTTATTACATCCCCTTCTTTTACGAATAGTGGGGCCTGGATAGTCGCGCCAGTTTCCAGAACTACTTCTTTTGTTGCACCTTGAGCTGTATTACCTTTGACTGCGGGGTGAGCCTCAACAACCTTAAGTTCTACTTTTATTGGAAGGTTTAAGCCAATAATTTTTCCTTCTTCATCATCGCCATCAGGATCGTTGAATATCAAAGCTTCGACTATAGAATTATCTTTCAAGAACTTACTGGAACTGCCGATAAGTGTTTCCTCTAAAGAAAATCTGTCTTTTGGATTATCAATGCTACAAAACCAAAATTGGCCCTTATTTTTATAAATGTACTTTATTTCTCGTTTTGAGATATCAGCCTCTTCTATTTTTTCAGAAACATGGAATGAGTGCTCCGTAACTTTACCTGTGAGCAAATTCTTTAGTTTGGTTGCATTAACAGGTTTTCTTTGCTGTTTTCTGAAAACATGAGAAGTTAAAACTTCGTAAGGATCTCCTTCAAAGATAATGTATTTTCTCTCAGTAACTTCGTTATATTGGAGCATACTCATAGGGAATGGTGTTTAAAAAGCTATAATGCAAAAGATAATAACAGAAAATATGGAATGGTGCTAATCTATTTTCTTATTTTGCCATAGAGGATGCCTAAGATAATGCCGATAATAAACCAGATAATTAATATTGTTATGATTATATTTTCTCCCAAAAATAATATTTGAGAATCACTTAGAAAGAAATCGAGAATCAATATTGGTTTATAAACAACGGGCAAAAAAATATCAGCGAAACACCATTCAAAATCACAAATTCTTTTTATAAAAAGAATTACTGCGATATAAGTAACAGTGATTAGACCCCCCCTTAACCAATATGGAATCTTTATCCCGTTAGAAATAGGAAACTCTTTATATAACACAAGGTGATATCCTTATCTGTTTACTTAATTATTAATATTGTTTTCAATTTATCCTGTCCCCGTTTCATTTCTAAAGGGATTAGAGCTTTTCTCTAATAAGTTTGAGTATCTCACTTGCCACCTTTGGGTTTTGTACCAGAAATTGTCTTGTAGCATCGTATCCTCTTCCAAGCTTGGTTTCGCCATAAGCATAAGATCCGCCACCTGATTTTTGGATTATTCCCATCTTTTCTCCTAAGGCAATTAGTTCGCCTTCTCTTGAGATTCCTTCGTTGTACATAAGGTCAAATTCAGTCTGTTTGAAGGGGGCTGCCACTTTATTCTTGACTACTTTGACCCGGATTCGTCCGCCCATTATTTCTTCACCCTTCTTGATTTGGGCAATTCTTCTTATATCAATGCGAATAGAAGTGTAAAATTTCAAAGCTTTGCCTCCTGGAGTAGTCTCGGGATTTCCAAACATCACACCAATCTGCATTCTGATTTGGTTTATAAAAATTACTATAGTTTTGCTTTTAGCAGTTATAGCTGTGAGTTTTCGAAGAGCTTGAGACATGAGCCTAGCTTGTTTCCCAACGTGATAAGCTCCCATCTCTCCTTCAATTTCATCTTTTGGAGTGAGGGCTGCTACTGAGTCAATTACCACAACGTCTACCTTGCCCGATCTAACCAAGCTTTCTACGATCTCCAGTGCTTGTTCACCTGTGTCGGGCTGGGAAATTAAAAGCTCATCTATTTTTACTCCGAGCCTTTTGGCATATTCCGGGTCCATAGCGTGCTCTGCGTCGATGAAGGCGCAGATACCTCCTTTTTTTTGAGCCTCAGCAATTACATGGAGGGAAAGGGTAGTCTTACCGCTTGATTCTGGTCCAAAAATCTCAATAATTCTACCTTTTGGTAGTCCACCTACCCCGAGCGCCGCGTCTAAACCAATCGAACCAGTGGATATAACATCGACAGAAATTTTTGGTTTTTCACCCAGCTTCATTATTGATTCTTCTCCAAAGCGCGATTTTATATCATTAATTGTGTCGTCGATATTTTTTCCCGAAATCTTCGGTTCTTTTATAGTTTTTGCCATAAATATTTTAGCTATTAGGATTTTAGGCACTAGGCGCTAGAATAGATTCCTAAAGCCTATTACCTAGAGCCTAGGTTAGGTTTTCTTATATAAGACTTCAAAAAAAAGCACTTCTGCGCGACCGAATCGATCTTTAGTTTCCAATTTCACTATATTATAACCCGGCGAGAGTAGCAATTTTTCTTTAAATACCCCGGCTGTGTCCACAGTAATCTGGTAGTCATTTAAGCTCAAAAAAGCCACATTTTTTATTTTACCCCGAACTTCAATCAAACTACTTTCAAAACTCTCCCCGTTTTTTGGTGATTCCACCTCAATTATTGGCCCCTGGATAACCCATCTGAACTCGAATAGAGAATATCCGATTATAAATAACAAAATAAGGCTGAAAGAAACTATTTTTAGGGTTGATTTTAAATCAAAATTCATCTTTTGGTACTCCTTCAGTGCTTGCTGGGTAATCTCCTAAAACTTCCCTAGGTTTTGCTCCTTCTCCGGCGCCGACCACACCCCTTTCTTCGAGAATATCGATAAGTCGAGCGGCTCTGGCGTAGCCAACCTTTAATCGTCTCTGAAGATATGAAGTTGAAGCTTTGCGAGCCGCGATTACAAGTTCTCTTGCTTCTTCATAAAGTTCATCGTCATCTTCTTCGTTTCCAGCGATTTCAATTGCATTTGTCGCTGTGTCTAAGTTTAGATCAACCGCTCCCTCTACATCTTTATAATTATCAATCAAATATTTAACAACTTCTTTTACTTCGGTCTCTGTTATATAAGCCGATTGTACTCTTTCTGGCTTTGACATATCAGCTGAAAGGTAGAGCATATCTCCCGCACCCAAAAGTTTTTCCGCGCCACTCATATCCAGAATTGTTCGAGAATCGATCTGGGAAGCTACCTGGAGAGCAATCCTGGTCGGCACGTTAGCTTTTATTAGGCCGGTGATGACGTTCACGCTTGGGCGCTGAGTAGAAAGGATTAGATGAATGCCGACAGCTCGACTCATCTGGGCCAATCTTACAATTGTAGCCTCAAGTTCTCTTGGATATGTGCTCATCATGTCTGCCAATTCATCAATGATGATAACGATGTAAGGCATAGTCTCTCCCGTATCCGCTTCTTCTTCAAGGCCTTTGGACTTTATTTTCTTAAGCTTTGGTTCCAATACATTTTTGTGGTACGAAGAAATGTCCCTCACCTTTTCTTGTTCGAGAACATCATATCTTCTATCCATTTCTTTGGCCGCCCACTTTAAGGCCAAAACTGACTTTTTGGGATCGGTAAGTACGGGGGTCAGTAAATGAGGTATTTTATTGTACAAAGTCAGCTCAACCCTCTTTGGGTCAATTAAAATAAACTTCAAGCTCTCCGGGGAATTTCGGTAAAGTAGTGAAGTAATAATAGCGTGGATCGCGACAGACTTTCCGGAACCGGTTGCTCCCGCAATTAGAAGATGGGGCATTTTAGCCAGGTCGCCAAAATGTGATTTTCCAGAAATAGCTTTTCCTAAGGATATGAGTAAAGATTTGCTCGATTTTTGGAAAGTCTCTTCAGCGAGTAAATTACCCAAGCCAACAATTGTTTTTACACTGTTAGGTATTTCCACTCCCACCAAAGATTTTCCGGGGATCGGCGCCTCTATCCTTATTGGATGGGCAGCCAAAGCCAAACTCAAATCATTTTGCAGACTTAAGATTCTCGCCACCTTAACTCCTTCAGCGGGTTTTAGAGCATAGCGGGTCACTGTCGGACCGATTGTTACTTCGTCCATTTCCACATCAATGCCGAAGTTTTTCAAAGTTCTCTTTATGATATTGGAATTTGCTTTTATGTCTCCGACGCCAGGTTTACCTTGATCTTTTGAAAGCAGGCTAAGTGGTGGGGGTTCGTAAAGTTTGCCGAGTAGTCCAACCCGATTTAAATTAATAGAAAATTCATCAACTTTATTTTTTGCCACCTCTACTTTTTTTGGCGTTATTTTTTCTTTTGCCCACTGGTCTTTTTCTAATTCCTCTTTTGTTTCAGTTTTTTCTCCATTTATTTTTACCTCTGGAAGGATCTCTGGAGCTTCTTTTTTCTTGAATAGTTTATTAAAAAGAGCAAAGAATAGCTGAAAACGAAGCGCAGAATCAAAGATAATGAGCATCGATATTATAAGAAGAGCAAACAAAATTATCGCGCTAAAAGTTCCTTGAAAAAGACTTTCAATCGGGCGCAGTATCATTCTTCCAAGAGATCCTCCTTTTTCTGGCAAAACTAGTTCAAGCAAGCCCAAACCGGAGAGGAAAAAAAATAAGGCCCCGATCCCTTGAGTTAAGGCGAAACTCTTCTTTATTGAGAGTAGAAAGGTGATACTTAAAATTATTAAAAGAATCGGCAAAATAAAATAGCCCCAACCCATAAGAGGTACTAAAAATTTTTTTACCACATCTCCAGCTAAACCGGCTTTCCCGATGGAGGCTAAGATTAAAAAAATAGACAGAACGAAAAAAATAATCGCTATTACGCTCTGCAAAGTTTCCTTTTTTATGGGAATTTCGCGCGGATCTAAATCTTCAATATCTTCTTTCTTTCTTTTTTTCTTCATAAATATAATGCGAATCTATACAGGTAGTACGGATGAGTTTCAAAACAATAATAGCATAAATAAGTAATGAATTTTGTAAAATATGACCTTAGTATCACACCAAGAATTTTGAAAAGGCCATACGTGAATTATTAAAGCTCAGGTTTCCAATTATTTAATAATTTGTGATTTTTTGTTTATTGTCTAGCTGAGTTCGAGAAGAGAATGTACCGTCTACAGGTCTCTATTATAAACGATAGACCTCATTTTCTCTTCCGAAGCGAGCGACGAACACAAAACGGTTAATGCCATTTATTTTCTTATTGTACTTTTTACAAATCACTGTCTTTAAATGGAAATAAGGTCCTTGAAAGCTTGTCTTTTCTAAAAGTTTGCTATATAATGTCCTTTATAAAATAGTTAAATGAAAAACTCCAATAAAGGACAAAAATATACAAAAAACTATAAAAGACAAATATGGATCCAAAAGAACAAATTCTAAAAAATACTGAAAAACCCACTGATAATAGGCTGATGAATGAATTCCCAAGTGACATAAATTTTTTTATAAAAGACAAAAATTTCCTTTCCATAACTAAAAAGACAGAAAGATTAGTATCCGCTCTCTACCTACTTACAGATATGTTTCCAGACCAGGAGCCTCTAAAATGGTCCTTGAGAAAATACTCTCTTAATATCATACCTCCTATGTTGGCACTTAAATCTAATTTTAAGACAGAAAAAGTAATCTTGAATGCTCCGAATCCTCATCTTTTAAAACTTCATTCTTTTCTAGAAACTGCTTATATGAGCGGTTTAGTTTCTAATATGAATTTTTCACTTTTACAAAATGAAATATTTAAACTGATAAGGATGGAAAATGAGTACTTAACCGTAGACAACAAAAAAGATAATAGTCTGGATGAAAACTATTTCAGAGATGATTATAAAGGACATGTGAGAGGGGAAATAAAATTGGAAGACGGGCCTTATGAAGGTTCAGTTTCATTTAAAAATATTCAAGATTCTCACAAAAAACTTAGTAAGAGACAAGATGATGTTGGTGACTCTATAGAAAAAAATGTTATTCGTGATTCAGTTAATAAGCCTATATACTTGGAAAATTCAACAGAAAAGAAGAAAAAAAAGAACGAAAGACAGGTAAAAATAATTGATTTAATTAAAAACAAAGTACTAGTTTCTATTAAGGACATTTCCGATAATATAAAAGGTTGTGGCGAAAAAACCATCCAGCGAGAACTAATGGCGATGGTTAAATCAGGGGTCCTTAAAAAAGAAGGTGAAAGAAGATGGAGTAAATATTCCTTAAATCTGTAAAGTTAGGCGCTAGGTATTTAATTGATTGATGAATTTTTATTTCCTAGCGCCTAAAGCCTAGTAACCTAAAGCCTAATTTTGAGAGTTATCCACACTATTATTTTGGCCATGAATATGAATGTGAGGTAAAATCTATTGAACCATCAAGTATTTGCATTTCCATGCCTTTCTTTGTATGCTATTACTTGTGGGATATACCGGTGGATTTGCTTGTAAGTAAAACCACAAAGAAGCGTCTTTAGAGTTTGAAGATTGCTTCTAATTCCATAGACCTTTGACAACTTAATATAGTCAGATAACATCACTCAAAACAGTTGTATTTTTTCAGATAAATTCTGCATTTTTCTTTCCACGACATGTCCTTCAGAAACTCAGTCTAAAAACTTATCACCAAGTCTTTACGTTTTGTGTCGATAAAAATAAAGCGTAAAGAAAAGTGAAATTATTCATTATTAGTTTAGTTAGTTACCCTCTCACCAATTTTGCATCTGAAAGTTTTTAAAAAAGTATTTCGGAAATAAAATTGGTGAGAGGTTAAAAATTATTAGAAGCGCCAGGCTTTTGTCGAAGTCTGTCGTTAATGTTTTTTTCTCCAAACAATTTATTAATAAAATGGAGAAATTCAATTAGATATTAAAATTATGAGTTTATTCAAATCAAAAACCGCAAAGTTTTTTGTAGGTTTTGTAGCTCTAGCGATGATTGTAACTTTTGTCGCCGCTCCAAGTGACGCAAAAGCAGCAACAGCAGCAGAATTACAAGCACAGATCAACGCTTTAATGGCGCAGATCAATTCCCTTCAAGGAGTTACAGGAACTGCTACTGGAACAGGAATTCCAGCAGGATTTCAATTTACTAGCGATCTTACTGCAGGAAGCACAGGAACAACCGTTATGTATTTACAGATGTTCTTAAATGCTAACGGTTTCACAGTTGCTACAGCAGGAGCAGGTTCTCCAGGAATGGAAACTTCTACTTTTGGTCCAGCTACCCGCGCTGCTTTGGCAAAATACCAATCAGCTCAAGGAATTGCACCAGCAGTAGGTTACTTTGGTCCAATCACCAGAGCTAATGTAAATGCAAAAGTTGTTGTAACACCACCAGTTGGAGGTAATTTCCCAGCAGGATGTACATCATCTTCTGGATTTAGCTCTACAACCGGAATGTCATGTTCTCCTGTTTCAACTTTACCAGCAGGATGTACATCAACTTCTGGCTTTAGCCCAGTAACAGGACTTCCATGTTCTTCTACCGGTACTCCTACTACCCCTACCACAGGTGGAGCACTCCAAGGTGGAGCCGGATCTGTTGTTGAATATAAACTTACTTCCGATCTTTCAAGTGAAGAAGTTGGTGAAGACGCAGAAGATGTAGAAGTAGCTGGCTTAAGCATTGAAGCTGATGACAGCTCCGATATAGAACTCACAGCTGTTCGCCTAGTCTTTGATGAAGGAACAGCGACAAGTGATTTCGAAGATTATGCAAGTGAAGTTTCTGTTTGGTTTAATGGCGAGAAATTCGCTCGAGTAGACGCAACAGACTTCAACGATGACAATAACTGGTCAAGAACTCTTTCATTAGACAGAGGAGCTATTATTCGAGGTGGTGATACAGGTGAATTAATTGTCGCTGTTACTGGTGCTTCAAATCTTGACACAAACGATGTTGGTAAAACATGGACAGTTGATTTCCGAAGCGTCCGATTTAACGATGCTAACGGGGATTCAACTTCAGAGGATCCAGCCACAGCTACCAGAACATTTAGTTTTGAAAGTTTTGCCACGGCCGCTAGCAGTGAATTTAAGATTTCCGATGGTTCAGATGATATCAACAAAGCTCACACCATTAGGGTTGATGCAACCGATGTTGAACGTGATGTTGTTATAGCTTCATTCAAGCTAAAAGCTGAAGGTGATTCTGATCTTGAAATCAATAAATTCGGTGCTAATATAACTGTGGGTGGTGCTGCCACAAACGTTGACGGTGTTGTAAACGGCGGTACTTCTCCAGGAATCAAATTAATGATTGAGGGTCAGCAATACGGCACTGCTTCTTACCAAGACGACCTTGACGGAGTAAACGTTGGCACATCAGAGGATGTACTTTTCGACGATGTTGATTACACTATTCCTGCCGGAGACACAGTTAACGTAGAAATTACTGCTGATATCCAAGGCATTGATGAATCAGGTATTGCCGAAGGTGATACTATAGCCGTTACTATAGGAGAGCTTGAAACTGATCAAACAGCTCTAGTCAAGATTGAAGATGAGTCTGGCACAGCTTTGGCTGATGCTGAAAAGACCGGTTCAATTTCAGCTGGTGCAAGTGAACTCCGAAGTACAGGCATTATCGTTACTTTAGTTAATGTTGATAATGTTGAGACTGCGGCAGGAACTTCTGCTAACGATGATGTAGTAACAAAGCATATTATCTACAAGGTTACCTCTTTCGGAGGTGTGATCTACGTAGCTAATACCGCAGCTGCTACTATAGCTTCTGATATTACAAATTCCACTATTACTACCAACGGTATCCTATATCGAATGCTAGTAGGTGGAACCGCGACAGTACCTGGATCAGGTCTAACGCAATCAGTTAACGTGACTAACTCATCAAGTGGTGTCGTCCAAAGCGGTTTGGCTAACAACGTTATCAAACTGCCAGAAGATGGATACGCTACTTTCGATTTGGCTATCACGAAGACCAATAGCGCAGCAAACCCAGGAGGAACATTGCAAGACTTCTTGCAAGCTGTTGGTTGGGCAATCACTGATTCCTCGACGTTTAACGTCTATGACTTTAACCTCGTAGACTTTAAGACGCCTGTTACTCCTTCTAACTAACACGCGGTTGGTTTGACGGTGCTAGCGTAAGGCTAGAAATCCTAGATCATCAAAGCGATGATCAGGTAAACAAAAAACCACTCTTAACGGGGTGGTTTTTTGTTGCATCAAGGATTACAATGTAAATTATGAAATCAAAAAATTCATTGAGTGTCGCAGGAATACTTTCGGCTGTTTTTGTTGCAATTTTGCCATTCGTCGATTTTCATAATTTCTTTTATGGTTCTGTTACTGCGAAATATTTTTATATCATTACTTTTGTAACTGTCCTGACTCTCTATTTTGCTTACCTCATTTTTACCAAGAAATATTCTATTAGTATTAAACAAAGATGGTTATTACTAGCATTGGGAATTGTCCTATTAACCCAATATATTTCGGCTTTTACAGGTGTTTATCTCGCGAGATCTTTATGGTCTGACATCATTAGGTCAAGCGGAGTATTTTTCTTAACCTACGTTGTTCTTTTTGCTTTTCTTGAAAGTGAGTTATTGAACTTGAGAGATTGGCACTTGATGCGACGCGCTATCGCAATTTCTGGAGCACTTTTTGCTTTTTTAACTTTTCTGGGAGTTGAGGGTGTGGGTCTCACAGGACGTATTTTATCTATCGATCTCGGACTTCAAGGGCTAACCCAACAAAATACCACTTTTGCCGGAGCATATTTGCTTATAGTTCTTATTATTACTTTGATTGAAGCGGTAAGATCAAAAACAAAATCAAAAACCAGAAAATTATTTTTAATTCTGGCAATTGTTCAATTTCTATCTCCACTATTTTTCAATTCTGGCATATTGCTCGGCAAAATCGGTATTTCGGAAATATTTAACAATCCGGCATTAATTCTCGGGAGTGCCAGGGCGTCTAGTGCCACGGCTATACTGGTAGTTCTATATTTGATCGGATATTTTATATTTAAACGCTTGCCACGGGCTAGTCAAATATTTAAGTCAAAGCTCGCAAAGATTTGGAGCGCTTTGTGGATATTGGGAGTGACTGTCGTAGTAATTCTATTATTTGTTCCAGGAAGCTCAATTCAAAATAAGTACATAGAACAATCATCATCAGCGCGTTTAATCGTGTGGCAGAGCGGAATTACAGCTTTTAAAGACCGACCACTTTTTGGCTGGGGACCGGAAAATTTTCGATTTGGATTTGAAAAATATTTTGATAGCCGACTTTTTCTAAGTGAGAACCAAGGTGAAATCTGGTTTGATCGCGCTCATAATACAATTGTTGATAATCTGGTTAGTGTCGGTGTGATTGGATCATCTGCCATCATTTTTCTCTTTGTCTGGTTTTTTGTTGTTATTTCGCGAGCGACTAAACGTGGATTAATAAAAATTACTGAAGCGAATCTCCTAGGGCTTTTTGTTTTCGGTCATTTCTTACAGCTTCAAACCTCATTTGATACTGTCCTTACTTATTTTCTGGCCGCCTTCATTATTGGCTACGGATTATGGCTTGAGAAAGAGATGATTATTGAAAACACGGCGATTCCAAGACAAACAAATCGATGGATTGCCATAATTATTCTTGTGCTAGTGCTTGTTGGAGCACGTTATCTTTTGATAGGAGAATATATTAGAGAGAAATCTTTAGTCAGTATCTTTACGGCAGAAAATACTGAAAAGCAAATTAATCTCATAAATCAGGCACTTCACAGGGAATCAGATTTTGAAACCATTCGGCTAGCATCAGCTTCTTTTGTCAAAGGATGGTTAGAGCAAATAGGGGCGTCGGATCAGAAAACGGCGCAGAGCGTAATTGTCGCCGGACTATCTCAGCTCGATTTATATGAAAGCTATTTGAATAAATATTCACAAAACAATCCTATGGACTATCGTGCCAGCATGAATCATGCTTACCTGTTGCTTCTGAAGACTGTTTTTGAAGACAATCCAATTAAAGATGCTGAAACAGTTATCCAAAATTCTTATGTTCTTTCACCTTCTCACCCCCTAACCTATGCAATGGACAGCATTGCACTTTTGTATAGCGGCAAGATTAAGGCTTCCAAGGCAAAAATAAATGAAGTTTTGACTCTTAATCCAAATAATCAATTCATCAAGAATATTAAGAGTTATATCGAAACTGAAGAAAAGGAATTTCCAATAATTACAATAGTAAAGTTGGAAAATCTGTAAACTTTAGTAGATGTTACAAGCATTTGTTGGCTCCTTGGCTCAGAGATGTTAAATTTAGCTTTTATATCTTAAACAAAAATTTGACATATAGAGTGCCATATGTAAAATATTGTGTATAAGGCCAAAGACAAGAGGCAGCAGTAAGCTTTAATAAGTCCCTAAAACATTTGCGACGAAGCAAATGTTCGGGAGATCAATGCGAGAGCATTGATCTAGCCTCTCGAGGTTCGGAATCTATTCTAGATTTTGAATATCTACATCAAGGCCATTATATTGGTCGAAAATTAAAAACAGGCGCTAGGAAACTAGGCGCTAGGCTCTAGGAATTTCCTAGTGCCTAAAGCCTAACTTCCTAAAGCCTAATCAAATGCCCATAACAAAAGAAAAGAAAGTAGCTATTCTAGGTAAACTAAAAGAAGTAGTTGAAAATTCAAACACAATGGTGTTTGTTAACTTTCATGGACTTACCGTTCTAGAGATGATGGCCCTCCGACGGGACTTGAAAGAATCGGAGGTGAATTTCTTGGTTTCCAAGAAAACCCTAGTCACAAAAGTTCTAAAAGAATCAAAGACAAAGGGTGAAATGCCCGCACTTCCCGGTGAAATAAGTTTAGCTTGGGGTGCAGATATATTAGAGCCTGCAAGAAAAATATTTACCAACGAGAAAAAACTCAAAAATAAGATTTCTATCTTAGGTGGAATATTTCAAGGATCTTACATGGATAAGGTGCAGATGACCGAGATCGCTCAAATCCCTCCTCGTCAAACTCTTCTTGCTCAGTTTGTGAATATTATAAACTCACCAATACAAGGATTGGTTGTTGGGTTAAGCAAGATAGCTGAAAAGAAAGTTTAATTTAAATTAACTTATTAAAATAAAACCATGGCAGAAGAAATTAAAAAAGAAGAAAGTACAGTAGAAATTCCAGCTAAATTTAAAGATCTAGTTTCATCTATTGAAAAGATGTCAGTACTAGACTTGAATGAATTGGTAAAAGTCTTAGAGAAAAAGTTCGGAGTTTCGGCTGCGGCTATAGCAGTTGCTGCTCCAGGTGCCGCCGCCGCAGGTGCAGGTGAGGAAAAAACAGCTTTTACTGTTGAGCTTACTGACGCAGGCGCTCAAAAGATTGGCATCATTAAGATAGTTAAAGAAGTTTTGGGGCTTGGTTTGAAAGAAGCAAAAGATTTAGTTGATGCTGCTCCTTCCGTTCTTAAAGAAGGATTAAAGAAAACAGAGGCAGAAGATCTCAAGAAAAGAATTGAGACAGCTGGAGGTAAGGTCACTTTGAAGTAAATCACTAAGAAGAGTAGAGCTAAAAACAAAAAACCATCTCGAAATCGAGGTGGTTTTTTGTCAACTAGATTTCTATAAAGGAAGTCGTTACAATTGTCAGACAAAGAAATAAAAACAGATTCCATACGAAGTTTTATCAACGTCGGGATGGATCCCGTTAGAGACCACACAGTTAAAAATTGTAGATAAACAGTTTACTACTACAATAATTAAGATCAACAATAAACAAGTGTAAGTTACGGAAACTACGAAATACAAATATACTTAATT